>Ga0181520_10000228_pt1 | contig 121270 bp, 123 predicted proteins | sample PEATcosm2014_Bin_29_FD_132451 | JGI IMG/M metagenome (GOLD analysis project Ga0181520, IMG submission 132451) | Peatland microbial communities from MTU Mesocosm Facility, Houghton, MI, USA - PEATcosm2014_Bin02_30_metaG | ecosystem: Environmental > Terrestrial > Soil > Wetlands > Peat | place... | reverse complement strand
AGAGAAATCAATAGAGCGGGGGGAGTAACAAGAGGGACCAAAAGGAACCAGGCAGGGAAGGTTAGTCCGGGGACATCCAGTCCAAGATGTTTCTGAAGCATCTGCCATTCGGCACTTCGGTGCTTGAGCGGAAGTAGGCTGCCAACTGGCGTGGCTGGACGAATTGCCCCACGGGGGACGCCAAAAAGAGTCTCAAATGCCCGTCGCAGTCTGTAGAACGCGACGGCGGAGAGGCACTTATCTTCGGTTGGATAATTCGCGTTTTTTTGGATGACCTCGGCCAGTTCGCTTACCGTCTTCCCACAGATCTCATGGTAGTCACCAAGATCGACTCCAAACGAATACTCGATCACCTCGAACAACTCCCAAGTGTCTTCGCCCAGTACGGGATCGAATTCCATTTTCCCGTCTAGGTTGAGTTGAAGCATAAGTCGGTGCTCCTTGCTGCCGAGGCTAATTCTTACGATTATAGTGGAAACCGAATTGCGATCGGATGACCGGCTACTTGGAAATTGACTCAATCCAACCGCAAACGCAAAAAGGGCCCCGACCGGCCAATTGCCCGATCGAAGCCCTTCTTTTCTTGACAGCTCTTACTTCGCCTTCGGTCCTGCCGCGCGAATCGCTTCTGACGCGTCGAACTTCTGGAAGTTGGCCTCAAACCGTGCGGCCAGATCGGCGGCCGTGCGGTCGTAGGCTTCCTTGTCGGCCCACGAGTTGCGCGGATTCAAAATCTCCGCCGGTACATCCGGGCAGCTTAGCGGAATGCTCAGCCCAAACGCCGGCTCAGTGGCGAACTTCGCCTTGTCGAGCCGTCCGTCGAGTGCAGCATTCACCAATGCGCGGGTGATCTTGAGGCTCATGCGCTTGCCCACGCCAAACTTGCCGCCGGACCATCCGGTATTGACCAGCCAGCACGCGGAGCCATGCTGGCGGAGCCGTTTTCCGAGCATCTCAGCATAGAAGCGCGGAGCCAGCGGCAGGAAGGGCGCGCCAAAACAGGCCGAGAACTCCGGCTCGGGATCCTTGACGCCGGTCTCTGTGCCGGCCAGCTTCGCCGTGTAGCCGGAGAGGAAGTGGTACATCGCCTGCTCCGGCGTTAGCCGCGAGATCGGCGGCAGCACGCCAAAGGCATCGGCAGCCAGGAACATGACGTTCTTCGGATGCCCGCCGATTCCGGGAATCACGGCGTTGTCGATGAAGTCCACGGGATAAGCCGCGCGGGTATTTTCAGTCAGGCTGATGTTGAAGTAGTCCGGCTCGCGCTGATCGTTCAGAATGACATTCTCAAGCACCGATCCGAAGCGGATCGCGCGGTAGATCTGCGGCTCGTACTCTTCGGTCAGGTTGACGCACTTGGCGTAGCAGCCGCCCTCAAAGTTGAAGATTCCCGACGGGCTCCAGCCATGCTCGTCGTCGCCGATGAGCCGCCGCGCCGGGTCGGCCGATAGCGTGGTCTTGCCCGTGCCGCTCAAGCCAAAGAAGAGAGCCGTGACGCCGTCGGCGCCCACGTTTGCCGAGCAGTGCATGGGCAGCACATCGCGATTGGGCACGATGAAATTCATCGCCCCGAAGATCGACTTCTTCATCTCTCCGGCATACTTCGTACCGCCGATGAGCACGATCTTGCGTGTAAAATTCGCCAGAATGAATGCGCTTGTCGCGGTTCCATCGCGCTCCGGCACTCCCTGGAACTCGGGCGCCGCGATCACTGTGAACTCAGGCTCATGGCCTTCTAGGTCAGCGGGCTCGGGGCGCACAAAGAGCTGGCGGACAAACAAGGAATGCCAAGCGTACTCGCTGACAACGCGGATTGGCATCCGGTACTCGGGATCGGCACCGCAATAGAGATCCTGCGCAAACAGGTCTTTGTCGCTCAGGTATTCAGTCACTCGATCAAGCAGCGCGTCGAACTTCTCCGGCGGGAATGGCTTGTTGACCTTGCCCCAGTCCACCACTGTATGTGTCGTCGCATCGTCGACGGTGAACTTATCTTTGGGGCTGCGTCCGGTTCGCGCGCCGGTGACGGCTACCAGTGCGCCGTTGGCCGCTAGTTTTGCTTCGCCGCGCATCAGCGCGGTTTCAACAAGTTGTGCGGCACATAAATTGGCATGCACCAGCGGGCTAGCCGCCAGCGCCTTCAGCGACTCCACTCCAGAGAGACTTGCCATGGACAGGACTCCTTAAAGACAAAAGATTAAAAAGGGTCAATGACTCATTGTGACATCCAATTGCCATTTGTGGGAAGACCAGATCTTCGGAAATCGGCAAGGAAGAGAAAAACGGGGCCCCCTTCCCTGTGGTGGCGTATGCCCAACAATTACCGGTGCGATCTTAACCGAGCGCAGGAGGCCGGGAACTCCAAAGCCAGCCGCTATTTACAGTCGGGCCGCGGTCTGGTCGCGGAGGTCGCAGCGCCGCACTGCAAAGACCCAGCTATCTCCAAGGCAGAAATTCACAAGCGAGCAGCAAAGAATCGCCAATGCGTTGGCGGTCAGCACCGGCATTCGAGCCCCGTCGACCAGCAGACGCATCAGCACCAGGTTCCCCAACATCGAAACCAGCCCGTTGGAAAGATGGAATCTGACCAGCTGACTGAATCGCGTGGAATGGTCTCGCCGGTCGCGCCATGTATACCTTAGATGCCAGACGAAGTTGTGCAGGAGAGTCAACTCGACTGCGGCCGCCGATGCCAATAGGTAGTGGCCTGCCATCCAACTGTTGAGAACTGCGAGCGAGACAAGCTGCATGACCATGCCCATGGCCCCGACCAGGTTGAACTTACTCCAGCGGATGAGCGTCTTCACGGCAGCGGCTCCTGGCGGTAGAGTTCGGCGGTGTGGCGCAGAGTCACAGAGATCGCCATTACGAACATTCCGATCGCAGCAATCGCTCCTCCCAGGTCAAAGAGCAAGATTTTGTACCCGAAGAACGCTGCGTAGGGATTTCGGAGCAGAGCAAGGTTGCCGATGATAAGTAGCAGGCGAATCTCGGTGGGGCCGAAGATACCGTGCGAAAGTCGAAACCGGGAGAGTGTATAAGTGGCGAGATAACTCTCGCTCGATAAGATCAGGAAGGCGAGAAGCATTGCCATTGCGATCTGCCAATGCAAAAACCCCGAGCAGGCGAGCCCGCACATCAGCGCGACTGATCCGAAGATATCTGCCATGTGATCCACGTAGAAGCCATAACGCGGCCGCTGCTGTTGGCGCACACGTGCGAGTGTTCCGTCGAGGCTATCTCCCAGCCAGTTGAGCGCGAGGCATACGATCACTCCCAGGAGCACCAGACGGTTGTATCGCGACAACGCATAGCAAACTCCGGCTCCGATCTGCGCTAGAACTCCCAGCAGAGTTAGCTGGTCTGAGCTAAGCCACACTGGCGCTCGTTCGGCCATCCACACCAGAGCACGTTTTTCAATGGAAGCTGTCAGCGACCTATTGATCCGCAGCGCCGTGATGAATTCCGATCCATTTTTTGTCGTAACTGGTGAGAGATTCATCTTCGCCTCCATTCCAACAAGTCACATGCGAGTCATCCATAACTCAAACTATTTGCGCAGTGCATTGCGGACCGAGCGCAAGGTAAACTCCAGAGACTCTCGCGGCACGGTTTCTACAAATGGTCCGACTGCCCAGCCAAGCCCGGTAGGAATCGAGCGAGTCAGAGAAATCGACTCGATCTGCATGTAGACCCCGCCGTCCCGTTCCTCATAACTCCAGTAAGTCCTAAGTCGCCAAAGGAAGCCATGCTCGTCTTTTGCACTTAAGACGTGCTCATGGCTGGTTCCGGGCGAGTCAATCTCAGAGATATGTGTGCTGTGCGAGATGCTATAACCATGCCGCACATCCAGGCGGCCAAAACTCACGTCATAAGTCGTATCCATCACCACGGTGATGACATGGCGCTGGCGAACCCGCATCACTGTCTGAAATCGATCGCCGGCTTGCGAGATCACCCTCGTCTGCAGCACCTCCGGTGCAAAGCGCTGCGGGTAGGCGGCGAAATTCCTCATCAGCCGCTCAAAATCAGCGACCGTCGCTCCAGCCGCGAAGGCCGTGCCGCGCCAGTGGTGCAGCATGGCTCCCGGCAGATCCGCTCCGTTCGTGGGCGTGAGCTTCTCGACGATCAACTCTCCCCGCCGCAGCCGTTTCTCGACCTCTGCACTTGCCACCGGAGCGAGAAAGGCCGCCGCCGATCCGTGCTGCCGGACCAGCCGCGCCTCGACCCCAGCAACATACTTATCAAAGACCGAGACAGCCGCAGCCGGAGCTTCCCCCAACCCAATACGAGGGGCCGCTGCTAAAGCAAGCAGGATCATGGGCCACCAGACCAATGAGCCAACCGAAAACCCTCGCGAAATTCGTAGCAATCGCCACGCCATGAACAGAACCTTACCTTGCCCCGCCCATTCAGGCAATGCACTGCATCTCATCTGTTGACGATTGTTTCTCACTTTGCAAGTGATTGCAGCAGCTGGACTTCCTGAAAGTTGTACTTTGCCGTCTGCCTGTGGAATCCGCGTGCCATCGAATACACTGGCTTGAGAGATGACCGAATCATCCCCAGTAAGGCGCTATCGCTTCGGAGCTTTTGAAGCGGATGCGGCCACCGGCGAGCTTCGCCGCCAGGGCATTCGCATCAAATTGAATGCGCAGCCCTTCCAGGTGCTCCTGCTGCTCTTGGAGCGCCCGGGCCAGCTCCTCGCTCGCGAGGAGATCTCTCGCCTGCTCTGGCCCGATGGCACCTTTGTCGACTATGAGCACGGCCTCAACTCGGCGGTTAACCGCATCCGCGAAGCTCTCGGCGATACGGCCGGAAGTCCCCGGTTTGTCGAGACTCTGGCCCGCCGCGGCTATCGTTTTGTGGCTCCGGTCGAGCGGATCGGACTCGATGAGGAGCAGTCGTGCGTTGAACCCGCGGTGGCTCCAAACCAGCAAAAGGCCCCTCCGCCACAACCCGAGACCAGATTCCGCGACCGGATTCTGGCGACGCCGCAGGAGCTGCCCCAGGCATCGCACTCCGTGGTGCGAACCCTCTTCGTCCTCATCGAAATTATGTACCTGGGCTTTTACATTGGCGCGCTGGCCAACCTGCCGGAGATCGAGGAGTTGCTCTCGACGTTGCCCAGAGCGGCTGAGATTTATCTTGGGCTGATTGTTACCGCGGCCGTTCTGATTCCCGTCCGCGCCTTCGTGCTTTCGGCAACGCTCTTCCGTGCGCCCGGAGCGCGACGGAACTTCATGAAGCTTTGGCCGTTTCTTCTCTTCCTCGACGAGTTGTGGTCGCTCGCGCCGTTTTTGCTGCTGCACCACATCAACTTCGGACTGGCGCTGGCCTGCACCACGCTGCTCGTTTACGCACCCTTCGCGCAGCGATCGCTGGTACTGATGGGAGCCGTGGGACCCGCAACAGAATCTCCCAAAGACCGGCCATCCTGAGTCTTTCGGTTCCCTACGAAAGCACCGGCAGGATCGGCATCTCGCCCATCTCTTTCGCCTCGTCCACCACAGACCGAAGGTGTGAAAGGACTTCGTCAACGGTCATGGTACAGATCTCGCGCCGCGAGTCGTAGCCTTCATCGATTGATTGCTGCAGGAAGCGGCCCGCGATCTGGGCGGCAAGCTGGTCGGTGATAGCCTTTCCAGTCAAGGACTTCTGGCGGCCCCAGGCCTCGAGCGGCAGGGCCACCCACAGAGGCCTGCCATTCACGTCAAAGCGCACATCCACGGCGTCGGCGTGACGAGTGGCAATGGCTACCATCGTGCCCTTCCAGCGGCAATGCAGCTCTTCGCCGCTCCAACGGTCCTTTACGCGGAAGTCTTCATACATAGACCAAGCCTACCGCCTCGCCCCGCATACGGCAACTGGACCTGGCCTGGCATGCTTTTTGAGCGCCGCGCACGCAACTTCAGCATTCCTATGGAGTTGTCTGAGTCCCTGGCTCAATGCCGCCTGGCTGCTGCCGCTGCGTCACGGTTTTTCACATCTTTTCGCTCGACTCGTGCGCTGCTCCGCCGATGAAGAAACCGGAGGAAGCCAGCCATCATGATGATTTCCGTAACGGTTCCGGAGGCGGTCATTCGCGCAGCGCAAGATCGCAGCTTGCCGGTGGAAGAGTTTGTGGACATGCTGATCGACAAGGGCATGGAGCATATGACGGGGCGTCCGATGGTTTCGAGCGCCATCGAGCGCATTCGCGCTCTGCGCACTGAGGTCGCCGTTCCCAAGCGCTGAACCGGCAGTATAAGAATCGACTGCTGTGGCTCCAATCTCCGGCTGGGTTGAAGCGCCGGGAAACCGGCCTCTGGAAGCCGCGAGCCGCCAATTATAGCCTCATTCGACAGCAGTGAGCCCTCCATGTCCGCTGAGGCTTACGTGCCTTCCAGCTCTCTAAATGGTTACGTTGGATTTTGAGCCAGGACTCTGGATCTGTGTATACTGTGGTCAGACCTCTGTGATCTCCAGTCAGAGAAAGAGTCCCACGATGTTGATCAATGAAGACCGCCTGTTTCCCGCTGAAGCCTCCACTCGAAAGATTGCCAAAGCACTCTATGCTCAGGTAGGTAAGCTGCCAATTCTCAGCCCTCACGGACATACGCAGGCGGCGTGGTTTGCCAAAAACGAGCCCTTCCCCGACCCGGCAAAGCTGCTGGTGCAGCCCGATCATTATGTTTACCGGATGCTCTACAGCCAGGGCGTGTCGATGGAGGATCTCGAAATCGGCCGGCCGGAGGTCAAGGATCCGCGCAAGGTCTGGGGTATCTTTGCCAGCCACTATTATCTCTTCCGCGGAACTCCGACTCGCATGTGGATGGATTATGTCTTCCAGGAGGTCTTCGGAGTTAAGGATAGATTCTGCGCCGCCACCGCCAATCTGTTTTTCGACATCATCACTGAAAAGCTGAAGACGCCGGAGTTTTTGCCGCGAGCGCTCTACGAGCGTTTCAATCTGGAGGTGCTGTCGACGACCGATTCTCCTCTGGACTCGCTCGACGCGATCAAGTCGATCCGCGCGTCGGGCTGGAAGGGCAGGGTTCTGCCGGCTTTCCGCCCTGACCCGGTGGTCGATCCCGAGTACGCCGGATTTGCCGACTCGATCCACAAGCTGGGCGAGCAGAATGGCGAAGATTCCACCACTTGGAGCGGATACCTGAATGCTCTGCGCAAAGCGCGCCTGCGCTTCAAGGAGCTGGGCTGCACATCGACCGATCACGGGCATCTGACGGCGCAGACTGCCGATCTCTCGAAAGCCGAAGCCGCGGATTTATTCAGCATGGTCCTGTCGGGTAAGGCCGACGCGCAGCAGCAAGTGCTCTTCCAGGCGCAGATGCTCACAGAGATGGCGGCAATGAGCATGGAAGATGGGCTGGTCATGCAGATTCATCCGGGCAGCACGCGCAATCACAACCGCAAAGTCTATGAAAAGTATGGCCGCGATGTCGGCTGCGATATTCCCCGCGCCACCAACTATGTCGACGCACTGCGCCCATTGCTGAGCCGATTTGGCAACGAGAGCAAGCTGACGATCATTCTCTTCACGCTCGACGAGTCGACTTATAGCCGCGAGCTGGCCCCGCTGGCTGGGCACTACCCCTGCCTGCGCCTCGGGCCGGCATGGTGGTTCCACGACAGTCCCGAAGGGATGATGCGCTTCCGCGAGTTGACGACCGAGACAGCGGGCTTCTATAACACGGTGGGATTCAATGACGACACGCGGGCCTTTTTGTCGATTCCTGCACGGCACGATGTAGCGCGGCGCATCGACTGCGCTTTTCTTGCAAGGCTGGTCGGCGAACACCGTTTGGACGAAGACGAGGCCTTTGAATTGGCGCACGATCTCACCTACGGGTTGGCAAAGAAGGCGTACCGGCTGTAAGGAGAGGATATGATCGGCAATGTGGCGCCCGGTGCCCATATACAAGAGGGTTCTCCGGCTGGAGTACGGATTGGCCATGTGCGCTGGACGATCTGCGCTATGTTGTTCGCCGCCACGACGATTAACTACATGGACCGGCAGGTTCTGGCGCTCCTCAAGCCCACCCTGATGTTGAGCGTTGCCAATCATGGCATCGGCCTGACCGAAGAGAGCTATGGGACCATTGTGGCTGTGTTTACCGCCTTCTATGCGCTCGGCCAGCTCGGCGCGGGGGCCTTCGTTGACCGGGTCGGCACGCGTATCGGCTATATGTGCATCATGGCCCTCTGGAGCCTCTCGGCGATGGGCCACTCGCTGGTCAATTCGGTGTTTCAGCTTGGCATTGCACGCTCCTTCCTCGGGATGGGCGAATCCGGAAACTTCCCCGCCGCCAACAAGGCCAATGCCGAGTGGTTCCCGCAAAAAGAGCGCTCGTTCTCCTTTGGCATCTTCAACTGTGGCGCCAATATCGGCGTCATCCTGGCCACGCTGCTCGTACCCCTAGCGGTGAACAACTTTGGCTGGCACTCCGCCTTTTTGATCACTGGATTCTTCTCGGCCTCGTGGATCCTGATGTGGTTCTTTAAATACCGCAAACCAACCGAACATCCGACACTCTCCGCCGCCGAGCTTGCCTACATCAACCAGGACCCGCCGGAGAAGGCCGCGGCATCGACGCCATGGATCGAGCTGTTTGGCTTTCGTCAGACCTGGGCATACGCCATTCCCAAATTCCTCACCGATCCTATCTGGTGGTTCTACCTCTACTGGCTGCCGGGCTACTTCAGCGACAAGTTTCATCTGAGCCTGGTGGGCCTGGGGCTGCCGATCCTGATCGTCTACAACGCCTCGGCCGTCGGCAGCATCTACGGAGGTTACCTGCCCGCGACCTTTATCCGCATGGGATTTTCTCCGCAGCGCGCACGCTTGGCAGCCATGCTTCTCTGCGCCAGTCTTGTCGTTCCCATTTTTCTGATCAACAACCTTCAGAGCGACAACTTCGGGAAATGGGCTGCGATCGGTCTGCTTAGTCTGGCCACAGCCGCGCACCAGGGTTTTTCGTGCAACCTCTTCACCACAGCCTCGGACATGTTCCCGCGCAGCGCGGTGGGCTCGGTTACCGGAATCGGCACCATGGCCGGGGCCGTCGGCGGCTTCCTCTTTGCCAAACTGGCCGGCCACGTGCTGCAAATATCGAATAGCTACTCGATCCTGTTTATCATCGCCGCGAGTGTTTACCTCTTCTCGCTGCTTATCAACGTCCTGCTCGCTCCGGGACTGAAGAAGGTGGAGTTGGCCGCATGAGTCTTTACTGTGCAGTTGGAAGTGTCGATACCGATCTGACCCCTCAGCAGTTGAACGATTTGCTGGTCGAGGGCCTCGGAAAGCTTGGGGTTCGCAACAATGTGCTCGCCGTTCCACCCGATCAGAGCCGCGAGCACTCACGCGCCGGCGATCTGACACGGTACGCATGGCAGCACTATGGCGACCGGCTCAAGGCGGTGCTGCCGGCACTCGGCACACATACCGCGATGCGGCCGGACCAGATCGCGCACATGTTCGGCGATATGTCGCTCGATCTCTTCAAGGTGCACAACTGGCGCACCGACATCGAGACCATGGGCGAGGTTCCAGCCGAGTTTATCCGCGAGCAGTCCGAGGGCAAGCTGAATTATGTTTGGCCGGCGCAGGTCAACAAGCTTATCGCGCACGGCGGCTTCGATCTCGTGCTCTCGATCGGCCAGGTCGTGCCCCACGAAGTGATCGGCATGGCCAACTACAACAAGAACATTCTTGTCGGCACGGGCGGCCGCGAGGGGATCAATCGCAGTCACTACCTGGGCGCTGTCTATGGCATGGAGCGAATCATGGGCCGGGCGCAAAATCCTGTGCGCAACGTGCTCAACTACGCCTCCGATCATTTTCTGCGGCACCTGCCCATCGTCTATGCGCAGACGGTGGTCAGCAGCCGTCCAGGGGGCGGGCTCGCGGTGCGAGGCCTCTTCATCGGCGACGACGTGGAGTGTTTCAACAAGGCAGCCGAGCTAAGTCTGAAGGTCAACTTCCAGATGGTTGACGAGCCAATCAAGAAGGCCGTCGTCTACCTCGACCCCAGTGAGTTTCACAGCACGTGGCTGGGCAACAAAGCCATTTATCGCACGCGCATGGCGCTGGCCGATGGAGCGGAGTTGATCATTCTGGGGCCGGAGGTCAAGGAGTTCGGCGAAGACAAAACGATCGACAAGTTGATCCGCAAATACGGCTATCACGGCACACCCACAACTCTGGCGGCTGTGGCCGGCGATGCGGAACTTGGCAACGACCTAAGTGCAGCCGCTCACCTCATCCATGGTTCCTCTGAGGGGCGCTTCAAGATCACCTGGTGCCCCGGCCAGCTCACGAAAGCAGAGGTCGAGGGCGTTGGCTTCGATTATGGCGACGTGAAGGCAATGATGGACCGCTATGATCCGAAGAAGCTCAAGCATGGGTATAACGAGGTTGACGGAGAAACGATCTTCTTTATCGCCAACCCTGGATTGGGGCTGTGGGCGCACCGCAGCCGGCTTTAACCCACCAAACACAGCTATTTCGAATAACCACAAGGAGTGAAGGACCGATGAGTAATGGACTGAACATCCGCAAGGATGGCGAGTTGGATTTTCTTTCGTTGGGCGCACTGGTAAATCGGCTCGATCCGGGGATTATCCCTTTCCGCAAGGCGACGGAGTGCAAGATTCACGTCAGCGGCGGCGAGTTCAACGTAGCCGCGAACCTATCCGATTGCTTTGGCATGAAGACGGCAATCGCCAGTGCTATGTCCGACTACCCCATCGGCGACCTGATTGCCGAGCGCGTTCGCGCCATGGGCGTGAAGCCTTTTTACAAGCACTTCAAGCATAACGGCGTCACCGGCCCGAATATGGCTACGGTCTACAGCGATCAGGGTCACGGACTGCGTCCTCCCGTGGTCTTCTACAACCGCTCGAACGAAGCAGCGGCGCAACTGAAGCCGGGCGATTTTGACTGGAAGGCAATTTTTGCCGGTGGCGTCCGCTGGGTGCACTCTGGCGGCATCTTCGCGGCGCTCTCGCCGACCACAGCTCCGCTGGCCGCCGAGATGATGAAGGAAGCCAAGGCAGCCGGTGCGATCAGCTCCTTCGATCTGAACTTCCGCGAGAAACTGTGGAATATTCACGGCGGCGCAGAGAAGGCCGTCGAGACCATCGCCAAGATCGTCGAGAACGTCGACGTGCTTGTGGGCAACGAAGAGGATCTGCAGAAAGGACTTGGCATTCCCGGACCCGAGGTCACGACCAAGTCAAAGCTCGATCCCACGGTCTTCTTCGGCATGATCGATCAGGTCATTAAGAAGCATCCCAAGGTGAAGGTCGTAGCCACCACGCTGCGCGAGGTTCACTCGACCAACCGGCATAGCTGGAGCGCGGTTGCATGGGTCAACGGCAAGACGCACATTGCGCCCACAGCCGAGCTTGAAGTGATCGATCGCGTAGGCGGCGGAGACGGCTTTGCTGCCGGCTTCATCTACGGCCTGCTGAGCGGCGAATCGCCCGACGAGGCCATCAAGCTCGGCTGGGCTCACGGCGCACTGCTGACCACCTTCCCTGGCGATACGACCATGGCAACTCTGGATCAGGTACGAGCCTTTGCCAAGGGCGGATCGGCGCGCATTCAGCGGTAACAGGGACCATTCACCGAGTTATCACCGGACGAGGAGAACTAGATGAGCAGTGAGTCTTTCGATCTTGCAGAATTGACCAAGATGTACGACTTCAAAGGGAAGACGGTCGCCATTACCGGCGGCGCCGGAGTGCTGGGCGGCGAAATGGCAGACGCGCTGGCAGGCTGCGGCGCAAAGGTCGCCATCCTCGACATGAATGAGGAAGCGGGCAAGGCGCTGATCGAGCGTTTAGGAGAGCGCGGCAAGCAGCTCTCCTTCTTCAAGTTCAATGCGCTCGATCGCGACAGCGTTGCTCAGGTCGCCAAGGATGTCATCAAGAGCTATGGCAAGCTGGATTGCCTGATCAACGGCGCGGGCGGCAACAAGCCGCAGGCTACAACCAGCCCCGACCTGTCCTTCTTCGATCTCCCCGCGGACGCCATTCGCTGGGTCTTCGAGTTGAATATCATGGGCACAATTCTGCCATCGCAGGCCTTTGGAAAGGTCATGGCCGACCAGGGATACGGCACGATCCTGAATATCTCGTCGATGAATGCTTTCCGCCCGCTGACACGCATTGCGGCTTACTCGGCGGCAAAGGCGGCGGTGAGCAACTTCACCCAGTGGCTGGCCGTGCACATGGCACAGGAGTATTCGCCGAAGATCCGTGTGAATGCCATCGCGCCCGGATTCTTCCTCACCAATCAAAACCGCTTTCTGCTCACCGACGAGAAGACGGGCGAGTGGACTCCGCGCGGGAAGACAATCGTCAGCCACACGCCGATGGGACGCCTGGGCGAATCCAAGGATCTGTTTGGATGCATGCTTTGGCTGCTCTCGCCGGCCTCGGATTTCGTCACCGGTGTCGTGATTCCAGTCGATGGCGGTTTCTCCGCCTTCAGCGGCGTATAGACAACGGAGTTGAACGATCGGATGTAGTTGTTTCCTAATTAGCCCCGGCCTCGGTGAGGTCGGGGCCGCGTATTTGCGGAAGAATCGTATCCTCGGCTAGTTCTCTGACCGCATGATTCTGTATCTGTAGCGCGGGTCTCCAGACCCGCACTCGGTACGAGTTCATTCGCTCACAGACCTAGGCTCCCGAATTGGTTCGATCCTTATGCGAAAACGTCGATTGCGCCCTGCAGAGGAACAAGTGCTTTCTGCTATTGAAGTGTTACTCGATTGAACCGATATCAACTTTGTGGGTCATTTTCCCGGTTGCATTTAAATGCGAACCGCAGAGGAGATAATTCGATGTACGAATGGAAGAACGAATACAGTGTTGGTGTGCAAGCCTTCGACAATGCTCATAAGCAGCTATTCACATGCTTCGATGAATTCTATGCTGCGGTCAAAGAGGGAAACGCGCAGGAGAAAGTTGGGCTGATCCTAGACAAGACGCTGGCCTACACCAAGCAGCATTTTGAAAGCGAGGAGAAGTGGCTCGCCGGCATGAAAGATCCGGACCTCGTGCCCCACAGGGAACAGCATCGCAAATTCCAGGCGCAAATCGAAGACCTCATCCAGCAACACCGGGCCGGCAAAATTGCGCTCAGCGGTTCCGTGAGCAAGGCTTTGCGCGAATGGCTGAGCGGGCACATCATGCAGATCGATCAGCACTATGCGGCCCGGTACAAGGCGCTGGGAACTATCGCATCCTGAACTGACAGTCGCTGGGAGCGCGTCGAGGCATCAACCGGGCGGAATATCTCGTTAACTATCGGTTCTCCAGAAAGCGCCGCGTGGCCCGTGTGCTTAGTGTTTTGTGCGCCGCATCGAAGAAGCCAGCAAGTCGATCACTTGCTCTGGCCGGCCGTAAAGCTACCGGCGGTCTTTGGCTCAAACCGGGTTTGACTAACCGGGTTGGACGCTCTGGTTCGCGCACTGATAGACTTATTGGGTTGCAGCCAAGATACCTCTCCCGGTTCTGAGCTGCCTGCAACTCTAGCAAAGAAGGACAACAAGAAACCCGTGGATACAAAAGCCCGTCACGCCCTGAAGAATGACAAATTTGCCCAGGCCACTGCGAGCAGCATGAGCTGGCTGAGCGGCCACCGTTCCGGCGTTTTGCGCTGGGTGATCGTTGGAGTTGTGGTTGTTGCGGCGGGTGTGGCCGCGCTCGTGTTCTGGAATCAGCGCTCGTCGGCCGCCGAGACCGCGATGGACGCGGCATTAGATGTCTACAACGCGCCGCTAACGCCGCCGGGCACCCCAGCAGCCAAAGGCAGCTACGCGACCGCCGCTGATCGGTCGAAGGCCGCAAATCAGCAGTTTGCCGCCGTGGCTCAGCAGTATAGCTGGCTCTCTGAGAGCGCCAAGGCCCACTATTTTGCCGGCGTGACCGACGAGGAACTGGGCCAGAACGGACCGGCCGAGATCGAACTGAAGGCGGCGGCAGGCAGCTGGGACCGGAATGTTGCGAATCTGGCCAAGCTGGCCCTGGCCGGGCTCTATCAACAGACGGATCGCAATTCTCAGGCGATCGACCTCTACACCGCGCTGGCCGCAAAGCCTTCTGAGACGGTACCGGCGACCGTAGCGCAGCTTGACCTTGCGGATCTCTACGCCGCCCAAGGCAAGCAGGACCAGGCGAAGGCACTCTGGGCCAAGGTCAAGGACGCCGACAAGGATGGCGCCGCTGGCGGCATCGCCGCGCAGAAGCTGAGCGCCAAGCAGTAAGGCAGGCAGAAAGAGCGAAAGTGACTCGCGGAGCCGGCAGCTTCGCGAGTCTTTTCTTTTAGGCCGGGGCGCACAGAATTCGAGCATTTTTAACAGCGGATGCGTCTTGTGGACTATGAGCGCCGCCCAGGCAGTATTCTCAGGTTGGATGGAGATCGCGGATACAACAGTGCAGGAATGGGCTCGCCAGCACGAGGACGAAGCAGCGCTTGCGGGGCTGGTGAACCAGTACGCCGCAACACTGTATCGCGTGGCCTACTCTGTGATGCGCAATGCCGCCGACGCTGAGGACGCGGTGCAGGAAGCGTTTCTGCGCGTGCTGCGCCATCGCGATACGCTGGGCGAGGTGCGCGACCAGCGGGTCTGGCTGATCCGCATTGTCTGGAACGTGGTGCTGGACCGCAAGCGCCGCTCGAAGACCCGGCCGGAGACCGACGACGTCACCGAATTGGCGCGCGTGTTGCCCGCAGAAGGGCTCAGCGCCGAGGAGCGCGCAGCGGCAGCCCAGCATCACGCTCACGTGCTGGCCTGCGTTGAGAAGCTGCCGGTGAAGGAGCGCGAGGTGCTGATGCTCTCGGCCTTTGAGGAGCTGACCAGCGTTGAGATCGCCTCGGTCCTGGGCATCACCGAGTCGAGCGTGCGGTCGCGGCTCTTTCGCGCACGCAACCTGATGGCCGGACTGCTGGACCATACGAGGAGCTTGCGATGAATAGAGATCGGTGGTCAGAGATCGGAGACCAGCGTCCAGCTGCCTGGTCAGCGGATGAGAGAAGGAGTTTGTTATGAATCCCTCCGAAGAGAATTCGATTTTTAGTGCCTCTGGTTCCGGCGATTCTGCCGCGGCGGCGGAGTTTGAAGCAACGCTGCGGATGATTGCCAAGCTCCCCGCACCAGAGGGGCTTGAGATGCGGGTACAGGCAGGATTGCGATCGGCGCGTGCGTCGAGCAATGGGCGAGTTCTTGAGTGGCCCCGAGCCCAGCGGTCTGAAGCCTCCCGGTTTGGCAGTTCTCTGCTTCGCTCGGCGGCCGCGGCGGCGATTGCTGCTGTGATCGTCGGCGGCAGCTGGGGTGTCTACTGGCGCGTGCAGTCGATCCAGCCGGCGCGGGCAATCACGGTTCCGCTGCATCTCTCCACGCAGCGGGGGTTCTCGAGCGCCGGAGCCATGCGCACGCCGCAGACGCTAAGCGGGCCGATGGTGGAACATCCCGCTGTGACGCTGCCGGTGACGGCAGCGCCGCTGACAGCCACATCTGCCGTTCAGCCTGAGGCTCAGCCCAAGCGGACGGCGGTCAATCCTGCCAAGACAGCGGCAAGCAAAGCCATCGTCGTGCCCGCTGCGCCGCCAGAAAAGTAGAGCCCACTTCTGATGGAAGGCAAGCGGCTTTTCCGAGCCCCATCCTTTCTGCTTTCTTTTGCGGAAAGGATGAGAAGCCTGCAAAATCGGGTTGTCGATTTAATTACCTGAAAGGCTTTTGAAAATATAAATAGGGGGCGCTACCTTTCCCTTCAGCTGATTATCGTCGCGGCATTTCTAACCTGTCTCTTCGATCCCGACGATGTCGTCTGGAGATTCGTCAGGGAGTACCCGGCTCGACGGGAGCTTGAACACTTCTGCTTTTTCGTGGCTACGATTTTCTTTTGGGCTGCGGCTGTGCTGTGCACCTTGGCGCGAACGCTTCCCGCGCCGGATCAAAGCGACAACGCGGGAACGTCACGCCGCCATGGGATGTTTCGCACGCGGCGCTCGGCAGAGTCGATGGGCGATCTTCTCTTTGCCATTGGGCTCTCGTCTCTGGCCCCGCTTGAAGGAGCCATCCTGTTGCTGACTGGCGAGAGTATTCGCTTGCTTCGCCGGGCTGGGAGCCGGGAGCCGGAGCAAGAGCCCAGCGCGTCTTCATGGCCTCAGGCGATTCGCGAGGAGGCCGCCAAATGGGGACTGCTGGTGACGATGATTGTCTTTTCAATCACTCTCAAGGACAGCCTCGCCGAGCTTCTCGCCGGGACAAGTGTTGTCGTTTGGGCACTGCTGAAGTTGGCTGGCATGCGAAAGAGGATCGCCTAGCGAAGTGAGAGGCAGCTGGTTTTCGGCTAATCCTGCGCTGATACAATCGGATAGGCTCCTAATCAGGCGGATTTGCCGGTTTTTGAGCTGAGACTCTGCTTGAAGTTCGATTGATGACCCTGCGACTTTTCAATACCCTGACGGGACAACTTGACGAGCTGGGACCCCGAGCCGGCAGGGACGTGGGCATGTATGCCTGCGGGCCGACGGTCTACGACTATGGCCACATCGGAAACTTCCGCACCTTTCTGCAAGTGGACGTGCTGCGGCGATTCCTGAAGCTGACCGGGGCCGAGGTGCGCCACGTCATGAACATTACCGACGTTGACGACAAGATCATCCGCAACGCCGCGGCGGCGGGAGTCTCGATCGGGGATTACACGGCGGGCTACGAGGCGGCGTTCTTCGAGGATCTGGAATCGCTGCGGGTGGAGCGGCCGGAGATCATCGCGCGGGCCACGGAGCATATTCCGGGGATGGTGGCGCTGGTTGAAAAGCTGGCGGAGGCTGGAGCGGCCTACAAGGCTGAGGATGGAAGCTGGTACTTCCGCCTCAAGGCCTTTCCCGAGTACGGCAAGCTGAGCAAGAAAGATCTCTCCGGAATGGAAGATGGCGCGCGGGTGGACGTGGACGAGTACGAAAAGGACTCGGCGCGGGACTTTGCGCTGTGGAAGGCGGCCAAGCCCGGTGAGACTTCGTGGGAGACAGCGATTGGACGGGGACGGCCGGGTTGGCATATCGAGTGCTCGACGATGGCGATGGAGTATCTGGGCGAGAGCTTCGATTTGCACGCCGGCGGCGAGGACCTGATCTTTCCGCATCACGAAAACGAGATTGCGCAGAGCGAGAGCGTGACGCACAAGACATTTGCGCGGCACTGGATGCATGTGCGGTTTCTTCTCGTAGACGGGCGGAAGATGTCGAAGAGCGAGGGGAACTTCTATACCCTGCGCGATCTGCTGCTGAAGGGCTACAAGGCATCGGCGATAAGGCTGGCGCTGATCTCGGTGCCTTACCGGCATCAGTTCAACTTCACATTTGACGGGCTGGTGGAGGCAACGGCGGCCGTCGAGCGGCTGCGGACGTTTAAGCTGCGGCTGACGGCGGGGGGCTACGCGCCTGGCGAAAACCCTGCGCTGCAAGAGGCCGCCAAGCAAGCGCAGGCTGATTATCTGGCCGCTCTGAGCAACGATTTGAATACCGCCGAGGCGAGGGCGCCGATCTTCGAGTTGCTGCGCGCTGCCAATACGGCGATCGACCAGGGACAACTGAAGGCTGGCGACCGGGATGCGATTCTGGCTGTTCTGGAGAGCTTCGACGCGGTCTTCGATGTGATGGAGGATCGCGATGGCGAGGCTACGCGGCTTGCGCTGGAGTGGGCGGAGAAGGCCGGGCGGATGGGCGATGTGGCTCCCGAGTTGCGGGCGCGGCAAGGACTGACCGATGAGGCCATCGAGGCCCTGGTGGCTGAGCGGACGCAGGCCAAGCGGCAGCGCAACTTTGCCCGCGCCGACCAGATTCGCGCCGAATTGGCGGAGAAGGGCGTTGTGCTGGAAGACTCCAAGGACGGCGTGCGATGGAAGCGGAAGTGACGGGGTTCGCGTAGACTTAAGCAACGGAGCGAGCAGTTTCCTACGGAGGTTTCCCATGGATTTCGAGATTGTGTTTGATCGCGAGGAAGATGGCCGCTGGATCGCGGAGATTGAAAGCCTGCCAGGCGTGCTTGCCTACGGAGCAACCAAGGCAGAAGCCCAGTCCAAAGTAGAGGCGCTTGCACTTCGCGTCGTCGCCGACCGCATTGAGGTCGATCAGAGCACACCGGATCAGGTTCGCTTTGCTGCTGCGTAATCGGCTGCTTCGCGTCCTGTGGCATTGATGCAAACTAACCTATTGGTGTTATGACCACCCCCTTGGAATTATGTCGTGAAACGGCGATCATTGCCGTATGAGTAATTGGCCTTCAACAAGCGCAAGAAAAGTATTGCGTGCACTGCAACGAATTGGCTGGCGCGAAAAGCCTCGCATCAGCAAGAGTGGCTCGCATAAGCAGCTTGAGCATCCCGACTATCCACACGAATACACTTGGGCATTTCATGATGGGGATGAAATCGGTCCGACGATGCTTGCGAAGATTGCCAAGCGGACCGGGCTGAGGCCTGAAGACATTTGAAAGGAATTGGGTTTTATGGAAGCCAACGAAGCGCAGGAATTGCAGGAACACGCCGAACACGCCGGGCACTCGGACTCACTCAGACCGGTCGCGTTGACCATGACCATCCTTGCCGTGCTGGTGGCTGTGGTCACCGTGCTGGGCCATCGCACGCACACTGAGGCGATTCTTTGCCAGACCAAAGCCGCGGTCGAACAAAACTTAGCTTCGGACGAATGGGCATATTACCAAGCCAAGAAGACGAACTCCAACGAAATCGAGCTGAACGACAACCTGCTCGGCGTACTGGCCATTGCCGACAAGGCCGCGGCGGAAAAGCTGGAGAAGAAACACGCCGACCGTCAGCAGAAATTGGCCACGGACCTCAAAGAAGGCGAAGAGAAGGCGCGCGAACACGAGAAGGGCGTTCGCGAGTTCGAACAGAGAGTCGAAGAGGCAGAGCACAAGGCTAACTACTTCGACTTTGGCGAGGCGCTGCTGGAGATCGGCCTCGTGATCAGCTCGGTGACGCTGCTGACGAAGAGCCGCATCTACTGGTATCTGGGGATGGGATTTTCGGTGGTTGGCATCGTGGCGACGGTGATGGGTCTGCTGCTGAAGTAGAGAGCGTCCGGGCACCATCGATGCGGCCCTGGCCGCAGGAAACGGTCGAGCACGCCATTTGCGGATTGTTTGGGTCCGTGGTATCCCATATCTGGCGCGGTAGCGATGCGCCAGATATGGGATACCCAGACCAATGTTGCAAGAATCATTTAGACCTGGATGGTTGCTTCGCCCTTCTGCCAGCCGCAGGGGGTGAGCCCGCCGTTCTGCAGGGCGTCGAGGATGCGCAGGACCTCTTTTGGGTCGCGGCCTACCGACAGATCGGTCACGTAGACAAAGCGGATGACATTTTCCGGATCCACGATGAAGGTGGCGCGCTGGCTGACGCCGGCCTTGGCGTCGAGAATACCCAACTGCCCGGAGAGATCGCGCTTGATGTCGGAGAGCATAGGGAAGGGCAGGTTCTTGAGCGAGGGCTGCTCATTGCGCCAGGCCCAGTGAACGAACTCCGAATCGATGCTGCCGCCCAGCACCTGAGCGCCGCGGCTGGCGAATTCAGCGTTCATCTCACCGAAGGCGGCGATTTCAGTGGGGCAGACAAAGGTGAAGTCCTTGGGCCAGAAAAAGTAGACCTTCCACTTGCCGGCATAGCTCCGATCGGTAATCGGCTGGAAGGCCTTCTTGAGGTCGAGATCGACCACGGCTGTAAGTTCAAAGGCGGGGAATTTTTCTCCAACGGTCAGCATGCACGCTCCTTCTTTCAGTTGTGGTGAATGGTGTGTGCCAACCGAGGCGCCGAGGCCGTTCTGATGATCAAGCCGTAGCGATTCCACAGAGGCCGCACTCAGTTTGAGCACAGGAATTGTCCCTCTTGAGATGTGCGAAGGCGTGGAAAAGATGCGCTTAGTTTGGCCAGCCGCCAGAGGCCGAGCGGCGACGGAAGCGTTCATCGACGGGCTGACGGTCTTTGAAGCCGGAGTCGACGGTGTGCCAGTGTTCGATGGCGGGCTCGCCCAAGCGCCAGCAGAGCAACACCACCTGATCGTCGATGCGACACGGGAAGTCCAGCAGGCCGGAGTCGAGGTCCTTGACCTGAACACCAATGGCGTCGATCTCGGCGACGCTCTCGCGGGCTCGCTGCACCAGCGATTCGAGTTCGGCGCGCTGCCTGGCGATAGCGGCCACGTCAACCCTCATGCCGCCGGAGAGATAGATGCGGCGAGCCGTCTCTGAAAGGCTCTGCTCGACCTGCTCGGCCTCGCGCTTGCCTTCGATGGCGCGCTTCAAGAGCGACTCCAGCACAGGGAGCAGGGATTGAGCTTCGTCGAGGGTGAATGTCTTCATCTTCTGGTGCCTTGGTGAACAGGATACGCCGAAACCGCTCTGGCCGCCAGACGGGAGAGCCGGCCCGCCTGTGAGTTTGATGCGCAAAGCACGCGCCTCGAATCAATTGCCGACACGCCAGGAAGTTTTGCGACTGCTTTTTGTTAGAAAACCCCTGCTTGCTCCGCGCCCCCGTTTGCGCACGTAATCCGGCATTCCGCCACTGGACAGCCGCTCTAAAACACCCCTGCCAGAAAACTCTCGGTCTGCTGGTGCTTCTCTTTTTTTGCGCCGCAGCCTGCCAGCACGACTGGAGAGAGCGTGATAACCGGACAGTGTGAGTGAGCCAGCACCTTGTAGACCACACCCTGGCGCGCTACCGCCGCAAAGGCCGATGCGCCCTGCGCTCCGAGGACGATCAAATCGGCCTGTTGCGCACGAGCCTGATAGAGCAGCTCCTCAGTGGGATCGCCGGGAACCACTACTGTCTGCGTGGCGAAGTTTCCTGGAAGCTTCTTCGAAATCAGGGAGAGAATCTCTTCCTCCAGTATTTCGATGCTCCGCCCGGCGAGGGTCTCGCGACGATCCTGATCGCGGATGACATGCTCAAGGATGAGGCGGGCATTCTGCTCCGCGGCCAGTTCCGCGGCAAAGGCAGCCACCACATGCGAGGACTCATGAAGGCTTATGCCGCAGAGAATGGTCCGCGTCTCGAAGTTCCGGTATTTGGCGTGTACGACCTCCGGCCCGATGATGCATACCGGCACATTTGCAGTCCGCACGACGGCCTCGGCGACTGAGCCCACCAGCAACTTGCCGATGGGTCCCGGAGAGTGAGTACCCATGACAATGCGGTCAATCTCCCGTTTGCCCTTCCGCTCGCGCAGAAAAGCGACGATCTGGTCGGCAGGCAGGCCGGGGCGCACCACGGTTTCACACTTCACGCCCGAATTGCGGACGCGTTGCGCCAGCGGCTCAAGATTCCCCGCCTCGACCCGCTCGGCAGCGGCATAGTCGTAGTAACGGACTCCCGAGGCATCGGATGCCGAAACCACCAGCGTGTCGTAGGCATGAAAGAGGATCAGTTCGGCTCCAAACTCGACCGCCTGGGCGAGAGCGAAGGCGAAGGTCTTCTCGTTGACGGGAGTCTCGGCGGCAAGAAGGATGGTGGAGGGCTTGCTCCAATCCGGCTTGAGTGCAGAGGCCATGGGAACCTCCTGTTGGTGCGCAAATATGTTAGTGGACCCGCTGATCCGACGCGGTGTCCGGCGGCACTGGGCGTGGTGAGTCAAGTCACCCTGAAAGAGCTGTTTCTACGCCTACCCGCGCTGGGGGATCTCGCGTTGCCTGGGGGCCGGGGTCACGATCCTGCCAATGGTTCAGCGCTCTCCGCGCGCTGCGTCCCGTCTCCGGAGCCCCTCCGGCAGGAAAGATCCATGTTGATCATTGAGCGAGATGACGTGATTCAGATCACGGCACGCTTCGCACCAGAGCTGTTCTTCTCAGAGAGAATCGTGGTGCTCCCGAGCGGTCTTCCAATTCATGGGGCTCTGCCGTAAGCTCTCATGGTGGCTTTCTTTCGAGGGCAAAAGAAGTTATCGGCAGTTTCCGATTTTTCTTTAGTGGATTTGAAGGCCGCTGATTCCCCCTGCTGGTGCCGTTCCCAGCCCCTCACGCCCCGATTCCGCAGGAGGTCCTATGCAGCCGATGCACAACATTCCGGCCCGTGGCGGGCTGAACTTCGATGAGACGCCATTCCTGGCAATCTGGGAGGTCACACAGTCCTGTGACCTGGCCTGCAAGCACTGCCGTGCCGCCGCCCAGCCGATTGCACACCCCGACGAGCTGAGCAATGCCGAGGGCAAGGCCCTGATCGACCAGATCGCCGAGATGGGGATACCGATCTTTGTCTTCACCGGCGGAGATCCTATGAAGCGTAAAGATGTCTTTGAACTGATCGGCTATGCCGCCGGCAAAGGCGTCCATGTGGCACTGACACCGAGCGCCACGCCTCTGCTGACACGCGAGGCAATCTTCAAGCTCAAGGAGGCGGGACTGGTGCGGCTGGGCATCTCGCTCGACGGCTCGACGCCGGAGATTCACGATGCCTTTCGCGGACTTCCCGGCGCATGGGCGCGGACCATCCAGGCAATCGAATGGGCCAACGAGGCGGGAATTCCGATCCAGGTGCATACGACGATCAGCCGCCACAACGCGCACGATCTCGACAGCCTCTGCGCTCTCTTCGAGCGGCTGGCCATCGTCATGTGGAATGTATTCTTCCTGGTTCCGGTGGGACGCGGACAGCTCGACGACCTGCTGAGCGGCGATGAGTTTGAGCAGGTCTTCGGAAAGATCTATGAGCTATCGCATCGGGTCAACTTCCAGATCAAGACCACCGAAGCGATGCACTACCGGCGCTATCTGCTGCAACACAATCTTGAAGAGCGCAAGATGAGCCACGGAACGATGGCCGGACACGGGCATCCCGGCGCGAGGCCTGCCGCAGGGCAAGACTACGAGCCCGGAGCGCCGACTGCCGACGCTCAGACCCGCACAGCAAGCTGGGCTACCCGCCGCGTCAACGACGGCAAGGGCTTCCTATTTGTTTCGCATGTGGGCAATGTCTATCCCAGTGGATTCCTGCCCATTCACGCCGGCAACATTCGCGAAAAGCCTCTCAGCGAAATCTACCGCAACGCGCCGATCTTCAAATCGCTGCGCGACACGAGCAAGCTCGAAGGCAAGTGCGGCGCCTGCGAGTACAAGGAGATCTGCGGCGGTTCGCGGGCGCGTGCGTACGCCGTGACAGGCGACCCACTGGCTCAGGAGCCCTGCTGCATCTATCAGCCGAAGCACTGGGACGGCGAGTTGGAGAATGCGGCGGCCGCCTTTTCGAAGGAATAAAGCCCGCCGTTAAATTCACACGCCACGGAAACTTCATCGCGCTGTCATATCATGATGGACGGAGGCGAGATGAAGGTCCTATTTATTGGCGGCACCGGAATCATCAGCACAGCTTCGACGAGATTGGCGGCGGAACGCGGGATTGAAATGACCCTGCTGCGGCGAGGGCGGCACGAGATCGAGCTGCCCGACAGCGTTCGCACGATTACGGCGGATATTCACGACGAGAGAGCCGTAGCCCAGGCACTGGGAACGCAGAGATTCGACGCAGTCGTCGATTGGACTGTCTTCACCATCGGCGAGTTGGAACGAGACATCCGGCTCTTCCGCGGGCGCACGGACCAATATATCTTCATCAGCTCGGCCAGCGCCTATCAGAAGCCGGTCGGACACTATCTCATCACGGAATCGACACCGCTCGCCAATCCATTCTGGCAATATTCGCGCGACAAAATCGCCTGCGAAGAGCGGCTAATGAAGGCGTATCGCGACGAGGGTTTTCCGATCACGATCGTGCGCCCTTCGCTGACCTATGGCGACACGCAAATTCCACTGGCGTTCAATAGCTGGCAGACATCGTGGACGGCCGTGGACCGGATGCGGCGGGGCAAGAAGGTGATCGTGCCGGGCGACGGCAGCTCGCTGTGGGTGATCACGCACAACACCGATTTTGCAAAGGGGATGGTCGGCCTGCTCGGCCATCGGCAAGCGATCGGCCACGCCTTTCACATCACGAGCGACGAGGCGATGACCTGGGATCAGTTCTATCGCATCACTGCGCAGGCTGCGGGCGCGGAGGCGCAGATCGTTCACATCGCTTCGGATTTCCTGAGCGCGTGCCTGCCCGATGAGCTTGGCGGCCTGAGCGGGGATAAGTCGGTCAGTGTCGTCTTCGATAACACCAAGATCAAGCGCTTTGTGCCCGGCTACTGCGCCAAGGTGCCGTTTGCTCAGGGCATCCAGCGAACGATCGATTGGTTCGATGCCGATCCGCGGCGCAAGACCGTTGATAAAGAGGCGAATGCAGTTTGGGACAAGATCATCGACGCCTACGAGGGCGGACTCGGCGAGGCCGTGCGCAGGTTTCGCGCATAGATGAAGGGAATTGCTCTGAGAACCCGGCGTCTGGCCTGAACTGATCTAATGAATGTTGGAGACGGCGATGCGAATAGCGATCATCGGCGGCGGAATCGCGGGCCTGTCGGCTGCATTCGAGCTGGAGCAGGCGCGCAAGACCGGCGTGGTGATCGAGTACACGCTCGTTGAGGAGCGCGAGCGGTTGGGTGGCTGCCTGGCATCGGAGATCGTCGATGGCGCGGTGCTGGAGCGAGGCCCGGACTCCTTTCTCACCGAGAAGCCGGCGGGGGCAGAGCTGTGCCGCGAGCTAGGCCTGTCTGCCGAGCTGACTCCTTCCAACGACGCCGACCGCAAGACATACATCGTGGTCCGCAACAGGCTCGTTCCCCTGCCCGACGGACTGATGTTTCTTGTACCCACCAAGCTCGTTCCTACAGCGATGACACGGCTCTTCAGTCTCTCAACCAAGGTACGCATGGGGCTGGAGCTGCTGCACCCGCCAAGGCCTACAGGGCTGCCCGACGAGTCGGTCGCTTCTCTTGTCGAGCGCCATTTTGGCCGCGAAGCTGTGGAGCGGCTGGCCGACCCGCTGTTATCTGGAATCTTTGGCGGTGACTCGACGCGCCTGAGCGCGCGCACCGTGCTGCCGCGACTCGTGGAGATGGAAAGCGAATACGGCTCGCTGACCCGCGGCATGTTGGCTGCGCATCGCAAGATGCGAGCTCGCGCAAACGCGGCTACGGAGGGAAAGAACGGCGGAATGCCTCGCGCGCCGCGGGCGATCTTCACTGCACTGCGAGGAGGCATGCAGCAGCTAGTCGATGCATTGACCGCGCGGCTCGATCCCGCCTCGATGCGGCTCTCGACGCCTGTCACCGGCATCGAGAAGAGAGCAGACGGCTGGAGCATAAAACTCGGCGGCGCAATGGAGAGCTTCGATGCAGTGATCATGGCCTCGCCGGCATGGGCCGCTGGAGCGTTGATTCGCCCGGTGGATGCCGCGCTGGGCGAGGAGTTGAGCGCGATTCCCTACTCATCGTCGATCACCGTCAACCTGATTTATGACGAGTCTCAACTAGGCCGCCTGCCCGACGGATTCGGCTTCCTTGTTCCAGCCGTCGAGGGCCGCGCAATGCTGGCCTGCACCTTTGTGCATCGCAAGTTTCTGGGCCGCACTCCGCCCGGCAAGGTCGTCATCCGAGCCTTTCTGGGCGGCATGAAGAACGAAGGTCTGCTGGCCAGTGCCGATGCCGACCTAGTGGCCACCGTCCGGCGGGAATTGAGCGAGATTCTGGGAGATGTGGTGATTCCACGAGCGGCTGAGCCGGAGCACACGCAGGTCTCGCGCTGGCGCCGCGCCATGGCTCAGTACGCCGTAGGCCACCAGAAGCGCATACAACGCATCGCCGCGCGCGTCGCCGCGCTTCCAGGACTTCGGCTGGCGGGTAACGCCTACGACGGCATCGGCATCCCCGATTGCATTCGCCTGGGACGGCAAGCGGCGAAAGAACTACTGACAAGTCAGTAAGTCAGCGAGCTTGATAGAATCCCACCCTTTCCGCAGAACGCCACCCCACGGACGAGGACCTGTCCGTGGGGACCCCGGTTCGCGGAAAGGATGGGTCACTGAGCTTTCCGGGATAACACGCCAATCTTATCTTGGCGCCACCGGCAAGATCAGCGCGCTTGGATGTGCCGCATCGTGAAGGATGGTATTTGTGGCCTTCACGAAGCTCGCGTTTGTGCTGGCAGGCTTGCCCGTATTCAGGTTGCGATCGAAGCGCGGGAAGTTACTGCTGCTCACCTCCAAGCGAATCCGATGCCCATTGAGAAAGACGTTACTCGTCGACCAGAGATCGATCTTGTACTCGTAAACCTGGCCTGGAGTTAGAAGCTTGGCCTCGGCGGTCGATTCGCGATAACGGGCCCTGAGAATTCCCTCGGTAAGGTTCTGCGCAACGCCATCGGGCCACACATCGACTAACTTGGCGGTGAAGTCCGTATCGACGGCGGATGAACTGGCATATAAGTCAAGAGTTATCGGGCCGGTAACTTCTGTGTCGCTTTCGAGAGGCGGCGTCGAGTAAACCAGCACGTCTTCGCGAGCCTCCACCTCCTTCTGATCGCGTGGCCCGCCAGGCAGATGCGTTGCGTCGCAGCAGAGCGGTCCGCCAACCGTGGGTACCGGATTCACTGGATCGTAGACGAATATATCCGGCGCTTCCGTCTTAGCAGCTACTGTCGAAAGTATGCCGTCGCCAGCAGCGCTGTTGGCCCTTCCTGCCGAGTGCAAATAGTAACTGGCCGCTTTGGCCCTCTCCAGCGGCCAGCTATCTTCGTCGCGCCACTTATTCTCGCCCATGACAAAAATCCTGACCGGCTTTCCATTGGCAAACATGTTCTTTTTGCCGAGCAAGAGATAGTCATACCAGTCCAGAACATAATCGTTCTCGTCAAAGGCAGCGTCGGGACCAAAGTCGAACTCACCGACGTTGCGGCCCCAGCCGGAGTGGCCGCCAACCGCGACGATCAGGTGTTGCCCATTGCGAGCCGCTTCGTTGCCGGCGTGTGCCTTGAGTCCCTGGTAGTTGCGCAGCGAGCCTCCCTGAAAGATGTCGTACCAGGCGGCGATGGTGAGCGCGGGAACCTGAATTTTGTCGAAGTTCTCCTCGATCGACCACTGCTTCCAATAGCTGTCATAAGCGGGATGGTCGAGCCAGTCGAGAAAATAAGGCGCAAGCGTATGCGTCAGGCTCTGGCCATCCGGAACCTGCACGACGTTGAAGACCGGAAACTTGTTCAGGGGAAGAATTCGATCCGTGACAAGGACATTGGCAGAATCCCGAATCTGGCGGCTGTAGGTATCCTGCGCGAGACCCGAGGTCCATGACTCGTTAAACCACTGCTCGAAGGCGCCGCCCTGATAGGTCCAGTTTTCGTGGTAATTCGAAGCCGTCACGATCGGGCAGATTCCGGCCAGATGAGGCGGATGGCCGATGGCGGCCAGCATCTGCGTCGCACCCACATAGGAGCCCGAGAACATGCCGACCTTGCCGGTAGAGTGGGGCAGCGCGGCGGCCCACTCGACAGCGTCATAGCCATCGTCGATCTCGTGCTTAAAGGGATACCACTCGCCCTCTGAGGCATACCGCCCACGCACATCCTGCGCAACCACCATGAAACCGCGCGCGGCCCCCTTGCGGCCAAAAGCGGCGAATCCGTCCTTGTTATAAGGAGTACGCACGAGCAGAACCGGATAACTGCCGTCACCGGATGGGCGATAGATATCCGTTCGCAGCGTAACTCCATCGCGCGTCTTCATCGCAACATTGTGCTCGAAGACGACGTCGGAGGCGGACTGGCCACTAACTGGAATGCACGGCAGAAGAATGACAGTGAGGGCGAGCAGGCAAAGAGTCTTATTGAGCACGTAATATCCTCGATGGCAAAGGCCGAGTCCATTCTATCGGCTTGGCCCAGGAGTTACCGCTCCAGATTCGGGCGAATGTAATACGCGGCGGAGAAAGTATCCGCGAACGGCCTAATCGCGTTGATAGCGAATGGGGCGGCCCGTGAGATGAGAGAAACTTAGATTGCCATGACAAGCGGTGACGCGAGAGAGATATCAATACCCGTGGCATTGGATATCGAAAAGATTCCAAAAATGGTTCTTGACATTTCGAACCGGGCTTGCCAATCTTTCTAGCAACAGTTTCATAAGGAATCGGGCGCGGTGGGCTTCCCCTGTTTCAAAGTCCGGCTAGCTCCTCACGCTATGCAATCTGGCCCCACCTCTGCGCAGGGAAATGTTTCTGCGAAGCCGCATTTGTCGCCGCGCGGCTGCGTGTGTCCCTTCCCGCTACGCGTCCCGCGGATCGCGACCGCCTGACGCGAGTATTCGTCCAAGGTTGACCGGGCTCCTTTCTCTTGGCAGCGCATTTCGCGAGATGCATCCACAAGTTCCATGCCCTTCCACCATTCCAACAAGGAGATTTGAATGGCTGCTTGCAAGTTTAGCCCTGAACTTAACATCAAGAAGTCTGACCTGCCGGTAACATGCAAGATCGAGAAGGGTCAGAAGGACGTCACGATTGCCTTGGCGCAACTCTTCGATTCAAACAAGACAGCAACAACTCTTGCGATCTCGGGCGACGGACAGAGCTTTACGATTCCCGGCAACACCGCGACGGGGAGTTATGTCCTCGAAGTCAGGATCCAAGGTGGTCACCGTCCGCCGCCGCCTGTGGACATCATTGAAGACTGCAATGCGGAGCGCTCAATTGTTTCCATCATGGACCCTAACTCGAAGCTTGGCGCCGTTTCCATGGCGGTGCTCCCATGAAAACAAATCGTGTATTTTTGTCTCCCATGGTTCTGATTGCGGCGCTTTCCATCTCGGGCCTGACGATTCCACGGCAGGCAAAGGCCCAAGGGACGCGCAAGGACTTCTGTGGTATTCTCGCGTCGGGTCTGCAAAGCGAAGCAGCAAGGTTTCAGAATAACTCGGCACTGACCAACGAGGAACGAAGTCAGGAGATAAGAAAAAGGGTTCGCGACAATTTTGTGAATATCGTGAACGCCCCGAGTTGCTTCTTCCAGGCCAACATCTCGAACCCATCGACCAGCATCGCGATCGCGCCCGCACGCACGTCTCTGTGGAATGTCTTTGGAAGCCTGAGCGGAAGCCAGCAGCAGGGCTCAAGCCTGTCGTCGACGGGGTCGACCAATGCGGTGTCGAAACCCTCCGGACAAAGCGCGATGTCCGAGGAGTTCGGCGGATTCAACGCAAGCTCCGGAACGAGCTCCCTGACTCTGCAATGGTCGCCGGGAACAACATTCACTGACCTGACGGCGGTTGGGTTTGTGCAGCTCTGCATCGACAAGAACCTTCCCAAGGGATGCATATCTCCGAGTGTGCTCAAAGGTCTGGCGCCGCTTACATTGAAGGTCACGGGGAACACATCGAGCAGCGGGCAGTCTCTCACGGGCACGGCGGCGACTCCAGGGTCGACCGCGCCTGCGCAGCAAGTGACGGTGAGTTCCAAAGGAAACAGCGGTCCCGGCTTCGGCGGCATTACCGTGCAGTATTCGATTATGGGCTCCAAGAGCAAGGCGGCGGCGGCAGCTCTGACTGACAATAGCAAGTCCAGCTCGGCGGCGGGCAAGAAGGCAGGTGCGTCGCCGACCGACGCTCCACCGGTCGTTAAGCAGTACGTCGCTGAGGCCAAGCTGGCAGATCAGACCTATGTGGACCTGGATCAATGCGACATCTTCAAAGCATGGAAGAGTTCGGCAGAGGGCGTCCTCACCGAGCAGGTTGGCAGCGCGCCAGCTCGAAGCCAAAATGAAGTCCAGACGGCGATCGAAAATCAGTACACGAGCCTGCTCACCAATATGGTCAAGTCGACGAGCTGCAGAGCGGCGCTTCAGGACTTCCGCGAGTTTTTTGCGGCGATTCTCGAAGCAAAGACCTACGAGGATTTCCAAGCCCAGAAGGACGCCTCGAAGACACCGGAGGTGGCCCTGGAATACGATCTGAACACTCCTCAGAACAAACCGAGTTACTCGTCCGCCAAAGCAACCTTCACCTATTCCTTTGGAAATCGGAACGATCAAGGGAGCGCCAACTCGAAGAAGGGCGACGCCAGTCCTGGCTCCAAGGCCCAGAACGAGGTTCACCAGTACGCCAAGGCGCAGGTGGATGCGATGACCTCCGCGCCACCAGGCTCCCACTCGACTCAGCAGACAACGGCCAATGCCAAACCAGAGGCTGAGGCCAATACCGCGCCCTGGTCGCTGACCATGACGGGTGCGGCCGACGTATACAACGCAGCGCCGCCGAGTTCCGTCCCGTCGTCGAGCCATCTGCGGGATATTCAGGCTGGAGCGGAGATCGCTTATCTGTTTTCTCCTACCGACAAGAGCGGAGCGATACGGCAACTGATTGGCGATGTAACGGCAGCGGCGGCATACTCCTACCAGGACCAGACCAGCCCGGCAATTCTGACCGGCGCGGCGCTCAACGACTTTGCGGGACTGCCCAGCTCGACAACCACCGCCTACGCCAAGCGAGGGGTCATTCATCTGGGCCAGGTGCGCCTCGGATTTGGAAAGGGCGGGAATACGAGTTTCCCTCTCGCCTTCACTTACTCGAACCGCACCGAACTGGTTGTCCATCCGACATGGGGTCTACAGTTCGGCATCAGCTATAACCTGACTTCATTGTTCGGCTCGCCAGGAGCGGCAAGGCCAGCGAGCACCTCGGGAGATAAATAGCGCAAGCTCTCCGATAACTCCCGGCCGGAGCATGCAACTCGGCCGGGAGCCGGGCGGGCTGCTACATGCCGCCCTTGCCGAGCAGGAACCCGATGCCGTAGGTGACGGCGCCCTCGACGGCGCCGACGACGGTCATCTCCATTCCAGAGGACCACCACGAGCGGACAGTGATGAGCGATTTGGCAGCGCCCACAGCGAAGTGTGCCGCCAGCGAGATGACCGCCGCCGCAACGACAGCGCCGATTCCCTGCATAAAGAAGAACGGAATGATTGGAATCGCCGCGCCAACAGCCGTCGAGAGCGCGCCGGAGCCCGCCGAGACGAGCGGGTTGGCCAGTGCCTCTTCGCTGGAGCCGAGGCGCTCGCTGGCCAGCGCGCGCAGCATCTGCTCGGGGTCGCTGGCGATGTGGTTGACCATGTGATCGGCATCGGCCTCGGGCAGTCCCTTGACCTGGTAGTAGAGCGAGAGCAGTTCGCGGGCTTCGGGGCCGTTCATCTTGATCGCTTCGCGCTCGCGCTCGAGCTCTGCCAGATAGATTTCGCGTTCGCTCTTGGCGGCGAGATATGCGCCAGAGCCCATCGAGAGCGCCGAGGCGATGAGGCCGGACAGGCCGGCGAGCAGCACATATTTGCTGTCGCCGGCGGTGGCGCCGCTGACGCCGCTGACAATGCCGAAGATGGCGCCCAGGCCGTCGTTGACACCGTAGATCGCATCGCCGATCCAGCTGCCCGGCTGCTTGCGGCCCTGGTTGCGCTTGGCGAGCAACTCCTCCAGCACGGCCTTGGGATCGATGCGTGGCGCGCCGGCCGGCGCCTGATAGTGGCCGCGCAGGAGCGATCCGAGCTCACGATGATGGTCCTTCTCGTCTTCGATGACGTGTTCTAGGATCGCGATCGAGTCCTCATCGCCCAGGCCCTTCAACTGCGAGCCGTAGTTGGCGATGTGGCGGCTCTCTTCAATTTCGAGCCGGCGCAGGGCCATGCGAACGCCACCGGCGCGGTTGGCCAGCGAGTTGGCCTCGCCGCCGGGGTTGCCGCGATAGACGGGTTCGTCTCCACCGAGTTCGACGATGCGGCCGTGCCAGAGCTGAGCGTGTTCCCACTCTGCGCCGGCCAGGTGGCGCAAGACCTGAGAGCGCACGGGGTCCGTATCCCGGTTGGCCAGGGTGAGGTAAGTGTGGTAGCCCTCCATCTCTGCCTGCCAGTTGCCTTCCAGCGCCGCCAAAACTTTTTTCAACTTGGCACTGCTCAACGTCGCATTGGCCATTTCCATGTCCTTTCTTCTCTTTGAGAATAACTGAGTTGGGGGCGCAGGGGTAATTGTCTGATGCCTCGGCTCACGGCCTCGCTTCCCTTGTCATGGGCTGAGCATATAGTGTTGTGTGCAGCGAAAAAGCCGGGATTCCCGGGCGCAGATCGTTTCACCGGCTCAGAACTAAGCCGGGCTCCCTGGGCGCTTCGAGCGTCGAGGAGAAGGCAACAAACCTTTACCAGGTGATTTCTTTTTGAGGAAGCGGAGAGAACAAACTATGGCCACGCAATCCACAATCCAGAAGGCTCCGAGCGCACCAAACTACTTAGGCCCATTCATCACAGTTGCGATTCTTTTTTTCATCTTCGGGTTCATCACTAATCTGAACATGGCCCTGGTACCCCACCTGCGATCGATCTTCGATCTACCATATGCGTGGGCCATGCTGGCTGAGTCGGCCTTCTTCCTAGCCTACTTTGTCTTCTCCTCACCGACCTCAAAACTGATCGAAACCATCGGCTACAAGAAGACGATGGTAGTCTCCCTCTTCATCCAAGTCGTGGGTTGCTTACTATTCGTTCCGGCTGCCAGGATGGTCAGCTTCCCACTTTTTCTCACGGCGGTTTTCGTCGTTGGAGCGGGAGTGACCGCCCTGCAGACAGCGGCGAATCCATATGTGGCCATCCTAGGGCCGGAGAGCAGCGCCCCAGTTCGGCTAACCCTTGCGCAGGCTCTCAACTCGCTCGGCGGAGCTATCGCTCCAATCATTGCCGGACACTACATCCTCACCGATGCCGCCAAACACGCCCCCAAGGCTGCCATAGCAGATACGGTTCGAATGCCGTACATACTGATTGCCGCGGGTTTGTTGGTGCTGGGATTGATCGTGGTCTTCCTGCACCTGCCACACATTACGCGAACAGATGAACCCGACTCCGGCAAGGGGGGCGAATTAGTTACAAGCAGCAGCATCTGGGGTTATAAGCACACCGTGCTCGGCGCCGTGGGCATCTTCCTCTATGTGGGCGTTGAGGTCGGGCTGGCTTCGATCGCGGTCAATTACTTCTTGGAACAGGGCATCAACGGCGATAGAGTCGCTGCATTCTTCGCCGGGTTGGGCGGGTTTGGGGCGTTCATCACCGGCTGGCTTGGTCCCTGGACCAATGTCAATATCGCCGCGACTCTGGTCTCTCTCTACTGGATTGGAGCGTTGGTTGGCCGCCTGCTGGGATCATGGATGCTGACCGTGATAAGGTCCGGCAAGCTGTTGGGCTTCTTCGGCTTTGCAGGGACGGCCATGGTGCTGGTTTCCATGTTCAGCAGTGGTCAAATCGCTATCTGGACGTTGGTGCTCTGCGGCTTCTTCAATTCGATCATGTTCCCGAATATCTTTGCACTCGCGGTAAAGGGACTGGGCCCGATGACCAGCAAGGGATCGGGACTTATCATGACCGCGGTCGTCGGCGGAGCCGTGGTTCCAGTCCTCATCGGCAAACTAGCCGATTGGGTGGGCATCCAGAACTCCTTCGTGATTCCGATCATCTGTTACCTCTTTATCGCCTACTACGGGCTGTGGGGATCGAAGCCCGCGCGGACCGTCGCGGCGTAGTTGGTTAGTTGTTGATCAGAGGCCCTTTGGCTTTAGGCTGAAGGGCCTTCCTGTCTGTGGATTTCGTAGCGGTTCGGGATTCCCACAATTCGCTGCTAGGATTCACAAGCCCTCTCGAAGCTCAATCGACCTACACTCGAAGAGATGGCTACGATCCCCAATCTGGCGCTCGACTCTGGTTTGCCGGCCAATATCGATGCTGAAAAGACGATTCTCGGCGCGATCCTGCTGGACAACGCGGCCCATGCCGAGGCTGCGGAAAAGCTCGACTCCGAGGATTTCTCTCTCGACTCGCACCAGCGCATCTTCTTGCGGATGACGGAGCTAATGAACGAGTCCCGAGCCGTGGACATCGTGACTCTGTCGAACGTGCTGGCCCAGAAGAAGGAGATTGAGACGGTGGGCGGCGTGGCCTACCTGGCGTCTCTGACCGAGGGGCTGCCGCGGCGTCCGGTGATCGAAGAGTATATCCGCATCGTCAAGGACAAGAGCCTGCTTCGGAAGCTGATGCTGATCTGCTCGGCGGCCATCGCGCGGGCGGCGGACCAGGGCGAGAGCGCTCTCGATGTGCTCGGCGCCGCTGAGTCGCAGCTGATGGAGGTCAGCGAGAAGGGCGTAACCCAGGGCTTGCAGCGCCTCGATCAGATCGTCGAACACTCATTCGGCACTATTGACAATTTGTATAAAGAAAGCCGCGAGGTCACCGGCCTGGCGACGGACTTCACGCAATTCGACATCATGACCAGCGGCCTGCAAAAGAGCGAACTGATCATCATTGCCGCGCGACCCTCGATGGGCAAGACGGCGCTGGCGATCAACATTGCGCAGAACGCAGCTATCAACCACGGTGCGACGGTGGCCGTCTTCAGCCTTGAAATGAGCAAGGAATCGCTCCTGCGCCGCATGCTGTCTTCGCAGGCCTGGGTCGATCAACAGAAGCTCAGGAAGGGCTTTCTCGGCCGCGAAGATCACGACAAGCTGGTTCATGCTCTGGATCAGTTGGTCGAGACGCGCCTGTTTATCGACGACACCGCGGGAATCTCGCTCTCCGAGATGCGAGCCAAGGCGCGGAGGCTCAAGCAGAACTCCGGCGGCCTCGACCTGGTGATGGTTGACTACCTGCAACTGATGACGGCTTCGGTGCCTTCGTCGGGCAAGAGAAACTACGAAAACCGCACGCAGGAGGTCTCGGCCATCTCGCGCGGCCTAAAAGCACTGGCCAAGGAGCTCGACGTGCCGGTGATTGCGCTCTCGCAGCTCTCGCGCGCCGGCGTGCAACGCGATGACAAGCGGCCGATGCTGAGCGACCTGCGCGAATCGGGCTCGATCGAGCAGGATGCCGACGTCGTGGCCTTCATTCATCGCGAGGCCTACTACAAATCCAACAAGGAAGAGCTTTCGGAATCCGAGCTCGCGGAGTCGGAAATCATTCTGGCAAAACAGCGCAATGGCCCCACAGGGACGGTTCTGCTCAACTTTTTGGCTAAGTTCACGCGGTTTGAAAACCGCGATCTCAGCAATGAAGGCTTATGAGCGCGCGAGAAGATTAGCGCGGCGGCAACGAAGAAGCGCGCGGACGCGACGTCGGTTCACGGTTGGTTGAGGATCAGAGCGATGCGGCCGGCAATCAAGTCGTTTGGCGACTCGCCAGGATCTACCTCGGCCAGTTCTATCGGGAAGTCGATGTTGTGCGGCCGCAGTACGAGCCGATTCGATAGATAGTCCGCATAGCGCAGCGTGAGATGAGCCCCGTAGCGCACCGCGTAGAGGTTGGGCCGGTTGCGCCGGTAGGGCATCAGCGAGTTATAGTGGCGATCGAGCAGCGCAATCGACTCGGGCAGAACCAGTGGCTCCATCGCAAGCGCATCACCCCGGGTGACGCGAACTGCCACGAATCGCTGCCAGGCGCGACGGGGGTTCGATGTTCTGGCGCGAATCGACTGCAATAGCTCCCCCGGCAGATTCAGCAGCAGTTGAACCGCCGAGGGCCGAATGAATGGCTCAAAGAGCGCCGCGGCGTGAGAAACAACCGGAACCGCGCCGCTGTCTCCCTCGGCGGGCGATGTCTTTTCAGGGTGGAACGCAGGCAGCAGATCGCTGGCCGCCATGTGCTGCGCCGCCAGAATCAGATCCAGCGCCTCGAGGGAAAGCTGGCGGCGCCGGTGCAGAAAATTTGAGAGATGAGGCTGTCCAAAACCGGTCTGACGCGCTAGCAGTGAGACGCTGAGAGTGCCGCGCTGTATCCTGCGCAGGAGTTCCAGGCGGAGTCGCTCGTGCATCTGGGTAAAGTTCATTTGTGGAAAATTTGCTACCGGCATTAAAGATGAACTGTCTCCAGTTTCTTTCTGCAAACCTGGATGGGGGGATCGCCTTGATTGCCGGCATTCATGAACAAAAGAAATAACAGAGAATCGCAAAGATAATTCAGAATATTGACGCAAGAGAACTAACTATCTAGATTAGATTTACCAATCTGGAACTGGGCTGTGGGAATTTAAGCGAGAGGTAATTCATTGCAGTGGGGCTGAATCGGGGCGAAGTTCTGCTCTATTCAGAGTGCAGTGAACAACCGCCGAAGGAATCAGTGTCCCTCGGCTTTCTCATTCCCGCTCCGAAAGCGCCTTAGGGAAGCGTTCAGGGACAGCCTGCCGGAATCATCCGAGGATCTGCGCGCTTAAATCATGACAAAAAACGAGAGAACTAGGGTGGCTATCCCCCAATCGGGACAGAAGATCCTGAGTAGCCGTTCCCCGTGCTCCATGCCCCGCGGAAGGATCATTTCAAAACAAGTCCGCCGGTAGAAGACCAACACAGGGGGAATTGGTCATGGAATTACGCGTGCTGCTGAAAGTCTGCGAAGGGTGCGGTTGTCTTTGGTATCGCGCCCAGACACAGGGGGGAGTGTATTGCAGTAGTTGTGAAGAGAAGTTTAAGGATTTTCCAACGCCGGAAACTCGCAAACGGCGCGGACGCCCAAATCGCAAGACGCTGTTCAGGGTTTGGGCGGTGGCTGAAGCAATTGGAGGTGCTGAATGAGCGCAGCACTTCAGTTGCCGATGCTCTGGGGAGAAGCCGCTCAGGAGCGGGCCGGGCAGCAGGGCCAGGAGAGATGGGCGAGGAGACCAGAGGCTGCGTCCGCGGCCAAGCCGAACCAGAGTGCCCCGGCCGCCAGGCCGGTGGTCAGTCTGGGTTTTTATAGGAAGCATACGGAGAGCCTGTTGCGGCGTTATCTCTATGCGTCGATGCAGGTGGGCAGGGCCCCGAATATCCTCGGTGACCCGGTCGCCCGCGGGTGGTGCTCCAGCCGCCCGATCCGCACCTTCGAGGACGCGGTGATCTTCGTTCTCGATGTGGAGAGATGTCTCAACAAACTGGGCTCGCTCGATCGCATGATGCTCGGCCGGATCGTTCTCCAGGAGTACACTCAGGCCGAGACAGCCAGCATGTTGGGAATGGCCGTCAGAACCATATCGTATAAGTTTCCTCAGGCCCTCGACCGGCTGACGGAGAAATTGTTGGAGTCCGGCCTGCTGGTATTACCGCACTGATCGCTAATCCTGTGCCCTATATCTACCGGCGTCCTCGGCCGGTAGACACGGGTCCAGATTGGCTTCCCGCCGACATCGTTCCCAGCGCGCTAGAATCGATCTTCCATCGGAGGAACCGATTCCATGCGCTCTGCTTCCCGCTCTACAGCCTTCCTGGCCCTCGTGGCCTCGACCGCGCTTGCCGCCCAACGAGCTCCTCTCAAGCCCACCACCGCCGCAGAAGCGCCCAACCGCGACACCAGCTACATCGACGCCCAGGGCACGGCGCGCGTGACGCGGGTCGTTCCCATTCCGGCCAGCCTCAGCGACGAGGCCCGGCAGATGCTGAGCCGCGCCGAGCCTGATCAGGGCCCTCCCGAACCGCTGGCCTTGCGCAGGAGCCGCACCGATGCCTGGGCGCTCACTGCGGCCGCCGCGTGGAGCAAGCTCTGCCCCAATCAACTCGTCGACGACAAGATTGCCGGCGTTCCGGTGCGCATTGCGACTCCCGCCGGAATGCCTGAGGCCAACCGGGACAAGGTGCTTCTCAATCTGCATGGCGGCGGCTTCAACTCCGACTCCGGCTCTTACACCGAAACCATCCCAATCGCTGGATACGCCAAAATCAGGGTCGTTGACGTGCTCTATCGGCTTGCTCCTGAGCATCCATATCCGGCAGCCGTCGACGACTCGGTCGCCGTTTACAGAGAACTGCTGAAGAGCTACAAGCCGGAGCACATCGCGATCTACGGCACCTCGGCCGGAGCTATCCTCACCGCCGAAGTGGCCGCCCGGCTCAAGCAACTTGGCCTGCCGCAACCCGCGGCTCTCGGCATCTTCAGCGGCATGGGAGACTTTGCCCGCCAAGGCGACTCGATGGCGCTCTACGCGCTGCGCGGCCTCGCAGGCCCTCTCGACCCGCCCGCCGCAGGCCCGCACGATGCCGAATACCTCACCACCACCGATCCCAAAGACCCGATTCTCTCGCCCATCTACTCTGACCTGCACGGGCTGCCGCCGACGCTCTTTGTCACCAGCGGCCGCGACCTGCTGCTCAGCGGCACGGTCAACCTGCACCGCGCCTACCTGAACGCCGGCGTCGATGCGCGGTTGGTTGTCTACGATGCTTTGCCGCATGCCTTCTGGTATAACTCGACTCTGCCCGAGGCAATCGAAGCCAACAAGCTGATGGCGGATTTCTTTGTGAAGCAGTTGAGCAAGTAGGCATGTCGCCTGCGCAAACGCTCCACGATTGGAGCATGCATGCCGACGGATGCTTAGAGTTAAAGGGAATCTGGAGGATTCGTGAGCATCTTGGAGATCTTACGTGTCTATGCTGTCAAAACACGTGGATTTGGTGGGGTCTGAAATCTGTCAAGACTCGCGGCAGGGTTCGTCCTCGCAAAGAAACCGAATGAACAATTCTCTATGACTTAGTCCCCACGCCTGATTTTTTGGATCACCTGACGTTTTCTAGTTTTCGGTTCTATCACTGTATTGTCAGAATCGTCTGCGACATCGTAGGTAAGCCCGACTGTTTCAAGCTGCTTTCGAATCTTTGCTGGTATCTCATCAAGATGGTCGAAATGTCCCTCGATCTTGCCCTTCGGAGTTACCATCCTAACGACTCCCTCTTGTTTTGCTCGGGTGCAGTCGCGGAAAAGATAGATTGCCAACTTGATCATGGGTTTTTCAGCCATGCTAATCCTCTTTCTTCCGATCTAAGTGAGGCCTTGCGGCGGGAGTGGGTTATAAAATGAAGCATCCAAAACGAAGTGCCCGGCGCGAGGCCGGGGTTATTCGGTGAAGCGGCTGGATGCCCTCCATCGTAAACCTGTCTCCGTACCAGCGCAAGGATCGGCGGTGGGTGCGTGGCCCATCATTTCGCGCACTTGGCGAAAGGGTGGGAGACCACGAACCTCATGGCGCGCAAGCGCAGCCCGCCTGGACGGCCGGTCCTCCTCACGCCGCAGTTGGAATCTTTGCGGTCAGCTTGACGCCGAGGGCGTCCATAACCGCCAGCGTTGTCTTCAGCGTCGGGTTTCCCTTTTCATTGAAAGAGCGATAAAGCTGCTCGCGTGAGAGGCCTGTCCGGCTGGCAATCTGCGCCATTCTTTTGGCACGGGCAACAACGCCCACAGCATGCGCGATGTAGCCCGCGTCGTTGGTTTGAAATGCCTCCGCCATGAAGACCGCGATGGCTTCGTCCGATCCAAGATCTTCGGCAAGATCGTAAGGGGTCAATTCCTCACGCACGGTTTTCTTAGCCATTGTCTTCGCTCCATTCTGAGCAATGGGAAAAGGCCAGCCTGCTTCGGCTGGCCCTCTCAATTTTGCGTTTGTGCTTTCGGGTTAGAACTTCACGGACGCGGCGCGAGGCGAAATGCCACTCAGTTCCGCAGCACGGGCTTCGGCATAGGCTGCTGCGCCCAGCAGAGCGGCGCGGCTGTCGAGAATGACGCGCACCGGCATGTTGATGAGCAGCTGGCTCAGGCGGCCCTTGTCGGTAAAGGCCTTCATAAAGGTGCCGTCCTTCAGCTTTTCGAGGATGCGGGGCGCGATGCCGCCGCCGATGTAGACTCCGCCCACCGAGAGCAGCTTGAGAGCCAGGTTGCCGGCCTCGGCGCCATAGGCCGAGACGAACATATCCAGCGCCTTCTCGCAGGTTTCGCTCTTGGCCGCCAGCGCCAGCTCGGTGATCACAGCGTTGGGATCGGTTGCGGCTGCGATGCGCTCGGCGACCTTGGGCGACTCTTCCATGCCGCGCACGTCGCGCAGAAACTCATAGATGCTGGTCAGTCCCATGCCGCTGATCACGCGCTCATAGCTGATGCGGCCGTTGTACCTCTGCTTGAGGAAGCGCAGCAGGTCGATCTCGTCTTCATTGCGCGGCGCGTAATCGGCGTGACCGCCCTCGGAAGGGTACGGCGTGTGAATGCGGCCATTCCAGATCAGAAGGGCCTCGCCCAGACCTGTCCCGGCCGCCATCAGAGCGCGATTGCCGATCTGGCTGGCGTCACCCTCGCTGAGCGTGTAGATCTGATCGGCGGAGAGCTCGGCGACGCCGTAGCCATTGGCCTCAAGATCGTTGATCAGGAAGACGTGCGTAATGGCGAGACTGCCGGAGAGCTCGTGACTATCGAGGGTCCAGGGCAGGTTGGTAAGGCGCAGCCGACCGTTGCGCACCGGGCCGGGCACGCCAAAGCAGGCCGCAGTCACCTTTTGCGCGCCGAGAAACTCCTTTACGATCTCCTCGAGGCCGGGGTAATCCTTGGCCGCAAAGCGCTGGTCGCGGGAGTACTCCAGCTTTCCATCGATAAAGTCATACAGTGCTAGGTGAACCTTTGTGCCGCCAACGTCGCCTGCCAGAATCATCTATCCCTCTCCAAAACACCACAGCCATCCTCGTCTGTAGAGGGTAGAAGCGCCGCTGCGGCTCGATCCAGAATCAAGGTCAGTATACCGCTTGAAGGCCAAATCAGCTGGCTGGGCAGCCGTTCGGGGTCATTTGGTCCGGTGAGGACCTCCTTCAAAACGGCGGCCTTTTCCGAGCCCGAGACAAGGAAGAAGACCGACCTGGCGTTGTTGATGACCGGCCAGGTAAGCGTAATGCGCGAGGTGTTTTTCTGCTGCACGCGATTGGCGACGACCAGCCGGCTCGTCTCGTGCAGCGCCTGCGTGTGCGGAAAGAGCGAGGCCGTGTGGCCATCGTCGCCCATACCTAATGCGACCAGATCGAAGCGCGGTCTCTCGGCGCCTTCGAGACGAAAGCCGGAGCGCAACACCTCTTCGTAGCGCGCAGCGGCTGCCTCCGGTTCGAGTTCGCCGTCGATGCGATGGATCTGCGTAGCTTTGAGCGGCACATGATCGAGCAGGGCCTCGCGCGTCATGCGATAGTTGCTCTCGGTATCGCTGGGAGGCACCGGGCGTTCGTCGACCCAATAGAGATCGAGCATCTCCCACGGCATGCGGTTGCGCCAGGGCTGTGAAGAGTCGGCAAGCAGCTCAAACGCCGCCTTAGGAGTGGAGCCGCCGCTGATGGCAATGCGCGCTCGTCCTCGCGCCTCGACGGTTTCCTGGGTCATCTCGACCAGATACTCAACCGCCCGGCGAGCCAGCGCAGCCTGATCCGGCTCCACATAGTACTTGATCTGAAGCTTCCTACCCACGCGCGGCGCACTCCTCTTTTTTTCTAGGTTACGCCCGGGAAGAGGCGGAAGGAACGTGAACAAAGACTCATCGATGGGATGCAGCGGGCGGTTGAACTGTTTCCGGCCTACCTGCCGAGGTATTCCCGGTATTGCGTTTCGATAACTCCGGCGGCGCGGGCGAGGGCGAGCTTTGAGAGGTTGTACTGGTAGAGGCTCTCAACCAGGTTGGTCTGAGCCGATGCCAGTGTGGACTGGGCGGTGACCAGCGGAAGATTGTCGTCAACCCCGGCATTGACGCGGTCGGTCTCGTCGGCGAGAGCGCGTGTAGCGAGTTCGACGTTCGAGCGGGCCACTTCAACGAGCCTGGCTGTTGCCGCCGCGTCGAGCAGAGCCGAGCGGACCTGCTGGTCGATCTTGCCGCGCAGGTCGTCGAGCTGAGCATTGACGGCGTTCAGATTGGCCTGAGCGGCATCGGCATCGCCACGCAGCCGGGCCTCGCGGAAGAGCGGAAGACTGAGCGTGCCCACGGCGGCAAAATTGCCGTGCGAGCCCGCGCCGTTGACTTGACTGACGCCATAGTAGCCGTTGAAGCTGAGCGTGGGCAGGCGCTGGCTGCGGTAGGCCGTGTGGATGGCCTTGAACTCGACCGCCTGATTCTGCAGGTTCTGATAGTCCTGGCGATTCTTATAAGCAATTGCGCGAACCTCCTCCGGCGTTTCGGCGGCCAGTTCGCTATAAGGAGCCACGTCGGTGAGAACGACACTCTGACCGGGGTCGATGCCGACCTCGCGCTTGAGCAAAATCAGGCTCTTGTCGAGTGCGTTCTGCGCGGCGATCACAGCCTGCTGTTGCGCCTGTAGCTGAACTCGCGCACGAAGCTCGTCGAGGTTCGAGGCGACGCCGGCCTCGTGCGCTTCGTGGGCCTGGTTGGCCAATACCTGGGCAGATGCCACGAGCGCCTTGGCATTGTCCACCTCGCTCGCCGCGGCAATCGAGTGCAGATAGGCCGAGGCCACCTGCTGCACGACCTCGCCGCGAGCCGACATTCGGGCAAAATGAGCTGCTCGTTCCGCCGCGTCAGCGCCTCTAAAGGCCGCGATCACCGGGCCGGAGAAGAGCGTCTGACGAAGGTGAAGCTGCCCCTCGGTGAGGTCGTCGCGAGTGATGAAAGAGAGCCCCGAGGGCAAGATGCCGCCAGGGAAGAGCGAAGCAAACATCTTGATCACGCCGGGACCAAAGCCCAGCGCCGCCAGATTCTGCTGATGGACGCCGAGATCGCCGGTCAGCGTGACAGTGGGCAGAAACTCCTGCACCGCCTCTTTCTTTTGGCCCTGGATCGACTTTTCGCCATTTTCGGCTTCCTTGAGCCCCAGGTTATTCCTGAGTCCCAGCGCGATGGCCTCGTCGAGCGAGAGCTTCAGAGGCTCATCTGTGATCGGGCGGATTGTGACGCTGCCAAAGAACGGGTTGGTGGCAGAGGTCGGATTTGGCGCCTGCGATTGCAGGCCTGCCGCCGTGGCCGAAAAGACAGCGATGGCAACGAGGGCCGGCGAGGCTGCTCGCCGCAGGACGATCTGGCGCGCTCGATTCACTCTTTTCATTCTCTCAGATGATCGAGCCGGCGGTAAGATTCCCAGACCGGAAGATTCCCGCGATCAGCTTCACAAGGGTACCGCAAGCAGCATATACATCACGGGATTTGGAGTGGGACGACCGCTCATGAATCCCTGGACCTCATTCGCGCCGAGGGCTTTGATCAGCTCCAGCTGCTCCATCGATTCGACTCCTTCGACGATCACCTTCATGCCGAAGTTGTGGGCCAAGGCAATGAGAGTGCGAACCATCGATTCCCTCTCCGGCTGCGTGTTGAGGTCGGTCATGAACGATCTGTCGATCTTGAGAACGTCAAAGGCAAGCGTAGGCAGATAGCTCAGGCTCGAGTAGCCGGTACCGAAGTCGTCGATGGCCATGCTGATTCCAATGGCTCGAAAACGGTCGATTGTCTCGGCGACCTTCTTGATGCCGGCCAGCATCACCGACTCGGTGACCTCAATCTGCAGCAGCTCGGGTTTCAGTCCTGTGCGTTCGAGGATGCCGCTCACCTCTTCCACAAATCCGTAGCGGCGGAACTGCACGCTGGAGACGTTGACGGCCACCTGGATGGGATAGGGCATCAGCTTCTGCCAGCGAACGGCCTCGGTGCATGCCTGCTCCATGATGTAGGCGCCCAGGGCCCCGATCATTCCGCTCTCCTCCGCGATGGGAATGAACTTGAGAGGAGGAATGCTTCCGAGCGTCGGATGGGTCCAGCGTGCGAGAGCTTCGAAGCGAGTGAGGCGGCGGCCGGCCAGCTCGAACTCCGGCTGATAGTGAACGGAGATCTCGTTCCGGGCAACAGCGCCGCGCAGCTGATGTTCAAGCGTCAGCCGTTCGTGCACGCGGGAGCCGATCTCGGGGGTGTAGTAGACGACGCGGTTCTTGCCTTCGCGCTTCCCGACATACATGGCGCTGTCTGCCTGCTGAATCAGCTCCTCGGCGTTGGGAGCATCCTCGGGGAAGACGCTGATGCCGATGCTCGCGCCGATGGCGAGAAGGTGACCCTTGACCTCGAAGGAGCTCGAAACCTCCTCAAGCAGATTCTCCGCCAACATCACCGCGTCTTCCCGGGTGAGGATCTTGTGCATGATGACGATGAACTCGTCGCCACCCAGGCGGGCCAGCATGTCCCCCTCGCGAATCCATGAGCGAAGCCGGCCTGCCACCTGCATCAGCAGGCCATCGCCCACCGCGTGACCCAGACTATCGTTGACCAGTTTGAATCCATCCAGATCGAGATAGAGCAGCGCAACCGTGACGCCGTCTTTCTTTGCCTGGACGAGCAGCGATGAAAGCGTCTGCAAGAGGAGCTTGCGGTTGGGCAGGCCGGTAAGAGGATCATTAAGCGACTCAAAGACTGCCGCGTCCCTGGCCCTCTGCAACTCGGCTTGATTCTCCCTGAGCTGGGTTACATCGATGGCCGTGGTCTCGTAGACTAAGCCATCCGCCGTCTGCACCGGCGTGATGTTCATCATCAGATGGACCCTGGCGCCGTCGGGGCGGCGGAGACTGACCTCGCGATTGCTCACCGCCTCCTCTTCCAACACACCGCCCAGCAGTTCCGCGTTTGCGGGATCGTGCTGGAACTCCCGGCACGAGCGGCCGATCAACTGCTCGCGAGACTCAAAGCCAAGCATGTGTGCGAAGGCCGCATTGCAATCGACGACCGTGCCGTCGGGCCGCCAGCTGAAGACGGCAGCCAGGTTGCGTTCGACGAGCCTGCTGTACTTCGTCTCCAGGCGCAGCTCGCTTTCCAGGCGCGCGCGGATGATCGCGGTCTGCTGGCGGACCTTTCGCTTGAGCAGTGTCACCCAGATCAGCGGTGAGATGATGCCCACCGCCATCATGCCCAAAAGGGTCAGCGCTCCCCTGAGCGTCGGCCAGCCGACCATCCCGCGCACCGCGATGTCCTGCGGCGACTCCACCAGAACCAGCAGCGCGCCAGGCCACTCGTTGCTTCCGTTCTGAGTCAGCGCGACGCCGGTTATCTCCAGAACGGAATCGCGCGAGAGGCCCACGATCTCGCGCGTAGAATCGCTTCGCAGCAGAACCGCGTAGAAGCGCTGTGTCCCTTGCTCAAGCTGATAGACAAACTCGGTAGAGGTGGCGCTCTGATCGATCAGGCGCGCCTTCAGATGCACGCGCCTACCATTGAGAGATTGCTTGAAGACCTCCTCAGCCGTTACCTCTAGCGGGGTAATCCCGGCTGTGTTCAACTGCACCGCAGCCAGATTCACCGCCGAATCCGTCAGCTCCAGGCCGAAGGGGCCACGGCTCAAGAAACCAATCGCGTCCACCGTCTCTCCAATGTGGACTTCGACCGTCCTCGGGACTCCCACAAACAGCGTGCCCGTGTTGTCTTGAATGCAGAAAAGCTTGGGAGATTGCCAGGTCACGATGCCGCGCAGATGCGTGATCGGCACGAAGCGCTGGTCGGCGTCTGAGGCGCGAAGCTCGCGAATCGGAGCAGGCGGCGAAGAAAACGAAACCGGCAAAGGTGGCAACTCAACCTGAATCTCTCTCAGGGTGTTGACAAACAACTGCGCGCCCACGCGTTTGTGATTTTCGTCCTCGTGACGGGCAACAATACCTGTCGCCCGTACCGTCGCGCCGATGAGGCTCTGCGCCTCAGGGCCGTCCCGCTCGGGTACCATCAACCAGACGACTTTCTTCCCGTCGTAGATGCGATAACAGATGCGGCTCCAATCTTGCTCACACGCGTGCAGCACGCCTTCGGTGACCACCCGATGAGCTTCGTCCGCGCCGACGTCGAGGTCGGCCACGGTTTTCTGATCCGGTTGGGGAAGCGTCCCCATTCCTAGAACGAGGAACTTCGGATGAGCTATCAAATTGCCATTGTCGTTGGCATCCGTTACGGCGCGCACCCGAATTCGTGTGCCCAGCGGAAAAACAGTATTCGAACCGTGAACGTCGATGAAGCTTGTGCCCGTCTGATCCTGCACAAACAAAAGGCCCCACGTTGGATCGGAGTACGTTACGACCGCACCAAGGTCAATGGGGTACGCTTTTTTGGCTTCGGCATGACTCAGTTGGAAAACGTCATGAATCGTATGGAGGGTCGGCAGCGGGCGGGAGCTAGCGCCTGCCTGCGCGTACGAGAGGAGTGGAAGCAGCAGGGCAGGGAGGGAACAGAGCGCAAACGCGCGCAGTCTGCCCCGTCCGCTCGCATGATGAACTGCTCCTGTTTGCCTCAACTGTACCTTATCTTCCGCGCCCGCCCGCCGTGCCGGCTGAGTGGCCCATTCAAACTAGGCTTATCAGAAAATATCGGTCTCCGCCATTATCAAGGTCAGTACCCCCCAAAGAATAGGGATTACGTTTGTCAGGAGAACCGATTACGTTTGTAAGCAAACATTCCCATATCAAGAAGATAGGTGAATTCAGCCCGTTGCTGTCGAATACCCACAAAATCACGTCAAGGGCTCAAGTTGACGGGGCGGGGCCATCGCGCTGGCGGTCTTCCTTCAAAATGCTGTCCCAGGCTCATTGCTTCCCGGGCATCCTACACCCGTCAACCGACATCGAGCATCTGATTTCTTCTCAGACTGAAATTGCTCCCACAATCTTGGCGGTCTGGCGGCATACCATCGGTCCGGCTCGTGCTTGGCAATCGACAAGGCTCAACGCCGGAAGATAAGATGAAGCGAATCCCCCGTACATCGACGGAACTCAACACTCTGGAAGATCAGCCTCTTCCGCGAAGGGATCCAGTACCATGAAGCGACTTGCTACCGCCCTTCTTGTGAACGCAGCCCTGCTTGGCCTGGGCGCACTTGCCCAAAATGCGCCCGTCCCTGCCGGCAAAGTGAATGACTGGTGGCACAAGTCGTTTCCCACCCGGCCCGTCAACAGCCCCGACGCAAAGAAGCTGCCTCTGATCTCGGTCCGTGGCAACCGGTTTGTCGATCCCGACGGCAATCCGGTTCTCTTCCGCGGTGTCAACATCGCCGATCCCGACAAGCTCGAGACCCAGGGCCACTGGAGCAAGGATCTCTTTGTCAAGGTCAAGCAGACCGGCGCCACGGTGGTCCGCATTCCTGTTCATCCGGTCGCATGGCGCGGGCGCGGGATCGCGAATTACCTCGGCTTGCTCGATCAGGCCGTCAAGTGGTCGACCGAAAATGGCCTATATGTCGATATCGACTGGCATTCGATCGGAAACCTGAAAGACGGACTCTTTCAGGACCCGATGTATGAGACCAGCCTGCCCGAGACGCTCAATTTCTGGCGCGTCATGGCTGCTCATTTCGATGGAAACAACACGGTCGCCTTCTTCGAGCTGTTCAATGAGCCGACGACCTTCAATGGCCGGCTCGGATCGGTCACCTGGGGCGAATGGCGCGAGATCAATGAGGATATGATCACCGTCATTCGCGGCTACAACCGAGGCGCCATCCCGCTGGTTGCGGGCTTCGACTGGGCCTACGACCTGACTCCTCTGCGCCTCAGCCCCATCCGGGCCGAGCGCATCGGATACGTCACCCACCCATATCCCGACAAGAGGAAGCAGCCCTGGTCCCCCAAATGGGAAGAGGACTTCGGCTTTGCCGCCGACCACTACCCGGTGATTGCCACCGAGATCGGCTACAGCTCCGAATACGGCTCCAAGGCGGAGAATGATGGCTACGCCAACGAGATCACGACTTACCTCGAATCGAGAGGAATCGGCTGGATTGTCTGGTGCTTCGATGCCGAGTGGGGTCCGACAATGATCTCCTCGTGGGAGCCATTTGCGCTGACCGATCAGGGGAGGTTCTTCTCCGATGCGATGCACAGGGAGCCGGGGCCTCTGGTCCACAGTCCAGGCAAGTAGGGGGCTTGCACCGATTTTGCTCGTGTGCACAGGGAATTCTGAGCTACTATCTCTTGCGTCGGTTTTTGCATCGTAACGGTTGCGCCCTGAAACAAAGGGCGCCGAGCAGACCGGCGAAGGAGAGCTATGGCCAACCCCAAGAAATGCGCGAATGCTGCCTGCACCTGCCCAGCCCCCGAGAAGAGCAAGTATTGCAGCGCCCACTGCGAGGGCATCGGGGACAGAAGCGAAATCAACTGCCTCTGCGGTCATCCCGACTGCAACGGCAAACTCTCTTAGGTTGAGATTTTGCGGCGGCTTCGCTGAGCGGAGAATCGCACAAAAGATAATTCGGGCTGCGGCCTCGCAGCCCGAATCCCGCCCCAGTGTCTGCGGCCGGCTACTCGACCAGGAAGTCGCGAATTAGCCCCGCCGCCATTTGCGGCGCATCTCGCATCCCTGTGTGTCCCTGACCGAGCAGCCACTCGACGCGAACGCCCGGCAGCACCGCGGCCAGAGCCCGGGCGGCATCGAGCATCGGGTGTTCGGCGCTCAGGCTGCCCACCAGCAGCATCGAAGGACAAGTGATCGCACCGTAACGCCGCAAATCCGGGCATTGCGCGTCCATCTCTTCGAGCTCCCGTATCCAGCTCTTGGCAAGAATGCGAAGCCGGGGCCACGCCTTCGAGGTGCGCATGGCGTGAATGGTGGCAGCCGGCATGTGAGGAAAAGCATCCAGGCCAAACTCCAGAGCCCGATCCGGATCTCCCTCCGCGATGGCGCGGGCATACGGTAGCAGGTTTTCGCCGGCGATAGGGCCTCCCACCGGCAGAGGCGGCTCATAGACGACCAGACGTGGCACCGGATGGCGCAGGGCGGTTCCCAGCACGCAGACAGCTCCATAAGAGTGGCCGACTAACATGGCATCCGATCCGGTCTCGGCTTTGGCGGCTGCAAGGACGGCTTCGATATCCTCGTACTCGCGCTCGATCGAATACGGGCCAATACCTTCGCCGCTCTTTGCGCGGCCTCGCCGGTCCATCGCAAAACAGGTGAAGCGATCGGCGAGCAGCCGGGCCACAGGCATCCAGTCGGTGTGCGTGGAGACGCTGCCGTGCACAAAGACAACGGCCGGTCCGCTGCCCAGACGGCGAAAGACGATGCGCGTTCCGTCGGAGGAGTGCACCGATCCTTCGGCCACCGCTGCCGGTGCATGCTCCAGAACTGTTGGGTTCATTGTTCTTATCGTAACTCTGGCATCGCACCGGGTGGGCTGCCATGTCTCAGCATGGGGAACGAAGGCACATCAAAGCGAAGACGCATCCGGGCCCAGCGGTGCTTGCCCGATCGCGCGCACGCTCTTTTCGATCGCCATCCGGTCCAGGGTTCCCAGCGGAAGACTGAGGAAGAGCTGCACGAGATTGCGCATCTGATGGAGAGTTTGTGTGAAGGCAGCGCGCTTTTCGTCGTCGGAGCCTTGCACGGCTGCGGGATCGGGAAAACCCCAGTGCGCCGTCACCGGCTGCCCCGGCCAGAAGGGACACACCTCGCCTGCCGCCTTGTCGCAGACCGTGATCACAAAGTCCAACTCCGGCGCGCCGGGAGCGGCGAACTCGTCCCAGCTCTTGCTCCGCAGGCACTCAGCCGGATAATCCAGCCGCTCGACCTGCTCAATGGCAAAGGGATTCACCTTGCCCGCCGGATGGCTGCCCGCGCTGTAGGCTTTGAAGCGGCCGGCGCCCATCGTATTGAAGAGCGCCTCGCCGATAATGCTGCGCGCCGAGTTCCCGGTGCACAGCACGAGTATGTTGTAGGGTTTTTGCATGGTCTCCGCCGATCTGGGCTAATTGCAGCAGCCCGGAGGGCAGCATCCAACCCCCGGCTTCTCCGCCCGGATAAAGGCGCTGATGAACTTGCCTTCGATCTGCGAGGCGACGGCGTCCACATCGATTCCGGCCTCGACCAGGAAGGTCCGCGAATCCTCGACCGAATACACCCGCGTCGGCTCCATCGAAACGCAGCAGAAACCAGCCCCTTCCAGCTTGGACCTGTACTCTCGCTCTTCCAGTGCGCCCGCCACGCAGCCCACCCACAGCAGCATGCTCTTTCGCACCTCAGCGGGAACCTCGCCCCGCACCACGACGTCGGAGACAGCGAAACGTCCGCCCGGCTTCAGCACGCGGAAGGCCTCGCGCAGCACGCGGTCCTTGTCGGCCGAGAGGTTGATCACGCAGTTTGAGATGATGACATCGACCGAGTTGTCGGGCAGAGGAACATCCTCGATCTCGCCCTTCAGAAACTCGACATTCTTGACCCCCGCCTGTCGCTGATTCTCGCGAGCCAGAGCCAGCATGTCGTCGGTCATGTCGAGGCCATAAGCCTTTCCCGCCGGTCCCACACGCTTGGCCGAGAGCAGCACATCGATTCCGCCGCCCGAACCCAGATCGAGCACCGTCTCGCCCTGCTTCAACTCAGCCAATGCCGTTGGATTGCCGCAACCCAGCGATGCCAGTACGGCATTGGCCGGCAGTCCACTCTTCTGTGCCTCGTCGTAGAGGTTGGTCGTGACCGGGTCGCAACACCGCAGAGCCGGATCGCCACAACAGGCGATGCTGCCGCTCTTCTTCACTTCCCGGGCTGCCGCCCCGTACTTTTCCTGAACCAGTGTCTTGGTATCCATAAGAGCACCTCACATACGCTTAGACGAATATATTATCCATGATCATATTTGTCAAGGCGTATATAATTAATCAGTGCCTGGTCGCTCCAAGTCGCTTTCTCTGGCGGCTCTCTTTGCCGCCCTGGCTGACCCCACTCGTCTGCGCCTGCTCAACCTGATGGCTAGCCGCGAGGTCTGTGTCTGCTATTTTGTCGAGATTCTCGGCCAAAGCCAGCCCAAGATCTCGCGCCACCTCGCGTACCTGCGCAAGACTGGCATCGTTGCCGCCCGACGCGAAGGCAAATGGATGCACTACAGCATCTGCCCTCCCGCCGATCCATCGGCGGCCTCTTTGCTCGCCTCGGTTCTTCAGTCGCTCGGCAACGACGAACAGATGCTTGCAGACCGTGCCAATCTTGCCCGAGCTCATTGCGAGCCGACTGAGCTTGTTTCTCTCTCAAAGGCTTTCACCCGGGTTCAATAGTCATCTGCGAAACATGTGGATGGCGCCGCGGATCTTCCTTGCCGAGGGCAATCGACAATCGATCCGGTGAAGCATTATGCCGGTTGATTCAAGAAACAGAAGAGTTATGATGTGCGAAGGTCATAAAGCCCGCTTTCTTATTTGCCGATAATGCTCTCGTGCGTGTACTTTCGGGTGGGCCCCCCAGGGAGAAGAAAGGCCGGACTTTTGAGACACGGAAACTCATTTTCTGTGGCAGCCAGCCCAGAGTCCTGCAATCAAACTGAGAGCGCGCTGCGGCTTCACCGGGAAGAGCGGGCGAAGCTCCGCCTTCGCTCGGCCGATTTCGACCTGCTCAGAGCATCCCTTGCCACACTCCTCTGCGGATTCGCCTTCGCTGCAAACGCGGCCCGCGCCCTCGAGCCGTCCGCTCCATTGCCCACGCTGACTACGGCCCGCCAGGCTCACAGCCTCCACAGTGACGAAGCCAGACGCGCCTATCCCGTCCATCTCAAGGCGGTGGTCACTTACTACGATCCCGATCTCGGAAATGGCTACGCTGCGCTATTTGTGACCGACGCAACGGGCAGCATATGGGTAAACGAGCCGGCTAATAAGATTCCCTCGATGCCCGCCGGAACGCTGGTCGATGTTACCGGCGTGACAGATAACGGGCTCTTTGCTCCATACATCGCATCTCCTCATATTGTTCAGTTAGGGCAATCGCAGTTGCCCGCAACGGCCGTCCGTGTGAATCACGCCAGCCTCTTCAGTGGTATATGGGATGGCCAATGGATCGAGGTCGAGGGCACGGTTCATTCGTTCACCGTGGCAGAGCGCGACGTCACGGTACGCCTTGAGATGCCCGACGGAGCCCTCACTGTGCTAATGATGCGCAAAGCCGGCGCCGATTACTCCAAGCTGGTGGATGCGAAGGTGCTGATCCGCGGCAATGCCGCCCCCATCTTTAGCCGCACCAAATATCAGATGGTCGGCGCGCGCCTCATGGCGCCCGGTCTCGCCGCCGTCAAGATCGTCGAAGCCGCGCCCCTCGATTCCTTCAGCCTGCCGGTGGCGCCGGTCGATAGCTTGATGCGCTGGAATCACATCTCAATTCTGAAGCACCGCGTGCATCTGCGCGGAACGGTCACTCTCCTCTGGCCCGGATCGTCTCTCTGCATTCGCGATGACAGCGGCTCGATCTGCATGCAGACCAGGGAGCATACGCCCATCGCGGTCGGCGACATCGCCGATGTCATCGGCTTCGCTGAGATCGCCGGCGATGCTCACATCCTCACCGAAGTCGATTACCGGCCTGGCGGCAGGGGCGAGTCTGCCCCAGCCACGCCCATGCAGGCCGATGTCATCCTGCACGGTTTGAATGACTCTGAGCTCATTTCAATCGATGGCGAGCTGATTGGTCGCGATCAAGCTTCCTCCGACACTACCCTCATGCTCAGCGCCGGCAAAGTCATCTTCACCGCCGTGCTCCCTAAAAGCCTCGCCGATCCCCAAAAAGACGTATGGAAGACCGGGAGCCGGCTGCGCATCACAGGAATCTGCTCGATCAGCGTGAATACCCAGAGCAGCGCGGCCGGAGAAGCGGTCGCAGAGGGTGAAGGACTCACCGTCGCAAAGTCCTTCAAAGTGCTCATGCGCTCGCCGAACGATATTGTTGTGTTGCAAAAGGCCTCCTGGTGGACGCCGGCCCACGTCCTCGTCCTGCTGGCCCTGGCGCTCATCGCCACCCTCGGTGCGCTTGTCTGGGTTCTTGTGCTCAGAAAGCGAGTCGAAGAGCAGGCACGGATGCTGCGCGAGAGCGAAGGCCGATTCCGCCATATGGCCCTGCACGATTCCCTCACCGGCGTGGCAAGCCGTGCGCTGCTCGACGATCGCCTCAACGCCGCCGTCGAAACCGCTAGACGCCGCGAAACAGGGCTGGCCCTTCTTATGGTGGACCTCGACCAGTTCAAAGAGATCAACGACACCTTTGGCCACCACGGCGGCGATCAGGTGCTGCGCGTCACCGCCGATCGGCTTGTGCAGGCCGTGCGCAAGACCGACACCGTCGCCAGAATGGGCGGGGACGAATTTGTTGCGCTTCTTCCAGATTTCGACGATCTGGCCATGGTGGAGGGGATTGCAACCAAGATTGTAAAATCGCTGGCAGAACCCGTTGACTTTGCGGGCCGCGATATCCCGGTCTCCGTCAGCGTCGGCGTTTGCACCTCAGCCGCGGGTGGACTCGACGTAGAGACATTGCTCAGGTGCGCTGACAACGCCCTTTACCAGGCCAAAGCAAAAGGCCGCAACTGTTTTCATATCTCGGCCTCGGCACCGGCATGCTGCCCAGCAGAGCCCGGCGAATAACCAGCGTCTCACACCGCTCGCGCCGCTCTCTCCCGCCGAGTTGAAAGGCTGAACTCCGATGACGCGATGGCTGCTGCGCTGGTTGCAACGGGTTGTTGTGGTACTTGCGGTTATCATTGTGGCCACGTATGCCGGCGATTGGGCCATTTACAAACTGCGCGGCTCGCCTCAATCTCAGGTCACGGTCAACCGCTACGTCACCATTCCCCTCAAAGGCAACCGGCAGGAGTTCGACTTTCTCGGCTCCAGCGCCGTCTCCTGCTCTGTCTCTCTCTTTCCGCAAGCGGGCCAGAGTGCCTGCTGGCAACTGCGCCGCAATCCAAATCAAGGATTGGCCCGGTAAAGCTCCATCCGGCAGAGAGAGCCACTCAAATCCCTCCAAACACAAGCCGGTGACACCGATCACGTTCAGCACGTGAAACGCCGCGTACCATCGTTGAATCTCAGGGCCTGTGAACTGGAAAGCCGCTCGAACGATGTACAGCCGAACCCAAAACGAAAACGGGACCTATAATACCCGCTGTCTCTTCTGCTTCATGACCATCGCTTCGTCTGTCGAGACAGAGCAGGAGCTGGCGAAGCTGGAGAAACGTCACATCTGTCCTGAGAGGGCGCTGGCGGAGTTGCTGGAACAGGGAAAGGCCATCGAATCTCGGAACCACCACACGAACGCCGGCTGACCCAGCTTCCCTGACTCTATTGCATCCGCGCGAGATCACGCAGTTGGCGGGCTGTAGCCTCAAGAAAGGTCTCTACGCTTGCGCCCGCGGGCCGCTCCACGCCTGCCTTCGCCTGGATCGCGGCGGCGATCCGCTCCGCCAGCGCCTGGCGTGTTGGAAGAGGCATGTCGAGTCTCCGCGCGAAGAAGCCCTCCAAAACCTCCAGATCCGTCGCGGTCAGCTTCGCGATTCCGGTCGCCGGAAGCGAAAAGGCCATGTGTGGCTCCGGTGCCTGAACCCTGGGAGAAAATATCTGCGCCGTAAAGGTTCGCGCCCCCGAGTCGCCCCAGATCGGAGTCTCCTGCTCGCGATCGCGAACCACAAGCGTCCCCGCAGCCAGATCGCCCAGCCGCTGGTGCTGGCGTGTCGAAAACATCGAAATCACCCCAACCGCGTAAATGGGGAAGGGTTGCATATCGACATAGCGGACCAGATTGCGGGCCATCGACTCGAAGAGGCCAATCGCCCTGCCGGAACGCTGGATCACGCGAATGCGCGCAACACGCTTGCCGGGCGTGCGTCCGTTCCAAAAGGCCTCGAAGAGCGCGAAGTAGCTGAGATTCAGCAGGAAGATGCAGGAAACGACCAGGAGACCAGCGAATCGGCCGGAGATCGCAGGTGGCGTCTTGAGGCTCGCCATGACAACTGTAAAGGCGATGAGAATGACGATAAAGCCGGCGACCCAGATCAGGGTATCGACTAGAAGCGCAATAAAACGGCTGCCGATGCCGGCCAGGGGCATCTCGATATCCACCAGCTCCGGCGTGTCGATGTTAAGCTGATCTAAGTTAAGCTGGTCTGAATTCTTCTCCATGGCGCAAATCCTCTCCAACCAGTGGATTCTCAAGCGCCGGCCTCACTGGGACCGGCTCTCATCGCTGCTGGCGCAAGCCGACGCGAGCGGACTTAACCAGCTCTCTCGCGCCGAGTTGCAGGAGCTGGCCCTGCTCTACCGTCAGGTTGCAGCCGATCTCTCGGTCCTGCGCCAGGACACCACATCCCGCACTTACTCGCAGCATGTCAATCAGTTGTTGGCTCGCGCCCACCATATCATCTATTCCGGCAGGAAGACCAATCTTCTCACGCTGGTTCGGTTTTTGCGCGACGAATATCCGAGGATCTTCCAGCGCCAGATCGGCTTCGTCGTGGCCTCGCTGCTCATCTCGACTGGCTTTGGCCTGCTCGGCGCGGCCATGACCGCAACCCGCCCCGAATTCATGCGCCACTTTGTCGGGCCGGAGATGATCGCTACCATGGAGCGCCACGAGATGTGGACCAACTCGGTGGTCAGCGTCGCGCCCCTGGCCTCAAGCGCGATCATGACCAACAACATTCTGGTCAGCTTCGTGACCTATGCCGGGGGAATCCTCTTTGGTGTGGGCACTCTCTGGTTTCTCTTCACCAACGGCATCATGCTCGGCGTTATCGGAGCGGCCTGCCACCACTACGAGATGTCGCTCGCGCTCTGGAGCTTTGTTGCTCCTCACGGCTCTCTCGAGCTGCCGTCGATCATCATCGCCGGAGCCGCCGGCCTTCGCATCGGCCACGCCATGCTCTTCCCCGGCGCGCTCCGCTGGAAGGAGTCGGTGGCACGGGGCGGCATCGAAGCCACCCAACTAGTCTCCGGCGTCATTCCCCTGCTGATCGTCGCCGGCACACTCGAAGGCTTCTTCTCGCCCTCACAGGCTCCCATCTGGCTCAAGTTCACGGTTGGCGGAATCCTCTTTGCGCTGCTCAACCTCTGGCTCTTCCGCCCGGTGAATCCAGTGGCGGAAACCAGATAGCCGGTCGATTCCTTCCGCCTATTTGCCTGTCCCATCCGCAACCGGCTGCGGCATCTTCATGAACTCCTCCGGCTTAAGCGCCCGCCGAGTCATCCGCGCCATCAGAATCGCGCCCTTGAAGTAGTCCGCCTTGTTGATCCGAACGCCAATCGAGGAATGCCCCGCAAGCTGAGGGCCGATCTGCAACGGGCCGGAGCTCTGAAGCTCGCCGTCCACGTAATTGCTAAAGGTCTTGCCATCGTAGACCGCCTCAACCCGATACCATCTTCCGGCCGGATGCAACAACCCGCGATTCAACAACGTGAGGTGCTGCCCGTCTGTCGTAGCGAAGCTGTCAAGGGCCCATTGCCCATTTACAACTCTCGTCTCAAAGAGCATCCGATTGTTCGTGTCCGCGCCCGTCTTCGGATCCTGCTCCTGGAGATGAAAGAATCGCTGCTCCGGGCTGCCGTCCGCGTCTGGCCGGATGATCACCTCCCAGGTAAACGCTGAGACGCCCGCCAGCGGGTGAACCCCAACAAAGAGTGCGTCATCGACGCCGTTAAACTCCACTGCCTTGCCATAAGGCGAATCGATCACCTTCGGATGACCGACAACGACGGTCGGATGCCCACCCACTTCGCTGATTCTGTCGAATCGCCAGACCTCCTGCGCGGGAGCGCCCGCGGTTGTGCTTCCGCTGTCTTTTGTTGCGTTCTGCGCATTCGTAACCATAGAAATCCCCGCCAGGCTCGCCCAAGAGATCAGCCCGAGTCCTTTCGTCCATGAAATCACTTTCATCTACACGTCCTTCCACTCCGTTCTAGGCTAACCGATGCGTTCAGCCCCGAGCGTGATCTGCCGCCCCCAACTTTCGTATATTTGTCGCATCCCCCTGCTGCTGTTAAACTTCCCTGTCAGAGTCTTCGAGTTTAAGGCTGCTTGTGTCCCTTTGGAGGCCAACCGTGCCCGATTTTCAGTCCTTCGTCCCACCCAGCGAGAACCCCCCGGAATTTACCATTCGCGCCCTTCTGCTGGGATCCTTCTTCGGGGTCGTCTTCGGCGCGGTTACGGTGTATGTGGGCCTGCGCGCCGGCCTCACGGTCGCCGCCTCGATCCCCATCGCCGTGCTCTCCATTAGCATCCTTCGAGCCTTCGGCCGCAGCTCCATCCTGGAGAACAACATCGTCCAGACCACCGGCAACGCCGGCCAATCCATCGCCTCGGGAGTCATCTTCACCCTACCGGCCCTCGTCTTCCTCGGCTTCGATCTCGAGTACTCGCGCATCTTCATGCTTGCCTTGATTGGCGGCTGGCTCGGCGTGCTCTTCATGATTCCCCTGCGCCGCCAGCTCATCGTGCAGGAGCATGGCAACTTGCCTTACCCCGAAGGCACCGCCTGCGCCGACGTTCTCATCGCCGGTGAGCGGGGAGGCTCTCTGGCTGGACGCGTCTTCCTCGGCCTCGGCCTAGGCGGACTCTATACCCTCTTCCAGAACAGGAACATCTTCAAGGCATGGCCGGGCTCGCCTGAATTCTTGCCTGATTTTGGCCCGCAGCACGTTCTCAAAGGCGCGGAGATCAATGCCGACGCCACGTCTGAGTACCTCGGCGTCGGCTACATCATCGGACCGCGTGTCGCCGGCGTGATCTTTGCCGGAGGCGTCTTCTCTTGGCTGGTGGTCATGCCGCTCATTTACTTCTTCGGCAAAGAGCTCGGCCACCCTGTCTACCCCGGCCAGGTCCCCATCGCCGACATGGCTCCCAGCGATCTCTGGGCCACCTACATCAAGCCCATGGGCGCCGGTGCCGTAGCCGCCGCCGGGCTCATCACCCTGCTCAAAACTCTGCCGACCATCTACGGCGCCCTGGCATCCGGACTGAAGACCATGCGTCCCGGCGCAGCAGGCGCGAGTGCCAAGCCGATCCGCACCGAAAATGACCTCTCCATGGGTGTCGTGCTCATCGGTTCGCTGCTGATCGTCGCGCTAATGTTCGTCTTCCTTCAGTTCAAGCCCGTGCCCGGCGCATTCGTCGGATGGGCCGCCAACCTGGCCGCATCGCTGCTTGTCGTCGTCTTCGGATTTCTCTTCGTTACGGTCAGCTCGCGCATCGTCGGGCTGGTCGGCTCCTCGGCCAGCCCGGTCTCCGGCATGACCATCGCCACCCTGATGGCCACCTGCGCCGTCTTCCTCGTGCAGGGCTGGACCGCTCCCGCATTTGGCGCTCTCGCCATCACCATCGGTGGCGTGGTCTGCATCGCCGCATCCAACTCCGGCGACACATCGCAGGACCTCAAGACCGGATATATTGTCGGCTCCACTCCGCGCCTGCAGCAGATCGCCCTGATGGTCGGGGTCGTCGTCTCGACGGTCATCATCGGTTTCACCCTCAACCTGATGAACACCGGCTTGCAGGAGTTCCACGCGATGGCGCAGCCGTGGGACCTCAATGCCTCCCACCCCGGTGTCGTCGCCCAATCGGCTGCGGATCGCCTTCCTGCCGAGATCCCCGTCGTTGCCGCAGACAAGACCACGACAGTTCATCGGCGCGTCGAATACACCGTCCTCAACGCTATCGGCTCAACTGAGTTACAAGACGGTAAATATCTTTATTCATCCGCCAGCGGACGGATTGAGGTACATTGGATTCAGGGGATTGGAAGCGCCAGCGCTCCGGCGCCGCAAGCCAAGCTGATGGCCACCGTGATCAACGGTATTCTGAGCCGAAAGCTGCCCTGGGGTCTCGTACTGCTCGGCGTCTTCCTCGTCATTACGGTGGAATTGCTGGGAATTCGTTCGCTGACCTTTGCGGTCGGTGCTTATCTGCCTATTGGCACCACGCTGCCCATCTTCGTTGGGGGCGTGGTGCGCTGGCTCGTTGATCAGGCCGCCAAACGAGCAGGCGCCTCCGACAGCGAGAGCGATATCTCTCCCGGCTCACTCTTCGCCTCGGGACTTATTGCAGCCGGAGGCATCGTCGGGCTCTGCGGCGTAGCTCTCAAAGCCATAGAAGCTACTTATTATGGTAACCGCGATCTCTTAAACCTCCCTCACACCCTAGTCGATAATAACTACGTCAGTGTGTTGGCCTTTGGCGCACTGGCCTTCTCCCTTTATTACTTTGCCCGCAAGCCTCTGAGGAAGTAAGCGGCCGGGAAAGGATATGCAAGTATGCAGATGACCGTGCCAGGGAGAACAATCCGAACGACAACAGCATTATTGTTATCTCTGTTTGCCGTCAGTGGCTCCGTTCGGCTCAACGCGCAAAAGCCCTCCGAAGTGCAGCTCGATGATGATTCCGATTGGTGGTCAATTACCAGATCGGGCGATGCTGGTCCGGGCGGAAAACTCCAAGCAAAGGCAGAAAACATCCAGGATCGTGAGATTCCGCCGGGCAACTTCACAATTGTCGGGATCGACATCAGAAACGGGGCGCTCGCAGAGGGCCAAAGAGAATTGGGCGATGCCACCGTCATCGATCGCGCAACCTCTGGAGCCGCAAGGGGGCAGCGTTGTTATGTTTCGGAGTCTGGAGAAAAGGTCTACTTGATCGTGGAAGAAGGTGAATTCAACTCGGCCTTCTATCTTTTTTCAGAGACGCCCCCGTGGAAAGGGAAAGAATACTGCGCCAGGTCTAATAAAATCTCGAAAAACCTGGCAACCGACTCGGGGTTGAGGCTCGGCCAAAGCGTCGAAGAGGTTACCACGATCCTTGGCGCACCAAGTGAGAACCGCGGAACGGAACTTATGTACCTGTTAAAAGTCAACAGACCTACACCGCCGGCGGAGCTTTTCAAGCTTAGAACGCAAAACGCTGCCCTCAGTGACCAGGAGTTCCAGGATAAATTCGGATTGACCGCGACCACCGCCGTGATCCGTGCGAAGTTTAGCCATTCGAAGCTGGACTATCTCGCGATCTCAGTGTCGCAGACCAGATAGGCGCTCACCTCGCTCTCCCGCCTCTCCGCATTCCGCGGGGGCCGGCAACTTTCTCGAAACTCAATCCGCGCTCGACGTCCTCGGCCCAGCGACCTCGCTGCAACAAGAATTCAGGCTCATCCACCCGTTATCATGCCTTTGAGAGGTACATCTCCCTATGAATTCCACCGGCAACACGATTCTCATCACCGGCGGCGGCACTGGCATCGGTCGCGCCCTGGCCGAAGAGCTGCACAAGCTGGACAACCAGGTGATCATCGCAGGCCGCCGCAGGCAGACGCTTGACGAAACCACCGCCGCCAACCCCGGCATGAAGTCCTTCGTGCTCGACATTCAGGATCCGGTCGACATTGTCACGTTTGCCGCGCAGACAGCAGCGGAGTTCCCCAAGCTCAATGTGCTGGTCAACAACGCGGGCATCATGCGGGCCGAGAATCTGCTCGCTCAGCCGCGCAAACTCGACGACTCCGAGGCCGTCATCGCGACCAACCTGCTCGGCCCAATCCGGTTGACGGCGGCTTTGCTTCCGCACCTGCAGATGCAACCTCACGCTGCAATCATCAACGTCTCATCGGGCCTGGCCTTTCTTCCTCTCACGGTGACGCCGACTTATTGCGCAACCAAGGCCGCGATTCACTCTTACACCGAGTCGCTCCGCTATCAGCTCAGGGCAACGCAGGTCGAGGTTCTGGAGCTGATCCCGCCGTATGTTGCGACGCATCTGATGGACGGCGCAGATGACCCGCGGGCCATGCCCCTGAACGAATACATCGCCGAGGTGATGCAGATCCTGAAGACGCAGCCCACGCCTACCGAGATCTGCGTAGAGAATGTGAAGAGGCTGCGCTTCGCCGCCAAGAGCGGCCGCTATGACGAGATCTTTACCGGCCTCAACTCCGCGTGGTCTAAGGGCAACTGAGACGGAAAGATCATGGGAAGACGCTATGCTTCGCGCCTTCCCGGACGGTACTGCTCGTTACCGTGCAAGGGTGAAGACCACATTGACCGTGGTCTCGACCTCGACTGGCTGGCCGTTGAGCAGATAGGGCCGGTAGAGCCAGTTGCTGACGGCATCGAGCGCTGACTGCCGCAGCAGCGGCGGACCGCTCATCACGCGCAGATTCTCGATTGTGCCGCCTTTGGAGATGGTGGCCGCCAAGATCACTGTGCCCTCCGTGCGCGTGGTGACGGCAATGGGCGGATAGACAGGCACCGTCTTGCGAAGGATCAGACCTGCGGAGATTGTACTAGGGAGATGCGCCGGACCGGTCTGGGCGGGACGGACGCTCGGCTTTGGGCCAGCGGGAAAGATCCCGGACCCGTCTCCGGTGCTTCCCGGAGTGCCAGGACCGCTCGGAGGATCGTAGGCAATCTGCGGTGGATCGGGGACTGGCGGGATAATAACTCCCCGCGGAATCTGTCGCGGCGCCACGAATTGGTTGAGATCGGTCCGCGGCAGCTGGCGAGGTTGCTGCACTGGCTTTGGAGTCGGATCGGCCGCATGCGGCGCAGGCGGCACCGTGATCAGAATCGTTTGGGACTGCGGCCGCGCCGGCTGGAAGCTGGAGGCCATTTTCAGACGCGAGCGGGCTCACCGCTCACGCGCACTAACTCGGCGCGGGGAGCGGGGCTCTTGCCGCTACGCCCCGGCAACGATGTTTTGATGCCGGAGGTTCAGGCACTCCGCAAATCCCAATCGGAACCACTGTACTTAGATAGACACCACAGGCTGACAAACTGTTCCCGGAGTTACAAGAAAAATCAGACTAACTCCCACGAGCAGCATGTAACCTTTCCAGTGACAGCACCGTAAGAATAAGTAGAAAGGGGAAGGACGAATGCAGAGCGAGCCAAGCAACGTCCTGAACCTCTTTCGCGAGGGTGACGCCGATGCCTTCGAGAGTCTCTTCCGTCACTATCAGCGCTCGGTCTACGGATGGATCCTGCGCATCGTGCGTGACCCGGCGGCAGCGGAGGATCTGACCATTGAGAGCTTCTGGCGCATTCATCGAGCCCACGCACGATTTGAGCCTGCACAGGGCTTCGAGGGCTGGGCACGACGTATTGCGACACATGTGGCGCTCGACTGGCTGAGAGCGAAGCTGCGTAACAGCGAAGTCAGCGCTGAAAGCTGTGCCGAGTTAGTAGCTCCACTCGCTGCCGATCCGGCAATTACCGCGGAGATTCGCTCGAAGACCGCGCAGGCCTTTGGTCGGCTGCCACCAAAGCTGCGGGTTGCGGCCACGCTTGCGGTGATCGAGGAGCAGCCGCAGAAAGATGTGGCTGCTGCGCTGGGAATCTCGATTGCTGCCGTCAAAGTGCGCCTCTTTCGCGCGCTTCGTTTGCTAAGGAATGACCTGAAACGACAAGGAATCACGCCATGAATGAAGACGATCGGGATCGGATGAAGAAGTTGTTGCAGCAGGCGCTGCCGCCGGTTGATATGGACGCCGAACCAACCCGCGACCTGTGGCCCGCGATGTTGCGGCGGATGGACGAGGAGGCTCTCGCGCACCCGCAAGCCGGAATCAACTGGGCTTGGTTTGACGGGGTGCTTGCGGTTGGTCTGGTATTGCTGATTGGGTCATTTCCGGCTGCGATTCCGGTGATTCTCTACTACCTATGAAACCGCGGGCGCATGCTCGCAGAAACTGGAGGAAGCCATGAACACTCATCCTTATCTTCGCGCTTATCTGGCCGGCATCTTTGTGCCCACCCTCATCCTGCCTATTCTGCTCACCGTTTTTATTGTGGTGCGGCTCGTGCTCAGAGTGCCGGTGCCCATCGAACAGGCGCTGATCTTTCCCATGGCGGTGGTGCCGTCGCTCTTCGGCCTGTGGAATATGCTTTGGCTTGGCTCGCACGATCGCACGCATCTGCCCATTGGCCTGCATGGAGCAATCTTGCCTCTCGTTCTGATGCCGATGGGAGCGACGACGGCTGCCTGTCTTGGGGCGCTGGTGCTGGGCTCGCACGGAGTCACATGGTTCAACGCGTGCCAGGTACCCTACACGCTGATCGTGCCGTGTTTCCTGGCGGCTCTGGCCGGCTACTACCTTGTGTGGAAGTACATCGTTGGCTCATTCAACCGCGTGCTCGGGATCGCGTGATCGGCTGATCGGCGAAGCTACGCGCCGGGATTGAAGAAGTCTTCGAGGCCGGCGCGTTTTGCGTGGGCGGCCATCGATGCTTGAATCTCCAGAGCCAGAGCCAGAGCCTCGCGGCCCTGGCGCGCAGTGACCAGCGGCTGGCGTCGCGTCCGGACCGATTCAAGGAAGGACGTAATCTCCAGCCGCAACGGCTCGCCCGGCGTAACGGCTGGCTTAGAGAAGGTCAAGCCCGCATTCGATCCCGCAGGATTTGTGAACTGTGCGATCACCGACGGGTCGATCTTTGCCATGGCGGCAAACTGCGCAATCAATGCCGGATCAATCTTCGCCAGATCGATCTTCCCCGTCGCGATACCCTCCGCGATGCCCGGCGGCAGCAATGCGGCAACCTGCGGCGGCAGCGACGCAATCACTTCGGCTGGCGAAGCTTTGCCCGTCTCCGCTTCAACGCCGATCACCAGCAGATCCTGTCGCGCGTAGTCGATCGAGACATACTGCCGCGGCTCGAAGAAGCGCAGCTTGCGCACCCGTTCCGTCGAGACGCGCGAAGCCGTGAAGTTCGCTACGCAGCCCGACTCAAACTCCACTCGCACATTGGCGATGTCCACCTTGGGTGAGAGAATTGGCAGTCCGACGGCTCGCACCTCGCGCACGGGCGAAGCCGCAAAGGTGAGCACAATGTCGAGATCGTGAATCATCAGGTCGAGGACCACGTCGACGTCGAGGGAGCGCGGAGTGAAGACCGAGAGCCGGTGGGCCTCAAAGAACATGGGCCGGCGCAGTTGCGGCTGAGTCGCCAGCACGGCGGGATTGAAGCGTTCGAGGTGTCCGGGTTGCAGGATGCGATGATTCTTGTCAGCGCGCGCGATCAGATCGTCGGCCTCGGCAAGCGAGGCGGCTATCGGCTTTTCAACAAGCAGATCGATGCCGGCGTCAAGCAGTGTCGAGGCCACGGCATAATGATGCACGGTCGGAACGGCGACGGTTGCCGCGTCTACTTTGAGATTGGAGGCCAGCAGTTCATCGACGGACGCGAAGACAGGAATCGAATATTTTTGAGCCTTCTCGGCGGCTCGCATCGGCTCCGGTTCGACGGCAGCGACGAGCGCAACTCCCTCACCCGCCGTCTCCAACTCGCGGTAGACGCGCAGGTGGTTCCTGCCAAATGATCCTGCTCCGGCAACTGCAACGCGTACGATGGATTTTTCAGTTATAGCTCAGCCTCTGTTCCCGGCCCTTGGCCTTGCACGACCTTCAGACAGCGGCTGTAGAGGCTGAGCAGCTGGGTAACGTGCTCTTCGGGTTTGGGTGCGCCGGTGCCGCTAAAACCAGTGGAAGGCGCGGCGGGCCTTCCCATCCCGGCAGTGCCGGCTACGAATTTGAGCAGATCGAGTGCAATGTCTTCGTTGCGGCGGGCGCCAAGGCTCGTGTTGTTCAGTGCGTCCATTCTGAAGATTCTCCAAAGAGGATGCTACCAGATCCAGGGTTGCGGGATCTCTTTCATGGCGGCGCGCGCCAGAGCCAGCCGATCCTCCGCCAGTGCGGCCTCTTCCATTCTGCCCAGTCGCTTCAGCGCGGCGATCTCCTTCTCGAGATTCTCGGCGATGGTCTCGAAGTTGGGGCTCGATGCCTTCTTCCTCTCGGCGTAGGATTCCTGGAGCCACTGCACGGCCTCCGCGTCGTTTCCGCTGTCGAGATAGATCAGTCCGCGCGTTCCGTAGGCCGTCGCTGGTCCCGGATCGCCGTTCTGCGAAAGGAATTCGACCGCGCGGTCGACCAGCTTGTGCGCCTCTTCAATGTTGCCCATGCGGCGATGGCAGTTTGCCATATTGTTGAGCAGCACGCCGATGCGCGAGGGTTTGACGGAGGGCGAACGCTCGCGAACATCACGAGCTTTCTCGTAGTGCGCCAGCGACTCCTCGAAGCGCTCTTGCTCCGAATACATGATCCCGAGATTGACCCATGCTGCGGCGGCGAGTTCAACCTGCTTCCTGGCAACATGCAGCTCCGCGGCCTCTCTATAGCATTGTTCTGCCTCGGCTGGATCGTTCTTGCGCAGTGCATTGCCGAGCTCCAGCAGAACGTTGGGCAGGTGATCGTCTCCCGGATAGGCGCGCAGAATCTGCAAGGCAGCCCGCAAACGAACGGCCGCGTGCTCCCCCAGGCCAATGCGGTTGTAGCACTGGCCGACGCGCCAGAGCATGTCGGATAAGGCAATCGGCTTGTTTTTCTCCGAAAGGAGCTGAATGGCCTCCTCGAAGAAGGGGATCGCCTGGCGGTATTGCCTGCGAACCATCAGCGAGCCCGCCTCGAGTCGAGCCTTTCGTATCTTGAGGTCGGGGTTTTCCGCCATGAACTCCTCGCTTGGGGGAGGATGCAGCCTTAAGTATAAGTCTCAGCGCAGAGATTGCGCACGTGGATGGTGGTGGAATCATTGCGCCAGATCAAGCGTAGTCAATCGCGTTACCCTTGATTCATGCAGACGGCCCAAATCGGGATGGGCAGCAACCTGGCCTCTTCGGCTGGCCCCGCGGAGGAGACTCTGGCGGCAGCGGCCCTGCGCCTCAAATCGCTCGGCCGCTTGATCTCTCGCTCGTCTCTGTACTCGACCGCTCCAGTTGGATTCGCTGAGCAGCCGAGGTTTGTGAATGCGGTGGTGTCGCTGGAGACGGAGCTCGGTCCGCGCGAGTTGCTCCTCGGGTTGCTGGCGATCGAACGGGAGTTTGGCAGGGACCGGACGGCGAAAATCGCAAATGGACCCCGCACACTCGATCTCGACATTCTGCTCCTGGCCGATCTGGTCATCAACGAACCGGAACTCACCATTCCTCACCCGCGATTGGCCGAACGGGCCTTCGTGCTGGTGCCGCTCAATGAAGTTGCTCCGAATGCTATTGACCCCGTGAGCGGAAGAACCGTGTCACAATTGCTGTATAGCCTGCGCCAGACCGGCGAGGGCGAACCGGATGCGGTGTTTCCAATCCAAAGCGATGGCTGGCGCGCTGGCGCTTGCGGGGATGATGTTTGTCCCGCCGAGGATATGCGCACAAGCCGCTGTCGTGAAGGTCACAATCACAGTTGAGGAGAATCGGGGCGGAGCGCTTGCCGGAGCTACAGTCACCAATACCGCAGGAGAGTTGTTGGGCCGAACTGGCCCGGACGGCCGTCTGAAGATCGAGTGTGCCGCGCCTTGCGCGATCGTTGTGGCTGCGCAGGGATTCGCTGAACAGAGCGCGCAAATCACGGGCGAGACAACGATGCGGCTTGAACCTTCCGGCGCCACCGAGGTGGTGACAGTCACCGCCTACCGCGCGCCGCTGGATGCATTGGAAAGCCCCGCGACCACGCGGCTGCTCTCCGCGCAGGCTCTCGACTCGACGGCTTCGATCACTCTGGACAGCCAGTTGCGGCAGCTCCCCGGCGTCGAACTCTTTCGGCGTTCGACCTCTTTGGTCGCCAATCCAACCTCGCAGGGAATCAGCCTGCGAGGACTGGGGTCCACCTCAGCCAGCCGCACTCTCGTGACCGAAGACGATGTGCCGCTGAACGATCCGATCGGCGGCTGGATTCACTGGCAGGAACAGCCCGAGCTTTCGATCCAGCGCATCGAGCTGGTGCGCGGAGGCGCCAGTGATTTGTATGGATCGAGCGCCATCGGCGGCGTGGTCAATGTGGTCTCTGCGCGCCCGGCGACTGATTCGGCTGAGCTGCGGTCGAGCTATGGTGGCGAGGGCACTTTCGATGACAGCGCGCTTCTTCAAGCGAAGCGTGGACCATGGGGCGCGCTGGCCGCCGGAGGAATGATCGGCACCGACGGTTACATTCAGGAGGCCCCATGGCAGCGGGGGCCGGTCGACATCGCCTCCAGCGTTCACAGCCAGAATGCGATGCTTCTCGCCGAGCATGTGCGCGGACCGCTTCGGCTGATGGTGCGCGGCAGCGGCTTCAACGAGGCGCGTGGCAACGGCACTCCCGACCAGACCAACGGAACCCGTCTCTGGCGCTACTCGACAGGCGGCGACTGGCAGGCTCCGCGCGGCGGCTCTCTTGTCGCGCGAGTTTACGGATCGAGCGAGCACTACCGGCAGACCTTCTCGCAGATTGCCAATTCCACAACCCTGCGCAACGGTGAGACGCTGACCAAGTTTTCGCTGACCCCAGACAACGAACTCGGCGCGGCGCTCCATTGGAGCCAGCCGTTCGGCGCGGGGTTGCTGCTGGTGGCTGGAGGCGACGCCCATGATGTGCGCATCTGGGACCGCGAACAGAGCTACGGCAGCACAGCTGCGATCACCAACCTGCACGACCACCAGCGCGACTCCGCGGCTTATGGCGAGGTGATGTGGACGCGCAAGGGCTGGACGACGACTGGCTCCGCGCGCATGGACTGGTTTCAGAACTTTGATGGGCAAAAGCTGACATCGAATGGGTCAACCTGGACGCCGGCCACGACTCAGCCCCCACAATTCAGCCAGGCAGTCTTTGATCCACGGCTGGGTCTCTCGCGCAAGGTTGGCGATCACTGGGCGATCTCGGCATCGGGCTTCCGCGCCTTTCGCGCACCCACGCCTAACGAGCTCTACCGCTCCACCCAGGTGGGCAACAAGCTCACCAACCCCAACGGCTCCCTGCTGAGCGAACGCGCCACCGGCTGGGAGAGTGGCCTGGCGACTCATTGGCATTGGGGCAGCGTTCGTTCGAGCTACTTCCTCACGCAGGTCAATCGACCTATCGTCGCGGTGACGACATGCTCGACCTGTTCGCCGATCTTGCTGGCGCGCGAGAACCTCGGCAAGATCGAGAGCCGCGGTGTCGCATTGGACTTCGAAGTCGAGCCGCTCAGGTGGCTCGTGCTCGACGGCGGATACCAGTTCGCCCACGCAACAGTATCGAGGGGTTACCTTCAGCCCCCCACTCCACCAGCGACCGCGGCGGTCCTTGTGGATCAGGGCAACTGGATTCCCGAGGTGGCGCGCAACATGGCCACGATGAATCTGCGCGCCTACCGGCCACGCATCGGAACCCTCAGCTTGCAGTCGCGTCTTAGCGGCCGCCAGTACGACGACGATGCGAATGCCTTCATGCTCCATGGCTATTTCCGCCTCGACGCCTACGCATCCCATGATTTTGGACGGCGATTGCAGCTCTTTGCCGCGGGTGAAAACCTCTTTGATCGCCAGATCGAAGTCTCGAAGACGCCCACTACGACGCTGGCCGCCCCTGCTCTCGCGCGTGCCGGATTCCTTTTGCGCTTTGGCGGAGAGAAGCGGTAACCTCGGCCGTGCCCGATAAAATCGTTGAGTGAGCCTCGACTTCAAGGTATTGGCAACAACCGCAGCCGGCGGGCGGCGCGGGCGTATGCATCTGCCGCATCGCACGGTCGAGACGCCGGTTTTTATGCCCGTGGGCACGGCGGGCACGGTCAAGGCCGTTCCGCAAGATACTCTCGAGGCCCTCGGCGCGGAGATCATTCTCGGCAACACCTATCACCTCTATCTCAGGCCGGGTCACGAGGCGATCCGCCGCATGGGCGGTTTGCACCGCTTCATTAGCTGGCCGCGCGCCATGCTCACCGACTCAGGCGGCTTTCAGGTCTTCAGCTTGAGCGCCCTGCGCAAAGTCAGCGACAAGGGCGTTAGCTTTCGTTCGCATCTCGACGGAAGTTCACACTTTTTTACTCCAGAACATTCGATCGATGTTCAAATCGCTCTCGGCGCCGATATCTGCATGGCCTTTGACGAGTGCACCGAATATCCCGCCGACCGCAGCCGCGCCGAAGAGAGCCTGCGCCTGACGATGCTCTGGGCGCGCCGCTCGCTCGAGCACTTCCGTGCATTTTCTTCTCAGGTTCCGTGGCATGAGGAGCTGGCCGGCCGAACGCAAAGTCTCTTCGGCATCGTTCAAGGAGGAATGTTTCGCGATCTGCGCAGGGAGAGCGCCGACCGGCTCATTGACATGGAGTTCGACGGCTACGCGATCGGGGGTCTGAGCGTCGGAGAGCCGCGCGAACTGACGCTGGAGATGATCGCCGAGGTGCTGCCACTGCTGCCGGCCGACAAGCCTCGGTACCTGATGGGCGTCGGCTATCCGGATGAGATCGAGCAGTACGCGCGCATGGGCGTGGAGATGATGGATTGCGTGCTACCCACCCGTGCCGCGCGCCACGGCCTGCTCTTCACCAGCGAGGGGCGGCTCAATATCAAGGGGGCGCGCTTCGCAGAGGATCAGGGCCCGCCCGACCCGGCCTGCGATTGCATGGTCTGCCGCCGCTACACCCGCGCCTATCTGCGCCACCTGATGCAATCGGGCGAGGCGCTAGCCGGAACGCTGAACACGATTCACAACCTGGCCTTCTATCTCGGAACCATGGAACGGGCAAGGAGGAGTCTTGCGGGAGAGAGCGAGTCAGCGAATTAGCCAGTCAGCTATGGGCACTCAACCAGAGCGGCACTTCGTCTTCAGTCCCCGATCGCACCGCCGAGCAGCGCTTTCAGCGCCTGAACGTACTCGGTCAGGGCCTGTCGGCCGGCTTCGGTGATGCGATAGTTGCTCTGCGGCTTGCGCTGCACGAACTTCTTCTCGACCGAAACGTAGCCGGCCTCTTCGAGCTTCAGCAATTGCGCGCCAAGGTTGCCGTCGGTTGAGCCGGTCTTCGCGCGCAGCCAGGTAAACTCCGCCTCCTCAACACCGCTGAGCAGCGAGAGCAGTGCCAGGCGCAGCTTCCCGTGAATCACAGGATTCAGCTCTGGCAGATCAGGCATGGAGAGCCCCCTGTTGCTTGCGCACGCGGGCCTCGCAACTCATCGCATAGACGCCGAAGACGATCTGGCAGAGGAAGATCGCCACCAAAAAAACGATTTGACATTGGTTGTCGGTGCCAAAGCACGCAGCCACGGTTGCCGCCCACCAGACCAATGCGGCGCTAATCTGCGCCTTCCACCGGATGAGCATGCCCGAGGCCCCGTTTGCAACGCCCAGCATGGCAGCTACCACAGCGACAAAGATGTTCTGGTTGAAACGGCCGCTGAAGCCCAGAGCCGGCAACAGCACCGACATCGACACGCCCATCGCGGCCCACACCGAGAAGATGGCTCGGCCAATCGTCGTTCCAGGCCTTTGCACTGACTGGTTCTTCCTCTTTCTCTGGATAATGATCATGCACACTACCCATGCGCCGGCCATGGTGACGAGCCAAGCCCACGGCCAGTGGTACAAGGCGGTCCAGGCGATGGCGATATAGTAGGCCACGCCCCAGAAGACGAAGGTCCAGCCCCAGCTCTCGGTCGTGCGCCGCCCCTCGGCGATCATGCTCTCGATCAGGCTCAGTCTGTCTCTTAACTCCAGCTCTTCTGCGTGTTCGGTCATAGTGAATCTCCTCGGAGGATACTCTCGTCTCTCTGAGATGAACCCTCAATAGAGAGTACTCTATAACATAGAGCACAGAGAGTCAAGAAAATTTCTTCATCTTTCTTTTGAGTCCGCGAGACGCTTACGCTGCGGTGAGGCGCGAACGTCTGAAATCTTGACTATCGACGCGGCTGGGGTCCTTCCGCTGGGCTGCGCGCATGTCGGTCAACTCCCGGGTAACCCGCTCGACGACTCCGGCCCAGTCGCCGGGTTTGCTCTGGCGCAGAAGCCGGGCGGTCGGGTACCAGGGGGTCGTCTCGGTCTCCTGCATCCAGCGCCAGTCGGCCAGATGCGGCAGCAGAATCCACACCGGCTTACCCATGGCTCCGGCCAGGTGGGCGATGCAGGTGTCTGAGGTGATGACCAGATCAAGGGTGGCCACGAGAGCGGCGGTCTCGGCAAGATTGCGGTCGCGGCTCGCTCCGTCCCATACAAAGAGATCGCCGGGCAGGGTCGCCAACTGCTCCGCCGCAGGCCCTTTTTGCAGAGAGATCCAAGTGATGCCGGACAAGCGAAGCAGAGGCAGCAGGGTTTTCAACTCAAAGGATCTGCGGCTGTCGGCCTTGTAGCGCGGATTGCCCGCCCAGCAGAGCCCCACGCGCAGCGGACAGGCCGGCGTGGGCCTGACATGAGGGGTGCGCAGGCGCCTGTCGACGGCAAGACAGGGATCGGCGCCAAGATAGGCGCCCGGCCAGGGGACCGTGTCCACTGTTGTATGAAAGACGGCGGGCAGGCTCATCAACGGACACTCAAGATCGAAGTCAGGCTGCTTCTCGCCGAGCACTGTTGTCTCCACGAGCCCGGCGCGCATTGCAGGCAGTGAAGCCATCAATCTTTCGACAGGCTCCTGCACCTGCAGGATGACAGCGCCGCCTCGCGCCTCGACGAGCGTCGCATAGCGACAGAACTGGATGGTGTCGCCCAGGCCCTGTTCGGCATGGAGAAGAATCCGGCGCCCGCCGAGTTCCTCGCCTTGCCAGCGCGGCCGGCCTCGGCCATCTTGACCGCTGCCTCGGATTGGCCACTGGCGAGCGCCACCAGGCTGATGCCGACCAGTGCCTCGGGATGGCAGGGATTCTCCTCGAGCATTCGCTGGCAACCGAGCGCGACCTCTGTCAGATGGCCGTTCAGCTCTGCGGGCAATATTGCCTGGCTCATCATATCGATCTGGGAGTATCCCTTACCTGGACGCTAGGCCCGATGCGGCGGAGGCTCAAGAGCAAAGCGCATAAATCGCGGTGTTGCCTGCGTAGGATTTCCCGTTTTTTGAGGCTGGTTCGGATTTGGGAGCGAGTGGCGAGTTCATGAGGCCACCGCTCACGCAGAATGGCCGGCTCGTTTTTGAGCGGCCAACTGCTGGAGGGCCGTTCGTACACGAGCAATCACCGGGGGCCAGTCGCCGTTCGTACCCTGGCGCAAAAGGCGCGCGGTTGGGTACCAGGGAGTGTCGTCGCGGTTGAGCAGCCAGCGCCAGTCGGGCGCGTAGCCGAGAAGAACCCATACCGGGCGGCCGAGCGCGCCGGCGAGGTGAGCCATTGAGGTATCGATGGTGATGACCAGGTCCAGATGAGCCATCTGCGCCGCTGTGTCGGCCATATCGCAGGTAAAAGGGGCAAGGTCGGTGATTGGCAGTTTTCGGGCGGCCAACTCCTCGGCTCCCGGCCCCATCTGCAGTGAGAAGAAATGGAGTCCCTCGATCTCGAGGAGCGGTTCCAGGAGCTCAAGAGGAAGGGAGCGGAAACGGTTCTTGGGGTGGTCGGGATTGCCGGTCCAGGCAAGGCCTACTTTGAGTCCTGAGGCCGGCCAGGGAAGCGTGGCCGCCGCAGCTAGAGCCTCGGGCGGAGCGGAGAGATAGGGGACCTGCGCGGGGACGGTTTCAAGGGTGGTGCCGAGAGCGAGCGGCAGGCTCATCAGCGGGCAGTGGCAGTCGAAGTAGGGCAGCGAATCGCCGGTATTGACGACGGCCAGAAGACCGGGGACTCGCTCGACCAGCCGATGCAGCTTGGCGGGCAGATCGAGAATGACACGGCCGCCGGCGGCCTGAACGAGAGGCACGTAGCGCAGAAACTGTATCGAGTCGCCCAGCCCCTGCTCGGCGTGGAGAAGGACGCGCGCCCCGCGCAGAGGCGCGCCCAGCCAGAGAGGCTGGGGCGAGGTGCGCGGCGTGTAGACCTTCCAGCGCACCTCATAGTTGCGCCAACCGTTGACGTAGTCGCCCTGAAGCAGCTGCAAGAGGCACTGGTTCATGCGCGCATCGCCGTAGTCTGGCACGAGGGCCAACGCGCGTTCGCACCAGAGGGTGGACTGGACCAGATCGCCTTTATCGAACCAGGCATTGCACATGCAGTTGCAGGCCTTGTGGTGGCCGGGGTTGAGCTCCAGCGTGCGTTGATAGAAGCTGATCGCCTCATCGACCTTGCCCTGGGCATGAAGAGCGTCGCCCAGGTTGCAGTGGAGGTCGGCGTAATCGGGGGCAAGGACGAGCGCCCGTCGAAAGCACTCGATCGCCTCGTCGAGTTTTTTCTTTTGCCGGTAGGCGTTGCCCAGATTGCAGAGGGCATCGACGTAATCGGGCTTGATGGCGAGGGCCTGCTTGTAGGCCGCCACTGCCTGGTCGAATTTCTTCTGGGCAAGGTAGGTGTTGCCGAGGTTGTAACAGGCCTCCTCGTGGTCTGGCTTGACTTCGAGAGCTCGCTTGAAGCAGTCGACCGCCTCGTCGAATTTGCGCAGGGCCTTGAGGGCATTGCCGAGGTTGGACTGGTAGTAGGCTTGATGGGGGTTCACGACGATAGCGCGGCGAATCATCCGCTCAGCCAACTCGTATCGTCCGGTTTTGTAGGCGGCCATGCCGAGGAGGTACAAACCGTCAGCGTGGCGAACGTCGATGGCCAGAATTTGCAGGCAGAGCCGCTCGACCTCGGCCATGTGTTCGGCATGATATTCGCGAAGCGCGAGGGCCAGGAGGAGTCGAATCTTCTCGGCTGGCTTTGCCTGGGGCGGGGTGGCTGGCTGGCGGACGACTGCGTAGGAAGCTCGTTTCCTCGGGTTGGTATGAGCTTTTCCCAAGAGATGACACTCCTCTGCGTTGATTTGGAGCGAGGGGCTCCGAGGGTGGGTAGGCAATTGGAACGCCTAGCTTGAAAGGCGGAGGTTAGAGAGGTCTCAGGAAACATCTCAAGCAAAATCTGCGGCCTAAGCGCCTCTGACTGATCGGATTCCCCCTCGCTTTTTTTGCTTAAGCCTCTGTTATGCTGAAGGGTCTACGCGGGTCAGGAGGATTCATGCCGGAGCACAGGGGGCGAAAGCACCACCAGGACCGGGTTGCGGAGGCGCTGCGTGAGGAGATTGGGGTGCTGATCGAGGGCGAGTTGGTCGATCCCCGAATCGACCTCTGTTATGTCACCGAGGTGGTTTTGAATCCTGGCGGCAAGTCGGCCAGGGTTTATGTGGCGATCGACAGCGCGGTGAAAGACATTGTGAAAGCAGAAGAGGAGACGGTGGCCGGTCTGGAGGCAGCCAAAGGGTTCATCCGCTATGAGCTGAAGGAGCGGATGGGAGTGCGGCATGTGCCGGAGCTGAGCTTTTTTGCCGACCGCTCGGGGCGGTTTCAGGCACGGATCGAAGAGCTGATGAGCCGCCATCGCAAGCGGCAGAAGGCAGTCGCGGCAGAGGGCATCGCGGAGCCGAGTGCGGCGAGCGAACAAAAGGTATCGGTGGAGTAGCCAAGGCATGGATCACGCCAACCGCAGCATCTCGTTCGAGCCGGCCGTCGACAGCTCCGGCACGGCAGCGGCGTCCGCATTGGGAGGTGCGCCGGCGAGAAAAGCGGCGGATGGGATCGAGGCGATCCTTGGAGTTCTGCGCCGGGGCGAACGATTTCTGATCTGTTCGCACATGCGGCCCGATGGCGATGCGGTGGGATCGATGCTGGCCATGCGGATGCTGCTGGAGCAGCTAGGCAAGCAGACCGACCTGGTGACGGCGGACCCGATCCCGAATGTTCATCGGGTACTGCCGGGCGCCGAAGGAATACGATCCACCGCGCATGTCGATGGCTCGTATGACGCGGCGATTCTGCTCGAGTGCGACGGGCTGGCCCGGACCAGGCTGCTGGGGTTGGAGCAGTATCTCCTGGTCAACATCGACCACCACGCGACCGGGCGCGCGTATGCCGATCTGAACTGGATCGACCGGGGTGCGGCCAGCGTTGGCGAACTGGTCTATCGGCTGGTGAAGGCTGCGGGAGCCACGATTACGCCTGAGATGGCTACGTGCCTGTATACCACGTTGCTGACCGACACGGGCGGGTTCTGTTACGGGTCTACGCAGGCCTCGACATTTGGCTTGGCGCGGGAGCTGGTGCTGGCCGGAGCCGACCCGATCCGCATCGCGCATAACGTGTACTTTTCAACACCGGCGTCGAAGCTGCTGCTACTGGGCGCGGCATTGAACCACCTGACGCACGAGGGGCGGCTGGCCTGGTTCTGGGTAACGATGGAAGATATGGCGCGAGTCAACGCCGTCGAGGAGGACTGCGAAGGCATTGTGAATTTCGCGCTGTGCGCCTCGGGGGTGGAGGCTGCGGTCTTTTTGCGCGAGATGCCGAACGGGCGCTTTCAGCTGAGCCTGCGCAGCAAAGGGCAGGTGAACGTGGCGGAGATTGCCGGGCGGCTGGGGGGCGGCGGCCACGAGAGCGCGGCTGGGTGCTCGCTGAACGGACCGCTCGATCATGCTGTGGAAGTGATTCTGGACTTGTTGCGTCCAAGCGTAGCCGCTTCGCCCGAGGAGTCGTGCATTCAATCCCAGCCCGAATCTGTTAGCCTTGACCCTGTTGAAGAGAAACAAGACCTTCGAGTTTTGAGAGCAAGACCAGGGCAGCTTTAACCTGACACATGCCTTGACGAGCCGCTCACCCGGCTTCAGCGACTGGAACGGTCGCGAAGAGAGCCCGTTGCGTCGAATGCATCGAGCCGAGTGCGCTGGTTGCGGGCGCCGATCGTTCCTGGTTTGGCTCACGAAGCGCGGAGTGGGGCCAAAGTCAGTCAGCCTCCCCCAGTCGCCCTGACCGAAACCGGCCTCGCCTGTCAGCACAAGTCGGGCGATGGCCCTGTTTGGAGAAACGCTGGAAGTGGAAAAACTTCAGGAACCATCTGCTTCTGAGAAGCCCGCAGGCTGGCGCATACGGCGACCTGGTTGGGCATCTGTTCGCGAGGCGGCAGTTTTCCTTGCCTTTGCGCTCTTCTTTCTGCTTTACGGCCAGATGCCGCTGGTGGGCGGCGATGGACTGGGCCTGGTGGGAGCGGATGAGCCGCGCTACGCTCAGATCGCGCACGAAATGCTGGTGCGGTTTGACTCGGCGCACACGCTAAAGAGCAGTTTGAGCGCCTGTGTCACACCATTTCTCTACGGTCATCCCTGGTTGGAAAAGCCGGCTCTCTACTACTGGAGGGCGATGTTCGTTTTTCAGGACTTTGGCGTGCACGACTGGAGCGCGCGCCTGCCCTCGGCCAGCTTCGCTTTCCTGATGGTGGGATTGATTTATCTGCACATGCGGCGCTTCCGCCCCGGCGGCCACCTGGACGCGGCATTGATCACAGTCAGTTGCGCAGCGATCATCGGCTTTGCTCGCGGGGCCTCGACCGACATGCAGATGGCCGCTCCGCTGGCGATCGGCTTGTTGGGCTGGTACGCGTGGTATGAGACAGGTTCAAAGTTTTGGCTCTTCGATATCTACTTTTTCACCGGCGTGGCTACGCTGGCCAAGGGGCCGGTCGCGCCGTTTCTGGCGATTGTGATCGTGACAGCGTTTGCCGCGCTGCGCCGCGAGTGGTCGATTGTCTGGCGCTCGTTCTGGTGGCCGGGGGCAGTGCTCTATTTCGCGATCGTGTTGCCCTGGTTCATTGCCGTGCAGCACCAGAATCCGGACTTCTTCCGTGTCTTCTTTGTCGAACACAATCTGGAGCGGTTTGGCACCCGGGTCTTTCATCATGAGCACTCATTCTGGTACTACCTGCCGGTGGTGCTGCTCGCGGTGATGCCGTGGACGGTGGTCTCGGTACGAGCGCTGATCGACGGCATTCAGACCTCGGTCTGCGAGTGGCGGGCACGGCACACCAGCAAATGCAAGCCCTGCGCATCTCGTCCGGGGGATGCCTTTCCGGAGTTCCTGGTGCTGTGGGCGTTGATTCCCATTGTCTTTTTTTCGATATCGCAGTCGAAGCTGCCTGGCTACATCTTGCCCGCGATTCCGCCGATCACGATTCTTACCGGAGATTATCTCTACCGGCGACGGCAACAGGGACTGAACCGCTGGGTGCTGCTGGGCCACGCGGTGCTCTGCGGCGTGATGACCCTGTCGGCGCTCATGATGCCATGGTTTGTCGTTCACGGCACGCAGATGCCGCCAGCCCGAGAGCTGGTTGCGGCCCTGCTGGCCTCCTGCGGCGCGACGCTGCTGATTCTGATTGTTGTGAAGGGCTTTGGCGTGTCCCGCCTTCGCTTAGTGACGTCCGGCATTCTGGTGGTCCTGGTTCTGTTTGTCTATGGTGTGGGCCCCTTCTTTGGCATTCCGGCGATCGGAGCGACGAAACGGGTGATTCACCTGTTGGACCGCACGTACTCAGCGCGGCCGCTGGCCGAGGAGCTGGCAACGGTAGCTCCCAGCATCAAGACGGCCGCAGTCTGCTGTGTGATTCGCGACCAGGTGAACCCGGACAAGCAGTACTCCTTCCCACGCGATATCGAATATGGGCTCTCGTTTTACCGGAACCGCCAGGTCGTCAATTATTCGGATGACGGCGTGCCGGATGAGCAGCATCTGCTGGTGGTGCAGGTGACCGGGCGCGGCGGTAAGGACATTCATACCGAGGAGGCGCTCAACGAGTACCTTGACGGCCGGCACTACGAGCCGCTCTTCGCCTGGCCGGAGCGGGGACTGGTGGTTTACCTGGTAGGCAGCCGGTAAACTGTCAGATGACGGTGGACCGCCATACCGGCTCAGAGCTGCTGACTGTCTGCGGTTCGCGAGAACGTAGAGCCGTCCCGTTTCCATTGCCGTCGGAAGGAACCTATGGCATCGAAGGCTTCCATCGAAATCCTCGATCTGCGGCACTTTGCCGGGCCGGTAGTGCGTCCCGTGCTGGAGGCCGAGGGCGAGCTCTGGAAGCAACGCCTGCACTGGGACTACCGCATCTCAGCCAAGGTACTGATGCAATATCTCGACAGCCATACGCTGCCCGGCTATGCGGCGATCGAAGCAGGCCAGGTAACCGGCTATGTCTTTTGCGTCTACGAAGACACGAAGGCGGTGATTGGCGATGTCTTTGCGCTGGAGGGCCCGCATGAAAACGGCGGAGCAGCGGCGGCCGAAACGACAGCCAATGAGATCGAGGAGACGCTGCTGCGCCACCTGCTCGAGCTGCTGGTGAACTCGCCGCATGTCGACAGGGTGGAGTCGCAACTGCTGGTGCATCCATCGGGTTCGCATGTACGGGCCTTTCTCGATGCGGGATTCCAGATTCACCGCAGACTTTTCATGGTGAGGCCGCTCGAAGGCTTCTTCAGCGCGCCGAGAGTGAGCCTGCCCGGAGAACTCGAACTGCGCCCCTGGCGCGACGAGGATCTGAACCCAGCGGCACGGCTGATTGCGGCGGCCTATGCGGGCCATCCCGACAGCGTGGTCAACGACCAGTACCGCTCGACGCATGGCTCGCTGCGCTTTCTCAATAACATCGTGCGCTACTCGGGTTGCGGGGTTTTCTCGCCGCAGGTTTCGCATGTAGTTATTCAGCGCACTTCAAGGGAGATCGTGGCCCTGGTGCTGGGTTCGCGCGTCAGCCCGGAGAGCGGGCACATCACGCAACTCTGTGTGCATCCCGACTACCGGCGGCGCGGGTTCGCGCGGATGCTGCTGAACCTTGCTGCTTCCTGCTTCCTGCGCCTGGGCGTGAGCGAGATCTCGCTGACCGTGACCGAGGCAAATGAAGAAGCGATCGACCTCTACCGCGCGGAAGGCTACGACTGCACCCATAGCTTCGATGCCGCGGTCTGGCAGCGGCCGCGGGCGATCTGAGATCGAAACTGGCCAAAGCGGAGCTCTTCAGAGATTCGCGTTATTTCTTTTTGATGTAGGGGAGCAGGCTCTTCGGCACTTCCCGGCAGGCGCATTGCTGCCGATGCTCCCAGTGCCACTGGATTCTCTGCTCAAGCGTTGCCTTGGGCGGCATCGGGTTGTTAGTGTGCCATTCCTTGTTCACTGGGCCGGTCCTTTCAGAGAGAACGATCGTCTTCGCATCAATCCATCTGCCATGAAGAGGTGATCTTGGTTCCGGGGCGCAGCATGGCCAGGACCGGACAGAGTTGCTCCTCGGCGATACGAAGAGCGCGCTCGACAATCTCAGGAGCGAGTTCGGCGCCGCGGAGATGATAGACAAGCTCGATTGCGGTGACGACCGTCGGATGCTCTTCGCGGCGCTGGGCTTTGGCCTCGACCTCAAGAGAGGTAAAGTTAGCTTCCATTTTGCGCGAGAGCACGAGGTTGAGGGTGTTTGCGGCACAGGCGGCAAGGCTGGCCAGAAGCACCTCAAGAGGCGTGGGATTGGCATCTCCTGCGGCGGGGTAATCCATGGGGATGGAGTGACTGCGAACTTGCACATCGACGCGCATGTCGCCGAGATGCATAGCGCGGACGGAGAGATCGGTGCGCATAGGGTGCCTCAACGTGCAGAGGAATTTGCCTACTATGCTAGCTCAAGCGGAGGGGCTCAGCGCGCAATGAGGAACATGAGCCAACTGAGCACGATCACCGAGCCGACAAAGAGCACAAAGCAGTACGCCGCGTAGCGGAGCATGCGCAACGGCGTTTCCCTCATCGTGATTCCAAAGACTGTGGAGGCAAAGAGGGAAAAGAGCAGCACCGCGGAGAAGTGAGTCACGACTTCCTCCCGGTGCGGAGATTGTGGGCATCGACAGCGGCGATTATGTTGAGCAGGCCGGCAACGACGATGAAGCGCGTGCCGTAGTCGGCGACAGTCACCTGCACCTGGTCCGCTCCCCAGCCTGCAAATCGGCTGACCAGGTAGAGCAGCCCGCTGCCCAGGTCACCGGCCAATCCCAACAGGTCGAGAATGTTGTGGACGTCAGACTTGATCTGGCCGTGCATGGCCAGCCCCATCGCGAACATGCCCAGGATCGAGGCTGCCAGCAGCGCTCCACGGTACCACTTGCGCATGAGGAAGTGCCCTGCGCCGGGAACCAACCAGCCGGCGATCAGCGGCAGGTAGACAAAGCCCTGTTGCGTGTCAGGTTGCGCGCTGGATTTTGCCGCGGGCGCTAACGCGGCGCTTTTGGTTTCTTCAGTTGCCATCCCTTTTGACTATAACGCACTGCGGAGGCTGGAAGTTCCCGGTCCCGATGCCTAAATTCTCACCAGCTCTTGCTGAATGCGGCCGGTGACCCAGGCCTTGCCGGGAGCGGTCATCATGTTGACCTCGCTGCGCACGCCGAACTCGGGCAGATAGATGCCCGGCTCGACGGAGAAGCAGGTGTGGGGCAGAATGCGGCGCTCGTCGTGGGTTTCAAGATTGTCGAGATGCGCGCCGGAGCCGTGCAGCTCCTGCGCGATGTTGTGACCGGTGCGATGAGTGAAGTAATCGCCGAAGCCGGCTGCGCGAATCACAGACCGGGCTGCATCGTCGGCCTCAAAGCCGCGGATGGGCCGGTTGGCAGCAAAGGCATCTGTGACGGCCGCGATGGCTGCGTCGCGCGCATTGCGCACGGTGTCGAAGACGAACTGTTCACGCTCTGTCGGCTCGCGACCGACGACCCCGGTCCAGGTGATGTCGTAAAAGATGCTGGCCGGCTTATCGACCCGCGCCCAGATGTCGATGAGCAGAAAATCGCCTTCGCGGATGGGCGAGGAGTGGTCAGCGGTGGGCTGATAGTGCGAGTCGGAGCTGTTGGCGTTGACGCTGACGTCGGGGCCGTTCTCCCAGATGAGGCCCTCGTTACGCATGGCCGTGCTCAACCATTGCGCCATCTCGAATTCGGTAAGAACGCCTGCGGCGCCGGTGGCGGGACGGAGACTGCGGCCGATCTTTTTCCAGCCCTCGGCGACAATGGCGTCGATGGCCTTCTGCGCAACGACGTGGGTTGCGATCTGCTCGGCGGTGAGCACGGCCTCAAAACGGCTGACAAGATCGGCGGAGCTGACAATGCGCTTGCCGATCGAGCGCAGGAACTCGATGGTTCCGGCATCGACCATCGACACGTACATGATGGCGTTGTTGGGCGAGTATTGCATGGCGAGGGTGCGCGCACCGTCGAGCATTGCCTCCAAGCCGCGAGCGAGTTCCTGCCAGCTCGAATAGAGGCCCTTGGCGCCGGTTAGCGAGTCGAGCCGGCCCTGCTCGATGCGATGCACGAGCTTGCGCGGATCGCCGTGAGCGGGCACGAAGTAATACCAGCGGCGCGTGACGTGGGCCTTCTCGTCGAGGCCGAGGATGCGCCCGGCGATGGGGTCGCGATGATGATGGTCGTAGAAGAGCCAGCCATCGAAGCCGGCCTCGCGGATTGCAGCCTGGATCGCTTCGAGATTCATAACGGCCATGATACTCGCGCTGGACGGGTGCGGAAATCAAGTTTTACAGCGCGGCCATCGCCTCGGCCTGGCTGGGGAAGAGAGCGGCGTATTTCGTGATGCCGACCATGGTGAAGACTTTGGTGAAGTGCGGCGAGAGGCCGAAGGCCGAGATCTTCTGGGCGGAGTTGGAGGCCTCGATCATCATCTGGATGACCAGGGCTATGCCGCTTGAATTGATGTAATCGACCTTGGTGAAGTCGAGCAGGACGAGCCTGGTGGTCTCTTTGGGCAGGGCCTGGTAGGTGCCCAGGACTGCTTCCTTTGAGGTGCTGGCGATGTCGCCCTCGAAGCGCAGGACGGCTACCGGATGTCCGGCTGGGGAAGTGAGCTGGTCAACGCGCGCCTTGGTTTCGCTCTGCACTTGTCGATATTCTCCGTATTCTCTTTGATTATTCCATGGCCTTATCGAGGCGGATGAGGAGCCGGACGTAGCTGCTTTTGCCTTCGGTGCCGGCGACCCACTCGGCTTCGTCGACGAGGGCCTGGATGAGGAACATGCCCATGCCTCGCGGATCCTCTTCGCCGTGCATCTTGCGGTCGATGTCCGGTTTGACGGGCTGCCTGGTCATTCCCTTGCCGTCGTCGAGGACCTTGATCTCGAGCGAGTCGGCGCCGGCCGAGAGCACGACGCCTACGCTGAGCTTTTCATTGAGGCGGTTGCCATGTTCGATGGCGTTGATGCAGGCCTCGGCCACGGCTGTCTTGAGGTCTTCGACACGATCTTCACGGAAGCCCATCAGCTTGGCAACCGCGGCTGCCGTGCTCATAGCGACCTTTTCAAAGCCCATCCGCGAGGGCAATCGCACCTCAACTTTGGTGGACTTGAAGTCGCTCATGCCGTCGTCCCCGACCCGCTCGCTACGCGGCACAGCGCCAGTGCGGTCATGTCGTCTCCCTGCGGCCCGCCTTGAGAAAAGGCCTGGATGGCCGTCCACAATGCATCGAGAATATCATCGGCCTTCCGGGCCGGGCACTTCAAAAACGCGTCGAGCAGGCGCTCGGGACCAAATTCCTCATCCCCGCGGAAGACCTCGGTCAGGCCGTCGGTGTAGAAGAGAAGCCGGGCTCCTGACGTGAATTCGCAGCGCTCGCTCTCGTAGCGCATACCGGGCAGCATTCCCAGGGGTGTACCGGCGGCCTCGAAGAAGCGGGGAGCGGCATCCGGCTTCACGAGAAAGCCGGGGTTGTGGCCGGCGTTGACGACCTCGATCTCGCCTGCCTCTGAATGCAGCCGGAGGAAGATCGCCGTGACATAGCGGCGGCGGGCCTCTTCGCCCTCGGCCCAGTGGTGCTGGTTCATGCGCGCGGCCAGATCACCCAGAGGAAGCCCTTCGGCGGCCATCGCGCGGAAGGCCGAGCGGAAGCTGGTGGACATCATGGCCGAGGCCATGCCCTTGCCGGCCACATCGGCAACGGCCATCAGAATGCTGCCGTCGGGCTGGGACACCACGTCGAGATAATCCCCGCCAACCTCGTAACAGGTATCTGACCGGAATCCCAACGAATAACCGGCAATCGAGGGCAGCTTGTGGGGCAGAAGAGACCGTTGAATCGCACGGGCGGCCTCCATGTCCTGCTGCACGCGGGCGAACTCGATATTGCGTTTGTGGTTGCGGGCGTTCTCAAGAGCAACGGCGGCCTGCAAGGCCAGCCCCTCGATGAAGTCGGCCTCGTAGATGGTAAGGTCCCGGCCCTCCGGCGTGGCGACGAGCAGTTCGGTCATGCGCTGGCCGGTGCGGTCGTCGAGGGGATAGGTCAAAGCGCCGGCCGTGGCGTTGGCGTCGCCCTCTGGCGCTTCGCCATAGGTCATTCCGGCTGAAGGAAAGGCAGCCCCGGCCATCTCCAGTTCGCGGACAACGATGCGCAGGACCTGCTCGAGGACTTCTTCTTCGCGGGTGGTCGAGTGGACCTGGCGGGAGGCCTCAAGCAGCGCCTGCAAACGCGCCACCTGCTGCTGCAGATCGATCGTCTCGCCGTTGCCGGGAAGCTGAATCTCAGCCGCCATTGAGCATAACCTCCGTGGATTCTCACTCTAGCATGGCCGTCGCGGTGTTGGCGTTGGCGGGGATCGGGAGGAGGGCTCCTGCCGGTTGGAGGTTTTTCTCGACCGAAGGACTGAGGACACCGGTCCTGTTGCTCCATTAGCTTTGGCGTACCCGCCCTTTAATGTGATTTAAATCACATTTCTTTGCGAGGCCACTTTTGGAGGTTCCGGATGAAGAGTACAAAGAAGCTGTTGATGTTGATGGTGGCTGGCATGGTTGCAGCCGCAGGCACCATGGCATGGCCGCAGGGTTGCGTTGCGGCCCATAGCAACCAGCGCGTTCTCGACGAATTGGTTGCGCCGAGCCAGGCGAGTACGCCATCGCCCTTTTCGATGCACAATCTGACGGTGAATATTGGCTATAGGGTCTTCAACTCGAACAAGTATTTCCAAGGCAGCAATGAGATCGCGAGGCCGACTGCCGTAGAAAACCACCAGAACATCTTCGATATCGGCATCGAATACCGGCTGAACAAACGCTGGAGCCTTATCGCGGATGTGCCGGTCTACAACGGCACGCGCGACCAGATCTATCCGCCGTCGGGAGTTTTCCAGGTGAGCGGGCTCGGCGATATGACGCTCGGCGCGCAAGCTTGGCTTTTCCGGCCGCCCACGGAGAATGGCGGCAATATCGCAGTCAGCACGGCGCTGAAGATTCCCACGGGAATCGACAATGCGACCGGATCGGCTCTCTACAAGGGTCAGATCATCAAGGCCACAGCCGATCAATCGATGCAGCCGGGCGATGGGGCTTGGGGATTCAACGTTGGTGCGCAAGCTTACAAATCGCTCTGGCGGCGCGCGTCCCTCTACGGTCAAGGTACCTACCTGTTCAATCCCGAAGACACCAATGGCGTGCCGACGTTTCGCAGCCAGCCGGGCCAGGGCGTGATGTCGGTGACGGACCAGTATCTTTATCGCGGCGGGGTCTCGCAAGGAATGCCGAGACTCAAGGGACTGGCGCTCAGCCTGGGTGTCCGCGGCGAGGGCGTGCCGGTGCGCGATCTGATCGGCTCGAGCGATGGATTCCGGCGGCCGGGCTTCATCTTTTCGCTGGACCCGGGATTGATCCTCAACTACAAGCGAGACACCTTTGCAGTGAACGGCCCGTGGGCGCTTTATCGTGACCGCCCGCCGAGCGTGCCGGAGATCCAGTACAACATCACCAATGGCGATGCTTTCTTCGCGGACTACACGGTGATCGCGAGCGTCTCGCATCACTTCTAGCGGTTCCCGGCCGGATCAGGTGCGAAGCAAAGCACGTATGTCACGGGTCTCCAGAATGCGCTTATCATAGCCACGCCGCGCGACGGCCAGCATCGCCTGGCCGATCTCGCGGGTGGTCAGCACCTGATTCGGAAGAGCATGGCCGAGGATCGGCAGCAGCGGCTTTGCGAGACCATAGAGGACGCGGTAGGCGCGGGTCTTCGATTGGATTCCATCGAGCGGCTGAATGATTCCCGGCCGGAACATATAGGCCTTGAGTGGGAGACGCAGCAGGGCATTTTCGGTGCGGCCTTTGACGCGCGCCCACATGACGCGGCCCTTTTCGGTGCTGTCGGTTCCTGCGCCGGAGACGTAGATAAAGGTCGTGCCAGGATTGAGGCGGCTCAGAGCTTCGGCGGCTGCGAGTGTGAGTTCATAGGTGATGTGTTCGTAGTCGGCCTCTTTCATTCCGGCCGACGAGACGCCGAGGGTGAAGAAGCAGGCGTCGGAGGCGGACAGTCTGGGCTCGATACCGGCGTAGTTCGAGAGATCCGAGAGTAAGATCTCGTGGAGTTTGAGGTCGTGCATTCCGGTCGCACTGCGGCCAACGGCTGTCACAGATTCCACATCTGGCGCGCGCAGGCACTCGCGCAATACGCCCTGCCCTACCATCCCGGTCGCACCGAAGATCAGCACTCGCATGCGCTTCCCTCTTTGTCTCTTTGGACAATCACGGGCCGGAAATAGTCTCAGAATGACCTGGTTACAGGATGCGAGGGGAGCGGCAGCCAGTGCGGGTGGTATGCGGCGACATGCAACCGGGGCAGCGCAGGATTCTCTGAAAATTCATGGAACGAAGTACCGGGCAGGGTCTGTTTTCGTTGGCAATGGGATGGGTGACGGATTAGCTTAGGGACATGCGAAAAACAAAGATCTCAGCCGCGCTGATCTGCCTGTGCGCAATTGGCTCGGGCATGTGCGCGGCGCAGGAGAAGAGTGCGCCGCCTGATGTGACGATTGCGCCGAAGTCGAGCGCGGCGGTGATGGCTCAGGTTGTCGATCCGGCCAAGGAGCCCGCGATCTCGCCCGAGGAGAAGTGGGGGCTCATCAGAGGCAAGATCAAGTACGTCTTTGTGCTCTTCCAGGAGAACCGGTCTTTTGATTTCTATTTCGGCAGCTATCCGGGCGCGAGCGGGCTCTACGCAGACGCCAATGGCCCTTATACGATGGGCCAGGTGGCTGGATTCACGCAACTGATTGTGAATACCGATGGGAGCCTGGGAACGATTACGCCGTTCAAGATTCCAGCGACGGTGAAGGATGCGAAGGGAAAGACAGTCGAGCTCTATCCTGCGGATATCGCCTCGGTGAACCACTCGCATACGGGGATTGCGCGGAAGATTGCGCTGGACTCGAATGGCCTCGCGCAGAACTCGGAGTATGCGCTGACCGAGGAGGGCGTGACTCTGGTCAACGGCGTGCCGTCGAATGCGCCGACACTCGAACGCAAACAGTTTGGCGAACTGGTGATGGGCCACGTGGATTGCGACACCGCGCCGTTTCTGTGGAGGTACGCGGATCGCTTTACGCTCTTCGATCACTTCATGGACACGATCATCGGGCCCTCGACGCCGAATGCGATCGCCATGATCTCGGGCCAGACCGGCGAGACGCAGTGGATGCTGCATCCGGATGCTGCTACGACCGGCGGTCAGGGCAAGAGTGGGATCGTTCCGCTGGTTGACGACCCTGCGCCTTATTGGGGATCGGTGCTGGACACGGCAAACAAGCTGCGTCAGCCGCAGGCCGTGCCGCCGGGAAAGACCATCTCCAAGAACCTGACCTTTGCTACGCTGCCGCTGTCATTCATGGGCGACGCGATCAAGGAGACGACAGCGGCCGACTACGATCCTGACTTTGACCTGCCCGATGTGCAGAACGATATTGAGAAGATCGCGGGGCACGGCGTGAAGGCGATCGACTGGGGCTGGTATCAGCAGGGATACGACCACGAAGTCAACGACGCCTCGTGGAAGGCGTCTCATGAGGGTTATGTAGCGCATCACAACGCGCCGCAATATTTCGGCTACGTGGCGAACAATCCGCAAGCGAGCACGCATCTGCACGGGCTGAGCGAATTCTTTGACGCGGTGGCAAGGAAGCAGCTGCCTGAGTCGGGCGTTTTTTATGTTCGCGGCGGCTATGGCAACATTCGCAACTGGAAGCCGGTCGATCCGAATCCAAAGCTGGCGGAGGTTTTTTCAGGCAACGACGATCATCCCGGCTATTCGGATACGCAGATCAGCGAGGGGTTGCTGGCAGAGGAGATCAATGCAATCGCGGCCAGCCCATACTGGAGCCAGAGCGCGATCATCATCACCTACGACGAGTCGGATGGGCTCTATGACCATGCGCAGCCGCGGATACGTTCACATGACGCGAACGGGCTGCCGCTGGAGCAGGGACCACGGATTCCGGCGATTATGATCTCGCCGTATGCGGTGGCGCATGGCATTTCGCATGTGCCGTCGGAGCATAGCTCGATCATCAAGTTTGTGGATGAGCTTTTTCACCTGATTCCTTTGGCCGATCTGCCGGATGAGGCGAGGGCGCGGGCGATTGGCGCGGATAAGTTTGGCCAGCCGAATCTGGGGCCGGCGGACGATCTGGTGCCGGGGGTGGGCGATATGAGCTCGGCCTTCGACACGCTGCGTTTGCAAGGAAAGAACGCGCCGCTGAGCGCCGAGTATGCGACGATTCCCGCCGCGGAGATTACAAGCTTCCCGCACGCGGGCGGCGCAGGCTGCAAGCAACTAGAGATCAAGACGACGGACAGCGGGATTCCAAATCCGGTGCCGGCGGATTTCAACCCGCGGCCGGATACTACGCCGGGAGTTCCTACGGCAGGCGGTTGGACGCCATAGTGCGAGGGCGGACGAAGATCGCGGCGTTGATGTTCGTTGTGCTGGCGACTCGCGGCGTCAACTGCACGTCCCAGACTCCTCCGACTCACGAGACGACCCTGGCTCGCGTGCGTGCCGCGGGTGTGCTGCGCTGCGGCGTCGACGTGGAAGAGGCCGAGTATACAACCTCGGACGATCATGGAAATCGCACAGCCTTTGATGCCGACCTCTGCCGCGCAGTGGCGGCGGCCGCGCTGGGGGAGAATGCGCAGATAACCGTGGTGCATTATCCCGACGACGCCAGCGCGATCGAGGGGCTCGGCAAGGGCGAGGTCGAGATGGTCGCGACGCTCTCCGACGATTTCACTCACGCGGTGGGAACGCATCTTACATTTACGCGGCCGGTGCTGTGGGATGGCGTGGGCTTTCTCGCGCCAGAGGGCAGCACGGCGATGAGGGCGCGTCAGTTGAGCGGAAGGAAGATCTGCTTTCTTGCTGAGACTGGAGTGGAGGAAAGCGTACGCGCCTGGTTTGCGCGCGAAAAACTCGACTTTGTGCCGTTTCCCTTCCAGGAGGAGGGCGAGATGCAGGCGGCCTTTGCCACCGGCAACTGCGGAGCGGTGGCCGGCGACCGGACGCGCCTGGCACAGAACCGGGCCGCATTGTCGCGGCATGGAAGACAGGAGCGGCTGCTGCCCGAGACGATCTCAAAAGACCCGTTGGCAGCGGCGGTGCGCGACGACGATCACGAGTGGGCCGCGATTGCCAACTGGGTGATGGAAGCGCTCGTCTATGCCGAGGAGAGAGGCGTGAGACAGGCCAATGTGAAGGCAAGGCTTGCGCATGCCGATAGTGATGCCGACCTTCGTTTTCTGCTGGGCGCGTCGCATCAGATCGGACCCGCGCTGGGGCTGGAGAATGACTGGGCTGCACGGGTGATTGCGGCGACGGGCAACTATGGCGAGATTTATGAACGCGATCTCGGGAGCGGCTCGGCGTTGAAGCTGCCGCGCGGCGAAAACAATTTGCGGATCCATGGCGGCATGATGGAGGCTTTGGCCTTCAAGTAAGTCCGTGTCAGAATGGAATGGTTCGGAATGGCGGGCGGGAAAAATAATCGTGCCGGCCCGTCGGACCGCCGCGGGAATGCGAAGATTGAATCATGACCACCGCCACAGCCCCGATTGAGGGCACTGCCTCACGGGGGAAATTCGCGATGCGACGCGTCGCGCTGATCTATAACCCGGCCTCGGGGCAGCACTCGGTAGGGCGCCACGCCGCCATCGACAAGGCGCTCGCCGTGATTCGCGCCGCCGGAGTCAAAGTCGATGCGATGGAGACACTTGCGCCGGGCAGCGCGGGAGTGCTGGCAAAGGATGCCGTGCGCCGCGGTTGCGACACGATCTTTGCCTGCGGCGGAGATGGCACGGTCCATGAGGTGCTGCAGAGTCTTGTGGGCACCAACGTGGCTCTGGGGGTGGTGCCGCTGGGCACGGCCAACGCGCTGGCGGCGAATCTGGGTTTGCGGAGCTCTCCGGCAAAGGCCGTGCGTAAGCTGCTCAAGGCCGAGCCGGTTCGTATCTCAGTGGGCCAGATCTCTTATGTGAACGGCACGGGAGCGACTCGTTCGCGTTACTTTACCGTGGCGGCGGGGGTGGGCGCCGATGCGCTGTTTCTCTCACGCCTGGACCCGGGCCTCAAGAGGCGCTTGGGCTACGTTCTCTATGTGATTGAAGCTTTTCGCCTGTGGGCCACGCACTCCTTTCCTCTCTTTGAGGCGGCCTTTGTGGAGCGCGATGGAAGCGAGCCACGAGTCGAAGAGATCTCCGAGTTGCTGGCGGTGCGCATCCGCAACTTTGGCGGAGTGCTGAATCACATGGTGCCTGGAGCCAGCCTGCACAAGAACGGGCTGCGCCTCGTGGCATTCAAGACGCGGAGCCGTTTTCGCTACTTTACCTTTCTGATTGGAGTCGTCTTTGGGCGGCAGCACTTTTCAAAAGATATAGAACTGCTCGACGCGGTCTCAGTGGAGTGCCATCCGCGCCAAGGCTCGTCGACGCGTGTCTTTGCAGAGGCCGATGGAGAGCTGCTGGGCGACCTGCCGGTGCGGCTCGAGATTGTGCCGGATGCCGTGAGCCTGCTGATTCCACTGAACGCCCGTCCGTGAGGTCACGGCTTGGGCATCGCCGGCTCGCTCAACTCCGCCGCCTTTAACTCGCTCAGATTGGCCTCAACAGCCTGCCGGCGAGCGGAGACCTCTTCAGGCGGCGCTGACGAAGAAGCAGAATAAAAGTCAAGGATATTGGCGCGTAACCGGGCTGAGGTCCGGTTGAAGTCTCTAGCCGACAGCTTCGACAGAAGAGCCGCGTAGGAGTCGTCGGCGAGCGAGTATTCTCCTGCCGCGGTGGGGAGGCCGTCATCGAGATCGCAGTTCGGGAGCACCAGCTTGCCCGCGCGCACCTCTTCTAATAGTTCGCGATAGTGATCGGTGGTGGTGTTGATGCTCTTGATATAGAGGTCTTCGGTCATGGGTGTCGGATTGTTGAAGCCCAGGCCCTTGAACGGGCCGATCCTGGGTACGAAGCGCAGAAGCGCAGCGAGGAATCGCGTACCCGCGCCCGGCCTGGCATAAGTCTTTCCCCACTCCCGCTGGTAGTCGGAGCGAGAGAGACGATAGAGAAACTTCTTTCGCGCGAAGTTTGGCGTTTCGCGGATCAGATCTTTCTTATGCATCGCCAACGCGACACTAGTCATTTGGGGAATCAGCCGAGCGATAAAGAAGCGATAGGAACCAACTGCAAGCTCCTCGTGCGGCAAGATCTCCTTCAGCTCCAGGCCGTAGATAGCGGGAAAGACGCGCTCCAGCAGCGGTTCTGAGACCTCGAATCCGATGAGGTCGTGGTACTGCTGCGGCGCATAGCGATTTTTGGCGACCTGCAAGGTATCGAATCCAAACTCGGTCTTGAGATGGGCTGCCTTGGCCTGGGCATAGCGAACGGAGTTACCAAACTTTGCTCGCAGCTTTGGATAGCGGAGCGCGACCGCTGCGTTGACGGCCGGGTGGCCATCGATGTCGGCCACATAGTGAGAGAGCGCGCCGAGCGCGAAGGCGTACTCATCGGGATTTTGACTTTCGACCAGCAACTCCTCGACAAAATCCCCGGTGCGAACGTAGTGCGTCAGGTCGCTGAAGTCCTTATTGCCGAAGGGATAGTAGCCGAGGTCCTGGATGACGGAGCCGCCATAGGCGTAGGCATGAGCCTCCTTGATGTGATCTTCAGTTAAGCCGGGAAAGCGCTCAATCAGGAGAGGCCGAATCTCGGAGGTCCATGTCAGGTCGATGATTTCTTCATGTGTGAGGACCGAGTACGCAAACGAAGGCGGAGCTAGCGCGATCATGACGAGCAGCGCCACAGCGCCACAGCAGGTCCACAGGCGGATCATCGCACCGCGCAGACCGCTCAAATACGGCCCAGCAAAACCAGGATCACAATGATGACCAGGATGGTTCCGAGCCCTCCGGAGGGGTAATAACCCCAGCTTCGGCTGTGCGGCCAGGTTGGCAAGGCGCCAATCAACATCAGAATCAGTACGATAATCAAAATCGTTCCGAGCATCTATATCCTCCTCGCACATGCGCATTCTCATAGTACGAACCGTTCAATGCATTGAATTGCTCCGCGTTCTTGCCGGAGACTTGAGCTTAGATGCGCCTGGGCTGCGTTTGGTTTGTGCGTATCAGTCAGGGTCTTCGGTTTGCATTGGGGACCTGTAGGCTGCGATGATGCGTGCGTGTCTTTTTCCCGGAGGAAGTGCCTTGAGCAGAACCGGCCTACTTTTCTTCGCAGCGGTCGCTGCAGCTTCGGCGGGCCTTGCGGCTCAGCCCTCAGGATGGCCGCCTGCGCCGGGTCATCTTACCTTGAATCTCTGGCCGGGCGCAGCGCCTGACGCGGCCGTGAATCTGCCGGCAGAGGCCGATATGACGACCGCGAAGGATCATGTGATCGCTGGACGTCCGGTGATTCGACTGGGCAACGTTGCGACGCCGACGCTGACGCTCTACTCGCCCAAGGGCAAGCATACGGGCGCGGCAGTGGTGGTCTTCCCCGGCGGCGGTTATAGGATTCTGGCCATCGATCTTGAGGGCACAGAGGTGTGCGATTGGCTCAACTCGGCAGGGATCGCGTGCGTGCTGCTGAAGTACCGCGTGCCGGATACGGGGCCGTACCCCAAGTCGCCGGCCGCACTGCAGGACGCGCAACGCGCCCTTGGCCTGGTGCGCGTGCACGCGGCAGAGTGGAAGATCGATCCCAATCGCATTGGTGTTCTCGGCTTCTCGGCCGGAGCGCATCTGGCCGCGGCGTTGAGCACGCACTTTGAGCAGCGCCTCTACACGGCGGTGGATGATGCCGACAAGCTTAGTTGCCGGCCCGATTTCGCTGTCATCGTCTATCCGGGCTATCTGGCTCTCGCGGATAAGAATTTCGCGGCCAATCCGGAGATCAATCCCACCGCGGCCACGCCACCGCAGTTCGTCTTGCAGGCTGAGGACGACCCGGTGCATGTGGAGAACTCCCTCGTTTACTATCAGGCTCTGAAAAACGCCAAGGTGCCGGCGGAGCTGCACATCTATGCCGAAGGTGGCCACGGTTACGGGCTGCGCCGCACCGAGCTGCCGGTGACGCGTTGGCCTGAGAGCGTGGAGACCTGGCTGCGCACGATCAAGATGCTGCCGGAGAAATAACCGCTACAATTCCTCTCATGCTGATTGGTGTGCTCACTGTTTCCGACCGTTGTTCGCAGGGTCTGATGACCGACACCGCGGGCCCGGCCGTGGCTGCGCTGATCAAGCGGCAGTGGCCCGGGGCTAAGGTGTCGGGAGTGCTAGTGCCGGATGACGAGGAGCCTATCGTCGGATTACTTGAGGAATTTAGCGCACAGGGTGCGGCGTTGATTCTGACCGTGGGCGGCACGGGGCTTGGTCCGCGCGATCGCACGCCTGAGGCGACGCAGCGCGTGATCGACCGCGAAGCGCCGGGGGTGGCTGAGGCGATGCGCTCGCTGGGAGCCGCGAACAATCCCTTCGCGTGGCTTTCGCGGGGCGTGGTTGGGCTGCGAGGCAATACGCTGATCGTCAACCTGCCCGGCAGCAAGCGCGGAGCGGAAGAGAGCTTGACGGCGATTTTGCCGCTGCTTGCGCATGGAATCGAGATTGCCGGGGGCGGGCAATCGCATCCATGATCGCCGGGTCGAATTCATTTATGGGAATGCAGAATCTGGAACGTAGAGATCGCGATCAGGCGGCGGCACGTTGAGCGCCTGCCTTTGTCTTCTTTGCGCGCACTTTTTGCTCCGGTGCGACAGAGAGACGCAGGCCGACGGTTTTCAAGACGGCGACCAGCGTCTTGAGCGTCGGATTGCCTATCGGTGACAGCGCGCGATAGAGAGACTCACGGCTGATGCCCGCCCAGGCGGATACCTGATCGAATCCGCCGCAAGCCTCTGCGATTGCGCGCAAGGATAAGAGGCCCCCGCATTCTTCGGGATCGTTCAGACCCTCAACTGCAACCTTCGCATACTCTAACGCGAACTCACGATCTTTACGCAGCTCTTGAACTTCCCATTCGTGGTGAGAAACGACGCCGACAAGCTTTCTTATGTGCTTTCCCGCTTATGAGGCCTTGGCGATCTTCCGGTCTTTCGCAGGCACGACTGGATGTACGCGATTCACCTCTGTGAGGAAGCGATCGACGGCCTCATCGTCGTTGGGATCATAGGGGACGTCGTCGGGATCGTTGGCGTCGTAGGGAATGGGTTCGTCCGTCACTATGCTTCTGCGGACACGTTCCCAATCAGTTCTGCTGGGCTGGCCGGAGATTGTCATAGATGCGGCGCTCCTTTCGCGAGGCCTTGCGGAACGAAATGATACGTATATTATATCCCCGAACGGTGTAAACGAGAGCAAGAACTATGCCGCCCGTTTCAACGAGGGCAATATCCAGCCAGCGTTCCTCCCCGCGCCCTTCCATCAGAAAGGTGATCTTGTTCGGGTTCTCGAACACCATATCGGCATCGTCGAAGTCGAACCCATGCTTCCGCAGGTTTGCTTGGCGCTTGGCTTCGTCCCATTCGTACACAAGTGCAGTTTACGCCGGTAGAGTCGGAGATTACTGCAAGCAGAAACAATTTGGATTATCGAACTATGCGAGAGCTGCGCAGAGTAAATAGCTATGGATACCACCATTGTCGTTTCGGTGATCGCAGCCGCTTCTGGTGTGATCGTTGCAGCTGTCAGTTTCCTCCTAACAAAGAAGAGGGAAAGAGAAGCGGACTGGCGAAAGTATAAATACGAACAGTACAAAGAATTCGTGGTCTCGATCAGTGGAATCGTTGCCGGTGACTCGACACCGGAAGGCAACCGAGCATTCGCGAGGGCCTGCAACACCCTTCATTTAATTGGGTCGAAAGGTGTACTTGTAGCGCTTCACGCCTATCAGGATGAAGTCGCGCCTTCCAACCCGAGTCACTCGGCTACAAAGGAATCGGCCATGCTGTCAAAGCTGGTCTGGGAGGTCAGGAAAGATATCGAGATTCCTGGAACCCGTCAGTCTTCAGATTTCTCTGTCCAACTTTGGTGTTCTGGCACAAACCCCAAGAATAATCGGTAGTTTCAGGTTTCTTGCTCAATTCAAGAACATCGTCCGATACAGCGTGTCGCGCTGGACTGGCTTGAAGCCGGCGTCGCGGATGATTCTTCTTAGCTCTTCTTCAGTCGTGCAGTTGCTGGTGCCGGCGGCCTTGACGACGTTTTCCTCTAACATCACCGAACCTACATCGTTGCCGCCGAAGTGGAGGCCTAACTCCAGAACCTTTAATCCTTGAGTTACCCAGCTTGCTTGCACATTCTCTATGTTGTCGAGATAGAGCCTTGAGATAGCCAGCACCTTCAGGTATTCGACGCTGGTGGCTTCTTCCCAGCCGTGGCCGCCTAGCGCCGTGTTCTTTGGCTGGAAGCTCCAGGGGATGAAGGCTGTGAAGCCGCCGGTCTCTTCCTGCAGGCGGCGGACGACTTCAAAGTGATTGATGCGCTGTTCGAAGGTCTCGCCGACGCCGAACATCATGGTGGCCGTAGTGCGCATGCCGAGCTGATGCGCGGTGCGATGGACGCTGACCCAATCCTCAGTGTTGCACTTGATGCGGGCGATGCGCCGGCGCACGTCGTCGTCGAGAATCTCGGCGCCGCCGCCGGGGATGGAATCGAGGCCCGCGGCGCGCAGACGGATGATCGTTTCGCGAAGAGAGAGATCGGAGTATTTGGCGATGGCGAGGACTTCCGAGGCCGTGAGGCAATGAAGCCAGATCTCGGGAAAGCGCTGCTTGATGCCCGAGAAGAGCTGTTCGAACCAGTCGATCTTCAGTTCGGGATGGATGCCACCCTGCATGAGGACGCCGGTGCCGCCCATCTCCATGGTTTCGGCAATCTTGTCATAGATCACTTCGAAGTCGAGGATGTAGCCCTCTTCGGATCGTGCGCCTATAAGCGGGCGGTAGAAGGCGCAGAAGGTGCAGTACTCGGTGCAGAAGTTGGTGTAGTTGATGTTGCGATCGATGATGTAGGTGACGACGCCCTCGGGGTGAAGGCGGCGGCGCACGGCATCGGCCTCGAAGCCAAGGCCGATCAGGTCGGGGGAGCGAAAGTGGTCGAGAGCCTGTTGGCGCGTGAGCGGCATAGGTCGATTCTACCAACTTATGGTTTGCGATCCTGCGGCTTTGGAGAGGACGGGGGCGCGGGCTGAGGCTTCTTCGCCGGGGCGGAGACACCGAAGCTCAGCAAGAAGAAACTGAAGCCCTTGCGCAGCGAATCGAGCAGGCTCATGGATTCGATTCCCCTTCCTGTGTGTCATCGCGAAACGAACTTGTCAGAGGGCCGTTTGAGTTTTCCGCGGTCGTTTCGATTCTCTCGATCGTCCCGGATGCTGATAAAGATCTCCCAAATGCTCCCGGAGAAGAAGGCGGCAAGAGCTAAGAGAACTCCCAAGATTGACAGAAGAACTTCCATCGCATTGCCCTCAGTTCGAGTTCTCCATCGCGCCCCGTGGCTAGATCGCCGTCCGCGCAGAATCGGCTACTTCGTTTTCAGTACGGATGTCTTGGCCGCCGGAGCTACGGGGGGCGCCGGCACACCGCGCAGAAGCTCAACCGCGGTTGGCGGCAGGGGCTTGTCGGCGTTGCTCAGCAGCAGTGTCACCTGCCACATCTCGGTTTCGGTGAGGACGTCTTTGAAGGCCGGCATGCCCGTCATGCGGATGCCGTTGGCCACCTTCCAGTAGGTCTCGCCCACCGGATCGTCGGTGACACCGATAACCGTCTCCGTGCCATGGTTGTGCTGCTCCCAGAGCGGCGGCGCGTCAGGGGACATGTGAGCGCCAAAGATGGAGGGCTTGCCGTAGAGGCCGTGGCATGCGGCGCAATTCTGACTGTAGATGCGCGCGCCGGCCACGAGATTCGTTTCATCGACCCCGATGGGTGAGGTCTTGACCATCTCGCGATTGATGCGCGAATCGAGCAGCGACCCGGCAATCTCCCTCTCACCCGGCAATGGCGGATCGGCCACTGCGACGGGCACGTGGCCACGCCAGATCCACAAGCCTGCGACGAGCGGTAACAGCATGATTCCGAGCAATATGCCAAACAGAATGCGCCCCATCTTCGTTCAACCTCCCGTGCCCTTCATGGTAGTGCATTTTAGGGCTTCCTGCGCGCAATGAATGGGGTTGGGGGGTGAATCCAAAAGATTTGCTGGACAAACGCGGCCGGATTTGACAGAGTTTCGCCATACCGCTCCGCGATCCCCAGAACCGGATGCGTGCTGTAACGAAGTTAGGCCCCGGCACACTATCTCCCCAATCCGCAGGAAAGGAAACTTCCCCATGGCAGATCACTCGAAGATGAAGCTGGGCCGGAAGGCCATCAAGACGGACTCGCGCACGCTGGCCTTCGGCGACTACCTCACGCCGGCGTTGCCGCCTCCTCCCCCGGCCGCCGACTGGACCAAGGGCATCACCGATTGGGGCATGATGCTGAACGATACCCTGGGCGACTGCACGATCGCCGGCGTAGCTCACGCGGTGCAGGTATGGACCGCAAACGCGGGTTCGATCGTAACGGTGCCTGACTCGACCGTGCAAAGCTACTACTCGCAGTGGGACGGATATGTGGCGGGCGATCCGAATACCGACAACGGCGGGGTGGAGCTGGACGTCTTGAACGACTGGCAGAAGAACGGCTTTGCCGGCCACTCGCTGCTGGCCTTTGCCGATCCGAAGTTCAGCAACCTGGTGGAGGTCCGGCAGTCGATCGCTCTCTTCGGCGGGGTTTACATCGGCCTGTCGCTGCCCATCACCGCGCAGAACCAGGACGTCTGGGACGTGGTCGCGAAGGGCGGCGCGAATGCGAAGAAAGGCAGTTGGGGCGGTCATTGCGTCTTCGTGCCGAAGTACGATGCAAGTGGCTTTACCTGCATCACCTGGGGCCAGCCGAAGACGATGACAGTGGCCTTCTGGAAGAAGTACTGCGACGAAGCCCACACCCTCTTCGGCCAGGACTGGCTGACGGCCAAGGGGTCGCCGGGCGGATTCGACGAGAACCAATTGCAGGCGGACCTGAAGGCGATCAAGTAGATCGCCTGGCCTCGAAAGCCTCCGCAGCAGCCACAATCCGGCTTAGGCTCAACCCAAGGCTCCCCCAAGGTGATTTAATACCTATGGGGGGAGCACGGTCCGCATGGATTGGCGATGTGCTTCCGCACTCCCGTGGAGGTTACCCGAAGCCGATGTATTCATCTCGCCGTCTTGCCCTTCTGCTGGCGCTGGGTCCCGCATTTCTGACCGTCGCACTGGCCCAAAGCTCGAGTTCGAGCACTACTCCCGAAGCTTCAGCCACAGCACAGCCTCCCGCGCAGTCTCAGGGTCAGACGAGCGTGCAGGCCCGCATCCGGGCTCGCCGCGCACAACGCCGCGCCGCGGCGATTCACGACGCCTACGCTCACACGTATGAGGCGAACCTGGGCTTTGGCTACCTGAGGTTTAGTCCGGGACCAGGGCCGGTGTCGCGTGTGACGTTGAAGCCGGTCGGGTTGGAGCAGGCGCACGAGTACGCATGGGATGCCGGCTTTACCCGCTACTTTGACGAGCGGCTGGGCGCGACCCTCGAAGCCCGGGGTTATTACGCCACCGCCTACGTGGGCGGCCTCTATAACCCCTCTAACAACACCATCACCAACCCTGCGATCGACGAGTACGCAGTTCTGGGCGGGCCAACCTACCGTTTTTACATGCAACCAAAGTTTTCGGTCTCTGGCCGGATTCTGGGCGGAATGATGCACGGCAACTTCTCGAGCGACGTGGGCAGCTACGCACCGATTTCGACGCAATTTGGACTGTGGCCTGACGGGAATACCTTCGCCTTCAGCGCCAGCGTTCCGGTCGAGTTCAACGTAACCCCGACGGTTTCATTGCGTGTCGCACCGGAGTACTTTTTCTCGGGCTTTGGCTCGACGATCCAGTACACTCGCGGTTTCACCACCGGGATCGTCTACCGCTTTGGAAAGTAACGGGATATAGGGACTAGGGATCAGCCGGCATGACCGGCAGTATCGAGCTTGTCATGAGCTACTCTGCCGGTCGATAAGTTGAGCGTTCTTCCAGATGACTCCCTCCACTCAGGCCGAGCTTTCAGAACCACTCGCTGCGCCCGACGCGGCGTCGGTGGATGCGCCGGAGAGCGGCGCGACGGCAAAGCTGATCCACGATCTCCGGGAACTCTTCAAGGTCAAGGTGGTCGCTCTGGTGCTGGTGACGGGCTGGGGCGGCTTTTACCTGGGATCGATCGAGTCGGGGATCACAAGCGTGCAGCGGGGACTGCTGGATGCGCTGCTCGGCATTGGACTGGTTTCGGCTGGAGCCGGCGCACTGAACGAGGCTTTGGAACGTAAGACCGACGCGCGGATGAAGCGCACTGCGGACCGGCCGATGGCCGCCGGACGGTTCTCGCTGGCACAGGGAGTGTTGGCCGGCCTGGGCGCGCTGGCGTTGGGGGCCTACTGGCTGCTGGTGCACACCAACCTGCTGACGGTGGCTCTGGCGCTGCTGACGGCCTTTACCTACGTTGCGATTTATACCCCACTGAAGCGGGTCACGGCCATGGCTACCTTCATCGGCGCGTTTCCGGGGGCGATGGGGCCGATGCTCGGCTGGACCGCAGCGCGCGGACGCATCGAGTGGCCGGCGGTGGCTCTTTTCGCGATTCTCTTCGTGTGGCAGTTTCCGCATTTCATGTCGATCGCGTGGCTGTATCGCGACGACTATGCCAAGGCTGGAATTCGCATGTTGCCGGTGGTGCAGCCGGACGGTTGGTCCACAGTAGCTGAGGCGCTATTCTTTGCCGTGGTGATGATTCCAGTGAGCCTGGCGCCGTGGCGTCTGGGCCTCGCGAGCCTGACCTACGCCGTATCAGCCGTCGCTCTCGGGTTGATGTACCTGGCCTATACGGTCCGCTTCGTCCGCATTCTGCACGCGTCTGAAGTCGAAAGCCGCAAACTGGCTCGCGATCTGCTCAAGGTCAGCGTGCTTTATCTGCCATTGCTCTTCACAACGTTGATGCTCTGCGCTCGGGAGGCAGTCGGAAAGCGATGATAAACGCAGCGTCAGTGTCCAGCACCAGGCCAGCTATCGGCGCAATTCTCGCCGTCAGCGCCGCTGCCACGGTTTTCCTCTTCTGGCTGATTTACGTTCATCCCGCAGCCGCGTCGAGTGAACAGTTTGCATTTTTGCCCGCGCTCAACGCGGCCCTCAACGGCCTTAGCGCAGTGACATTGCTCATCGGCTACACATTGATCAAGGCGCGCCGCATTGCCGCTCATCGCGCGGCGATGATCACGGCCTTCGGATTTTCGACGCTGTTTCTGGTCAGCTACATCCTGCATCATGCGCTGCACGGCGACGTTCGCTATCCAGCTCACGCGGCTTTGCGCTCGGTTTATCTACCGCTTCTGGCCAGCCACATTATTCTGGCCGTGGTGGCGCTGCCGCTAATTCTGGTCACCTTCTTCTTTTCGCTGAGCGGGCGGTTTCCGCAGCACCGCAAAGTTGCCCGTTGGACCTTTCCGCTATGGCTCTATGTTTCAATCACCGGCGTGGTGACGTGGGCCATGCTGCGGCTGGCGCAGGGGTAGAGCTGGGGACTGAGGGACTGAGGGAATCAAGGAATAGCGATGGCTTCAGGCGGCACAAACTCTAATGCGGCATCGGCCAACGACGGCACTCGCCAACTGCTGCAATGGGGTGCGTCGATGGTGGGCGCGGGCCTGGGGGCGGCGGTGATGCTTGAGACCGTGCTGGGCGGCTTCTCGCCGACGGGCGCAAGCACCAATACAGGCTGGTTTGCCCTGATCGTCGCGCTGATGTGCATTCCTTTTGGCGGACTGCTGCTTTTGCTCGGCGTGGCCAAGTGGCTGCGCAACCGGTCGCTTTCGCGCCAGCGATGAGGCTCTGTTATTCTTTTCGATGATTGGAGTGGAACAAGATGGCAAGAAGCGTGAATAAAGTCACCCTGTTAGGCAATGTGGGCAAAGACCCCGAGATCCGTTCGACCCCCGGCGGCACCATGGTGGCCAATCTCACCCTGGCCACCAGCGACAACCAGAAAGACGCTCAGGGCGCCTGGCAGGAGCGCACTGAGTGGCACAATCTTGTCGCATTCAAACGTACTGCGGAGATCGTTCGCGACTACGTGAAGAAGGGATCGAAGCTCTATATTGAGGGCAAGATCACCACCCGCAGTTGGGAGGACAAGGAGACCCACCAGAAGCGCTATCGAACCGAGATCCTGGTCAATGAACTGGTGCTGCTCTCGGGCCGCGAAGATGGCGCAGGCGGAGGAGGAGGCTACAGCAGGTCGAGCGGATCATCAAGTTCGACGGCCGGCCTTGATCAGCGTCCTCAGGGCGGTCAGGACGACTTCGCGCAGCAGACGGAAATCTCCGACGAAGACATACCGTTCTAAGTCGGCGAGTCGGCAGGCCAGCGACCGATATGGCTGACTTGCTATGCCATCTTCATCAGCGTTGCGATGAGCGTGTCTCTGCGCCGGTTGGCGATACCATCCACGTTGCCGAGCACGCGCAGCCAGACCAGGAAGGCGCCGGCAGCGAGCAGCAGAAAGACCGGTACCGGCAGCCACGGGCTGTCGAGGTACCAGCCGAGCGCCAGAACCGCAGCGCCCACTGCCATCACTCCCAACTCAATCAACAGGCTGATCAGCGCATTGGACTGCGATCCGCGCTGACGGGAGATGCGGCCGGGATTGATGCGGTAAGGCATGGCGAGCGAAAGGATGTTGCCCGCCGCCAGGTTGACGGGCAGCGCAAAGAGCAGCCATGCCGCCGTAGCCGCAACCATTGAGCCATCGGCTGGGCCAAGGCGCAGGGTGCAGAGAATCGCGGCCAGCAGCGCGTCAAGTCCGAAGAGCAAAGAGTGAAAGAGATTCTTGGCCAGCAGGACGGTTCGGATGGGCGTGGGAGAGAGAAAGAGCAACTGAATCCCCGCTCCCTCAGTGCCCAGGTTGTTGTAGAACATCTGCGTGAAACCGAGCAGGGCGTAGGCCACACAGAGCGGCAACGCTAACGGAAAGGAGTTCCCTGAGGCCGCGGCGCCGTTGCGAAAGATGCTTGCAAAGATGACGACCATCAGCACCGGCACGCCCAGGGCCCAGAGCAGCGGCAAGCTGCGAAGCAAGTTGCGCGCATCCTTTTCTATCACGGCGAAGATGAGTCCGGAGACCGAAGGGCGCTCGCGGGCCTCGTGACGAGCCACGCTGGCGCGGTTGATTGAGATTTTGTTTTTGGCTGTCTCTGTTTTGCTTTGCTTCGGCGCCTGGCCGAGGCTTTCGCCGCGGTGCTCGCGCCTGAGACGGCCGGCGAGCAGGGCTCCCGCAGCCAGGGCGTATAATCCGATCGCGCTCAGGGAGCCTATTGCGCAGACGGGTTGCTCGTCGGCTGCCTCTTCCACGGCCTGCGCTATGAGCCCCGGCGGCAGCCAGCCTTGTACCTCCTGAGCCCTGCCGAGCCAGGGTCCATACTCGACCGTCATCTTTTGGTACTGTTCGTAGCGCTCCTGCGGAGTAGAGTGCCTCTGATGGCGCGCATGCAGGGCGGGATTGAGCAGTTGCAGGCTCATGATCAGGATCATGAAGAGTGCGCCCACGATCTCACGCGTCCTGCGCTGGGCGAGCCAGCGGTCGACCCAGGCAAAGATGGCCCGCGCCAGCAGAATGTTGAAGAGCGCAAAGATCGCGAGTCCGAGCGCCGTCCATGCAGAGAGATCGGGCCGCGCCGCGGTGATTCCGAGCCAGATGCCGAGACAGCAGAGGGCGCCCAGAATCGTGGAGATATCGACAAGTCCGAAGAAGAGGTAGAGCAGGATGTAGGACCCGAAGCTTACCGGAAAGCGGAGCAGGATGCCAAGATCGAACTGCTCTTGCAGCGAGGCCACCACCACGGGAATCATTTGCCAGAGAATGCACAGCGCCCAAAAGACGACGGGCAGGAACGGCCACTGCTTCTCTGCGGTCAGAAAGTATGCGCCAAAGCCGAATCCCGCCGCCGCGACCAGCCCGAAACCTGCATAGAAGACGTATCCGACTGTGCGCACACCGAACTCAACGGCGCCTAGTTTGGAGCGCAGGCCGTTGGCGAAGATGTGCCAGCGCAGAGCGACCATCGCTGCGTACTGCGCACGCGCCTCAGCGCTCAGCAGGCCGCTCATGCGAGCCATGAGAGCTCCTGGGCGGGCTCGATTTGACCGCCTGCGCCGACGATCGAGAGGAAGATCTCTTCGAGGGTCAGGCGCTTTTCTTCGCCCGAGCCGGGTAGAGTGCTGGCAACACCGGCGCGCAGTTCGCTGATTGAGCCGTTGGCTACCAGGCGGCCCTGCGAGATGATGGCCACATGACTGCAGAGGCGCTCGACGATTTCGAGCACGTGGGTGGTGAGAAAGATCGTCGCGCCGCGGTTGAGCATGCCTTGCAGCATCGCCTTGAGCATGCCGGCGGCGATTGCGTCGACGCCTTCGAAGGGTTCATCGAGAAAGAGCACCTTGGGCCCGTGAATCACAGCGGCGGCCATGGCCAGCTTCTTCTGCATTCCGTGGGAGAAGTCGGTGACCAGCTTGCGGCTCTCGCCGGCCAGTTGCATGAAGTCAAGCAATTCCTCAGTGCGCTGGCGGGTGGTTTCGCGGTCGAGGCCATACATGCGGCCGACGAAATGAAGAAACTCGGGCGCGGTCAGCCGGCCCAGCAGAGCCATTCCCTCGGGCACTACGCCGATCTGGCGCTTGAGTTCGAGGGCGCTGGAGCTGAAGGGCTGACCGAGAATCTCGATGGTTCCGGCACTCGGCTCCAGCAGGCCGGTGAGCATCTTGATGGTGGTCGATTTGCCTGCTCCGTTGGGGCCGAGAAAGCCGAAGAACTGGCCCGGAGCCACGCTCAGGGTTACATCTTCAACGGCGGTCAGCGCGCCGAAGCGCCGGGTGAGGCTGTGGGTTTGAATCGCCGCAACTTCCATTTGCGCAAGGATAGCAAGGTTGGCCGCCCTTAAAAAAGACGCGACCGGAGCAGATGGACGGAACCACCTGCCCCACCCCCCACCCATATTTTGGCGACAAAATCTCTATTTTCAGTTATATAGAGCACGGGTTCTGTTGTAAAATATTCATAATTCAGGGGTTAACCGCAGAATCCTCTTACCAAACGAGTTACGGGCGGATGGGAAGCAGAAACCAGAGATCAGCGGTCGGGATCAAGGGACTTTGAGCAGGTGGACGACCTGGGCTGGATCTCTCAACTGCTCCTATTGTGCGACAAAGCGAAGTAATGATCTGCAAGGACTGGGACTGGCGCTGTCGGGCAAGCTCAGCAGGCTATCCGGGCTAGCCAAGGCTGCGGAGATCGTCGAGAACGGCATCGACGAGACGCTGAGTTACTACGCCATGCCGCCGGAACACTGGCGTTGCCTGCGGACCAACAACCCGCTGGAACGGCTGATGCGGGAGATTCGGCGACGAACCAGGGTGGTGGGAGCGTTCCCCGATGGCTAGTCGGCGTTGATGCTGGTCGCCGCGCGACTACGGCATGTTGCAACAACCAAGTGGGGAACCAAACGCTACCTGCAGATGGACCGGCTGGCCGAAGTTGTGGCCATCGCCTAACCGCTTTGCTGCTGGCCCCCATGGGGGCCAGCAGCAAAACAACCCCAACCCAACAGCCTTCCTGAGTAAGACGGAAGATCGAAAGTGCGAAAAACTCTGGACACTACCCCATGGGCATATGTTGGCGATTTATTTCATATTCTACAACTTGTGCCATGTTCACAAGGCACTGCGCGTTACTCCAGCAGTGAAAGCAGGACTAACGCATCATGTATGGACTGTTGAGGAATTGGAGAAGCTTCTAGAACGAAAATCAATTCTTGATGGGCTTGCTACGGCGGTCTACTTAGACCGCCGCAAGTTGTCTTCTTTCGCTGTGAACGCGGCGAGGAACGGAAGCCATCACTTTAGACACAATGAGGTCAATGATATTCCCCACTCGGAAAGCCACATACTTCATCATTATTTCCCTGCGGAATGTCGAGTACTCCTCAATGATGAGTCCCAATACCACGCCGTTTTCCGCATCAATGCGAGCTAGTACTTGGCTGCGCAGCCCTAAAAGATCCGATACGCTTATCACTTCGATCTTTGCGTCCGGTGCTGCCTCGCTCACATCGATAAAAGCCACGTTGGTATTTTTGTCGAGCGTAAGTTGCGAGGTCATTTTTTTCTCTCCCATTCGAAAGGCCCTTTGGGAAGCTCGTTCACTCCGTAGAAGGTCTTGATAAAGTGCGCCTTGCGAACGAACCTTCCCAAGCCCCTCTGAATTTTGACGGCAACCATCAGATAAGGTTGGCCGCCGGTTTCAATCTGGTAATACGCATTCAACGTTCCATGTCGTTCGTTTCTTTTGACACATATCGGCGTGTGGAAGTTTCTTTTCAGTGCCTCCACTACGAATGCGCTTTCAAGATGAAGCCGTATGACATGACCGATCAGCGTGCTCTTGTAGAGAAGTATCGTCCGCCCCTGCCAGCATTTGAGTTCGCAGACAACATCACGCTTCTTCCCCACGGGCCCCGTGTCTTCTTTCCATGACAGGATTACAGTATAGCCACAATACCCCTTAAACAATGATCAAGATCAAACGATCTGAGAACATTTTCCTAGGTAACCAAAGTAACTCGTCCCAGCTTCGTGCTATACAGTTTTTATGCCAAAAGGGGAATCGGTGGAAATCAAATCTGACCCACCACCCAGATCCGCCGCTTTAAGGCCGACGACAAGAGCTGCGGCTTCGCGTCAGGAATCGACGACAATGAGGCCTTGGCGCGGATCGACAAGATGCTGGAGATCTATCCGTTTCCCAAGGACCGCGCGCTCGATTACATCGGGAAACCGTAAACGCAACTTATGGGCTTCGTGGTATCCCACCCATGGTCACCCCAACGACGAAGACCTGTCGTTGGGGACCCTGGTTCTGCCAAAGGAAGCGGAATGGATGGAGCACGTGCGGGTCTGGAGACCCGCACGACAGCCGGTCGGGAGACACGGCGCTACAAATGCAGAATCATTCGGTCAGAGAACTAGCTGGCATCCTCTTCTTCCGGCTCGGCTAGCGGGTCGTTGTCGCGGTCGGTGACTTCGGCTAGCGCGGCCAGTTTTGCGGCTAACTCGGGGGTCCAGGCTGAGGCGGGGGCGCGCCAGCTCCAGTTGCCGGCGGCTACGGCAGGAGTGTTCATGCGGGCCTCGTGGCCTAGTTCGAGCAGATCTTGCGCAGGGACGATGGCAAGCTCGGCGACGCTGGACTCCAAGACGCGGATCAGCGGCCAGACGGGGTTGTCGTCCACCAGTCCAACATAGGCCTCCACGGCGTTGCGTACGGCGATGCTGGCCGTCTGCCACCAACCCAGCGTCGTGTCGTTGTCATGCGTCCCGGTGTAGGCGACTGTGCCCGCGGTCATGCGGTGAGGCAGGTGGATGTGCGCGCCCTTGTTGCCGAAGCCGAATTGGAGAACCTTCATGCCGGGGAGATTCAACTCATTGCGAAGCGCGTTGACCTCTGGAGTAATGAGGCCGAGGTCTTCGGCAACGAGAGGCAGGGGCCCGAGCGCTGCTTCGAGGGCGCGAAAGAGCTCAAGGCCGGAGGCTTTGACCCATTGACCTTTGACGGCGGTTGCCTCGCAAGCGGGGATGGCCCAGTAGGCCTCGAAGCCGCGGAAGTGATCGAAGCGGAGGATGTCGCAGAGCTGAGAGGCGCGGCGGACGCGATCGATCCACCACTGAAAGCCCTGCGCGGCGAGGAGATCCCAGCGGTAGAGAGGGTTGCCCCAGCGCTGGCCGGTGCGCGAGAAGTAGTCGGGCGGAACGCCGGCAACGCGAATGGGCTGGAGCTCTTCGTCGAGTTCAAAGAGTTCGGGATGAACCCAGACGTCGGCCGAGTCCATATTGACGAAGATGGGCAGGTCGCCCATGATGCGGATGCCATGCCCGGCGGCGGCCTCGCGAAGGTTGTTCCACTGGAGCGAGAAGGCGAATTGCAGGACCTGCTCCTCGGCGACGCGGCGGGCATGAGTGGCGGCGGCATGCGCCAGCGCCTGGGGCTCGCGGCGGCGCAGGGGCTCGGGCCAGACGGTCCAGGCGCCGGTATTGAATTGACGCCGCAGTTCGGCGTAGAGGGCGTAGTCGGCGAGCCAGCTTGCCTCGGTATTGCAGAAGTCCTGGTACTGGGCCCATTGCGCGGCGAGTTCGGGTTCCGCGCTTGCGGCGGCTGGTCCGCGATCGAGGAAGTTGCCCGCGGCTTCGTCGAGGAGCTTCGCCTTCCGCCACTCGATCTCTTCAAAGTTGACCGGGCCACTGCTTGAGCCCTGGCCGGCAATACGTTCCGGAGCGATCCAACTCCATTCGGCGAGGAGTTCGAGGCTGATGAGGAAGGGATTGGCCGCGAAGGCCGAGGTGCCGGCATATGGCGAGTTTCCATAGCCGGTGGGGCAGAGAGGCAGCACTTGCCAGATGTGCTGCCGGGCCTCGGCCAGAAAGTCGAGAAACTGGTGAGCCGCAGGACCGAGGTCGCCGATGCCGCCATTGGATGGCAGGGAGCTGACGTGGAGAAGGACTCCTGAGGAGCGCTGGAATTGCATATCTCCATTATCGTCGGGAGAGGCCGGGCGATCACAGTGCATTTGGCCCGGCGGCTATAATCCGTCTGTAATCTCATGCCGTCGTTTATCAGAGACTCAACCAGGAGCAGCTCATTGCGAATTCGATTGGACCGAATCTTCTTTTCATTATTGGCATTGTTGGCATTGGCGCCCTCAGCGCTGGCGCACCCCGCGCGGTCGGCTGCGATCGTTCAAAAGAAAGCGGAGCCGGTGGTGCTCGACACTGGCTGGCAGTTGCGAGATGCGGCCAAGGTGCCGCAGGCCGGGGCTCAGGTTTCGACGCTGGGCTTCCCGCTGAAGGGCTGGGTTCCGGCCACGGTTCCGGGAACGGTGCTGACGACTTTGGTGAACAATCATTTCTATCCTGAGCCGCTGTATGGGGAGAACAACCGGCCGGAGACGATTCCCGAGAGCCTGGCGCGGACGTCGTATTGGTACAGGACGCTAGTCGAGATTCCGAAGAGCTATGACGGGAGGCGAATCTGGCTGAACCTGGATGGGATCAACTACTCGGCGACGGTGTGGGTGAATGGCGCGCAGGTAGGCGCGATGCGCGGAGCATTTGTGCGCGGCGTTTTTGACATCACCAACAATGTGAAGCCGGGAAGCAAGACGATTGTGGCTGTGCTGGTGACGCCGCAACCGCATCCCGGCGAGCCGCATGAACACACGATGCGCGATGGCATGGGAAAGAACGGCGGCATCACGGCGATCGACGGGCCGACTTTTTTGTCGACGATCGGATGGGATTGGATTCCGGCGATTCGAGACCGCGACACGGGGATCTGGCAGAAGGTCTTCATTTCAACGACCGGGCCGGTGGTGGTGAAGGATCCGCTGGTGACGACGGATCTGCCGTTACCGAGCACGGACTCGACGGATGTGGCGATCCAGACGACAGTGGAGAACGTCAGCGACAAGCCGGTGGCTGGCGTGCTCTCGGGAACGATCGACGAGATCGCGTTTGAAAAGCCGGTGCAGATCGAGGCGCACAGCAAGCAGGTTGTGAGCTTCGACGTGAAGGACACGCCTGCGCTGCACATCGATCATCCGCGGCTTTGGTGGCCTAATGGCTATGGCCCGCAGAATCTCTACAAGCTGCACCTCAGCTTCAAGGTCGACGATAAGGTCGAATCGGATTTGCAGGACGTGAGCTTTGGAGTGAGGAAGATCGGCTACAGCGTTCCGGGCACCGACACGCTGACGATCACAGTGAATGGCGTTCCGATCTTTATTCGCGGCGGAAATTGGGGATTGGATGAGGCAATGAAGCGCGTTCCACGCGAGCGGTTGGAGGCGCAGATCCGAATGCACCAACTGGCGAATCTGAATCTGATTCGCAACTGGGTAGGGCAGAGCACGAGCGAAGATTTTTACGAGCTTTGCGACAAGTACGGGATTCTGGTGTGGGACGAGTTCTTCCAGCCGAATCCGAGCGACGGACCGAACCCGACCGACATCGACACCTACATTGCGAATGTGCGCGAGAAGATTTTGCGTTATCGCAACCATCCGTCGATTGCGCTGTGGTGCGCGCGCAACGAGGGCTTTCCGCCGCCGGAGATCGATGCGGAGCTGCGCAAGCTGATGGCGGAGCTTGAACCGACGCGGCGGTATCAGCCGAGTTCGACGGATGGCGCCGGAGTTCGCTCGCATGGCCCTTATTTCTGGCGGAGGCCGCGGGACTTCTACAACGTGACCGATGATTTTTTCAAGACGGAGACCGGGACGGTTTCGGTGCCGACGATTGAGTCGATCCATGGAATGATGCCGAAGAAGGATTGGGAGACGATCAACGACGACTGGGCCGAACACGATCTGGCCAAGGGCGCGCAAGCCGGCGACATCTACCCCGAGATACTGGCGGCTCGTTACGGCAGAGTGGCAAACCTGGCCGACTTTGTGCGCAAGGCGCAGATGATGAACTACGAGAGCTACCGCGCAATGTATGAGGGGCGGAATGCGAAGATGTTTCATCCGGCGACGGCGGTGATCACGTGGATGAGCCATCCGGCGCAGCCGAGCTTCGTCTGGCAGCTCTACCACTATGACCTGGAACCGAACTCATCGCTCTTTGCGGTAAAGAGTGCGGGCGAACCGGTGCACATACAGTTCAACGAGGCTGACGGCGATCTCGAAGTGATCAACAACCTGCCGCAGCCGCTGACCGATGCAGTGGCGCACGTTTCGGTCTACCTGCTCGATGGATCGCTTGCGATGCAGTACGAGACAAAGGTAACGGCAGAGGGAAGCGCGGCGACGAGCCTTGGGCCGGTGAAGTTTCCCGATCTGCTCTCGACGACGCACTTTTTGAAGCTGGAACTGGACGACTCGGAGGGAAAGATTGTGTCGACGAACCTCTACTGGAGGGGCGAGCCTGGCTATGCGGACGTTTTCACCGACCTGGAGAAGATGCCGACGGTGCCGATCGAGTTTCAGGTGGCACGGAAAGATGACAACGGCAAGCGGCTGCTGACGCTGACGGTGCATAATCCGACGGCGAATATTGCGCTGCTGGCTCATCTGCAACTGCGCAGACAGCACTCTGGCGAGCGCGTGCTGCCGGTGTTTTACAGCGATAATTACGTGTCTCTCACGGCCAATGAGTTCAGGACGATCACCATCGAGGCGGATTTGAATGCCTTCAAGGGCGACGACCCGCTGATCACGGTGGATGGGTGGAATGTAACGGTGGCGCCGGCGAATCTGCACGACGTGGAGATTGAGCCTAACCTCGACGCGCAGCCCGACCACTGGCCGGTGACGGGGCTGCCTTTCGAAACCAAAAACCTGCGCTGAAGCGCCCGTACAAGAGGAACAAAAAGGCCCGCATGCCAGATGGCCGCGGGCCCTTGTGCTGACCGGAAGAGTCCGCGATTATGAGGCGGGAAGTCCACCAGCCTTTTGCCTGAGAATCTGGATGCGCTTGTGCTTGGTGAAGTCATCCATGATGGAGCTGAGGAAGACGCTGAAGGCTTCTTCGCGGCGCTGCTCGAGGAGCTGCTCCTTGGTCTGGTCGAGGTTCTTGGCGATCTCGTCGGCCGAGGGCTCCTGCTTGTCGACGATCTTCACTACAACTCCCGTTCTGCCGGTGTTGATGGGGCCGCTGATGTTGCCGACCGAGAGGTCGAAGATCTGCGGCGCCACCTGGCCGACCTGACCGAAGTCTGGAACCTGGCCGGTCTGGGGCACCAGGTCACTGGTCTTGAGAGTCGCGCCAACTTCCTTGGCAGCCTTGGCCAGATCGTTTTCGGTCTTAGCCTTGTTCGCCAGCTCCTGGGTCTTCTGGTTGAGCATGAGGGGCAGTTGCTCGTTGCGATAGTCGTCCTCGACGTGGCTCTTATAGGTGGCAAACTCGGGCGCGTGGGCCGCGGCGACTCCGGTGATCTGGAAGACCGCATAACCTTCGCCGGTGGTTGCAAACTGCGGCGGATCGCCCTGTTTGGATAGGAAGGCCTTGCTCATGATCTCGGCTGAATCGGGCAGCGCGGGAATGACGTCTCTCGAAGCGAGCAACGGAGTTGTCGCCACCTCAAGATGGTGCGCAGCGGCGGTCTTATCGAGGCCATTCTTGATGGCTTCTGAGGTGAGGGCCTGGGCGTAGTCGCGCTCGGCCTTGGCCGACTTCTGGCGAATGAGCGTGGCCTGGATGGCAGGAAGAACCTCGTTGATGGCCTGGGTGTGCGGGGCTTGCCGCTCCTCTACCTGCACAATGTGGTAGCCGTATTGCGTCTTTACTATTTTGGTGTCGCCGATCTTCTGCGTGAAGATTGCCGAGTCAAACTCGGGAACCATCATGCCGCGGCGGGCAAAGCCCAGCTCGCCGCCCTTGTCTTTGCTGCCGGGGTCGTCGGAGTTCTGCTTGGCCAAATCGGCAAAGTTTGCGCCGCCCTGAATCTGCTTGAGCAGCGCATCTGCTTTCGCCTTGGCCGCGGCATCGGTTTTGGCGTCGGCTCCGGGCGCGACCTTGATGAGGATGTGGCGGGCGCGAGCCTGTTCGGGCACGGAATACTCAGACTGATGCGCGTTGAAGTACTGCTGGATCTCCTGCTGTGTGGGCTGCGGAACTCCGCCGGGAATCTGATCGGGAGTGAAGGCGAAGTAGGTGATCCTGCGCTGCTCTGGGATCGCGGTCGCATAGCGTGCGGCATTCTTTTTGAAGAAGGACTCGAGATCGCTATCCGAGGGATTGATCTGCTTGCGCAGGTCGTCGGAGGAGATGACGGCGTAGTCGAATTTGATCTTGATGTTCTGCTTGCGATAGCTGTCGCGCGCTTCCTGGTCGCCGACCGTAACTCCGGCGGTGATCATAGCCTGAAGGCGGCCGATGAGAATGCTCTGCTTGACCTCTTGCTCAAACTGCGCCACCGACTGCTGACGCTGTTGAGCGATGATGGCGGCATACCGATCCTGTCCAATGAATTGGCCATTGGGAAAGAGAACCTGTCCGCTCTCGCCCTGATGCAGGAGCTGGACCACGTCGTCGTCGGTGGCGGTGATGCCCAGTTTTTCGGCTTCGTAGATCAAGACCTGCTGCTGAATCAGGCTCTGGCCGACCTGCTGCTCAACGAGCCGCTCGAGGGCAGGGCTGTCGGGGTAGCGGCTGCGCTGCAGCTGCTGACGAGTGGCCTGACTGACCCGCTGTTGGCTCACCGTCATGCCGGAAGAGAGGAAACGGCTATACCAGTGGGGGTAGATCATGGCGTAAGTGTCGGCGTTTGAGGCTCCCATGCCGGTGAGACCGGGAATCAGGTAGATCACCATGCCCACCGAAACGACGGCAATGATGACAACGAAGATCGCTTTGACAACTTGGCTGTCTTTTGCTTGCAGGAAACGGATCATGGAGGACTTGGACCTTCAACTCTCTACGTGCAGACAGGCTTTACCGCCCATACGCGTAACGGCGCTTTTGAGGACGGAGGCTCGACTGAGTGCGCAATTGTCGCGCAAATTATGGCTAGGCGCGATTCACTTGCAATTATAGACGAGAGAGAAGAGGCCAAGCGCTCATTGAATGGCAATCGGCAGGGCAATCGCTTTAAGAGTTATCTGAGGTCCCATTTCATAGCCTTGCGCCGCCCCTCCGGGGCTCAGAGACCATTTTGGGGGACTCATTCCCGACGCTGAAGCGCGGGGCTAGCAACCACTGCGCCTCCGGCGCGAGAAAACCGGAATTACATGCATCAACAAAATACGTTCGTGTGATTGCCCTGAGGCAACGGGCATCCGGGAGGCCGGATGCCCGTTGTCTCTGATTTCCGCGTGGTTGACTCAGCGCCAGTAGTAGTACCCGCCGACCATGTAGTAAGGCCGATAGTAGACCGGCGGATAGCCATAGGGATAGCCGTATGGATAACCAGCAGCATAAGGCCCACCGTAGTAGGGATAGGGCCGCCGGTAAAGCGTTGGACCGCCTTGATAGAGCCCCTGCGCCAGGCGAGCCGCTTCTTGCGCGCTGACCGGATTGACGGTCACAGGAGCGGCGAGGTGGAAGTCGACCTTTGCCTCGGCGGGAATCCAGACGCCAGGCCCTGGAGTGGCCGCTGCTGCCGCTGTGCCTGCCGCCGCGCCGGCTCCAGCGCCGATGGCGCAGCCTACACCGCGACCGGCGATGCAGCCAATAATAGTGCCCATCATCGTTCCGCCGACGACATCGCTGGCTGTCCTTCCGCCCTTGCCCGGCCCCTTCACCTTGAACTGGTCGGTCGTGAGTGGATAGCTCTGCCCGCCGAGGTCGAGGGAGGTGAGCTTGAGCGCCAGTTCCGGGCTTCCTGCGAGTTGGCCGGCCTGCTTGACCTCTGTGACCACGCCATGAACGGTTGCTCCGCGCGGAATGGCGAGTACTCCGCCTTGGGCCACGTCGTGGATCACTGTGAACTCGACCGGGGTGCCGTCCTTCGCACGCTTGCTCCCCACCGGTTCATTGGTCCGCAATTGGATCAGCGTTCCCTGAGCGACGGTCACAGGACCCGTCGGAGTCTGATAGGGTTGAGGCCGCTGACGAGGACGGGCCGGAACATACTGCGGGCGATCCTGCTGCTGGTCGGGCTGCGCCTGAGCCTGGTTTTGAGGCTGCTGACCCGGGTATGGAGGCTGCCCAGGAGCTGCCTGCGGTCCATCGGCGGGAGGCGGAGGCGGAACAGGCGCCATACCCTCTTCTGGATCACTGCCGGCCATGGGCTGGTCGCCGGCATCGGCCGCGGCCTGCGGGTCACCGACCTTGAGGTTGTTGTCAACTTTGGTTACACCCGCCACTCGACCGGCAATCGAACCAGCCAGATCTTTGGAGGCCTGGCTGGAAACGGTGCCGGAGAGTGTAACCTCACCCTGGATGGTCGCCGCGGTGATCAGATCGTTCTTTAGCTGCTTGGCGGCATCGAGGGAATGCACCACATCCATCTCGATCTCGCCGTCGGAGCGTGAATTATCTGCTACAGCGCCAGCCGGAGCGGCATCGGGAGCGGGTGCCGGACTCGGGGCTGCATTTTGAGCCAAGGCAATCACACCGCAAAAAGTGACCAGTCCGGTCCACGCGAGTGTTTGAAAGACGAGCTTTTTAAGCATTGACCGATCCATTTGTTTTCTCCTGCGTCAGGACTTCTGCGCTTGGTTCTCGTCGATTAGACGACGAGTCGCGAAAGCTGTCATCGGTGGGAACCCGGCTGCGGGGAAAAAGTTCCGCTGCGAAGGGACGCTTCGGCAGGCCGAGCCTTGGCGTTTGCGCAATTGCCGTCGGCTCTCGCAGACGTTAGACTTAGGGTTCGAGGGCACCATGTTAGTTGTGATGAAGGCGCAGGCGACGCCTGAGCAGATCAAAGCCGTTTGCGACCATATCGAGCTGTTGGGCTTCCGGCCCCATCCACTCCCCGGCGCGCAGCGCACGGCCATCGGGATCACCGGCAACCAGGGCGAGGTGGATCGGGGAAACCTGGAAGCGCTCGCGGGCGTCGCCGAAGTCATCCGCGTATCTAAGGCTTACAAGCTGGCCAGCCGCGACGTGAAGGAAGAAGATACGATCGTTCGGTTTGCCGGCACTGACGCAGCGATCGGCGGAGACGGACTGGGCATCATCGCGGGGCCGTGTTCGATCGAGAGCCGCGAACAGGCCTTTGCCATCGCAGAGGCAGTGGCCGGCTCCGGTGCGCAGTTCTTTCGCGGCGGGGCATACAAGCCGCGCACTTCGCCTTATGCGTTTCAAGGCCTGGGGCTTGAGGCATTGCACATCATGGCCGAGATCCGCGAGCGCTTTGGCCTGCGAATCGTGACCGAAGCCATCGACAACGAGAGCCTCGATCTGGTGGCTGAGTGGGCCGACGTGGTGCAGATCGGCGCGCGCAACATGCAGAATTTCTCTCTCCTCAAACGCGCAGGAAGGCTGCGCAAGCCGGTGCTGATCAAGCGTGGCCTCTCGGCGACGCTGGAAGAGTTTTTGATGGCCGCCGAGTATGTGATGAGCGAGGGCAATTATGAGGTGATCTTGTGCGAACGCGGCGTGCGCACCTTTGCCGATCACACGCGCAATACCCTCGACCTGAGCATCGTTCCCGCGATCCAGCGGCTGAGCCATCTGCCGATCCTTGTAGATCCGAGCCACGCGACCGGCAAACGCGACAGCATATTGCCGATGGCTCGCGCGGCTGTGGCCTCGGGAGCCGACGGCATCCTGGTCGAAGTTCACGACCACCCGGAGAAGGCCCTCTCGGACGGGCCACAGTCGATTTATCCAGCCCAGTTCGCCACCATGATGGACGAGCTCGAACAGATTGCTCCGGTGGTCGAACGCACACTGCCCAGGGGCATTCACGCCGGAGCCGCCAAGGGGTGAAGAGGCAAGCCGATCCAGTTATGAAGGCCGGACTCATCGCATGAGCGCATCGCACGACCTCATCGCACGCTTCGCCGGCTTCACGCTGCTGGCACTGGCTCTGAACGGCTGCCGCTCCCACGACTTCCCGCAGTACCCGGCCAATTATCGCGAATACGCCTATGTGACCAACGGCGGCAGCAACACCGTCACTGTGATCGATGTGGTGGACGTGCGTGTGGAGCGTGAGATTGCGGTCGGCGAAGATCCGATTGCGGTGGCGATCAGCCCAACCCGCAACGAGGTCTACGTGGTCAACTCGGGCGCGGCGGGCCGAGACGGCTCACTCTCGGTGATCAACGCGGAGAACAATACGGTTGCGGCCTCGATCACCCTTCGCCGCCAGCCGGTCTCGATCGATCTCGACTCCACCGGCGATCTGGCGTATGTGGCCGATTCGGGTTCCAACAGCATTTCAGTGGTGGACCTCAAGGCGCTGCGAGAGATTGCGGCGATCGGCACAGGCGAGGAGCCGGTTGCCGCGCGGGTCTCTCCCGACGGAAAGACGCTGGTGGTGGCCAACCGCAGAGGTAACTCGGTGAGCGTGATCGATCCGGCTGCGCGCCGCGTGCGCCAGGTCTTCGAGGGTTGCCCTGGAGCGAACGACGCCGTGATTCTGCCGGATTCCTCCAAGGCCTTTGTCTCTTGCTCGGGAGGCCACCAGATCATGGCCATCGCGCTGGCACGCTCGGAGGCGCATTCGGGCCAGGGGGTTTCGTCCGATCGAGGAACGGCGCGGCCCGACCGTCTGGAGGCTCTTTTGGACTCGGGACGAGGACCGGTGCAGTTGGCTCTCAAGCCGGATGGCGGTGAGCTGTTCATTTTGAATTCGCTCTCGAACTCCATCTCCGAGGTGGTGACGAACACGAATGATATTGGCGGGGCCTACATGATCGGCGATGATCCGGTGCGCGGCCTTGTATCCACGGATAATTCCCTGCTCTATGTAGCTAACCTGCAATCTCAATATGTGACGGTCTATTCGATCGACGACGGCAAACGCGTCGGCTCGGTGCAGGTGGGCGACGGACCTTCGGCGCTGGGGTTTTCGGGCTCCGGTCTCTTGCTCTTTGTTGTCGATACGCGTTCTGGCGACGTGGCAGTTGTGCGTACTGCATCGCGCTCGCTATTTACGCTTATATCCGCGGGCCGCGCGCCGAACGCGATCGCGGTGAAGGCCTTCAAACTGCCCTGAACTCTGAGCTCCGATGGCCTTCCATCAACCTGCGACCTGTTCTCATCTTCAATTCAACGGTAGGCTCTGGATCGTAGCCTCCCGCCGCGAGATCGAATCGGCGATCGACGCGGTGAGTATTCGGGCAAGGCGCTGAAGGGCCGACCATCTTTGGGAAGCGGCCAGGCTGCGCCCTTTCAGGTGAGCCCAGGGGCGAGGCTTTTTGACTTCGATCACGGAGTGGCCGGGCTCCTGGCGCATGGCGATCCATTGTTCCTGGGCAGCCTGAAGATAACGCGCCGCGAGTTGCGCGTGATATTCGGCTTCAGAGTTTTTTCCCGAGTTGCGTTCGATATGAGCGCGCAGGAAGAGGCGGGTGGCGATTCGTTGGTTGTAGCGGGCGATTTCGCCGAAGTCGGTAGGCAAGGCTGGCTCCTCTCTTACCGCTTGTCGGCAAGGGGTGGAAGGTTCATGAGTTCAGACTCTTTGTTTTTCGGCGAGAGCCGGAGAGGTGGAACTCGCCGCCATGGCGATCTCGCTCGGGTCAAAGAAGAACGGTTGTGTTTATCCGGAGCTGTTGCAATTAGGAGGGCAGATTTGGCCGCGGGAGATTATGGATTTCTAATGGAATTCAAAACGGTGCAGTCACGTCTGTTAAGAAACTTGTCGAGACGGCGGGGCGGAAGACTCTGCTGGTTGATTACAAGCGTCTAACCGGCGCGAGCGGAGCAACGGTTCAGTGCGAATTGCGAGGCGAGGAGCCGGCATTGCGCTTCTGTGCTCGCCATTTGAGCCCGAGCCAGAGGAGGTAGCTTAGCTGGATAGCCCACGTCACGCAGTATGCGGCGGCGACGAATTGGTGGTCGAGAACTGCTGCCTGATCCATAGTTTTCCTCGTTTTTTATCTGGTTTCGGACGAGCCGATTAAATATGCGCTTGGAGGGCGTCCAGGGCCTCTTTCTCGGTGATCTGCTGGCGCTTGCGTTCCACTTGATAACGAAGCACAAGGATCAGCAGGCCCCAGCAAAGCCAGGCGAGCATATTCCATAGGAGTACGTGAGCCATGGATGGCGCCATGCCGGAGCCTTCGCTGCCGCCGAAGACCGGCGCTGGATGCTGAGTGCGCCACCAGCGGTTGGACATGTAGACGATGGGCACGTCGATGGCTCCGAAGATGCCGAGGACTGCTGCGTATGTCTGTACTTGCGGACCGGCGGCGAAGCGGCGCAGCAGCAGATAGCTGACGTAGATGAGCCAGAGGACGAGAGTGGTTGTCAGGCGAGCGTCCCATGTCCACCAGATGCCCCAGGCTCGCCGGCCCCACAGGGGTCCCGTGGTGAGCACGACGCTGCAGAAGACTACGCCGACCTCGGCGCCGGCAAGCGCCCAGGCATCGGAGATCTGCGCCCATTCGGGACGGCTGCGGCGCCAGGCGAGGTAGCCGATGGAGCCGAGGAGGCTGACGGCAAAGAAGAGGAACGCGACCGAGGCCGAAGGCACGTGATAGTAGATGATGCGAAAGACGTAGCCTTGGAGTGCATCGTCGGGAGCGACATAGATGGCCTGATAAAATCCCCAGACCATAAGAGCGGCGGTGAGAGCGGCGTAGAGGAGGATGAAGGTCTTCTTCATGGGGGAATCCTGATCGAACGCTATCAGTGTACTAGGTGCCGGCGGCGCGGCAGCAGGCTTGCCGCGGATTCACCAGCTGCAATGACTGCGGCAATCGTAATCGTCCCGGCCATAGAGGTCGCCGCGGCGTGGGTCATGGCGCGCCGCATCTGCGGCAATGATTCTACGATGGCAGCCCACCGACCAGATTTGCGCCAGGCTCCGGATCGAATCGCGGTTGCGCAGCCTGGGCCGGTTCGCGGCTCAACGACAAAGGACGAAAGTGGGCTGCTGAATTGCGAGAGCCTGACGGCAAATCGGACTCATGAACTTTCGATGAAAAATGCGATATGAACGAGAAACATTCGGGCGCTGCCGAATCAGGACGGTTGTTCGACCCTCCAGAGATACAGGTAATCGGCGTCGCTCGATGTGGCCACTTCGATTCCCTTCTGACGCGTGGCGCGATTGAGCGCGGCACGAATGTTCTCCTTTGTGTCCGGTAGCGCGTGCAGCGGCACTTTGAGCGCCGTTCCGGGCTGGAGATTGTCGATATCGTTCAACAACTGCGTGACGATTTTCTTATGCTTGCCGTCCCGGCCTTTGGGAACATCGAGCTGAAGAATGGACTCGAATGCGCTCGCGCCGGGCCTCTCATCCGGATTGGTTGCCATGTTCTCTGCTCCTTTACTGATTGCGCACTAGCTCCAGCTTTTCGGGAGTTGACCCCTTTCCGCTCCTCGTTTCCCCATTGAAACCTCACCTAAAATTACCGTTAAACTATCCTCGTAGAGAAACAATACTAATCTGCCGGAGAATTTGCAAGGCGCTAAATGAAAACTCTGATCACTTTTGCACACCCGTCTAAAGTAAGACCATGCCGCCCGGAAAAAGTCGCGCCTCGCAGAAAAACGTCTCACTATCTTTGCGTCGTGTCCCACTGTTTTCCATCGTATTTCGATCGACGTCAGTTGCTAACGAATCTCATCGCGTCAAAAAGGATTTTCCCCGTATCGATGAGAGCCTGCTAGATTCGCTCATAGAGATCTTCCCTGTACTGGGCCAGCTCGATTCGCTCCCCTGCAAAAGCGGCCCAGATCTACAAAAACGCCATTCGCGGAAGGGCCGAAGGGCCATCGAAGTCCGTTGGGCCAGATCCGGCCCGAGAGATGAGGAACTCCATGAACAAGCATCTGTCCAGATCCCCGCACACTTCTACGCAAACGCCGTCGACAACTTTCCCCACCGTGCCTTTGAAGGAAGTACCGAGGCCCACTTCGTCAAGTGAAACCTATCGCCCCGTAGTTCTTGTTGTCGACGACGAGTCGACGATCGCCGACACGCTGACTGAGATTCTGAAGCTGCGAGGCTTTGCGGCAATGGCCGCCTACGACGGAGAGAGCGCTTTGGAATCGGCCTTACTGATGCCACCCGAGTTGCTTATTTCCGATGTAATTTTACCTGGCATGAGCGGTATCGACCTTGCGATTGCGATGAGGCGGATCTTCCCGGATTGCAAAGTCCTGCTGTTTTCCGGACAGGCCTCGACCAGCGATCTGCTGGTTGCCGCGAGCAAGCAGGGACACCATTTCTCGCTGCTCACCAAACCGATCCATCCAACGGAGCTGCTGGCGCGGGTTTCAGAGGCCTTCCGTTCGCGGCCTCAATCGAAAGCGGCCAATGTCGCCTGAGGCGCTTGCTGCGCGGCACGCATCCGGGTCTCGCCTCTGAGATCTGCCGAATTGCGTGCCGGCCAGGAGCACGCTACGCGCCCGTTCATCGACGGCAAGACCCGATGAGCGGGGAAGAGCTTGTCATGGCCCAACGTGCTTTTTCAGGGCGTTCAGGCCGCCATCGTGGGAAACTGGAGCACCTTCGCAATCACGGTCTCTTTCCTTCGGCCCAATACCCCGGCCAGCCCCATCAACGCCCGCGAAGCACATGCCGGACAGACCATGGAGTTATTGCCAACGGCGTCGCAGTCCTGACAGAGGTAGGCTGATGCAAGCGGCATATGTTGTTTTGCGGTGCGAGTCATGTCATCGTCTCCGATTGGCTTCTATGGAAGATCCGGCAAGCTAATCGGGAGTATGTCAGTCGGCCGATGGTCTTTACTGAGCAATTGGACTCAGATGGTCGTCTTCCCCCACAGAGCTGATCTGAGGACGTTCCGCCCCTACGAGGCGAAGGGATTTTGGTTGGGGCGCTTTTCCCGGATTGCGCTACACCACCCAGCGACGAAGACCTGTCACTGGGGACCCCGGTAGCTCTTTTGCTCTTTATCGCTGAATCTATCCAGATCGTCATTGAATCAGAATTGAAAGCAAGTATTCAGCTAAGAATCGAAACGCGGAAGCCCGATTCTCGGAGTTTTTCCGATGACTCCAAGTATCGATCTCGAGGAGGAGAATCAATGCGAGTAGTGCTGCGAACGCTTCTGATCTGTCTTCTTGCGCCAGCCGCAGTTGCCCTGGCGCAGGATAAAACGCCAACAGCGGCAGCCCAGCCCCCTGCCAATCCATACAGCGGATTCGTCAAGGGCGCTTATGGAATCGTGAAGAACAACCTGGTGCTCTCAGCCGAAAAGGTTCCCGAAGAGGATTACAGCTTCAAGCCCACGGACGCGGTGCGCAGCTTCGGCCAGATCATCGGACACGTTGCCGACGCACAGTACATGTTTTGCTCTATGGCGCTGGGCGAGAAGAATCCGGCCCCGAATATCGAGAAGACAAAAACCACCAAGGCCGATCTCGTTGCCGCGCTGAATGACTCCGTTGCTTATTGCAACAAGGCGTACAGCAGCATGACCGACTCCTCGGGCGCCGAGATGGTCACGCTTTTCGGAATGAATATGCCGAGACTAGGCGTGCTGATGGTCAACAATATGCACGATATGGAGCACTATGGAAACCTCGTGACCTACATGCGCATGAAGAACATCGTTCCTCCAAGCAGCACACCGCCGCCCCAGGCGCAGCAGAAGAGCGCGCAGCCGAGGGATTGATGCGCGATTTGGGCTTCAGCCCCGGTCCCCGACGGCGGGGGACCGGGAGACCCGCCCACCCGCCGTTCACGATTGTTGCTTGAGATGGACGAGCAGGCGTGGTATATTGCTGACATATACGAGGCTGTTCATGCTCGACGTTGGACTCTATGTTGGATTTGACTGGGACAAAGGGAACGCCAGGAAGAACGAGAAGCACGGGGTCTCGAAATCCGAGGTGGAACAGGTCTTTCTCAATACGCCGCTGCTGCTGGCCGATGATCTGAAACACAGTCAGAGGGAGCCGCGAATTCACGCGCTGGGCAGGACCGACGTGGACCGCTGGTTGCACGTCACCTTTACCGAACGGGGAAACGGAACATTGATTCGTCCCATCTCAGCGCGGGCGATGAGCCGGAAGGAGAGAGCCGTCTATGAGCAAGCAGTTAAAGCCCATTCCTAAGTTTTCGAGCGAGGCCGAGGAGCGCGCCTTCTGGGAGTCTGCGAAGAACGATAGTACGGAGTTTGTGGATTGGAGCAAGGCCAAGCTGGTGAGCTTACCAAAGCTGCGGCCCTCTACGGAGACAATCTCATTGCGCATGACGCAGGATGTGCTGAATGACATCCGCGATCATGCGCGCAGGCTCGATGTGCCGTACCAATCGCTGATCAAACTCTGGTGCGCGGAGAAGGTTGCGGAGTTGAAACTATCCCCGCGAACGGTCCAGCGGGGCGGCCAGTGATCGTATGAGTCCGCGCACCATCGACGGAAGGCCTACAACGAATCACAACAGATGTCGAGAAAGAGCAAATCCGGGTTGCCAAGATCTGTGCCCCGCGGCGAAATCGGAGTGGTCGCAACATTATCTGTTTCGGGAAGATATACCCTTTCAGGGGCTAAAGCCCGAGGTCAATTGGGGTAGTCTATCGGCACGACTGAAGTCGTGCCCTGACGCTTCTGGGCTTGTTATTGAGTGTTTCAGCAGGCCTCAGTTTTCGTGCCAATATGCTTCCGGGCTCGTTATCGAATGTTTCACACCGTTTCGAGCCCGGCGTTTCTCAGGTCGAACCTGCGAGTCGTGAGGGCCAAGAGGACTCGATGACAAGAACCGCTAGTCGAGGTTCATCGTCCCCACATCAAAGGGTCGAGATTTGGGCCACACCCCAAAGCTCAATGTTGACGAAAAGCGAAGAGAGAGTGAAGATGGGGGAAGGGGTTATTTACGACCAATTTTGTCACTTTTGAGGACGGACTCAGTTATCTGCCTATTTCCGAAATCGAATACTTCGGATACGAGCATGAGGGAACGAATAAGGGCGGAACTTGGATCAAACTGAGGAATGGCCATACTATACATTCGCAGTGGGAAGTGTCGAAGATTGCCGAATTGCTCGGACCCACTACTGTCCGGTTTAACTCGGTGGCATTGTCTGCAAATAGTTGCAGGGTAATTGTTTAGAGTGTGATTTATCTTGCCGCGATTTGAAATGTGCGTGGACCGTTGGTGGAATGGGCGCCAGT
>Ga0181520_10000227_pt1 | contig 121421 bp, 79 predicted proteins | sample PEATcosm2014_Bin_29_FD_132451 | JGI IMG/M metagenome (GOLD analysis project Ga0181520, IMG submission 132451) | Peatland microbial communities from MTU Mesocosm Facility, Houghton, MI, USA - PEATcosm2014_Bin02_30_metaG | ecosystem: Environmental > Terrestrial > Soil > Wetlands > Peat | place... | reverse complement strand
GGCGGTTCCGCCGGTGGAGACCAGTTCGACGTCGAAGCTGGCCAGAGCCTGGGCAAACTCCACCAGGCCGGTTTTGTCGGTAACGCTCAGCAACGCACGCCGAATCCTTTTTTCCGCACTCACAGTCGTACTCCTCTTTCGCCTGGTTCGTTCAATCCAGTTTGCTCAATCTGGTCCGTTCAATCATGGTCGGTTCAAACACCAGACTACATCGAATCACCTGCGGTGCGGCCACTGCTTCGCTAGGCCCGCGCAGGAAAAAGCACGGGAATGGTATCCGTGAAAATCCGCTGACCGAAATCCGCTCCCGCTTCGCCTGACGGAGTGTGCCGAACCCATATACGAGGCTGCTCGAAGCTGTACGAACCGCATTCTGGTATGAAAGTCCCTCTGCCGTTGCGGGCGGGCGGGGCGCACAGCCGGGCGTTGAGAAATGCATTAGAGTGAGAATATGGGAAGTCTCCCCCCCTATCCCGAGCCGCAGATTCTATCGCCGGATGCCAGTTATTTGCCGCCAGCGCCCGCCGAACAGACGGCGCGCCGTCCGCGGCCGGCCTGGTCTGTTGCGCCCGCCACGTACATTTTGATGGGTATCAACATCCTGGTGTTTCTGGCGATGTCGGCGAATCATGTGAGCGCGTTTGCGCCGGACACCGGCAAGCTGATGTTGTGGGGCGCAGACAACGCCGGTGCGGTGCTGATCTACGACCAGTGGTGGCGGATCGTTTCGGCGATGTTTGTGCACGTGGGCATCATCCATCTGGCCACCAACATGTGGTGCCTGTGGAACCTGGGACTGCTGGCCGAGCCGCTGGTAGGCTCCGCGGGTCTGCTGGCGGTGTACATCCTGACCGGCGCGGCTGGCAACCTGCTTTCGACCCTCGAAAACTGGAGAGAATCCTACCCGGATTTGATGGAACTGGTGCGGGCCTCGCACGGACCCATTTCCGCAGGCCAGGTGCTGTCGCTTTTTCCCGCCGGGGCCGGCGCGTCGGGCGCGGTTTTTGGGATCGCCGGTGTGCTGATCCTGTTGCTGAAGTCGCAGCGGCTGCCGGTGCCTCCGGTGGAACTGAAGAAGCTGCGCAAGTCGGTGATCTACTTTGCGGCGATCAACCTGGCCATAGGGTTCTCCATCAGCTTCGGCGCGGAGCGGCTGGGCTCCGGGCTGCGCATCGACAACATGGCCCACCTGGGCGGATTCATGTGCGGACTGCTGTTCGGCGTGCCCATGGTTCCGCGCTTTGGCTCCCCCCGCCCGCTGTTCCTGAAGAAACTGCGGCTATCGGTGGGGATGATCGTCGGAATCCTGGTGCTGTTCGGCTTCTTCCTCGCCCAACTGCCAAGATAAGCACCTGCGGGCACTGGCCGTGCAGGCGAACTGCCTTCCGGCTCCTTCCGCGCTAGCCGCCTTCGGCGTGGCCCGAGCCAGTGAAAAGGCGCTGGGTTTTCGCGGACGCTTGCGAAACGACTCCGACAGCCTCCGAGGAGACTCGGGAGCGGGTGTAGTCCATGCCGGATACGGTCGCGTGCGCTTCGTACTCCTTGAACGAAGCTGGCGCACCCCGAAGATTGGACCCACCCAAACTATCCAAAGCCTGATTGGTAGCGATATCATCCTCTGTGCCGCTTGCGTCTGTCTGGGAGCCCGCTTGTCATCGAAGACTCGGGACACTGCGCGGGCAGTTACCGTTTTTCATTGAATCATTTCGTTGAACCCGAAAAGAAAGTACCAGAAGAGCATCCGTTCATTGGAGAGGAAACAGCTCATGCGCAGTCGCCTTTGGTTTCTCGTTGTTGCAGTTCTTTTGCCGTTGCATCTTCATGCGAAGTCCGATGCCAACGTCGTGGTTTTCTGGCAAGCGGGATTCCCCACCGTGGCCAGCCAGCCAGTGGAGCAGGAGAGCCTGAACAAAGCTCTGGCCGGAATGAACCCGGAATTCGTTGGGGAGGACGGGCTGGCAGCCGCCGTGACGGATGCGGATCTGTTGATTCTTCCCTACGGGTCGGCGGTACCGGTGAATGCGTGGAAGACGATCCAGCATTACCTGGAGGCGGGCGGGAATCTGCTGGTGATCGGCGGAGAACCGCTGCGCGTGCCGGTGAGCCTTGAAAGCGGAAAGTATGTGGCCAAAGAAGCGCAGGACACTTATGCGCGGACTGTGGGATTCCGGCATGAGTACGAGGTTCCGGTGGCCGCGGGGGCGACGTTCCAGTGGCGGCGCGGTTACGACTGGATGCCTAAGCTTGCGGTGCAGGGCAAGCGGTTCTTCGCGGTCGAAGGGCGCTTGAACGGATTGGGCTATATGGCGGACGCGGAGGGCCAGCAGACGGCGGCTCCGGTGATCGTCTCGGAGCGCGGCGGGCACAGGCTTGTCGCGCTGGACTTTGAGCCGATGCCCAGTTATTGGAAGAGCGCGGATGGAGTTGCGCTGATGCGCGAGGCCGCAAGCTATGCGCGGCAAGGGGCGACCGAGCTTTCGGTCGAGACGCTCTTCTCGGCGGTCCGGCCCGGCGAGGCGCCGCTGATTACAGTACATCTGCGGCTCCCTGAGAAGAAGGACGCGGCAGGAGCAACGGCCGCCGCGGTCACGGGCGAAGTCAAGATGGAACTGGCGTCGGAAAAGGGCGTGGTGGCGACGGGGACCTTGGTGGTGGCGGGCACTAACCCGGTAACGCTGGATGCGCCGTTTCATTCGCCGCTGGCCGCTGGATTCTACACCGTAACGGCCGTTTACAGCGAAGGTGGGCAACAGCGCGAATACGCACAGAACGGATTTCTTGTCGAAGAGCGCAGCGCGCTTGCCACTGGCCCGGCGCTGGCAGTGAAACGCGACTTCCTGACGTTGGGCGGCAAGACATTCTTCCCGGTTGGGACGAATTACTTCACAACCGAAGAAGACGGTTGGGACTTCTCCGGCCCGCGCAACGCGGCTGTGTGGGATCGCGACTTTGCCGAGATGGCGGCGCATGGCGTGAACTTTGTGCGCACCGGCGTGTGGATGCCCAACGGGCGTTTCATCGACGGCGACAATCGGGTGAACGAGCGCTTCCTGCGCAACGTGGAAGCCTTCCTTGCGTGTGCGCACCGGCACAACATCGCGGTCAACTTCACCTTGTTTGCCATGTCGCCGCATTCGGGGCCGTTGCCGTGGACTCCGGATCCATCCGCATCGTCACCGAATCCGTATACGGATGCGGGGCAGGTGGCCGCGCAAAAGGGCTATGTGCGCTCGGTGGTGGAGCGCTTCAAAGATGTTCCGTGGCTCTCGTGGGACTTGATCAACGAGCCGAGCTTCGCGAACCCGCGGCATATCTTCAGCGGGAACTATCCCAATGGAGATGCGACGGAGACGACCGCGTGGCATAAGTGGCTCGGCACGAAATATGCGAGTGTAGCTGCGCTTGGCGAGGCGTGGCGCGTGCCAAGCGAAAGCCTTGGGAGTTTCGACTCTGTGCCGCTGCCGTCGCTCGCGGATCTCCGCTGGACGCGATACGGCAACGCAAACCAGGTTCGTGCGTTGGACTATAACCTCTTCGCGCAAGACATGTTTTGCGATTGGGTCAAGGGGATGGTCGCGCTGATCCGCGCCGAGGGCAGCACGCAACTGATTAACGTTGGGCAGGACGAAGGCGGCGTGACGGACCGCGTGCTGAACCAGTTCTATGGCGGCGCGGGAGTGAGTTTCACCACCAATCACACGTACTGGCAAGACGATGCGCTGCTGTGGGATTCGGTGGTGGCGCGGCGGCAAGGGATTCCGAATATCACCGGCGAAACCGGCTACCAGCCGGCCTGGAGCGCGGACGGAAGCTGGCGCTGGGACGAGCTGACCGGGCAGGGACTGACGGAGCGGAAATGGGCGCTGGGTTTTGCCGCGGGATCGAGCGGCGCCTTGCAGTGGGACTGGGCGCGCGAAGCCGATTTTGGAATGCAGCGCAGCGACGGCTCGGCCAAGGTTTGGGAGAACATGATGCGCGATCTGGGCGCATTTGCGACGGCGGCTGCTCCTTGGGCGGATGAGATGAAGGAGCCGGAGACGGCGTTGGTTCTGGGGCAGTCTCTGCAGCTATCGGTGGACAACGGGCTGGCGCTCGACGCACAGCAGGCGGCGGTGCGGGCGCTTTATCAATATGCACGGGGCCAGGCCTATGCGGTGGGCGAATACCAGCCGGAGCTGCTGGGGCAGCCGAAGCTGATCCTGCTGCCTTCGCCGATGGGACTGACCGACGAAGCATGGACGGCAATCGAGAAGCGGGTGCGTGAGGGCGCGGTGCTGCTGGTGACCGGGCCGTTCGCAGACGACGCTCATATGCACGCAACGGGCCGCCAGGATGCGGTGGGCATTCCGTATAGCAAAGAGCTGCTGACCTTGCGCGAAGCGCCGTTCCACTTCCCGGGCGGAGACGAGCAGCTGAGCTTTGGTGGGACGAAGACCAACACTCAGAGTCGCGCCATGTTGGCCGGTGGCGAAGAGTGGATGGAAAAGCCGCTGGGCAAGGGGCGCATCCTGTTCGCCGCGCTTCCGTTGGAACTTAACGACAACTTGCAGGCGGTGGGCGATGTCTACCGCTACGCGCTGAAGACCGCGCGTATTGACCCGATCTACACCACCACGGCCAGAGACCCCGGGATCCTGATTTGTCCAACGGTGTTCGCGAAGGCGACGTTGTATGTGCTGACGTCGGAGACGGAGACCAGCGAGGTAGCGTTTACCGATGTGCGCAGCGGCAAGACGTTCGCGGGAACACTGGCCGCGGGACGCGCCGCGCTGGTGATGGTGGAGACCGATGGGAAGGTGCTGGCGTCGTATCACTGGACGGAGCGGTAGGGCTGTAGATCCTGATCCGAAGATCCAGACCTGGGGGCCACCTAAGTTCATCGAAAACGAGGGAGACACAAGCAATCCACTCGCGAATTTAACCCTCTCAACGCGTGCACGATGTCCCAAAAACGGCCCCGCAGTTGGTACTGTCATTCATCTGTTCGATCTTGTCGCAGCCATCCTTGTTTCCGAAATCGCAAGCCTTGGCGTAATAGGCGCGCGCATCCAGATCGCTCGCGCCCACTCCGCGTCCGTGCTCGAAAATCTTTCCCAAATACAGGCAGGCATTTGCCTGACGTTGCTTGCACAGGGGGTCAAAAGCAAGCCGGGCTTCGATCCATTGCTTCCTGGCATACAGGTGTTCGGCCAGGGTTTCCTGCTCCGCCAGAGAACCTTGCGCGGTAACCGGAAGAGCCTGTTCCGTCGCTGGCGCGGTTTGCTGCGGGCTCAGGTCGCGATAGGCGGCACACCCCTCCGCGTCGCCTTTGTCACAGGCCCGCGAGAACAGTGCCGTTGCCATGAATTTGTCGTAATTCCCTCCCTGTTTGTCGCCATAGATGCGCGCCAGGTAGACACAAGCGACCACGTTTCCTCCCGTGCAACCGCTGCTGAACACGGGCTTGGCCGGGGTATATTCGCGCTTTTCAAAGTGCGCGACAGCTTCCTTGAACTTTTCATCGGGCGACTGTGCCGACAACGCTTCCCGCTCAAGCAGTCTTTGCTTGCGTGCTTCATTTTCCGCGTCCTGCCTGATAGCGCGCGCAGGTATAAACTGCAGCTGGACGATTTTCTGGGTTGCGGGCTCGATCGTAAAATCTATCTTCAGGGTATCGAGCTTATCATCGCCGGCTGCCTGGATCGAATGCGGGCCGGGGGCGACCTCCGCGTTCACCGATTCATCTGGCTGGATTTTGCCTTTTGCCACTCCGTCAAGCGTCCACGTGCAGGGGAGGTCGCTCAGCAGTATGAGCGTTGCGGCTCTTCCTTTGCTTGGTTCGGTGGGAGTCTTGCTTTGCTGCGCAATCGTAAAGCGACCCGCGAGCATCAAAGCCGCCGCAAACAAACTTACCGCGAATTTACTTTTATGCATAGAGTTTTCCCCTTCAAGTTTGCCAGGCAATTATAGGCAGACGCCCCCTCCGAAGAACACATGCCCGGCAATTTATGAATTGTTTTCCCCAGCAAGGACAGAAAGCTGACCGAGTTTGTAGGAAGGGATGGGACTTATGTGGGGTTTCGTCAGAATCGCTCGATCAGTACGGCGGGCGCGGGGCCTTGCCTGCCGCCCAGAAGCCAGTCGAGGGTCTGGCGAATGTCCGTTTCGCGGGCCTGGCCTTCGATGCGGGCGATGACTTCGCCCTGTTCGTCGAGGATCATGGTCGCGGGCAGGAGATTGCCCAACGCGGCGCTGTCGAGCATGTCGAGATCCGCGCCAAGCCATGGAGTGAGATTGGCTTGGGCGTCGAATTGCTGGCTGCTCCAGAACTTCTCCACCTTGGCGCGGTCATGGAGGTCATCGGCAGAGGCGGCGATGAAGCGAACCTTTTTTGGCCCGTTCTTCTGCACATATTCCTGACTAAGACGCGCTAGCAGCGGCAGCTCTTCTCGACAGGGCCCGCACCAGGTGGCCCAGAAGTTGAAGACGACGATGGAGCCACGCAACTCGGCGAGCCTGTGGGTGTTTCCAGCCATGTCTTTGAGTTCGAGGTTGGGCGCGCGTTTGGCCTGTGCCGACTGCGCCAGTAGGCACGTCGCAATTGCAAGGGCAATAAGTCTTTTCATGCAGAGATCCTTTGCCGATTCGCTCGGCGGCAAATGTGTCGAAGCCAAGAGCAGAAACCCTCCCGGCGTAAAAAAGGCCGGGAGGGAGATTGCCGCTTTGAGTAAGATCGCTGGGCTAGAAACGATGCGTCCAGCTGGCCAGCCAAACGTATTGCGCGAAGGCGGCATCGCCGTGGGTGCCATAGACCTGGTCGGGATAACTGCTGGTGCGGTCGCGATGAACGGCCTTGTACACGCCGGCGGTGAAGAGATCGGCGCGGCGGTTATATTGAGCTGCCGGGCCAGCAGTGACAGCAAAACCGGGACGGCGGAAACCGTCGTTGCTGTTGGGGAAGAGGTTGTCGGCGGGCACGCCTTCGTCGCGCAGGCTGAAGGTTGCGCCTAGACCCTTGACTTGCTTGACGGGAAAGGCCAGGCCTCCCTCAAAGAGATATTGATCGCTGATGGCGACGTAGTTTTCCAGCGGCGTTGTGGTGCTGAGAGTGGCTCCGCGCTGAATGCCGTTGGTGCCGCCCTGCGTGGCGATGTAATCGCCGTCGGTGTAGAAGGTGAGCGACTTGCCGATGCGCTGATAACCCATCCACTGCATCACCAGGCCCCATCCGCCGTTGCCCGGCTGGATGGAGTAATCGACAGGCGCGGTGACTTCGACGGGTGCACCGACACCGGTGGTGTTGGTGTTGGTCGTGTTTTGCACATCGTCGTTGCCAGTGGGCATCAGCAGGCCGAGACCGACGGAGAAGTTATTGTGGAGAGCATGCTGCGGATTACGAATCCACGAACTGACGCCGATGATGGTGTCGCCAATGCCGACCGAGGAGTACTTGATGGGCGAGTTCTGACTCTTACGGGTGGCGAAAAGATAGGGCACATCGACTTCGAAGCTGACGCGCGGCGTCCATTGATAGGTTACGTTGGCGGTGAGCAGGTTGATCTTGTTCTGCACCTGCGTACCGGCCTGGGCACGATATTCCTGATAGACGTCGCCGACATAGTGCTGATAGGAGTACTGGTGACGCTCGCCGATGGTGAGCTGGAAGTGTCCGGGCTCAAGTGTTCCGCCCTCGGCAAGGGGCAAGCCGCTCTGTTCGGGCGAACGGGCAAGAATGCATCCCTGGGCGTTGAGCTGAGTTGCACCGAGGGAGGCAAGTGCAAGCAAGGTGGCAGTTGCGGCCAGGGTGTTGAGCATGGAATGGAGCCTGTTTTTGAGCGTGCTTTTGGGCGTGCTTTTGGGCGCACCGGGGCGCTCGCCTGCGAGTGAAATGAAACGCATGGATGTGTAGCCTCTCTTGAAGTTTTAACTACAGGCACGGATTGATTCCGCCGGTACAAACAACAGGGGGAATCTGTTTGCTTGTCCAAATGCGCGTCATCCGTGGCCTTCTGGTAACCCTATCGGGAAGCTCGCGAGAGCGCACCCACCCAAGAGTGGAGATATGTCTGGGCCAATGGGTGCAGAAGTGTCTGGAGAGTGTGTTTCGGCGCGAAGGCGGGCAACCCGCCCATTATGAGACTGGAGAGCGGCGATCCTTTTCAAAACGGGGCTCAATCAAAATTGGGGGTCAAAAGGTTGCCGAGAAAAGCCGATACAAGTGCAATGCTGGAGTTGGCTGCGAGCGTTCTGTGCTGCGGAGCGGGATGCCTACGCAGTTGAGATCGCCGTACATATTCCCCTCATCACGGAGCCTTCAGGAAGGTGAAGGCCTGTTCGAGCAAAAGGGGAATTGTGATGGCCAAGGCGATCGGTGCGGGCTGCACCGCACGGCGCGATCTCGCGCCTGTATCCAATGTTTTGACTAGCTTGTTGAACCAGGGACAACACCTTCAACCGATCCGGGGAATGCTCGTTGTGCTGGCGTTCCTGATCGCTTCGTGCGTGGGCAATGCCGAAGAATCTTTGTTGTCGAACCGCGTCCCCGAAGCAGGGCGGATACGACCGAGCGAAATCATTTACGAAGGCATGACTTCCTTCGGAAATTACAGGGTATTTGGCGCAGCGGAGAGTGAAAAGCTCTACACCGCCGGCGTGGAATTCGATCGTGAACTCTGGCCCCGGGTGATGGGCGCGCGCGTGGATTACGTATCCGAGATCCTGCCTGTGGTTCTGCTCTCTCAACCGGTGAAGGCGGACATCTGGGGTAACCCTGAAGGCAGCGCCAAGGAGATTGTGCCGGGCATGGGGGTTACGCCTCTTGGCGTCCGTTTGCTGTGGCGGGATGGACGGAGATGGATGCCGTACTTTTTGACCAAGGCCACCGTGCTGGGCTTCACGCAAAAGGCGCTCTCGCCGCAAGCAACCTATGAAAACTGGAGCTTCCATTGCACCGGAGGCGTGAAGGTTAAATTGCATGGCCGCTACGACCTGCGCCTGGGATTGCTGAGCGATCTGCATTTCTCGAATGCGTTTGTGGTGCGCTCCAATCCGGCGCTGGATGTGATGAACGTGGATGTGGGGATTGTGTACCATCTCCCCGGACGGGGTGGGGCGCGCTAAGGCGCATTTTTCACGAGCCGCGAAGCATCGTAGCGCCGGCCTCCCTGGCCGGCTGTGGTGCGGGCGTCCTTGTCCGCACTTCTCCACGATTGATTACCGACTTGCGCCACCTCCGCCCGTTTGCCTTTCCCCGGTCCCGCGTGATTGACTGGGTGCCGAAGGCGGAGCGGACAAATGGCCTACGTACTGGCGCTGGACCAGGGGACGACGAGTTCCCGCGCGATTCTCTTTGACGAACAGGGCGCGATTGCTGCCGTGGCGCAGCACGAGTTTGAGCAGTTCTATCCGCAAACGGGGTGGGTGGAGCACGATCCGACGGAGATTCTGACCAGCCAGCTCAGTTGCGCCGTGGAGGCACTGGGGCGCGCCGGGGCGGTGCCGCGCGATGTGGCGGCCATCGGCATCACCAACCAGCGCGAGACGGTGATTGTGTGGGATCGCGCGACGGGCAAGGCGATCCATCCGGCGATTGTTTGGCAGGACCGGCGCACCGCGGCGCAGTGCAGCGCGCTGGAAGAGAGCGGAGTCGGCGAGACGGTTTCGGCGAAAACCGGCCTGGTTCTGGATCCGTATTTTTCGGCCACCAAGGTCCGCTGGATTCTGGAAAACGTCGACGGCGCGCGGGCCCGTGCCGAGCGGGGCGAACTGGCCTTCGGGACAGTCGATAGCTGGCTGATCTGGCACTTGACCAGCGGCATGAGGCACGTAACGGACGTGACCAACGCCTCGCGAACGCTTTTGTTTAATATCGTGACCGGCAAGTGGGACGAGGAGCTGCTGCGGATCTTCGGCATTCCGGCCAGCATGTTGCCGGAGGTGGTGTGGTCCAGCCAGAAGGTTGGCGAAGTGACCACCACGCTCGGCCTTGGCGGCATTCCAATTGCTGGCATCGCCGGCGATCAGCAGGCGGCGCTCTTTGGGCAGTTGTGCTGGAAGGCGGGGCAGGCCAAGAATACCTACGGCACAGGATGCTTCTTGCTGCAAAATATCGGCACCGGATTGGATTGCAACGGCGTGGACGGCAACGGCGGCGGCTTTGCGCGGTCGAAAAACAGGCTGATAACGACGCTCGCGGCCAGCGCGCACCGGCGATTGGAGTATGCGTTTGAGGGCAGCATCTTCATTGGCGGAGCGGTGGTGCAGTGGCTGCGCGACAACCTGAAGCTGATTGCCGGCTCGGGCGATGTGGAGGCACTGGCGGCCAGCGTTCCCGACACCGGCGGAGTGGTATTTGTGCCCGCATTTGTGGGGCTCGGCGCGCCGCACTGGGATCCGCATGCCAGCGGGATGATGATCGGCCTGCGCCGCGATACACGGCCGGGGCATATCGCGCGGGCGGCGCTGGAGAGCATTGCCTTCCAGGTGGCGGATGTTCTGGAGGCGGTGCAGGGCGAGACCGGCACTCCGCTGGACGCGCTGCGCGTGGATGGCGGCGCGGCGGTGAACGATCTGCTCATGCAGTTCCAGGCGGATGTGCTGGGCGTGCCGGTGGTGCGTCCGCAGGTAACCGAGACGACGGCGCTGGGAGCGGCGTATCTGGCCGGGCTGGCGACGGGCTTCTGGGCTAACCCGGGGGAACTGAGCGCACAGCGCCAGCATGACCGGCGCTTCGAACCGCGGATGGATGCTGCGGAGCGGCAGGACCGGCGCGGGCGCTGGCAAAGAGCCGTGGAGCGCTCAAAGAACTGGGAGAGTCAGTAGATTCCGCTTTCGTTGAGATGCGCTTTGTATTTGTTGTCGGTGCCGATGATGTGATGGAGGAGCCATTGCTTGAGATACAGGGCTACCTGCATGGGCGGAGCCGGCAACTCGCCGGACTTGAGTTTTCGTTGGGTTTCGAGCACCCAGGAAGTCATCTCTTCATGCTTCCGCCGATGTGAATCCGTATCGGGATAATGCGTCAACTCGAAGAACTCTTCTTCGTGGGCGAAGTGGATCTGCGTATATTTCGCCAGGCGCTCGAAGGTCCCATCGAGCAAATCGCGGGTGGAATTGTCGAGGATTCGGTCGTATAACTCGTTGACGATCTCGATGAGCTGTTTATGATCGGCGTCCAATGCCTCAACGCTCACACTGAGCTGATCGTTCCAGTCCATGAAAGGCATAAGATTCATGCCCCCTTCTGCTAAGGGCGAGCATACGGAAAACCCGCCTTTTTGGATGTGACGTGCAGCACGGAATCGCCGATGGCTTTCGGCTTTTCGAGGAGATATGTGGACCCCCTGCGCAGGGCGCTTGCGGCGCGGCAGGCGCTTCGCGCGGCCCGCGCTCCAAATGCGTTCGGGATTTTGCAGTGCGGCAGCGGATTCGCATAAGAGTTCCAGTCCAGTTGCGGGACTGGTATGCTTTTGGCAACGCGATCTGTCTTGCGCGTGCGTGGAGGAGATTCAGCGATGGTTTTGAGAGAAGATACAGCGACACCGGCACGTGCCGGGCGCGGGCTCGACCCGAAGGGTCTTCTGGTGCTGATGGCTGCGTGCGCGTTTTTCAGCTGGCCCGCGAGGTCGGAGTCAGTCGCGGCGGCGGCTTCGGGCGCGGAATCGGATACCCATGCGAGCGCCACTGCGCCGTATGAGGGAAGTGAGAACATCACCATCGACATGGTGGTGCGCGACAAGAAAAGCAGGCCGGTGGGGGACCTTGCTGCCGCGGATATCGCCGTGAGCGACGCGGGAACTCCGGTTCAGCTTACGGACTTACACCGGTTGACGGCGCAGTCGGGCGGCGGAGCGCGCATCGCGCTGGTATTCGACCACATGACGCCCGAAGCCGCCAAGGTGGCCAGCACGCTGGCCGGCAAATTGCTGCAAATGACGCCACCGAAGACCTCGTTTGCGGTGCTGGGCGTGGACGGGCGGCTGCGTCTCTTTCAAAACTACAGCGAAGACCGGGGAGCTGTGACGACGGCCATCGGGACCGCGGTGGACGCGAACGCGGAGAATCAGATTCCGGAGGCGGAAAAGCGGCTTTTAGAGATCGAGCGGACGGGGACGCTGGGAGCCGGCCGGAGTGTGAGCGTGGAGGAACGCGCCCAGGCGCGGATCATGGTGGCGGCGCTGGAAGAGGCGATACGGGTGGTGCAGGGTGAGCATGCGCAGCCCGCTCTCGCCGGTTTGCTGGCGCTGGCGAAGGCGCAGCAGAACCTGGCCGGGCGCAAGATCATCGTCTTTTTCTCAGCCGGACTGCGGACCAACGACCGCAGCGAGGGCATGTCGAAAGAGGTGGTGGAGGCGGCCAACCGCGCGGGCATTGGCATTTACACCATGGATACCAGCGGCGTCACCAGCAAGTCGTTCGACGTTTTGACCATGATGGGTTTGGGGACCGCGCCTTTGCCACCCCTGTTGGTTAACCCGAATGGCACTGTGGGCAACCCCGAAGGCATGCTGCAGACCCCGAACGGAGATATGATGCGTGTCGCGGTATTGGCGGGAGGGAAGTCTCTGGCATCGTCGGAGAACCCCTTCGATCGCGACCGCAGCAGTTCCGAGGGTGATTCTCTCGCCCTGCTTGCTCTCGGCACGGGCGGCTTTGCCATTCGCTCAGGGGACGGGAATTTGAGCAAGCCGATGCAACGGCTTATCGAAGATGTATCCGACTATTACGAGGCGACCTATACCTCGAATCTCAAGGACTATGACGGGCAGTTCCACCCCATCGACATTCATCCGCTGCGCAAGGGTGTGAGCATACGGTCGCGGGCGGGGTACTTTGCGCTCTCTCCGGAGGCCTCCGGTTCATTTGGTGTACAGCCTTTCGAGGCCCCGCTGCTGAAGGCGCTGGGCGCCCCTCAGCTGACCGACGAGATCGGATTCCGCCAGACGATTCTGCACATGGGCGGAAATGCGGCCGGGGGGCAAAGCGAGCTGGTGATTGAGGTTCCTGGGTCGCATGTGCAGGTTCACCAAGATCAGCGCACGCTGCTGTATCAGGCCCATCTGGCGATACTGGCCCAAGTGAAGGACAAGTCGGGCGTGGTGGTGGAGCGGTTCAGCGAGGATGTGGAGCGCAACGGAGCGCTGGAAACGGTGGATACATTCCGCGCCGGGGCGATCACCCTGCAAAGGCACTTCCGGCTGACTCCGGGGAGCTACGTGCTAGAAGCCATGGTGCTGGACCTGCTGGGGGGAAAGGCAGGCGGTGCGAGAACGGAGTTCGCGGTCGGCGGGGCGTCGGACGGTCCCGGTTTGAGCGATATCGCGCTGGTGAGAAGCTTGGAGCCTTTCGGCTCCGCACCCGATCCGATGGACCCGATGCTATATAACCGTTCCCGGGTGGTTCCGAACCTGGCGCTGGAGGTTGCAGCGGGTACGCCGCGCATCTCCTTCTTCTTCAGCATTCACCCCGAGGGCAGTGCCGCAGTCGGAGAAAGCAAGCTGAATGGCAAGCTTGACATGGAGATACAGCGCGCCGGGCAGACCGTCTCGCGCTCGACGATGCCAATTGCGCGCGGTGCTGAAGCTGAGGACCTGGCGAATCTGCCCACCATCCTGGCCGGCGCACTGCCGGCCGGCGACTATCGCGCCGTGTTCACCTATGTACAGGACGGCAAAAGCATTTCGCGGGATGTGGCATTCAAAGTGGTGGGAGATTTGCCGAAAGGTGCAGCGTCCTCCACCGAAACCGCAAAGAACACCGCGATTACAGGCTCGGCGGTGGGCGACCCAGGCGAACTTGCACCAGGGCGGTTTACCGCGCCTCCGGCGACGAACTCCACGGGGCCCAGCGAGAGCGAACGCAACGCCCTGCTGGACGGCGCACGCACGCGCGCACTGGGCTATCTGGCTTCGCTGGTGAATTTCAAGTGCATTGAGGTCACTGACCGCTTGGCCGATCCGAAGGGAACGGGCAGCTGGCTGCGTCACGACAAGATCGCCGAGTTGCTGACTTACGAGAATCAGCAGGAGTCGCGCAGCCTGCTCACGGTGAACGGGAACAGCGGCGCGGACCAGGCTGTCGACATGAAGGGCGCGCGCCTGGAGGGTGAGTTCGGGGGCGTGCTGGAGATCGTCTTCGACCCCGCCGCCAAGACCGAATTTGCGTGGAAGGAAACGGATGCGCTGGATGGCGCAGCGGTTGAGGTCTTCAGCTACCGCGTGGATGCGAAGAACTCCAAGTTCGCCGTGGTGGCGCTGCCGCACTCCTCGGAGATTGTCGGCTTCCACGGGCTGGTTTACATCGACTCCGCTACCCACGGCGTGCGGCGCGTGGTGATGGATGCGGACGGGATTCCGGCCGACTCGGCGGTGCGCGCATCCGGGCTCACCATCGACTACGACTACATCGCCATCAACGGCCACGACTACCTTATGCCGGTGCGCGGCGAACTGCGGATGAAGATGGTGAACACCGGCGCGATTCTGCACCGCATTGAGTTCCGCGACTACCACCGCTTCGGATCGGCGGTGCGGCTGGTGGGTATGACGCCGCCATAGCCGCTGGCCGCAGGGGCGACTGCTTCGCGTGGCCCGCGCTCGAACTACGCGCGGCACCTGCGGTGCGACAGCCGCCTTCGTCAGGCCCGCGCTCAAAATACGCGCGGGAGTCGGGATGGCGACGGCCTTGCGATGGTAGGGTTAGCTTTCTGGCGGGATGAAGCGGATGCTTTTTCGGTTTCAGCGTGAGCAATACTGCCCCGTGCCCCATACTTTTCGCGTTCTTTGCGAAAAGGCTGGGATGCCTCAAATCCCGATCTCGACTATAAGCAGATGAATCGAAAACGCGCGCAGCGCAAAAACGACGGGGGCCGCGTTCAACGCGGCCCCCGTCGTTTTTGGTTTGCTGGCTGTGAACGCGAAATCAGTTCACGGTGAGCACAATGGGAGTCTGGGCGGTTAAGGTCCCCGATGTCGCGGTGATGGAAATGGTGTAAGCGCCGGTGGTGGTTCCATAGTTGGTCGTGGTCCCGCCTCCGCCTCCGCCGCCTGTGTTGCTGCTTCCGCCTCCGCCTCCGCAGGCGAAGACTCCGCCGGCCAGTGCTATGCAGAAGAAGAACATGCCAAGCAGCGTCCGCCATTTACGACGTTGCGCGGGACGGATGAGGAAGAGCACACAGGCGAGCGCCATACCTCCGGCGGGAATCCATCCACCGCGGGAGGCGCGATCCGTCTCGCGGGCCGCGTTCGACGTGGTGGTGGTGGGCGTGGTGGTGATGGTCAGCGTGGCGGTTCCGGCCGCAGTTCCGGTGATGTTGACCGGGGTGGTTGCGCCGAAGCTGAGCGTCGGCAGATCGGATGCGCCAGCCGGTTGGCTGGTGATGGTCGCGGTTAGCGCGACCGATCCGGTGAACCCGTTGCTGGGGGTCACGGTGATGGTGGAGGTGTTTCCGGTGGTCGCGCCGTGGGTGATGGTGAGCGCGGCGCCGGCAATGGAAATTCCGGGCGTGGGAACAGCGGAAACGAAGACTTGGTCACCACTGCTGCCGGGAAGATAGTTTGCGTCGCCGCTATAGTTTCCGGTAACGACAGCGCCACCAACGGCCAGCGAGTTTGCCGGGATGGTAACGCTGGCGGAACCGGCCGCCAGTGGGATTGCCCCGGAGTTATAGGCTCCGCTGGAGAAGGTGATGGTTCCGGTCGCGACAGGAACGCTCACTTTATCACCTGGCGTCCAGATGACCGGGACGATGGAAACCGAGAGCGTCAAAGGTTGATTGACCACGATAGACGGGATGTTCGGTGTAAACACGATTTCGGGCGTCGCCATGAAATTGACGATCCCAGTGGCGGTTCCGGAGGTGTAGGTGGAGTCGCCGCTATAGGTCGCCTTGAAGGTATTCGCGCCGCCTTCCATGCCGCCCTGGATGGTGAAGGTGGTGGAGCCGTTGACCAGAGGTTGCGGACTCGCAATCCAGTCGGGATTGGTGAGGCTGATTGAACCTGTCGGCGTAGGGCTGCCGCTGGGCCCGGTAACCGAAACCGTGAGCGAGAACGGGTAGCCGGTCAGGTTGCCCGTGGGAGTCGTGACGGTCACGGTGGGCTGGGTGGTTCCAGCGGCGGTCACGTTGAGGGAGATGCCATTGCTTGCGGTGGTGTAGTTGGCGTCGCCACTATAGAGGGCATCGATGGCCTGGCTGCCCGCCGTGAATGTGTTGGCCGGGACGGTGAAGGATACGGTTCCATTGATGATCGTCGCCGCAGGGGTGGTGACCACCGGGCTTCCGTAAGTCAAGGTGATTGTGCCGGTGGGCGCCGCGATATTGGTGACCGGAGCAATGGTCACGGTAACGGTGACTGGCTGGTTGCTCTTGATGGAGGTTGGGGAGGCGGTAACGGTGAGCTTGGGCGTGGCTTTGTCGATGACGATGACGATGGCCGTAGAGGTGGCAACGGCATAATTGCCGTCGCTGTTATAGACGGCGGTAATGCTGTTTGTCCCGGCGGGGAGAGAGGGCGTGTAGGCTGCGGTTCCGGAGGCGGGTTTGGCGGCGCCGATGCTGGCCGCCGTGCCTACCATCGGAACAGTAGCAAGGGCCGTGGAGCCGTTCATGAAAGTGACAGTTCCGCCCGGAGCGGCACCATAGGCGGAAGTGGAGAGAGTCGCCGTAAAGGGCACTGCGGTGCCGATCGTTGCGCTGCTCTGGTAGTTATCGAAGAGAGTGAGTGTGGTGGGCGCCGGTTGGACCGTGAAAGCCACCGGCGCGCTGGTGCTGGCTTTGAAGCTGGCGTCGCCGGGGAAGCTTGCCGTGAGGCTTAGCGCGCCTCCCGGAAGCGCGGTTGTCTGCAGTTCGGCTGCGCCGTTGGAATCCAGGGTTGCGGTCCCCAGCGTTGCGGTCCCGCTCAGGAAGGTAATGGTGCCGGTGGCCGCGCCGTTGGGGCTGGTTGCCGAAGCACTGTTCCCGTAGGGTTGCGCATCGATCAGAAATACAGAGCCGTAATAAGGCGTGGACAACTGCTTGCCGGTCAAGGGGTCGTAGTAGCCCGCGACCTCGAGGGTAATTGAACTGCTTTCGGGGCCGACGGTGACCGGGATGGCGTTAGAATCGCTTTCGGCCAGGGTGCTGCTTCCACCGTAGTGGGCGCTGACAGAATAGCTGCCGCCGGGCAGGCTGTTGGTGATGCCGGTACCCGTTCCGGCGAGCAGGGAGACGTCCCCGAGGGCGTCGTTATTGGGGAGCGTGGCGGGGCTGAGGTTGTCGACCAGGGCAACATTGCCGGCTGCCGTGGCTCCGCCTCCGCTGACGCCGACGTTGACGCTGACCTGCGCTCCATGGGTGAGGGTAAGGGCCGTGGTACCGCCGTTCAGGGTGAGCGACGAGGTGGTCGCCGTCAGGCCGGCGCTGTTCCAGTTACTGAGGAGTTGGCTGGCGTCGACGCTGCCCAGGCCGCTGGCTTCGTCGTAGCCGGTGACGGCGTTGTAGCCGGTCATGAAGGAATAGCCGCCGGTATTCGCCGCGCAATTGGCCGTTCCGCTGTTGCAGGCGACAGAGTTGTTGCCTGAGGTGACGTCGTGGAAGACGGTGGAGTATTTGGATTTGGCCAAGTCATAGAGCACGTAGTCGGCCTGCCCGAGGCGGGAGCCGACCTTCTGCTTGACGAGGGCCAGAATACCGGCCATGGCCGGTGCAGCGGCCGAGGTTCCGCCGACTCCGGTGAGATTGAAGTTGCTGCCGGTGGAGGGCGTGCCGGCGCAATCGGTCTGCAGAACGCCGCTGGAGTTGTAATCCTGGTCGGTGCAAAGTCCCCAAGTTGCGCCGTAGAGTCCGTTCCCCGCCAGCAGGGAGACGTCGGGCAGATTGCGGCCGGTCTGGTCCGTGGCGAAGCTGGACTGCCAGTTGGGAACCGCATACCCCGCTTTGCACGCCGAACTGGTGGATGTGGAACAGCTGCTGACGCCGCCGCCAGCGGCGACGATGTTGGCGTTGGAAGAGTACTGGGTTGCGGTCCAGGGCACATTGGCGCCGATGGTGGTGTTGTCATTCTGGAAAGTGGAGTCGTTCCATGGTTTCTCCGGGATGTACTTGAGCGCGCTGCGGTGGTCGGGCAGCGCGTTGGTGACATCGACGTAGGTGGTGAAGCTGGTGGGGAAGTTGCTGAACAGGGTATCGAAGTCGGTGCCGCCGACCGCGATATTGTACGGGGTGGAGGCGATCCCGTTGACGGCGAGGCCATAGTGGGCAGAGGTTTCGGTGTTCTCGTTGTCGCATCCGGCCGAACCGCTGTCGCCGGTGGAAACGGTGACCGAGATGCCTTGGGCGGCGGCCTGCTGCCAGAGATTGTAGATGTACTGGTTGCCGCCCACGCCCTGGCTGGCCTCGCAGCCGCCGAAGCTGACATTGAGGATGTCGGCCTGGTTGTCGTCGATGGCGCGGTCGATGGCCAGGAACAGGCCGGAATTGAAGGAGGTGTCGGCGGCTGTGTAAAGGATGATGTTGGCGTTGGGCGCGATGCCGGTGGAGATCTGAGTGTCGAGATAAGCCTCGATGGCATCGCCGTTCTCGCCCGGATCAGCGCCATCGACAACCACCGTGGTGGCCTTGGGAGAGAGCCCGAAGGTGGCGCGGTAGTTGGCGTTCTGGTTGATGTCGATGTTGGAGTCGCCGGCAATGCCGATGGTAGTGCCGGTGCCGTCGTAGGCGGTTCCAGGGGTTCCGGTGTAGTTGGGGTTGAGGCTGGTGGGGGTGTCGTAGACAGTGGCGGCGTCGGCGGGGCCGAGGTAGATGGTGTAACCGTTGCTGGCGTTGCCTGTGGTGTATTCGGGCTCGATGCGCCGGGTGACAGAGTTATAAACGCCGCTGGGGGCGCGGATGAACTGCGCGCGGGGCGAGAAGTTGTTGAGCCGGGCCAGGCCAGCGACGACCGGGGCGAGTGCGGCGGGAATTTGCGGGTCGGTGGCGTTGGCCCAGTGCGTTTCGCCGTTCACGGAGTAGCGGTGGAGCGAGGTGTGGAAGGCGGCTTGGACCTGGCCGACGGTGCCGGAGAATTCGATGGCCGTTCGGCCTTTGGCGACCCGGTTGGTGGTGAAGCCGTGGCTTTGCAGCCAGGACTGAACAGTGGCGAGGTCGCTATCGGAGACGCCGAAGCGCTGGCCGAACTGCTCAGGGGTGAGCCAATTGCGGAAGCCGGGGGAATTGGGATCCTGGGTGGACTGGAGCCAGGTGCGCAGATCGGCCTCCTGCTGGGCACTGCGCTGCAGGACGAGGAGCAAACGGCCAGCAGCCATGGACTCGGGAGCAGGCCCTTGGTCAAAGGCGGGCTGAGCCAGCGGATGGATGTTGCCGGAAAGTGTCACCAGCGAAGATTCATCGATGGTCCCATGGACGCGCACTGCTTCGGAGGCGCGGGCAGTCCCCTGAAGGAGTAAAGCCGTCAGGAAGAAAACCAACAGGGGTAGAGGGCAAAGGCGCTGCAGTCTGGAGCGTGTCATGGCTTTCCTATCTGGACTTTCCCATTTTGAACAAGGAGGAGGCATCTTCTTGAGCGAAACCAGAGTCCCTGTATCCGATCAGTTTCGTGCAGCGTCGCCGCTCCCTGACGGTCGCAGTGACTTCCACGCCAGCGACGAGAACCTGTCGCCCTGGGCACCGGCTTTGACGCTATGCTTCCGGGGTACACCAACTCTGGTTTTGCTGGAAACGCGCGGCGTTCTATTCTGCTGCCGCAGTAACTTGGAGCCCGGTGGAGACGGCCAGTTGTGACTCCCAACCTGGTCGCAGATTGAGCCTTGAAGCAGAGCGGCAATCGGAAAAGGTAGAAGCGGCTTGATCGAAAAATATGAGCTGTCGTGCACCTGAACCAAGAGCACTGCAATCAAATCACTTATTTGCCTTGCAGCCCGCAGGAGTTCATGGTCCCAGAGCGCCACGCAAAGGGCCATTGCTCCGGTGGCTGCAATTTTACACTGGGGCAATCCGGAAGGACGCAGGGGAGGGTTTAATCCGGAGGGGCGCGGCTGTTTCCACGGGTCGCGATGCGCGAACAGAGGCTTATGGGATGGGGCGAGCCGCCGATAGGGAGAAGTAGGTGCTTCGTCTCTTGCAGGAGAGCCATGCCTTGAGATTCCGGTGCAGGGTCGCACCCCTGCGAGGCATTTGACATTCCGGGAGAGAGAGCCGGGCCAGCGAAGGATGCTGGAAACGCGAGTCGAGGTGGAGTGTGGGCCAAGGCGGGGAGACGATCATTCGGGATGGTTTGGCGGATGCTGTGGAACAGGCGCCGGCGAGCATTGCCATTACGGACAAGCAAGGCCGGATTCAGTATGTGAACCCCGCGTTCACGCAGCTGACCGGCTACTCAGCCGAGGAAGTGGTGGGCCGGACCCATCGCATTCTGAAATCCGGAAAACACTCCGAGGATTTCTACCGGAATTTGTGGACCACGATCCGCGCCGGCCGGTTATGGCGTGGGGAACTGGTGAACCGTCGCAAGGACGGCAGCTTTTACACCGAAGAAATGCAGATTGCCCCGGTGCGCGGGGAACAGAACGAGATCAAGGGCTACATTGCGATCAAGCAGGACGTGACCGATCGACTGGCTGCGGGAGTGACGCGCGACTTTCTGTCCATGCTCGTGGATACATCGGAGGAGGCGATTGTCACCTATGGGCTGGACTGGTCGATTCTGACCTGGAACCATGCCGCCGAGGTGATGATGGGCTACACCGCTGCCGAGGCGATCGGGAAGTCTTGGTTGATGCTGGCGTCGCCGGAGATGATTCCGTCCGCTGAAACGACTCTCGGGGAGGGGCTGAAGGGCCATTCGCGCGCCCAGCGCATGGTGGAGGCGGTCCGCAAGGACGGCCAGCGGATTCACGTTTCCATCACTTCGTGGCCGGTGCGTGACCACCGGGGAGAAGTGACCGGCGTATGCAACATCGGGCATGACGTGACGGCGCAGATGGAGGTGGAGAGTCGGCTGCGGGAGAGCGAAGCGCGCTACCGTGCGACCTTTGAACAGGCGGCGATTGGCATTCTTCACACCTCGCCGAAGGGCGAGTTCCTGCGCTGCAACCAGCGCTTTGCCGAGATTCTGGGGTATGCGCCGGAGGAACTGGTGGGAATGCATTTCCAGCAGATCACTCTGCCTGAAGACGCCCCCGAAAGCGCGCGCATGTTCTGGGAGTTGGAAAACGGAAAGAAATTCCTGCCCAGCTTCGAGAAACGCTATATACGCAAGGACGGGAGCATCACCTGGGTGAAGTTGTCGTCGTCGGTGCTGCGCGACAGCGACGGGCGAAGTCTTTACCACTTGGCGCTGGTGGAAGACATCAATCAGCGCAAGCTGGCGGAGTCGTTGCTGCGCGAGACCAGCGACAGGTTGAGGCTGGCCACAAGGGCGGGCGGTGTGGGGGTGTGGGATCTCGATGTTGTGCACAACCAGCTGACCTGGGACGACCAGATGTTCCGTCTCTACGGGCTTGTACCCGGCGAAGTGCAGGATTGCTCCAAGGTGTTGGAATCGGCTCTGCATCCGGAGGACCGGGCGCGGGTGCTGGAAGAGATCGATGCGGCGATGCAGGGGGACCGGGAATTCGACACCGAGTACCGGGTCAAGTGGCGGGATGAAAGCATTCATTTCATACGCGCCGTAGGCCAGGTGGACCGGGATGCGTCGGGAAACCCGGTGCGCGCCATCGGGACCAACTGGGACATCACGGCGCTGAAGGAGTCGGCTGAGGCGCTGCTGAAGAGCAACCTGCGGCTGCAGGAAGAGACACTGCGCGCCAACGAACTGGCCAAGGAAGCAGCCGCGGCGACAGCGGCCAAGAGCGAATTCCTGGCCAACATGAGCCACGAGATTCGCACCCCGATGAATGGCGTGATCGGCATGGCCGGCCTGCTGCTGGACACCGAACTGAACGCCGAGCAGCGGCGCTATGCGGAGACGGTGCGGGCCAGCGGAGAATCGCTGCTGTACCTGATCAACGACATTCTGGACTTTTCGAAGATTGAGGCGCACAAACTGGAGCTGGAGTCGGTGGACCTTGACCTGCGGGGCCTGCTGGAGAGTCTTGCGGGAACGGTGGCGGCACAGGCGTTTGCCAAGAACCTGGAACTGATTTCGAGTGTCGACCCGGAGGTTCCGCAATGGCTGTGTGGCGATCCGGCGCGGTTGCGGCAGATTCTGACCAATCTGCTGGGGAACGCAATCAAGTTCACCCGTGACGGAGAAGTGGAGTTGCGCGTGCAAGTGCAAGAGGCGCGCGCAACCGATTGCCTGCTGCGCTTCACCGTGCGGGACACCGGAATCGGCATACCGCAAGACAAATTGGGGCTGGTCTTTGAGAAGTTCAGCCAGGTGGACTCGTCCACAACGCGGAGATTTGGCGGTACCGGACTAGGGCTCGCAATTTCGATGCATCTTGCCGGGATCATGGGCGGAGAGATCGGCGTAAACAGCGAAGAGGGCAACGGATCGGAGTTCTGGTTCACAGTGCGGTTGGCAATCGGCGCCGCTCCGGAAGCGAATGCAGGAGGAACTGTGAACCTGGCGGTGCTGCAAGGGGTACATGCGCTGATCGTGGACGATCATGCGGCGCATCGCGGGGTTCTGACACGGCAGATGCAGCACTGGGGGATGCGGACAGAAGCGGTGGCGAGCGGCATCGAGGCCCTGCAGGCAGTTTACCGGGCGACGGAAGCGGAGGATTGCTTCCAACTGGCGGTCTTGGATATGCAGATGCCGGGGATGGACGGCGAGGCGGTGGCGGGAGCGATCCGGGCGGATGCGCGCCTAGTCGATACGCGCATTGTCATGCTGACATCGCTCGGGCCCCGCTATGGTTCGCAACGCTGCCAGCAGAACGGCTTCAGGCATCATGTGTGCAAGCCAGTGCGGGCGGAGGAGTTGGCCAGGGCTTTGGTGGGTGCGCTGTGCGAGGGCAACGAAGCTTGCCTTGAAATGGCCGACACCCCGGCCTCCACTGAGGACGCGGAGCACAACCAGCAGCGGGGCTTGCCGGCAGACGCTCGGATTCTTTTGGCGGAGGACAACTTCACCAATCAGCAGGTGGCCTTGGGAATCCTGAAGAATTTCGGCCTGCGGGCGGACGCGGTAGCGGATGGCGCCGAAGCGGTGCAATCGCTGGAAAGAACTCCTTACGACCTGGTTCTGATGGACATGCGCATGCCGGTAATGGACGGCGTAGAGGCGACGCGACGGATCAGGGACCCGCAATCGGCGGTTCTGAATCATGCGGTTCCCATCATTGCGATGACCGCGAACGTGCTGCAATCGGACCGCGACCTGTGTGCGGAAGCGGGTATGAACGGGTTTGTGTCCAAGCCGGTGGTGGCGCGGATCCTGCGGGAGGCGCTTGCGAAATGGCTCCCGGAGAAATGCGCCACAGTCGGCCTACAGGAGCAAGCGGAGAGCGCTGGTTCGAAGCAGTCTTCGACTGTGCAACCACTCACCTCGGAAACCGCATTGGAAGTGACGCCGGTCTTCGACTGGGATGGCGTGATGCAGCGCCTGATGGATAATACGACCTTGGCGGACGTGATTCTGAAGGCGTTTCTGGAGGACATTCCGCGTCAGATCGCGGCCTTGAAGGAAAAGATACGAGTGGGCGATCTGCACTCCTGCGGGCGAGTGGCGCATTCGATCAAAGGCGCCGCGTCGAACGTGGGTGGAGAGCGTTTTCGAGTGGTAGCATTTGCGATGGAAAAAGCCGCGGATGCAGGCGACTTGAGCGCTGTATCCGACCGCATGCAAACCTTGGAAATGGAATACGTTCGATTGAGAGATGCGATCGGCAGAGGTGGCAACGGTAGCAGCGGTTCAGAAAAAGTTGAGGTGAGCGCTCTATGAAGACACTGGTGGTTGAAGACGAGTTGACGAGCCGGCTGACGCTGCAGACGGTACTATCCGGCTACGGAGTGTGCCACAGCGCTGTGAACGGCGAAGAAGCATTGGAGGCTTTCCGCCTATCGATGGATTGCGGACAGCCGTACGACCTGATCTGCATGGATATCAAAATGCCGGGGATCGGTGGTGTAGAGGCGGTGCTGCAGATTCGGGGTATCGAAGAGGCGCAGGGCGTGCTTTCGAGCAAAGGCGTGAAGATCATGATGGTGACAGCCGCGGAAGCGCTGCAGGACGTCATTCTCTCCTTCAAGGCACAGTGCGATGAGTACCTGGTGAAGCCGATTGACGCCGCGAAGCTGCTGGAGAAGCTCCGCAAGATGGGCCTGATCGCCTGAGGTTTTCGAACTCCTCGCGCCGTGCCACGATGGAACGTGGCACGGCACCGAGGATGAGGATCAGACGCCGGCGAGAACCTTCTTTTCAGCAGGCTTTGTCTGGCGCACATGCGGCGGATGAACCGCCAGTGGAAGCAGCACAGAGACAGCCATGATCACCGCAATGACCCGCAGGCCGGTCGCGTATGACCCGCTGGCCTGGCGCATGGCTGCAATCAGCAGAGGCCCGAAGGCGCTGGCGCAGCCCCACGCGGTCAACATCAGGCCGTAAATGGGGCCGACGTTTTTGGAGCCGAAGTAATCCGCGGTGAAAGCGGGCATGGTGCCGAAGCCGCCTCCGTAGCACATGAGCACGACAAAGGAAGTCGTGCCGAGGATGGCCGCCTGCGTCATGGAGGGCATGGTCCAGAAGAGGAAGACCTGGACGAGAAACATGACGGTGAAGGTCCAGCGGCGGGTCAGGTAGTCGGAGGCCGCGGCCCAGAAGATGCGGCCCAAGGCGTTGCCGATGCTGACGATTCCCACCATAATACCGGCCTGCAGGACGGTGACCTTGGCGATTTCGCGGAAGATAGGCGCTTCCTGCGAGATGAGCGAGATTCCGGCCGTGACGTTGAGGAAAAGCAGCAGCCAGAGCGCCCACCACTGCCAGGTCTTCAACGCGCCGCCGAGGGTGTAGTCGGTGGCTGCGCGCTGCTTGACCTGGGTTGCGCTGGGGGTCCATCCGGCTGGCGTCCAGCCCGGCGGAGGATTCCGCATGAACGCGCCGGTGGCTACCACAACCACAAAATAGCCGACGCCGAGCCATGCGAAGGTATGCAGCACGCCGATCGATTGAATCATCCGCGTGGCCAGCGGAGCAACCACCAACGCGCCCGCGCCGAAGCCGCCCACGGCTATACCGGTGATCAGACCGCGACGGTCGGGGAACCACTTGAGCAGCACGGCGATCGGAACGATATAGCCGAAGCCCAGGCCGACGCCGCCGATCAGTCCATAGGTAAGATAGAGCCACCACAGGCCGATGCCGGAGTAGCTGGCGAGAAAGACGCCCAGCCCATACAGCAGCCCAGCGGTCAGCGCCACTACACGCGGGCCGGACTTGTTGAGCCAGAGCCCACCAAAGAAGGTGGCCACTCCGAGCACGAAGATGGCGATGGTGAAGGTGAGAGTGACCTGGGAGATGGACCAGTGGAACCGGTCCGTCAGAGGGGTGCGAAAGACACTCCATGCGTAAACGGCGCCGAGCGCCATCTGCATCAGAATGCCAGCCGCCGCAATTCCCCAACGGTTATTGACCGCCATATTGCCTCCAGTTATTTCTGTTCGAGATTTTTTATTCTTGCGGGCCCGCCTTTCCGCGCAGCTTGAGTTGCGTTCCTAGAACCTCAAGAAACCGGTTGATGAGTGCGACGCTGCGGCGCAGCTCCGGATGGCGGAACTGACCGAGCAACGCAAGCAGGCCGGGGGGTTCGATGACCGGCCGGTCGCGACTGCCGAGGGTTTCATCGGCTGCCGTGCACACGCATTGCAGCAACTCCGGATTGATTGCGCCAAGGGTGTTTGCCATGATGATGAGGTTGCGCAATCCGTTGATGGCCTGCGGCGAATCGGCAGCGGCGACCGTGGTTTCGACGATCTTGCCGCCCGCGCCAAGCGCCCCGCGCAATAGCTCGAAGACGCGCTTGTCGTGCAGCTGCTGCAGTAGCTCGTAGCCATCCAGCAGCGCTTCGGCGTGTTCGATGGGCGCATTTTCAAGACGGGCGACGAGTTCCCTGCGTGGGTCGCGAGGGGGAATCTGAAGCGGGATGGGTTGCGCCATGGCGGACTCCTTTGGTGGTTGCTATGGGTGCTCCGCACATTCTTACTTGGACCTGTACCTTGACCGCGTCGATTTTTGCTTTCCCAGGTCCTCAAAAGCGAGGGACCTGGGGCACCCAAATTTAGAGATTGAACTACGAAAAAACATGGTCACGGTATTAGTTACGCGTTTTTATCTGCACCAGTCCGTTGCCGGGCTGGTGGTAGTCGGAGCGCTTCCATTTGCGTTCCACTTCAATGCCCTGCTGCGGAGTCGGGCTGCCGTTACGCGCATTGGCGGGCGGCAGTGGGCTGTCGCCAGTCTCGGTGGTGACCTCCAGTCGCACCGAGGCCTCCTTGTAAGCCGGCGTGCTGGTCACCTTGTCGGTGTGGCTGCTGGTAAGCCGGTTGACCGGCTCTTCCACGGAGTTCATAGGCATGTAAAGCTCATTGCCTTTGACGCGGTCGGTCACCAGCGCCTGCACGTGTACTTTTCCATAACGAGAGGTCAGATTGACCCACGCGCCGCTTTCTATTCCGCGATGCGCGGCAAGCTCCGGCGAGACCTCGACGAAGGTGCACGGGGTTCTGGCGCGAATCCCTTCGGTCCGATAAGTCAGGTTGCCTTCGTGGAAATGTTCTAGCAGGCGGCCGTTGTTCAAATGCAGGTCGAAGTCCTCATCAACCTGATCGGTGGGCTCATTCCAGACGAGCGGGAAGAACTTGGCCTTGCCGTCGGGCGTGTTGAAGCGCTTGGTGTAGAGCAATGGCTGGTCGGACCCGTCCTCGGCTACTGGCCATTGCAGGGAGCGGAAACCTTCCAGGCGCTCATAAGTTACGCCGGCCATGATGGGGGTGAGCGGGGCAAGTTCGGCGTAGATCTCCGAGGGGTGGCTGTAATTCCAATTTGCGCCCAGGCGGTTGGCGATGTGCTGAATAATCTTCCAGTCGGGCAGGCTGTCGCCCAACGGGTCGAAGACCTGGTAGAGACGCTGAATGCGGCGCTCGGTGCTGGTGAATGTACCTTCCTTTTCCAGGCTGGGGCTGGCGGGCAGAATCACGTCGGCGTAGCGGCAGGTGTCGGTAAAAAAGATGTCCTGCAATACCAGGAAGTCGACCTTCTGGAGCGCGCCGGCAACGAAGTTCGCGTTAGAGTCGACCATGCTCATCTCCTCGCCGAAGATGTACATGGAGTGGATCTTGCCGTCGAGAATGGCGTCGATCATCTGGTGGTTGTTGAAGCCGGGCTTGGCGGGCAGGGTAACGCCCCATGCCTTTTCGAACTTGGCGCGGATCTCCGGGTCGTCGACCTTCTGATAGCCGGGGAAGAAGTTGGGCATCGCGCCGTGATCGCTTGCGCCCTGCACGTTGTTGTGGCCGCGCAAAGGATAGGCCCCGGTTCCGGGACGCATATAGTTGCCGGTGGCGAGCAGCAGATTCGAGATAGCCGTGGAGGTGTCGGAGCCCATCACGTGCTGGGTGACGCCCATGGCCCAGAGCACGCAAACGCGCTCGGCCGCAGCGATCATGTGTGCAGTTTCTACGAGAATTTCCTTTGACAAGCCGGTCCGTTCGACGGCCATTTCGAGAGTAAAAGGCGCAAGGCTCTGCCGGTATTCCTCGAAACCGTTGACCCACTTATCCAGGAATTCGGTCTTGGCCATTTTGTTGTCGAAGAGGTAGCGAGTCACCGCAGACAGCCAGATGAGATCGGTGCCTGGCTTTGGGTGCAGAAAGAGATCGGCGCGGCGGGCCATTTCATGCTCGCGCAGGTCGCTGACAATGAGCTTTTGACGGCCCTGCTTGTGGGCGCGCTTGACGCGAGTGGCCAGCACGGGATGACTCTCGGCGGTATTGCTGCCGATGATGATCACCAGGTCGGCTTGGGCGATGTCCGAAATGGACCCGGAGTCGCCGCCATAGCCCACCGTGCGGAAAAGTCCGATAGTGGCCGGCGCCTGGCAATAGCGCGAGCAGTTATCCATGTTGTTGGTGCCGATGACGGCGCGGGCCAGCTTCTGCATCAGGTAGCTCTCTTCGTTGGTGCATTTCGACGAAGAGATGAAGGCCAGAGAGTCCGGCCCGGTGGCGGCCTTGATTTCAGAGAATCGCCGCGCGACCAGCGAAAGGGCTTCGTCCCACGAAGCCTCGCGGAAGCGGTCGCCTTGGCGAATCAGCGGCGAGGTCAGGCGGTCCTTGCTGTTGACAAATTCCCAGCCGAATTTTCCCTTTACACACGTGGAAATGCCGTTGGCCGGCCCATCGAGCGGTTCCACTTTGAGGATGTGCCGGTCGCGTGCCCAGATCTCAAAACTGCAGCCGACGCCGCAATAGGTGCAGACGGTCTTGGTGCGTTTGACGCGCTCCTCGCGCATGGCGGCTTCGATTTCCGACATCTGCAGCACCGGGCCGAAGCCCACCTCCGGCTCAACTCCCTTGACGACGCCGATCATGCTTTGCTTGGCGGCATCGGGCAGGCCGGTGAAGAATCCCGCCTCCCCCAGCATTGAAGTTTCCATGAGCGCGTTGCAAGGGCAGACGGTGACGCAGTGGCCGCAGGAGACGCAGCTGGACTCGCCGATAGCCGTGCCGCCGTCCCACAGAACGCGCGGGTGCGGGTCTTCCCAGCGGATGCTGAGGGTTTCGTTGACTTGTAAATTCTGGCAGGCTTCCACGCAGCGGCCGCAGAGGATGCACTGGTCGGGATCGTAGCGATAGAAGGGATTGGTCGAATCCACTTTGTAGGGCTTGGATTTGTAGGGAAGATCCTGGTGCTCGACGCCGAGCTGTTTGGTTGTGTTGTGAATCGCGCAGTTGCCGTTGTTGTTGTCGCAGACCGTGCAATAGAGAAAATGATTACTGAGAATGCGGTCGAAGGCTTCGCGTTGGGCAGCGCCCGCGCGCGCCGAGGCGGTCAACACGGTCATTCCTTCAACTGCCGGGGTGCCGCAGGCGCGGACCAGCTTTCCATCGACCTCGACCATGCAGGTGTCGCAGGTCTGGATGGGGCCGAGCTGAGGGTGGTAGCAAACCTGTGGAATTTCTTCTCGAATATCGGCGAGCGAACGATTGACGATCTGGAGCAAGTGCTCGCCGGCAGCAAAACCTTCAGTTTTCCCATTGATGGATAGAACAGGCATGGGAAGGGGAACCTCCCTACAGCGGTTTCAGAGTTACTGTACCCCGGAAGCAACGCCCTAAAGTGGCATTTTCCTTAAGAAAATGACACCTTGCACGTTTCCAGCAAGGGCACTGAAACTCTGGAACCGCTCTAAAATCCTGGCCGGAATCCTAGCACTTGCATGTGACATTGGGAAGAAAAAATGTAGGTGGTTTCTTCATTGCATGCAGAGGCGGTGCGGGCGGTTTACTGTTACGTCAGACGCGGGCCGGGGCGAAGGCTTCCGATGCGGCCAGGCAGCGTTCTGCGCCGGAATAGACAACAAAGCGACGGCCGCGCAGGAACCCGATCAGGGTGAGGCTCAGCTCACGCGCCAGCTTGACGGCCAGGCTGGAGGGGGCGCTGACGGAAGCCACAACAGGGATTCCGGCAGCCAGGGCTTTCTGAACAATCTCAAAGCCGCCGCGTCCGCTGACCATGAGCACGTGGCTCGAAAGGGGAAGCAGCTTCTGGCCAATGGCCCAGCCGACGATCTTGTCGACAGCGTTGTGCCGGCCGATGTCTTCGCGCAGGGCGAGCAGGTCGCTGGCCGCGTCGAAAAGGGCGGCGGCGTGCAGGCCGCCGGTGCGGCCGAAGACCGCCTGCTGGTCGCGCAGACGCCCTGGAAGCTGGCAGAGGAGGTCCGGATCGATATGAAAGTTGGATTGGAGAGGTTGCAGCCCGCGGTGGCGAATGGCCTCGATGGAGGCCTTGCCGCAAATGCCGCAACTGGAGGCGGCGAAGAAATTCCGTTGCAGGCGGGAGGGATCGAAAGTGCAGTCGCGGAGTTCGACGCGGACGAGGTTTTTCCGGGAGGAGATTTTTGGGGATGAATCTGGTTTGGCGGTTTCGTCGCACGCATCATAAACGGCGGCAATCCGATCCGGAGACTCAATCAGGCCTTCGGTCCACAGGAATCCGATGGCCAGCTCGGCGTCGTGGCCGGGGGTGCGCATGGTGACGGTGAGCGGTGTATCGGAGATGCGGATTTCCAGAGGCTCCTCGACGGCGAGATAGTCTTCGACCGAGCGGACCTGGCCACCATCCCACTCCGTAACCTGGGTCAATTGCACGCTGCGCTGAGGCAATCGCATCGGCTGACCTCCTGGATCCGTTCCAAGGCTCAGGTTATACCACGTTTTCGCATTGCTCTGCAGTTTGCGCTGGAGAAGACCGTCCGGGCAGCGAGCACAGGCGAGGCAGAACCTTGCAAACGCGCAAAGGCCCGTAAACAGGGAAGGTTTCGCTCTCACTTGCCTTTCCCCGGCGGCTGCGTTACTGTTCTTCTTCCTGCAGATCTGGATAAAACCATGAAACTAAATCGGCGGTCCGCAGCGGTTCTGGCAATCGCGGCGGCGCTGTTGTGTCTTGCGGCCGTCTGCGTCGTTATCTGGCGGGTCGAACGCGCCCTGGGAGGCTCCGCCCGCGAACTTGCCGGCAAGCAGCAGCTTCCCTTCTCCGTGCAGGTTCTTACCGCGCAGCCCAATCCAGGATTCGAAGGGATGCCTGCACCGGCGGTCTTCAAGGGCGGCGCGGCGTTCAACGGGCGCTTCTATCTTTCCGGGCCCTCCGGGCTCTTCTCCTATTCAACGGATGGCGCTCTTGAACACATCTATCGTGCAGGGCTGGAGTTGCCCGCCGCGCCCCTCGGCCAGATGGCGGTGGGAACTCTCGCCGACGCCCACCAGCCGGAGTTGTTGATTACGACCCGCGGCGAAGGAGTTCTGGCCTTCGACGGCCACAGCTTCCGCCAGATCCGCCCCGCCGACGCCGAGGCCCGCCAGATCACTGCGCTGCTGCCGCTGGCCTCCGGGCGTCTGCTGCTCGGAACCGCCAAGCGCGGCCTGCTCATCTACGATGGCAAGGCGGACGGCAAAGCGCTCTCGCGCTTTCACTCCACCACGAACGATATTTATGTCACCGCTCTGGCGGGCACCGAATCCGATCTCTGGGTCGGCACCATCAACAATGGCGTACTGCATGGCCGCGGCGGCCAATTCGCCCGCATCGGCGAGGAGCAGGGCCTGCCCGATGTCCGCGTCGAAGCCATTGCATTGTGCGGCGACGCCGTCTGCGTCGGTACCCCGGTCGGCATCGCTGAAATTCGCCAAGACCGCGTCGAACGCACTCTCGCCCCCGGCCGCTACGCGCACGCCCTGTTCGCCGCGGGCGATTCGCTTCTCGTCGGCGGCATGGAAGGCGGCCCTGGAGAGGGCAGCGACGACAACATACTGCGGCTTTCGCTTTCCGGTCAGCCCACGACAACTCCTCGGCGGAACATCGGAATCGTCGATGCGGATTACGAGAACCCCGGGCATAGCGATAAGGGAAAAACTCCCGCCTTGCGCGCAGCAGCCGACCTGCGCGAAGCAGCCGACCTACGCGAAACATCTTTGAACGCAGCAGCTGTGGAGCAGTTCTTTGCCGTGGCCGGCACGTTTTACGCCGTTACCGGAGACGGACTGTTGCGCCAGCAACCGGGTGGGGGCTGGCAAAGGGCCCTCGGCAGCCAGCAGGCTCTGCTCACCGACCGCAACGTCAGCGCGCTGATGACCGCCTCCGACGGCCGGCTCTGGGTGGGCTACTTCGACCGCGGACTCGACATTCTCTCGGCAACCGGCGGTCGCGCACAGCACGTCGAAGACGAGCATGTCTTCTGCGTCAGCCACATCGTGGAAGACCCGCGCAAGGGCGCTGTGGCCGTGGCCACCGCCAACGGGCTCGTCCTCTTCGACCGCGACGGGCGCCAGAAGCAGTTGGTCGAACACGAGGCAGGGCTCATCGCCAGCCATGTTACCGATGTGGCCCTTTACGGCGACGGCATGGTGGCCGCCACCCCTGCCGGAATCACCTTCCTCGATTCCAGCGGCGCGCACAGCATGTACGCCTTCCAGGGCCTGGTGAACAACCATGTCTACACGCTCGGAGTGAGCCGCGACCGGCTTCTGGTCGGCACCTTGGGCGGGCTTTCTCTGCTCTCAGAGGGCCAGGTGCAGCGTAATTTTACGACCGGAAATTCGGGCCTTCGACCCAACTGGATTACCGGCCTCGCCGCCGTCGGAGATAGCTGGCTCATCGCCACCTATGGAGGCGGCATCCTCCGCCTCGACGCGCAAGGCACTGTCACCGCGACCGAAGCAACCAAAGACGGAGTCATCGTCAATCCCGGCGCAATCCTGGCAGACGGCCGACTGGTGCTGGCCGGAACGCTCGGCCAGGGCCTGCTGGTGGGCGACGCCACCGGGACGCGATGGAAGACTGTTACCGCGGGCCTGCCTTCGCTCAACGTCACCGCCCTGGCCGTACACGAGGGCGTCGTCTATGTCGGAACCGAAAACGGACTGGTGAGAATCGCCGAAGAGAAATTGTGAGAGGAAAGACTGTGAAACTGTGCGAGGAAAAGCCGTGAAGGACCTGCTTCGCCTAACCTGCAAGCTGTTGCCTGCGCTGCTGGGCTTGGCCGCCCTGCACGCCCTTGGCGACAGCGGTGTGCTCATCCCCCTCGACAAGCCGGCCCCCGACCCGGCGGTCCTGTCGCTGACCGAGATGCAGGTCGAGATCCGCATCGATAACGGCGACGCGCGCGTCTGGGTACAGCAGATCTTCACCAACCACACCGGCAAGCCGCAGGAGGGCAACTACGTCTTCGCCCTACCGTCCAACACCACGGTCTCCGACTTCGCCGTGTGGGACGGCCCGGTGCGCATCCCCGCCGTGATCCTGGAACGCAAGCGCGCCCGCGCAGTCTATCAGGAGCTCAAGTCCCAGGCCATCGATCCCGGCCTCTTACAACAAGGCGAACGCACCGAAGACGACGCCCGCCGCAATTCAGTCTTCAGCGCGCACATCGTGCCCATTCCCGCGTACGGAACGAAGCGCGTGGAGATGGAGTACCACCAGCGCATCCCGGTCGAGGCCCTCAAGAGCTACTTTCTGCTGCCGCTCAAGCCCGATGCCTATGGCAGCCAGCATGTCGCTCACCTCACTATCCATTACGAACTGCACTCCGCCGCGCGCATCGACCACTTCGCCGTGCAGGGCAAGCTGCTCCCGTTCAAGATCTCCCAGCAAGATGAACACACCGTGCGCGCGTCCATCGAAGCCGACAACATCGATCTGGCAGAGGATCTGGCCACCACCTGGGCAGTCAACGAGCCCGCGAATTCTCTGCAGGTCATCGCCTACCGCGATCCGCGTCCTGTCTCCTCAGGCCTTACGCTCGATCTGCAGCCTGACCTCAAGCCCGCGCCGGATAACTCGAAGGGCAAGAAGAAGGACAGCGGCCAGAAGCAATCACAGGAACCGGGCTATTTCGAAGCCTCCGCGCAGCTTGCCGCGCCCATGGCTGCGCCAGCCGTAAACAGCGCCGCAGCCCCGCGTACGACTGTTGTTTTGATGGACACTTCGCTCTCCATGCAATGGGAGAAACTCGAGCGCAGCTATGCGGCGGCGGCCAAAACGCTGGAAAGCCTGCGCCCCGCGGACCGTTTCAACCTGCTGCTCTTCAATACGCGTGTCGAAAGCTTTCGCCCCGCTCCCGTTGCGGCGGATACAACAAGCGTGAAGGCGGCCATGGACTGGCTGCGCGCGAGCCACCTGCGCGGCGGGACAGATCTACAGAAGGCCCTGGAAGCAGGTCTTGCCCAGGCCGCCGCGCCCTCATCTTCACTGATCCTGCTCACCGATGGCGGCGTGGATCGCGGGCTGATCCCCACCGGCAAGCTTGCTGCCTGGTATGCCGCGCGCTGGGCGCAGATTCCTGCCGACCGACGTCCCAAGACCGATGTTTTTGCCGTGGGCGACGACGCCAACCTGCCCCTGCTGCGCCTGCTCAGCCACAACGACGGAGTCATGGAGCAGGTGCTCTCCAGCGAGCCGGTCGATTTCAAACTCGCCGCCTTTCTCAGCAAGACGGGCCAAACGCCCATCGGCAATCTGCACCTCGCCGTGTCTACCCCGGTCGACAAAGTCTATGCGCTCGACGACGCGGTCTTCGACGGTGGCCAGGCCAGCTGGGTTGGCGAATATGAGAAGCCAGCGAAAGGCGCGGCCTTCCACGTCGAAGGCCAACAGCAGGGCCTGTCGGTAAGAGCCGATGCCAAGGCCGATCTGCCCGCTCAGGCTCTGGAGCACGACCAGTTGCCGCGCCTCTGGGCCGGAGCGCGCGTGCAAGCCCTTCTTGACCAGATCGATCGCGAAGGCGAGAGCGAAGCCGCGATTCGAGAGATCATCCGCCTCGCCCGCAAATACAAATTCGTCACCCCCTATACCTCGTTCCTGGCCGCGCCCCGCGCCCTGCTGCGCCCACGCGTCATCCGCCCCGGCGACCCGGTCTTGCGCATTCACACCGACCCATCCATCGTTTCGGTGATTGCCCTTTTCCCTTTCGGGCTGGAGAAACCATTGCGCCATCTCTCCGAGGAAAACGTCTGGCAAACTCGCTTTCTTGCCCCACCCGAAATGACCGACGGCGCGTACACCGTGCGCCTGGTCTTGCGCGACAAAGCCGGCCAGGTCTATCGCGAATCCAAGAGCTTCATCATCGCCTCCAAGCCGCCCACCGTGCGCGTCCATCTCGAACGCACGCGCTATCGAGCCGGCGAGGGCATTCCACTTTCCGTCAGCGCCTCATCCAGCACGCGCACGCTGACCGCCCGCGTCGAAGGACTCGCGCCGGTCACGCTGCATTGGAATCGCGATGCCGAGGCCAGCGTCGGGCAGCTGCAACTTCCCAGCCAATTGCCGCCGGGCGACTACGTCGTCGCCGTCGCGGCGGAAGACATGGCCCACAACATCGGCAGCGCGGAGGTGCACATTGAAGTGGTTCCGTGAGCACGAATCGCATCTTGGCTTGTCCGCCGTCGCTGTGCTCTTGACCGCCGGCCTGGGCGCAACCGCTGGACACACTCTGCGCGATGCTGACCTGCTTTTTTCCAGCGGCCACGGCCTCGGACGCTGGATCGACAATGTCGAGGGAGGGTCGGATGCGGAGAGCGCGCTCTTCCGGCTGATGAAGCTGCCCGGCGGCGAGATCCTCTTCCGCCGTCCACCCAGCGAAACAGTTCCCGCTTTGACCGCCCTGCAGAAGGGAGACAATCACGCTTCGCTGTACTCCTTGCGCGCGCTGGAAGAAGAGCAGGCGCTGAATTTCGATGCTGCGGAACGCGATTGGAAGGCGTGGGCCGAGCAGTCCCCGGACTCCGTCGCCGCGCATCTCGACCTGGCCGACTTCTATGCCCGCCGTCTGCAGCCGCGGCAGGAGATCGCCGCGCTGGAAGTGGTTGGCAACGCCCCTGCTTCCGCCGAGGAACGCTGGACCGCGCCCGAGCAGCAGCGCGCATGGCTGGCGTGGGAGCGCATTCTCAAGATCGTGGACCGCGACGCCCTGCCCCGCGCCGATGCCGCACAGGCTTACGCGGCACTGCTCGATCGCTACCCGCAACAAAAGTCTGCCTACGCTCGCCAATTTGCGTTTCTGCTCACCGGCAGCGAATTTGCCTCTGCAAAACAGTTGATCGCGCGCTATCGGGCTACCTTCCCCGCCGACTCCGTCTATCCCATCAAGGCCGAAGCCGATCTGGCCACGCGCCAGGGTTCCGCCAAGGACGGGCTCGCCGTCTACGAGCGCAGCTTTGAGCCGCTCTGGCCCGCCGAACTGGTCAAGAATTACTACGACTTGATTCTTGCGGATCACGCCCAGCGCCGCTTTGCCGATGAACTGCGCGCCCGCCTCGCCGCCAACCCCGACAACCTCAAGGACGCAGCGCGGCTCTTCTATCTCTACCAGCAGCAGGGCCAACTCGATTCCGCCAAGGCCGTCCTTGCCAGTTACCGCGAGCAGAAAGCGGCCCGTGGAGCACAGTGGAGCACCGACGAACTCTTCACCTTCGGCCAGTTGCTCGAAGCTATCCAGGATTTCCCGGATGCCGCGCGCTTCGACTATGCGCTCGCCTCCGACCGCAAAACTCCCGGCGCAGAACAGAAGGGGCTCATCGGACTCACGCGCATCCTGCTCACCGCACCCGAGCAGCCGCTGCGCGTCGGCGCGGGCAATCTCGCGCTCTACAAGAACATCGCCACCATGGATCGAGGGCCCGGCTATCTCAACGGAATCCTCTCCCTGCTGCTCAACTCACAGGGGCCGCGCGACGAATACTCCAGCGAGGATCAACTAGCAACGCCGTATTTCCATCGCGCCCGCGCCGCCGAACTGCTGGCCGAGATCGACAAGCGCTTCCCCTCCGCTCCCGAACGCGCCGCCCTGCATGAACAGCTGATGGAGGCCTACGCGGCCTACGGTGAAAATGCCGCGATCATCCGCGAAGGCACCGCGCTGCTGGCGCAGTTTCCCGACTACCCGGATCGCGTCAAGGTGGCCCTTGAAATTGCCGACGCCTATGCGCGCACCAGCCAGACGGAGAAGGAACTCGCGCTCTATCGGAGCCTGCTGAATGAGTTATCTGCGAAAGCAGATGGCGTCCCCCTCGGCTCTTCCAATGCGGCCTACAGCATGCCTGTCGATGTGCCTCAAGACGCTCCGAAAGCGCCCCCGCAGCCTGCCGCCCAAAATGCCTCCGGTGGCGAAAACTCCGCCAGCGCAGCTGCTGTACCGGTGCAACCGGCAAGCACAGCCCGCTCGGCGCAGTATTCCCAAGTGCTGGACCGCGCGCTGGCCCGTTATGTTGCGCTCGAACGCCTGCCCGACGCTCTCACCCTCTTGCGTGGCGAACTCGACCGCAACCTGCAGGACCCCGGACTCTACCAGCGTCTCGCCGATTTCCTCGATCAGAATGCGCTCAACGCCCGCCAGGAAGAGGTCTACCAGGCCGCGATTCAGCAGTTCCAGGACCCGACGTGGTATGCGAAGCTGGCACGTTTCTATCTGCGCGCCAAGCGCGGCACCGACTACACCGCGCTCACTCACAAGGTTGCCGGCATCTTCAGTGGCACCGAACTGGAGCAATACCTCAATCAAGCCCCATCGCCCGGTCGCGCACTTGCGCTGCAGGTGAATCTCTACGCGCACCAGCGCTTTCCGCACGATCTGCGCTTCGTCGAGAATCTGCTGTACGAGTACCGCCGCACCAATCGTCGGGATGACATGGAAAAGCTTCTCTGGGAGCATTGGACCGAATCGCCCTTGTTGCGCGGCGAGCTGTTCGAACTCCTCAGCACTTCCGGCAGACTGGATGTGGAACTCGACGCGCTGCGCCAGCAGGATCCTGAAATCGACACGAACGACTGGACAGCGCTTTCCGCACGCAATCCTGCCACCGAGAGATTCTTCATGGACCTCAGCTTGTGGCAGTCGCACTATGAAGCCGCAGCTGGCGCGGCGGAAGCACTAGCTGCAGCTTATCCAGCCAACCGCGACCTTGGCGAACAGACTTCGTCGCTTTACCGTTCGCTCGCTTACTTTCATCCCGAAGACACCGACAAGGCCGTCGTCATTGAGAAGCGCCTGCTCGACTTCGATCCCGGCAATCTCGACACGCTTGCGCGTATTGGCGACATCTATGCGGACCGCGAGCGTTTCAGCGAGGCGGTGCCCTTCTTCCTGCGCATGGCCGATGCGCATCCCGGCGATGCCGATGGCTATCTGCAATCGGCCACTGTCTTCTGGGACTATTTCGATTTCCCAAGCGCGCTTGCGCAATTGCGCCGGGGACGCGAACGCCTTGCGCAGCCCACGCTCTTCGGCTACCAGATCGGCGCGATTGAAGAGAGTCGCGGCAATGTCGACGCCGCTATTCATGAGTACGCATCGAGCGCCGCGTCAGATACTCCTTCCGCCGAGAGCCGCGACCGCCTGCTGACTCTCGCGCGCCGCTCGGATCGCCGCTCCGCCGTCGAAGATGCCACCGCCGGTTTGCTGCGCGGGAATGCACCCTCCACCGCGGCCATTCAACTGCGCGCCTCGGTGTTGCTGGCGCAGCATCGCAAAGAGGATCTCGACCGCGAACTGAAACAGGCCGTAGCGCAGACCGCCTCCTTTGATGTATTGGACGCACTCACGGAATCGGCGCGCACCAACGCTCTGCCTGAAGTCGAAGAGGCCGCGCTGCGCCGTCAGATCGCGCTCACCAGCGACCCGGTGCGCAACTTGCAGCTTCGCTATCAGTTGGTCGATTTCTACGGCCTGCACAAGCCGCAATCCGCCGCCGCCGAGGTCGAGGCCATCTATCGCGAGAATGGAAAAATCCTGGGCGTGGTCCGCGCCACGGTCGATTATGATTGGGCGCACGACCGCAAGCCGCAAGCCGTTGCTGCACTGCTGGAATCGGCCAATGCATCCTATCCCGATCTCAAGGATCAGTTTCAATTGGAGGCAGCCCGCAAGCTCACCGAACTTGCGGATTATCCAAAATCGCGCGCCCTGCTCGAAGCGTTGCTCGCGCGCAAGCCGCTCGATGCCGCCAGTGAAGCATCGCTCGCCGAAAACTACGCGCGCGCCGGCGATCAAACGGGCCTTGCAGCCTTCTACAAGGCGCGACTGGGCGTCGCGCGGCAAGCGTCCCTCGATCCTGTTGAGAAACAACAGCGCGTTGCGCAATTGCGGCGCGGCATGATCGGCGCGGCGACGCAACTTGCTAATTTCAACGACGCGACCGATCAGTACATCGAGCTGATCAACTCTTACCCCGACGACGCTGCGCTGGCCCAGGAGGCTGCGCTCTTTGCCGTTGCTCATGGCGAGCGCGACCGTCTGATCGGCTTTTATCAAAAGACCATTGCCGACTCCCCGCGCGATCCACACTGGAGCATCGTGCTGGCTCGCCTGGCCACGGCCGCCGAAAACTATCCGATGGCCATCGACGCTTACGACAAGGCTATTCACTTACGCCCCGAGCGTCAGGATCTGCTCAGCGCGCAGGCCGACCTCGACGAGAAGCTGCACCGGCTCGACGAAGCCAATTTCGACTACCGCAAACTGTATGTGCTGAGTTATCGCGATCCCAAGTGGATGGTCAAGGTGGCTGAGTTGTGCACCCGCCAGGGCCACGACGCCGACGGCGTCAAGGCTCTTGAGGCCGGCCTTATCGAAGGCCGCCCGGTGAAGGCCGCAAACTCCTTCGCCGTTGCCGAGCGGCTCGAAAGCTGGGGCATGCTTGACGACGCCCGCAAATACGCGGAGTTGGGAATCACGCAGGCCGGCGACGATCTGCTCGTCGATGGAGCGGCACAGAACGGGGCCGCAACTTATGCTCGCATTCTCTCCCGTCAGCGCCAGGCTTCCGCGGCCTACACGCGTCTGACCGAAGCGCGCGCGCAGGCGGTCCATATCTCTCTGGGCGCAGTGGCCATGCAGGTCATCAAGCAGGGCCCCGGAGCAGTCACCGACGAAGAATGGCGTAAGCAGCGCATCACCGTGCGCGGGAACGCTGCCACGCAGGGCTTTGCACAGGCTATCAAGGCCATCGGAGATGTCGCCGGCAAGTACTACACGCCAGAAGAAAAGATGCAGTTCGCCGCATGGATTCAGAACGCTTCCTCCGGCGCGGCGGCACAGGAACTGCGCGCGGTTTATCTTCCCGCCATTCAGGCCGCGGGCCTGGAAGATCTCAACACCGAAATCTCCTGGACGCTGGCTCAACGGCAGCGCAATCAGGAATTGCCCGCATGGATCGAACTCCAGCAGCGACGCGGTCAAATCGAAACCGCCGCGGCGCGCCTGGAGAAACTCGCCGCAGAGGTTCCCGCGCGTCAAAGGCCATCCGTCCTTGGCTACGCGCGCGATGCCTTCCACAAGGCTGGCGACTTTGTCGGGGAGTTACGCGTGACCCAGCGGCTCGCCGAAAGCACCAAGCTCGATGGCGATCAGCGTGCGCGTTATTATCAACTCCTGCTGGCGCGCCAGCCGCAGCAGTTGCAGAGCCTCGCCGCCAGCGAAGACAGCGCGGCGGAATATCTTGTGCGCAATGGCAGCGCCGATCAGGCGCTCCCTGCCGTCGCCGCGCGCGCCGCCAACAAGCTCCCCGTGTGGCGGACGGCAACCACCGCGCTCGCCGGCCTCTACTTGCGCGATCCTCGTCCCGAAGTCGGCTCGGCCTTCGCCAGTGCTCTCGGCTCCGAGGCCAGCATCGGCGAACGCGTCGCGCTGCCCGTGGATCGCAATCAGCAACTGGCCGGAGAGATATGGTTCTACTACGGCTCACGCTACGCGGAGTATCTCGATCTGCAAAAAGACCCGCGCGCCGAAGACTATCTCGAATCGGAATTGGAGCACACGCCGGAAAGCTCCGACGCTTATCTCCGCCTGGCCGATTACTCAGCGCAAACCAATCGCGCCGACGCCGCGCTCATCGACTATCGCAACTCGCTCGACCTCAAGCATGACCAGCCCGCCGCGCTCGACAACATCGCTTCCATCTTGTGGACGCAGGGCAAGAAGACCGAAGCCCTCGCCGCATGGTCCGAAGCGGTCCAGCTTCTCACTTCCGAGATCGACGCGCGCCGCGTGCCGGAAAGCTTCTGGCCGGACTTCACCGAGGTGCTCGGCAACGTAAGTGCGCACGGCCAGTACGATTCGATTCAAAAGCAGGTGGACGCCCTCTTGCGCATCTACATCCCGCGCAACGGCTACTACCGCGTTGACTCGCTGCTCGAAGCAGGTTACAAGGCAAACCACAACTCCATCGACTGGCTGCTCGACATCACCAGCTCCGCGCACGATCAGCAGGTGATTCTCAATATGATTCTCCCCAATAATTGGGATCCGAACTCCTCTACGTGGATTCAAAAGGAGCATCGCGGCCGCATTCTCGCGCGCATCGTGGAACTGGAGGAACACGCCGCGCAGCAGAATTCCGGCGAGGGCGGGGAGAACACTTACAACCGCCGCCGCTGGTGCGAGGAGCTGATCCTCGAAAAGGATTTCGCCGCTGCACGCGCCGTGCTGGCTAAACTGCCGGAATCGGTGCGGAGGAGCGGCGAATGGCTGCCTGACGTGCTCGCCGTCGCCGATTGGGAGGGCAATGTCAGTCAGCTTTTGGAAGGCTGGAAGCACGATGCCGCTACTGCCCCTGCAGCGAATGATCTGCGCAGCGCCAGCGCGCATCTCAGCGACAAGGGCCGCCGCGCTGTCTTGCGCTTCGTCTATGAGCGCGCACTCGACGCACGCGAACTCACCGCGCCCAACTTCCTCGGCCTGGCGGCGATTCACCTCGACGAAAACGACACGCCCGGCGCAATGTCGCTGCTGCGGCGCATGACTCTGGTCAGTGCGAATCTCTATGCCGACATGAACTCCGCCGCGGCGCTGCTGGAAACTCAGCGTCACTTTTTCGAAGCCGTCGAGTTCCTGCGCCCATTGGCCGATGCCGAACCGTGGAACGCGGGCTATAAGGTGCGCCTGGCCGCGGCGATGCTTGCCGCAAATCCGTCGCTAGCCGAAGCGCTTGCCGCGCTCGCTGCCATCGCTGCCGTCGCTGCCGATCCAATGGCACCCTACGTGGATCGCATTGTTGCGGCAAAGGCACTGAAAGGCCACGGCGCGCCCGCGAGCGGCAGCGGCGAATTGCAGTTGCTCGCGCAGCAAGCCTGCCCCACGCTCGACGACGCTTCCAAACCTTTCTTTATGGAAGCCCGCATCGCCGCCGCCGCGTGCATCTCTGCCCCCAAATCGCGTGAGCGCCTATTGCACGAGGCCCTTGCCATTGCGCCCAACAGTGCCCGCATTCGCCTCCAATATGTGTGGGCCGCCTTCGCCGCTGGTTTTGATTCGCGCGCGCTGGTGGCCGCCGAGCCGTATTTGCAGTATGCCCCTTATTACTACGGAAATACTTACCTGACAACGGGGGAAGACTCCGGCGCAGAGGGCGACGGCACGGTTGAGAACGCGGACGTGAGCCAACTGCAGTGGACTCCGAACCTTTCGCTCTCTTCGCTTTCGGATGCGGATGCGGCCAGGCTTTGCACACTCGCCATCAAGGCCTGGGAGCGTCGTCACGACTCGCTCGAAGCCGTGCATCTGGCGCAGCGCGCGCTACGGCGCATCAAGGATCCTGCCCTGCGCCAGCCTTTCCAGCAAACTTATGACCGGCTTAACCTCGACTTCGTCCGCGCGCACGAAAACGATGCCCGCGCGCCCGCGATCGGCCCGCAAGTGGAATGGGACAAGCCCGAGTCGAACAAGACTGTCCGGCCACGCTTGCTGCCGGGAATGCCTTTTTCGCCCAAACCGGAAATCAATAAGGAGCTGGAATGAAGCGACCTCTCTGGATTGCGGCAGCAGCCCTCGTTGTAGGCGTTGCGGCGCTGTGGGCCGCCAACGAACTGGTGCAGGCGCGCGTGGCTGAGCTTCCCTCCCTCATGCCCGATGGCGCGCTGCTTTCTATCGAAGCCAAAGACTTCTCCGCGCTGCTGAAGGACTGGAGCGGCTCGCCGGAAAAGCGCTCCTGGCTCACCAGCGACAATTACAGCGCCTTCAGCAATTCGCGGCTCTTCCAGCGGCTCTCGCAAGCGCAGGACGAGTTCACGGCCGCCGCCGGCCTCGCCACCGACAACAGCCTTCTCTCTTCGGTGGCCGGCAAGCAAAGCAGCCTCGCGCTCTACGACATCGGCAACCTAGAATTTGTCTATATCACGCGTATGGACGAGGCCGTCGCCGAGGCCACGCCGCTGTGGCAGTTGCGCTCCAAATTCGAGCAGCGCAGCCAGGGATCGGCACAGTTTTACGTGCATCAGGACCCGCAATCCAAGCGTGTCGCCGCCTTTGCCTGGCTCGATGGCTGGCTGATTCTCGGCACCCGCGAAGATCTTGTCGCAGGTGTCCTTGCCCGCATCGAAAGCCCTCATACACGCAGTCTGGCCGATGACGGATGGTATGTCGCCTCAGTCAAGGAAGCGGGCAAGCAGGGCGATCTGCGCATGGTTCTCAACCTTCACGACATTGTTCCCTCGCCCTACTTTCGAAGTTACTGGGTGCAGCGCAACATCACCGAGATGAAGCAGTACAGGGCCGCCATCAGCGATCTCTACCGCGAGCCGCAAAGCTATCGCGAAGAGCGCGTTCTGCTGCGCAATCCCGGCCTGCCCGCTGTGGCAAGCGGGGACGTCCAGTCGCTCGCCGCGCTGGCTCCGGACGATGCGGCGTTCTACAGCGCCCAGGCCTCGCCCGATCCCGATCAGTTGCTGGGCAACCTGCGCGAAGACCTCATCGACCTCAAGCCCGCGCGCGTCCAGAGCCGCTGGGAAGCGCCTGCCGCCGTCAGGGTGATCAATGCCGGTAGCGCGGATGCACTTGAAGAACGCATCGATTTGGCTCCTGCGGTGGTCAAGCAGACCGACGCCTATCAATCTCTGCATACTCTGCTGCATTCGGCGCAGCCGGTCGCCCAGCTTGTGGCGTGGATAACCCACTCGGCAAGCGACAGCGTCTTTGTCTCCATCGATTGCGCGATGGTCATCACGGCCTCGACAAACTGGGATGAGAAGGCTGTTCAAGAGGCGGTGACCGACGCGGTCCAACCGGGCCTCACCGCCTCGCGCCTCGGCGTCGGCTGGGCCCAGCGCAGCAGCTCCTCCGGCAGCTACTATGCACTCGACGGACGCATTCCGCTCTACTTCGCTGTGCGCGAAAAGCAGTTGCTGCTGACCACCGACTCCACCTCCATGGAACAGATGATGGCCCGTCAACTCAAGCCAGCCGAGAGCAAACCGCAGGGCATCACCTACACCGCCGTCTTCCGCCATTCCGCGCGCGAGCAGCAGAACTTCCGCTCTCTCGCCGCTCATCTCGATCGCGCCAACCACACTGACAATCCGGATGGTCAGGACGCGCAAGGGGGCTCGAGCCCGGCATTCTTTTCCGGCAACATCGCCAGCCTCAGCCGCATGTTCGAGTCGGTGAGCCGCGAAACAGTGGAAGAGAAAGATCAGGGCGCCAAGGTTACGCAGACGGTCGTCTACGAGTGGAAGCAGTAGTGCCTGCGCGCCGCTTCGTCGTAGCCTTCGTCCTCGCCGTAGGCGCCGCGCCGATATGGACGCAGCCTCCGACGCTCTTCTCGCAAGCTGCCGCTGCCCAGTTGCGCCAGCGCTTTGGCAGTCGTGATTTCTCCTGGCTGCTCCTCGACCGCTCCGGTACAGTGCTGGACGCGCGCTGGGAAGATGGCTCGAACGTGCGTCGCGACGAGAGTCCGGTTCAATTCCCGCTGGACGCGCAGTCCCTGGGATCGCTGGTCAAGCCGTTTCTGGCGATGGCCTATGCCGCGCAGCACGGCGGCGTTTTTCCTCGCGTGCATTGTGCGGGAACGGCAGGCCGCTGCTGGCTCCCCAAGGGGCACGGCACTCTGAATCTTGAGGAGGCCATCGCGCAATCCTGCAATGCTTACTTCCTTTTCCTCGCCGCCGGCCTCGACCGCTCCACCGCGGCACCGGTCTTCGCCCACTACGGCCTGCGCGGTCCGCCCCACACGGCAACCGACGCCACTTCCATCGGCCTCGGCAGCGGCTGGAAGGAGTCTCCGCTGGCGGTTGCACGCGCTTATTTGCAGCTTGAAAATGAGGCCATCGAGCCTACTCAGGCTCGCATCCGCGCAGGCATGCTCGCCGCCGCCGCTCGCGGAACCGCTCAGGCGGTCGACAAGGAGCTTGGACCCGAAGCCGCCCTCGCCAAAACCGGTACCGCGCCTTGCGCACACCAGCCCCATGCGGCTGCCGATGGATTCGCGGTGGTCCTGTATCCGGCTGCACAGCCACGCTTGCTGCTGCTGGTTCGCAAGCATGCAGCTACCGGCTCTGCTACTGCAGCGGTGGCCGGCCAGATGCTGCGCGCATTGGGAATGGGCCAGCCATGAAGCGGCTCATCAAACTCGAACGCATGCTTTTGCTCGTCCTGTACTTCATTTCGCTGGCCGCGCAGGCCTTTCGCCCGCTGGCCGCGCAGGCCCGGGATCCGTCCTTCTCCGTCCTCGCCCTCTTCCATCCCCATCAACTGGAGTTGCAGCCCGCCAGTGGCAGCGTCCTCTCGATCTCTTCCGGCGAGGTGGATACCCCACACGTCATTCTCAACGGCGAAGCCGCGCACCGCCGCCTCATCTTCCGCGCGGAAGCTGGCAAAGTCGTCGCCGACGACCGCTCAGCCACCCGCTGGACCGTCACTGCGCGCGACGGCTCCATTGTCCCCTTCGAGCTTGCGGTCCCCGGCAAATTGCGCCGCGTCTATCGCGGACGCCTCACGCTCACCGCGCGCGACGGTGTGCTGCAAGCAATCGTCAGCATGGATCGAGAAACAGCTGTGGCCTCCATCGTGGCCGCCGAGATGCCCGCTACAGCTCCAATCGAAGCACTCAAGGCGCAGGCAGTAGTGGCGCGGTCCTTTCTTGTCGCGGGCCCAACTGCAAGCGTCCGTCACCAGGGATACGACTTTTGCGACACCACCCACTGCCAGTTTCTGCGCTCCCCGCCCGCTGCCGGCTCGGCAGCATCCCAAGCGGCCGAGGCCACGCGCGGACTGGTCATCGGTTACCGCGGCCAGCCGTTGGCGGCCATGTACTCCAGCCGCTGCGGCGGGCAAACCCGAAGCCTGCGCGATGTGGGCCTGAATCCCGGCGATGCATACCCTTACTTCCCGGTGCGGTGCGCCTGGTGCCGTAGCCATCCGCAGCAATGGCACTCCCGAATCCCCACCGACGGCCCCGCCCCCCAGCCCGGCAATGAACCAGACCGCATCCGCCAGGCCCGCCAGTGGGGTTGGAGCGCCTTGCCGGGCAGCGATTTCACCGCTACCCGCGACGGCTCCGCCTGGGTCGTTGACGGCCACAGCATCGGCCACGGCGTCGGTATGTGCCAGGCGGGGGCCATCGGCATGGCCGCTGGCGGCGCGGGCTTCCGCGATGTCCTGCGCCACTACTACCCCAACACCGAAGTCCTTCCTTGGCCCTGAGCTTCTATTGATTTGACTATTTCTCAGATAATGTTTGCGTGCAGCGAACGCTTTTGCGGCCAGTATGCTCTTTACTTGTAGGAACGCCTAAAGCGGCTATCCTAGCGCGCCGGAGAACGACTTTGCGGGACGAAGGGGACGAAAGCGACCGTGGAGCAGGCTCGTTTGCCGCGCTCGTGGGACGGCACGCGCGTTTCGTCTTCCGCATAGCGCGAACCGTGACGCGCGACACACAGGATGCCGAAGATGTGGTCCAGGAAACGTTTCTGCAGATTTTCCGAGGCAACCGCTGGGAGCAGATGGAGGAAGAGCGGAGCTACCTGGCGCGGGTTGCGTGGAGGCTGGCGGTTCGACAAGCTGTGCGGCAAGAGAAGACGCGCGGCCGCGAGCAGGAGTTTCCCGACGAAACGCCTTCCCCGGACGCGAGCCCAGAGGAGACGGCTGCTGACCGGCAGCTGGAAGAATGGCTGCACGCGCGTATCGATGCGCTGCCGGAGAAGCTGCGACAGCCGCTGGCGTTGGCGGCGCTGGGTGAGCTGAAGCTGGTGGAAATTGCAGGCATTCTCGGACTGCCGGAGGGAACCGTGCGGCGAAGGATTCACACGGCGCGCAAGAGGCTTCGCGAGGAATTGCAGGAAAGAACTGACCGGAAGAGAGGTGGCTATGAGCGATGAACCGATGAACGATACACAGAATCTGGACGATCTTATCGATCGCGCGCTGGCCAGCTACGCGCCGGGTGAACCGCTGCCAGGGCTGGAACGGCGCGTTCTGGCAGCGGTGGCGGAAGAGGCCCGGTTGGAAGAGCGTTCAGGCGGACGCGCGGGGCGCATGGGTTGGCCGGAGTTCGCCGGCGTTTGGATGAGGCTGCAGGAGAGCCGATTTGCCCGGCTGGCGGTTGCGGCGGCGCTACTGCTGGTTGCTGCCGCGGTTCCGGTGCGGCTGATGACGCACCACCCGGGCGTGACGATGGCTCGCCTGCCGGCCGCGCCAGGGGCGGAGCACGGCTTGCGTTTGATACAGGCAATCTCTCCGCCTCCTGTCTCAACCCCGGTTGCGGCGAAGATGCCTCAACTTGTTGTAGTTGCCGGCCCCCAGCAGCCGAGGCCGACTCACCAAGCGCGGCAAGATCGCGCGCAGGACAACGAAGAGTCGATGGCCTTTGCGCCCATTGAATTAAGTCCCATCACCATTGCCCCGATCCGCATCCCGACACTGAACCGGGCGCTGAACCGGACCCCGAACTAGGAGAACGCTATGCCTACGCTACGACCTGTTCTTGCTGTTTTCATGCTGGCCGCTTCGCTAGCCTGCGCGCAGCAGGCGCCCCCCAAAGCTGCAACCAGCCCGAACGGCGCTGTGCCCCACAAGGCGCGGCCTGCGGCGCATGAGCCGTTGGAAATCAACCTCCAGTTCAAGAGGATCTTCAAGGGAAAACTCACGACTTGCAAAACCTACACCCTGGAGGCAACCACCAACGAGGATCTGCCGGCGCTGCGCGACGACACGCATTATCGCGCTAGCGCCACCGATTCCAAGGAGATTCTGGATAGCGATACAGACGTAGACATCCTGGCCCTTCGACGGGAGGCGGAATCCGTCTTTATCGCGCTGCGCATTTCGACGCAGACTTTTGGGACAGATGTGCCCGAGTCGCTGCCCAAGCTGCCCGCGGTGGGGATTCACAAATATGTCCTGACACCCACCGTACAGTTGGGCAAGATGGTCACGGTGTATGCGTCGGACGACAGGTTGCACGACACCAGAGTGGAAGTTGAGGTTCAGGTGAGGTTGCCTCAGACTAGCCTCAAGGGGAGCCCACAGGATTCTCAAAAGTGATGCGGCAGATCGTACCGCGTCAATTCAGTAATCGATCGTCAAACTTATCAGCCCGGCACAGGCCGGTATCAGGAGGATGTTCCATGCGTCGTACTGCTTTGATTTCTGTGACGGGGCTTTTATGCTGCCTGCTTTTCGCTACAGGGGCTCAGGCCAAAAAGCTGAATTCGGCCGATTTCCCGCTGCGCGTCCACCTCTTCACCCACAACGACCACTCGCACTACAGAAGCGGAATGCTGGATTACGCGGAGGGCGAGGGCCGCGCCAATCTTTACGAGAATGGCGACCCAAAGGCCTTCGACTACAGCTATCGCTGCGGCGACCGGCTGATGAATTCCATCGGCTATGAAACCTATATGGCGCGCTGGAAGAAGCAGGACCGGTCGCTGGAGATCCTGTTGCCGGTGATGGGCAAGCCGGATTCGGCGGAGACCTGCGAGATCAAGGTGGATATGAAGCCGGGGATGGCCTACTACAGGCACAATGGGATGGTCTCCGAGCAACCTTCCGAAATCCGCAAGCAGTGGATGGTGAAGCACCAGTACGATCCGGAGCACGGACTGAACGAGCCGGTGCCGGTAAAAGGCCCGGCGCCCGCAGAAGAACAAAAGTAGAGATTCACGCCTTGCGAAAAGCAAAAAGCCCAGCCTTGAAGGACTGGGCTTTTTGCTGCATTCTCGCAGAGAATTCAACTTAGGCGCGGCCGCCGAACTCGCCGGTTTCGGTATAGACCTTCACCGTTTCACCTTCTTCGATGAACAGCGGGACCTTGATCTCCAGTCCGGTTTCGAGGCGGGCGTGCTTGGTCACGTTTCCGCTGGTGTCGCCGCGCGCGCCGGGCTCGGTGTATTCGACCTTGAGGTCGACCGTCTGGGGCAACTGCAGTCCGATGGGGTTGCCATTGAACTTGTGCAACTGGACCACCGCGCCTTCGACGAGATAGTCCAAGGCATTGCCGAGCATCTCCTTGCGCAGCGTGTGGGTATCGAAGCTCTCCTGATCGAGGAAGTTCGAGCCGTCGCCGTCGCTGTAGAGGTAGGAAGCTTCGACCAACTCCAGGTCGGGTTCCTTGAAGCGGTCTCCGGCCTTGAAGGTCTTGTCGAAGACGGCGCGGGTGAGCAGGTTGCGCATCTTGAAACGCACCAGCGTTTGGCCACCACGGGCGGTGGGAGTGGACACGTCCACGTCGATGCAATAGTAGGGGACATTTTCAAACTCAAAATACATCTTGCGTTTGACGTTGATGGCTTCAAGCAGGGCGGCCATGGATTCCTCAGGAAAAGCTATGTAAGCCGGTCAGCTCACAGGGAGGCGATGCAGCTTCTTAACGATTATAAAGCCCGGGGCGTTGGCCGGTCTTCGCCGTCAGGGGCGAAGAAAAAGCGCGAACCGCTGGTATGCGATTCGCGCCATTCTTTCAGGAGGACAGCAGATTCAGTTGTTGATAGATACGGGCCGGAGACGCAAAAGGTTCCAAGCTTTCGAAATCGATTGGTCTACTCAAACCGGACCTGGTCGATTTCGAATTTGAACTTGCCGGCTTCCTTGACGTGCATGAAGCCTAGGCCGGAGATGTCGCTGCCGTCGGTTTCAAACTGGGTGAAGGGGATGGTGATCTTCTTCCACTCTGGGCCGGCGGAAAAGGGCGCCATCGCCGGCGGCTGGCCGTCGTTGCCGTTGCGGCTGGCAGTGATCATGATCAGCATGTAGGTTTGGCCGTCGCCCTTGGCCCAGAAGCTGAGCGCCTTCCTCGCCGACAGGTTCGCCGGGGCCATGGGTGTTCCGGCTGGCCAGAAGATCACGCCGCCCCACGAGAAGGGCGTTGTATTGACCAGTTCGCCGCTCACTTCGAGCGCACCCTTGGTGCTGTCCGCGCCGGGCTCGACCACCTTGATGGAGCCGGTGGATTTGCCGCCGTTCATCGAATCGCCGCCGGCCATCCACATGCCGAAGTTGGCGTCGCTCTTGCCGTTGTCGAAGTCACTCACAAGGCCCGATTCCGAGCCCGCGGGCGGCGGCGGCAGCGGCGGCGCTCCGGTTTCGCCCTTGGCGCCGGTGACGGTGAGTTTCACCGTGCCGGTGGTGTCGGAGCTGGGGCCGACCATCATCTCGTAGACGCCCGGTTCGACCACCTTGTGCATGTCCACATCGAGAATCGCCAAGTCGTCGGGGGTAACCGCAAACTCCACCGTCCGCTTCTCGCCCGGCTTCAGGGTGATGCGCTCAAAGCCCATCAGGCGCTGGACCGGCTGGGTGAGCGAAGAGACTTTCGGATGCACGTAGAGCTGCGGCACTTCATCGCCCTCGCGCTGGCCGGTGTTGGTTACGTCCAGGCTGACTTTGGCGGTTGCGCCGGGAAGGATCTTCTCCGGTGTTACCTTCAGGTTGTCGTATTTGAAGGTGGTGTAGGTGAGGCCGTAGCCAAAGGCAAAGAGCGGCTTGCGGGTACTGAATTCGTAGCTGCGGTTGTCGCTCGGCTTGTGGTTATAGAAATCGGGCAGCGCGCCCACCGTGCGCGGGAAGGTGATCGGCAGCCTGCCACCGGGGTTCGCGTCGCCGAAGATCACGTCCGCGGCAGCCGTGCCGCCCTCTTCGCCGAGGTAAAAGCCTTCCAGAATCGCCGGGACCTTTTCGGCAATGTAGTTGATGGAGAGCGGACGGCCGTTCAGCAGCAGCACGACGACCGGCTTGCCGGTTTCGACCACGGCTTTGACCAAGTCGTTCTGCGCGCCCAGCAGGTCCAGTGAATCGCGATCGCCACGGTGATTCTCGCCCCAGGCTTCGCGGTTGGTGCTCTCGTTTTCGCCCACCACGAGGATGGCCACATCGGCCTTCTTCGCCGCGTCAACCGCGGCCTGAATGGAAGCGGTCTGCGTCTTGGCGTCAACCAGTTCGACATCGTTGGCCCACCAGCCGCGGAAGCCTTCGGGCGCGGTGGTGATCTTGCAGCCTTGCGCGTAGACGACGTTCGCCTTCTTGCCAACGTAGGCCTTGATGCCGTCGAGGATGCTGACGCCATGCACGGAGTCCCGCGCATATCCGCCCACGTGGACGTCGGCGGCATTGGGGCCGATCACGGCAATGGTCTTGAGCTTGGTCAGGTCGAGCGGCAGCAGGTTCTTGTCGTTCTTGAGCAAGACCAGGGTTTTGCGGGCGGCCTCGGCGGCCAGCTTCCGATGCTCTTCGCCGTTGGTGATCTTCTCGGCGTAGTCGGGGTCCACGTAAGGATGGTCGAAGAGGCCGAGGCGGAACTTTGCGGCCAGCACGCGGGCGGTGGCGCGATCCACTTCGCTCATGGGAACGACGCCCTGCTTCACCTGGTCGGCCAGTGTCCGGAAAACCGACCCGTCGGAAAGGTCGTAGTCGATGCCCGCTTCGAGTCCCATCTTCGCGGCGTCGGTGGCGTTGTAGGCCACGTGATGAGTCTGGTAGAGCATTTGCAGGCCGTCGCCGTCGGAGGTGATGTAGCCGTTGAAGCCCCATTCCTGGCGCAGAACGCGGTCCAGCAACCAGTGGTTGATGTGCGACGGAACGCCGTCGATCTCGTTATACGACGCCATCACGCTGCCCACGCGGCCTTCCTGAACAGCCGCCTGGAAGGGGACCAGGAAGTTTTCGCGGATGATGCGCTCGGAGTAGTTGCCGGGCGCGGTGTTGGTGCCGCCTTCCGGCTGCCCGTGCACGGCAAAGTGCTTGGCTGTCGCCAGCACGTGATGGCGGTCGATCATCAGAGAGTCGCCCTGCAGGCCGGTGACAGCCGCCACGGCCATGCGCGAGACAAGATACGGATCTTCGCCATACGTCTCTTCCGTGCGGCCCCAGCGAGGATCGCGGGCAATGTCGAGAACAGGCGAGAATAGTTGGCCCATACCGCGCGAGCCAGCCTCGTCGCCTACCGCCGAGAAGACGCGCTTCACCAGCTTCGGGTCAAAGGTCGCCGCGAGTCCCAGCGCCTGCGGAAAGCTCGTTGACCCGTACTCCATGAAGCCATGCAGGCCCTCGCCGAGGAACATCACCGGGATGCCCAGGCGGGTCTTCTCAATCTGGTAGCGCTGCACCCCGTTGCGCAGGATGGCCGAGCGGCGAGGGGTGAACTTGAGCTCCTCGCCCCACTCCGCCTGCACCGTTTTGCGCGCTTCGTCGGTGGTGAAGGTACCTGTGGGGTCGATGACCTGGATCTTGGTCTCCCAGCCGCCGGAAATCTGCTCGATCTTCTCGTCGAGCGTCATGCGCGGCAGCAGGTCGGCGACGCGATCTTCAATGGGCAGACTGGCATCCTTGTAGCGTGGAGTGTCGGCGAGCGCAGCGGGCTTGGCAGACGCGACGGGAGTCTCTTGCGCGCTGGCCGCGGCTGCGACCATCGTCAGGCTCAACAGGAGGCCGGAAACCAGGCTGGAAATTACGGGAATCCGAGAGGTGCGGAGGGTATTCAAATGCAGATAGCTCATAGACACACACAGGCGCAGAGCGCCCTGTTCCTTTCGCGTCGCAATTAGCCGACCATTCTACTTCTCACGACTACGCAAGCAAAACCGGAATAGTTCAGATAAAACGATCCAGCGCGGGAAATGCCATCGCCTTCCACGGGCGCGAGAATTTGCGCTCGCGCCGGGCAGGCTGCGATGATCCTTGCGAGTTTTCAAGGGAGATTCATCCATGCGCAGAACTGCTCTTCTTTTGCTTCTTGCCGTTGCCCCGTTCTCCATCGTCGTTGTCGCCCAACCGTCCGGCTGGCCGCCCAGCAAAGATCATCTAACGCTGCCTGTGTGGCCGGGAACAGCGCCCGGCGCGCCAGCGGCAACGACCCCCGAAAAGGACATGACCACAGCCAAAGACCCGCTGATCGCCGGCAAGCCGCTGATCCGGCTGGGCAATGTGGCCACGCCCACCCTCACCTTCTATCCGGCCAAAGTTAAGAACACAGGCGCGGCCGTAGTAGTCTTCCCCGGCGGCGGATACAACATCCTGGCCATCGATCTGGAAGGCACCGAAGTCTGCGACTGGCTGAACAGCGCGGGCGTGAACTGCGTGCTGCTGAAGTACCGCGTGCCGGGCACCGGGCCGTATCCCAAATCTGCAGCTGCCCTTCAGGACGCGCAACGAGCAATGGGCCTTGTGCGCCAGCATGCCGCCGAATGGAAGATCGATCCCAAACGCGTCGGGGTGCTGGGCTTCTCGGCGGGCGGGCACCTGGTTGCCGCGATCTCCACACACTATGACCAGCGTCTTTACGAACCCATCGATGCCGCCGACAAGTTGAGCTGCCGGCCGGACTTTGCCGTGGTCGTCTATCCCGGCTATCTAGCCCTGTCGGAGAAGAACTTCGCGCCCAACGCCGACATCCACCCCACCGCACAGACGCCGCCCACCTTCATCGTGCAGGCCGAGGACGACCCGGTGCACGTGGAGAACGCTGTGGTTTACTTCCTGGCGCTGAAGAACGCCAAGGTTCCCGCCGAACTTCACATCTATGCCGAAGGCGGCCACGGCTACGGGCTGCGGCGGACCAAGTTGCCGGTGACCACCTGGCCACAGGGCGTGGAGAGCTGGTTGCACACGATCAACGTGCTGGGCGGAAAGTAAGTTCTACAATCACCCCATGCTTCTCGCCGTGCTCACCATCTCCGACCGCTGTTCGCAGGGCCTGATGACCGACACCGCCGGTCCGGCCGCCGTGGCCCTGCTGCGCGGTCAATGGCCCGAAGCCGAGATTGAAACCGCAATCCTGCCCGACGACGAAAACCTGATTGCGGCCAGCCTCGAACGCCTCGCCGAGCGGGGCGCTGTACTCGCGCTGACGGCAGGCGGCACCGGGCTGGGGCCGCGCGACCGTACTCCCGAGGCCACCCGGCGAGTGATCGACCGCGAAGCTCCCGGCCTCGCGGAGGCCATGCGCGCAAAGGGCGCCGCCAGCAACCCCTATGCCTGGCTCTCGCGCGGGGTGGCGGGACTGCGAGGAAGCACTCTGATCGTCAACCTGCCGGGCAGCCGCCGAGGCGCAGAAGAAAGTCTTGCGGCCATCCTCCCCCTGCTGCGCCACGCCGTGGACATCGCCGCCGGCGGACAGACTCATCCGGGAGGGCATCAATAGATCATTCGCTCTTCCAACTCAAAGCGCGGCGCGCCCGACTTCGGAAAACGCTTCCCAGATTCGCCCCGGCTTGCCGATTCTGTATTGTTTCCGGAAATGCGCAGCACTCGAAAACGATTGCGCAGAATGTGTGAGATAGCTGGATACATTCAACAGAGCGCAGAAAACCATTCCTTGAGAAACACCCAGTAAGCGTACAATTGCGTTACCCGTGAGCACACCCAGAAGCAACAATTCCGATCGCCGTCGTCCCGGCAATGTGAGCATTCGCGATGTGGCCCGAAGAGCCGGCGTTTCCATCGCGACAGTCTCGCGCGCGGTCAACCACATCCCCACCGTGGACCCGGAACTGGCCAGAAAAGTGTGGAAGGCGATCGACGAGGTCGGCTACCTGCCCAATACCCAGGCGCGCGCGCGGGTCAGTGGCCGCAGCCGCATGCTGGGGCTGATCGTAAGCGAAATCACCAACCCCTTCTTCCCCGAGCTCGTACAGGAATTCGAGAACCTGGCCGTGGCCCAGGGCTACGAAGTCCTGATCGGATCCACCAACTACGAGCCCGCCCGCACCGAGTCCCTGATTCGCCGCATGCTGCAGCGCAATGTGGACGGCGTAGCGGTGATGACCTTCGGCATCGAAGAAGACCTCGTCCAGAAGCTGGTGGAGCGCGAGTTCCCCCTAGTCTTCATCGACGCCGGCCCGCCGCTAGCCAACATCCGCGTGATCAAGGTGGACTACGGGGAAGGAATCCGCCAAGGCGTGCAACATCTGGCCGCTCTCGGACACCGCAAGATCGCGTTCATCAGCGGGCCGTTGCGCCTGCGCTCGGCGACAGCCCGGCGCGATGCCTTCCTCAAGTCGATGGGCGAACTCGGGCTCACCGTTCCCGCCGAGCACATGGCAGAGGGCGACCATACCATGGAGGGCGGCATGACGGCGATGGAGAGGTTGACTGCGCTATCCGAATTGCCCACCGCCGTGATGTGCTCCAACGATCTGACCGCCATCGGCGTTCTGCACACGCTCTATCGCACCACGCACACGGTTCCGCAGGAGATCTCGGTGGTGGGGTTCGACGACATTCACCTGGCGCAGTTCATGCTGCCTCCACTGACCACCGTGCAGATGAGTTGCAAACTGCTGGCGGCTGCCGCCGTGGAAGCACTGCGCGCCGGCATCGAGGCGGAGCACCCCAAGGTTGCGCAGACGGAATGGCACGTTCCCACCCGTTTGGTGGTGCGTCAGTCGTCCGCCTTTCCGCGCGGAACTCTGCCGGCGCTGATGGCGGATGCGGCAGGCAAGCGGGGATGATCCAGGAACACGGACTAGCTACTTTGCCGTGCCGAAGCGCCAGGAGCCGAAACGCCAGGAGACTGACCCGCCCACAAACGAGACCATGCGGATGCCAACCGGCCACTCCGCGCCGTTGACAGATCCGCAGTCGAAATCATTCTCTGCGCCGCTTGGTCCCGACCTCACCGGACAGTACGGAATTCCGTCGCCCACCTGCCATGGCGCGCTTGAGGCCAGCGGGGCAATTGTTTCGGTGGTCTGGCCCGTGTAGCCCCGAGCTACCATTCCGTTCGCGCCCACTTCCAGACGGCCTTGCAGGAAGGTGCGAACGACCGCCAATCTCGTCTCCCCCACAGGAATGGCTTCGAGTTGTTTCCAGCCATCCTGGCTGTTGCCTGCATCGAGAATCTTGTGGCCCACATACTCGTATTCGCCGCGCAGATGAATGCCCAGCGGCAGTTTGTCCGCCGTGGCCAGTCCGTCGAAGATGGTGCGGGGACACTCCACGGTGGGGTTCCAACCGGAGTTGGTGGTCCACCCAGGGTCGGATGCAAACTCGTTCAGCACCCGCGCATCGGCTTTGGAGAAGACCGCCTGCGCACTTCCATAGCCACTGAATTGATGGCGCACGTTGGCGGTCAGAAAAGTGAGTCTGCCCGGTCCCAGGTCAAAGGGCGTGCCGTTGTCCGGGTCGATCTTGCCTAGGGTCTCTGTGGTCGTCGTGCGGGCCACGGTCAGGCGTACGTCGGTGGCCGGGAGCTCTTTCTCCAGGACCAGTTGCATCGAGTGGCTGCGCTCAAATGGCGAAGGCAGAGCCACTGCTCCGGTGGGATTGTCTTTTTGTGAGCCTGCCACACCGATGCGCGGATCCTGCGTAAAGAAGGCCTGCCCGATACTGAATGAAGCCGACGGCAGCCAGCGCGCAGAGGCGGTACCCGGTGTCCAGGCAACAGTGGCCTTGGGAGCCAGGAAAGTTTCCCACCGATCAAACGAATCGGCGGCGACCATCTTGTTGTCGTTTTTCAGCTCGATCGTGTCCGGCCGCAGTCCACCGTAGAACCGCAAGTGTTTGCCCAGGTCGCCATGCACGGCCACGTATGGAGTCAGGTCGCGGATGGTGACGTTGCTGGCCAATACTTTGGTAAATGGACCATAGACCTGTACATCGTTGTAGGGAGGGCCATAGTGGTCAAGATCGTCGTTGCGGATGTCGTCCTCGTGGTAATCGAGGCCAGCCATGCCCTGCAGACCGGCCGCAAAACTGTGTGTTTCGCGCGCCTGCGCACCTTCCACGGTTCGGAATTCGCTTTGCCGAATCAACCCCTCGCCGAAGTTGGAAAACAGAGCCAGGTTGTAGGTGCGCGCGAATCCCGAGAAGGCCGCCTCGTCTTTGCTTCCCAGCTTCCAGCGGTCGTCCGCGGCCAGCAGCAAGGTGTGGGTCTGGTCTTTCTGGCGAGGGTCGAGCGTGTCTCCCAAATACTGGCCAAATCCGATCGGAACCAGGTTACCCTCGTGCGAGACGCCCCAATAGGCGATGCCGTAGAGCGAAATCTCGCTCCGACCCACGTTGAGCACGCGCTGCGCATTCAGCTTGTACATCTGCCGGTGCTCCATATCCTTCAGCAGGCCGTTGCCGTAGTTGGCTTCCAGGGCCACCCACTCCGTGTTGTCTGGATTCCTGGGTGCAAATCCGGCTGTCATATCCATGTCGCGATCGTCGCCGGTGAGGGTGACAAAGTTCGTCATCTGCGGCCGCGGCATGTAGGTCGCCGCCAGGTTGAGAGCGTGGTTGCCTTCGAGCACGTTAAATGCGCCGCCATCAGTGGTCACGCCAGCCAGCGCGCCGGAGACGTAGATGTTAGGGTCGGAGTATCCGTTGCCGTGCGCATTGGCGGAAAGGTTATTGGTCACCAGGTATCCGCCCACCGCGATGTATTGCGCAATCGGTTCGCCGTGGTCGGCCATCACGCCGGGCGCAAAGTATTGCGGCGCTTTGATGCCGCCAGCCGCGGTCTCGATGGGCAGTCCGGGAATCGAAATGGGTGCGCCCGGACGCCCTGGATTGGCGTCCAGTAACTGCTCGCGTACCATGACCTTCTGCGACGGATCCGGGGAGTCGATCCCGACTTCGCTGACGTCGCCAGTCACAATTACCTGTTCGGATGCCGTAGCCACCTGCTCCAGCCGCAACTGCAGGTTCGTAGTCGAAGCGTTGAGTTCGAGCCTGCGCGTGAGCGGGGCAAAACCCGTGGCCGCAATATGCGCCGTATAAGTTCCCCACGCCGGCAGCAAAAGGACAAAACTCCCGTCGCCTCCAGTTACGCAACTGAGATGCGCACCCTCGGCGGAGTCCAGTTGCACGCTCGCCCTCGGAATCGGCCTGCCCGCCGGGTCAAGCACCGTGCCGGTCACACGCGGCGGGGCAGGCTCAGCATAGAGCCCGATTGGCCAGCAAGCAAACAGGAACAGCATGACGATCTTGAGATTAGGGCTAAACGGGCAACGCCCCCTATGCGAGCAATGCTCCATACGTTTTCAAGTATTTCATTCCGGTATCGCAGAGGATGGTGACAACCGTCGCCTCCGGTCCCAATTCTTCCGCCAGCCTGAGCGCGGCAATCACGTTGGCCCCAGTGGACGCGCCGGCGAAGAGCCCTTCCTCGCGCGCCAGGCGGAAGGCCATGGCCATCGCCTCTTCGGTGGAGACACGCTCGACCTGGTCGGCTACTCCTGCGTGCCACAGCGGAACCACGTAGCCCGCGCCGATCCCATCCATCTTGTGCGAACCCGCCTGCCCGCCCGACAGCACAGGCGATTCGGCGGGTTCCACGGCAACCAGACGGATCTTAGAGTTGCGACGGCGCAACTCCTCGCCTGTGCCGCGCAGCGAGGCAGCGGTGCCCACGCTCTGCACGAAGGCGTCGATGCGCCCCCCGGTCTGTGTCCAGATCTCGCCGGCCAGCGTTCGATAGGCGGCCATCTGGTCGCGATTATTCATCTGGTCGGTCCAGTAAGCGCCGGTCTCTTCCGCCACTACGCGTGCGGCTTCGATCATGTCTTTGGTCAGCTTTTCCGTCATGCCGCCGCCGATACTGGGAACGATCTGCACATGCGCGCCGAGGATCTTCATATGGTCCAGCTTTTCGCGCGAAAAAGCATCGGAAGTGACAATGTGCAGCGGATGCTTTTTGACCGCGCAAACCAGCGCCAGCGAAACGCCGGTGCTGCCGCCGGTATATTCAACCACCGGACCGCCTGCTGGCAGCCGTCCGTCCCCCTCGGCGCCTTCGATCATGGCCAGCGCCATGCGGTCTTTCATGCTGCCGGTAGGGTTCTCGCTCTCGATCTTGACTAGGACGCGCGCGCAGTTTGGGGGCGGGATCCTGCCGAGGGCGATGAGCGAGGTTTTGCCGATCAGGTCGAGAATGTTCTGTGGTTTTGTCATGGGGTTGTCGGAATTTTGCACCATGGCAGTTTACGCCACGGACGCAAGCCTTCGCCGTGACGTTGCAGCCCACCCTGGCCGCAATAGCAAAGGCGCGGCGAGGGTGGGCGCTCGGTTTGTGGGGCCGGTCAGCGGGGTTTGTTGGCCAGAATCAGCGGCGAGGGTCCGTGCGTGGCCAGCGTGCGCGCTTCGACGAAGCCTGCTTCGCGCAGCCAGTCGCGAATCTCTTCGAAGGAGTACGTGTCTCCTTCGTCGGTGTTGACCAGCATGTTGACGGCGAAGATGAGGCCGTTCAACGGGCCGGTGCGGTCTGCGTTGACCAGGAATTCGGCGATGGCGATGGTGCCTCCCGGAGCCAGCGCTGCAAAGGTCTTTTGCAGCAGCAGCTTGCTGCGCTCGATGCCTTCGCTGTGCAGAATATGGCCCAGCGTGGCCACATGATGGCCGCTACCGAAGTCTGCCTGCTGCAAATCGCCTTCGACGAAGGTGAAGCGGTCGCCCAAGCCGAAGCGGCCCACCGTTGCAGTAGTTACCGGGATCACCTCGGGCCAGTCGACGGCGGTCACCTGAACGGTCGGCGAGCTTTGCGCCAGGGCGATGCCCCAAACGCCCGAGCCGGCGGCCAGGTCGAGAGCGCTTACCATATCGCGGCTGGCGGAGAGGTTCAGGTGCCGCGCCAGTTCCTGCGCAACGTGGTAGCTCATGGGGAAGATGTCGTTGACGAACTCCTTGAAGAAGTCGCCGCCGGTGGACTCCTGATTGACGGCAGCGGCAGGCTTGCCGGTACGGACCACCTCGTTCAGGTTCAGCCATTTTGGTATCAACTGTTCGCTTGTGTGGCGAATGAGCCCGCCCTGAAAGCCGGGCTTGGTGCTGACCAGAAATGCCGCGCTTTCGGCGGTCAGGCTGTAGATGCCGTCCTGGTCCTTGCTCAGGAATTCGAGGCCGACTAATGCATTGAGGATGTTGGCCAGTCCCCGCTCCGATGCTCCGGTGTCCAGGTGAATCTGGTGCAGGGACTTGGGGCCGAAGTCGAGCGTGTCGAAGACGTGGTGGCGGATGGCAGCTTCGAGAATCAGCGGCGGCGCGTAGCCAAAGGCAAACTGGTAAATGCGTTCAGGTGTGACGGGAGTTGTGACAGAAGATGCGACTGGCGCTGTAACTGCTGCGGACATTTTGACCTCGCTATGGAAAGTCGGTCTTTGGGGAAACCGTGGCGCGAGTATACGCCGCAAGAGTTACAGCGGGGAACGAAATTGAGTAAGAGGCTTGAAAGAAAAGGGATGTGCTCGAATCCGTGCGCACGCGGAATGATCCCGGACTGACTACGAGGCCTTGGCGATCTTCTTGTCTTCCGCAGGCGGAGGAGGATAGATGCGGTTCTCTTCGGTGAGGAACCGATCTACAGCCTCGTCGTCATTGGGATCGTAGGGTCCGTCGTCGGGATCGTTCGGGTCGTAGGGAACCGGAGCGTCTTCGGCAATCTGCTTCCTGACCCAGTCCCAATCCGACTGGCTCGGCTCTTTTCCTGGAAGGTTACCTTTGAACTCCATAGATCCTCGTATTCATCCTTGCCCGTGTTCCTGATCGCTCCTCTCGCAATCAAGCCGCAACATCGTCATTTGCCTCCTTTGCAGGCGCATCCTCACCCTTCTTTTCCTCGGTGACCGAAAGCCGCAATCCGACAGCCTTCAGAACAGCGATCAATGTCTTCAGTGTTGGATTGCCTTTGGGCGACAACGCCCGATAGAGGGATTCGCGGCTGATACCAGCCGATGCCGCCACGCCAGCTAGACCGCCGAAGGCTTCCGCCAGGGCACGCAGCGCAAGCAATCCGCCGCCGCGCTCTTCGGGATTGTCGAGTGCCTCTACGGCCGCCTTTAGATATTCGACCGCAAACTCGCGGTCCTTTTGCAACTCCTCAACTTCCCATTCGTGGTGCGAGCCAACTCCGACGAGTTTTTTCATTTCTGCCTCCGCTTCCAATCTTCCCAGTATCCCTTGGCTCGGGCTATATCCTTCGACTGACTATCTTTATCTCCTCCACAGAGGAGAACAACCCAGTGCTGGCCGTGCCGTCCGCAATACACCCGGTAACCGGCTCCCACATGGATTCTCAACTCCGTCACGCCCTCGCCGACAGGTTTCGAATCGCCCAGATTGCCGGATTCGATCTGGCGCAGCCTTATAACGATCCGAGTTTTCGCTTTGGCGTCACGAAGTGTTGCCATCCACTCTCGGAAAGGATATCGACCGCTCTCTTCGTGGTAGTGGACGATCTCGATCACGACAGGAGTGTAGCATGAAAGCTACAACCTGAGGAGAGTCAGCCGAGTATAGTGGATGCCTATGGACACTTCTGTTGTCGTTTCAGCTATCGCAGCCGCCTCTGGCGTGATTGTTGCAGCTGTCAGTTTCTTCCTCACAAAGAAGAGGGAGAGAGAAGCTGATTGGCGAAAATACAAATACGAACAGTACAAGGAATTCATGGTCTCGATCAGCGGAATCGTTGCCGGGGATTCGACTCCGGAAGGTAACCGAGCATTCGCGAGGTCCTGCAACACTCTTCACTTGATTGGGTCGAAAGGTGTACTTGTTGCGCTTCATGCCTATCAGGATGAAGTAGGGTCTTCCAACCCGAGCCACTCAGCTGCAAAGGAGTCGGCGATGCTGTCAAAGCTGGTCTGGGAGGTCAGGAAAGACATCGAGATCCCTGGGACCCCTCAGTCGTCAGATTTCACTGTGCAGCTATGGTGTTCTGGCACAAACCCGAAAAAGTGATCCACAAATTCAGGCTTCTTGCTCAGCTCAAAAACATCGTCCGATACAACGTATCTCGCTGCACCGGCTTGAAGCCCGCGTCGCGGATGATTCTTCTCAATTCCTCTTCGGTCGTGCAGTTACTCGTTCCCGCTGCCTTCACCACGTTTTCTTCCAGCATGACCGAACCCACGTCGTTGCCGCCAAAGTGCAGGCCTAACTCCAGAACCTTCAGGCCTTGCGTAACCCAGCTCGCCTGCACGTTCTCGATGTTATCTAGATAGAGGCGGCTAATGGCCAAAGTTTTGAGATATTCCACGCTGGTAGCTTCTTCCCATCCGTGCCCGCCCAGAGCGGTGTGTTTGGGCTGGAAGCTCCAGGGAATGAAGGCCGTGAATCCGCCCGTCTCTTCCTGCAGGCGGCGGATCACCTCGAAGTGATTGATCCTCTGCTCGAAGGTTTCGCCCACGCCGAACATCATCGTCGCGGTGGTGCGCATGCCGAGCTGGTGCGCAATGCGATGCACGCTCACCCAGTCCTCGGTATTGCACTTGATGCGTGCAATGCGGTGGCGCACCTCGTCGTCCAGAATCTCCGCGCCGCCGCCGGGGATGGAGTCCAGCCCGGCATCGCGCAGGCGCACGATGGTGTCGCGCAGCGGCAAGTCGGAGTAGCGCGCGATAGCCAGAATCTCCGACGAGGTGAGGCAGTGCAGCCAGATCTGTGGAAAGCGCTTCTTGATGCCGCTGAAGAGGCTCTCGAACCACTCGATTTTCAGGTCGGGATGAATGCCACCCTGCATCAGAACGCCGGTGCCGCCCATCTCGAGCGTCTCGGCGATCTTCTCGCAAATGGTCTCGAACTCGAGGATGTATCCCTCTTCCGAGCGGGGTCCCTTGAGCGGCCGGTAGAAGGCGCAAAAGGTGCAGTACTCGGTGCAGAAGTTGGTGTAGTTGATGTTGCGATCGATGATGTAGGTGACCACGCCTTCCGGGTGCAGGCGGCGGCGCACGGCGTCGGCCTCGAATCCCAGGCCGATCAGGTCGGGAGAGTGAAAGGAATCGAGAGCCTGCTGGCGGGTAATGGTCATGTTTGAAATTCTACAACCCCTGCGCTGAGGGCACCTGCGGTGCGGCAGCCGCTTCGCGTGGTCCGCGCCAGAAGGAAGGCGCGGGAGTTTGAATTTGTGAAGTCGGATGATTCTGGTCGGCCGAAAAGCGGATCTCTGACCGGACGGAGGCGACCGGCGCAAATGGAGGCGCTGGGCCTTGGTCTGGGCCTCCCAAGATGCGCATGATCGGCAGCCGCACGACAAAATCCTGTGCCGATGTTCTTTTTGCGAGTTCCGGATGAGACGCGGGACCGACCGGCGGGCTTGCCGGCAGATCAGACTTTCCGGGCGGGTCATTCGGCTTTGTCGGAGCAGACGGCCGATAGAGAAAAAGTCCCCGTCTGCGCACCGGCCGGCGCTGGGTGCGCGAAAGGTTCGAAGCGGTTGACACTCCGCTGAAGAGGACAAAGAAATCCCACGCTGCGCGAAGGAGTCCATTGTCGATTTTCAAAAGCATTGGGGAAGAGCCTCGCCGATCTCTCTGGTGATCATTCGACGTTCACTGGATGAGAGGAGCGAGGCGTGCCGCTGGTTGCAGGATTTTTCAGGCGCTGGGCGGTCCGCCGGGTTGTGGTCCGGGGGTTGTTTGGCCCGCTGGCCGAGGTTTGACCTTCGCCACGGTCGGTTTGCTCTTTCCGGGACTAGACACGCCCATCGAGAGCAGAACGAAGCCGAATCCTTTGCGCAGAACGGTAAGCAAGCTCATGAGTCTGACCTTTCCAGATCTGTTGCACCTTGCGGGCCTTGGTGGAAACGCGCAGCCTCATGTTTCGAGGCCGCGCGTGAGGCCCATGGTCAATTTCGCGCGCCAGGAACGCCAGGCAAAAGCGGAGGGACGGCGATGGGCGTTTCCCCGCGCAGAAGCTCGATTGCGGTCTGGGGCAGAGGCTTGTCGGCGTTGGCCAGCAGCAAGCTCACTTGCCATATTTCGGTTTGCGTCAGCTGCGAATTGTAGGCCGGCATGCCGGTCAGGCGAATTCCATTGGCGACCTTCCAAAAGGTTTCGCCCGGCGGATCGTCGCTGACACCCACAACGTCGCTTTTGGGGTGCTTTTGCCAAAGCTGCGGCGCGGTGGGGAACATGTGCAGGCCATACGGCGAGGGTTTGCCATGGAATCCGTGGCAGGTGGCGCACTTCTCGCTGTACACATGCGCGCCCGCCACCAGGTTGCCCTCGTCGACCGAGATGGGAGGGGTCTTGATCATTTCGCGGTGGATGCGGGCATGCAGCGGAATGGAAACAACTTCGCGCTCATGCGGAATGGGTTGGTCGGCAACGGCCACCGGGACTTTGCCGAACCAGAACCAGGCGAGCACGGCGACAGGCACCAGAAGCACTCCAAGGACAATACCAATCAGGACGCGCAGCATCTTCGTCTTGGCCTCCACTGCCCTTCATCCTAAAGCATTTCCCATTCTGGAGCATTTCAAAGGGGTACGTGCGGAGGGGGATTCTGGAGGGGGCAGGCTAAGGAGCGAGCGCAGGGAGGAGTTTCCGCCTGGCCAGCGGGAGGCGATTCTCGCCTCCGCGCGTCCAATCCGTGCGGGTCCCCCCGACAATCCGTACCCCGAGATGGTTTAATACCTTATGGGGAAGCGCGGCCTGGGGGCTGGCTTTCGTACTCCCATGGAGGAATCCCGAAACCGATGTTTTCATTTCGCCGTACTGCCCTTTTGCTGGCGCTGGCTCTGCCTGCCCTCCTCGCCGTTCAAGCCCACAGCACAGATTCAAGCTCTACCGCCGGTGTCGCCGAACCGAGCCAGGCGCAGCCGCCCGCCGCGAGCAAAACGCCGTCGCAGCTGAGCGTGCAGGCGCGCATCCGCGCCCGCCGCGAACAGCGTCGCCTGGCGGCCATCCACGATGCCTATTCGCACGTCTACGAGACCTATGTCGGCGGCGGATACCTGCGAACCGACGCCGGCCCCTCGCTGCAAAAGGTCACCGAATATAACTGGAATGTGGGCTTTACCCACTACTATAGCCAGCGCCTGGGCGTAACCCTGGATGGGCGCGGCAACTATGGCACGGCCTTCACGGGCCTCAACCTGACCTCGTTGACCCGGCCGGCTATCAGCCAGTATTCGGCGATGATCGGACCCACCTACCGCTTCTATCTGCAGCCGAAGTTCGCCATCTCAGGACGGGTGATGGCGGGCTTCTCCAGCGGAAACTTCTCGGCCGACACCAATGGCTTCGGCACCAAGGTGCTGGGCCTCTTTCCGGACGGCATGACCTACGCGGGAAGCGCCGCGATCCTGGGCGAGTACAACTTGACCCCGAATATCGGCCTCCGGCTTGCTCCCGAATACTTCGCGACCGGATTCGGTTCACAGGCGCAAAACAGCCTCGGCTTCACTGCCGGAGTGGTTTACCGGTTTGGGAAGAAGTAGAAAAGCAGGGATCAGGGATCTCAAAAGCAGGGAACAGGGAACAGGGAACAGGGATCAGGGATCAGAAAAGCATGGGCGCAATTCGCGGTAGCGAATTGCGCCCATATCGTTTCCCGGACTGCACAGGTAAAAGTGATCCGGCTCTCTTGACACCCTGTGAATCCGAAAACCTCTTGCCCGGCCGGGCAAGAGGTTTCCCTGATCCCAGTCCCCTACTTTTCTGATCCCTGATCCCTGTTCCCTGTTCCCTGTATCTGCACCATCCGTTGCTGCCACTCCGCCGGTCCCGTCTGGTGGACGCTGGTTCCCTGAGAGTCCACCGCGACGGTCACCGGCATATCCACCACGTCGAACTCGTAGATGGCTTCCATGCCCAGGTCGCCAAAGGCCACCAGCCGCGAGGCGTGGATAGCCTTGGCGACCAGGTACGCCGCGCCGCCCACCGCCATCAGGTAAACAGATTTGAACTCGCGAATCGCGTCGATGGCCGCCTGCCCGCGCTCGGCCTTGCCCACCATGCCCAGCAGGCCGGTTTCGGCCAGCATCTGGCGGGTGAACTTGTCCATGCGCGTGGCGGTTGTCGGCCCGGCCGGACCAACCACCTCGTCGCGCACGGGATCCACAGGACCGACGTAGTAAATGAACCGGCCGTGGAAGTCCACGGGCAGCCGTTCGCCGCGGTTCAGCATTTCAGTTAATCGTTGATGTGCCGCGTCGCGCCCGGTCAGTAGCTTGCCATTCAGCAGCAGCACTTCGCCGGGCTTCCACTGCGCGCACTCTTCGCGGGTAACGGTGTTCAGGTCGACCCGCCGCGCCGCGCTCACGTCCTGGGTCAGCTTCGGCCACAGGTCCAGATTGGGCGGGTCCAGGAAGACCGGCCCCGAGCCGTCCAGCACGAAATGGGCGTGGCGGGTGGCGGCGCAGTTGGGAATCATCGCCACCGGCAGATTGGCGGCATGAGTGGGGTAGTCGCGCACCTTCACGTCGAGCACGGTGGTCAGCCCGCCCAGGCCCTGCGCGCCAATGCCCAGCCGGTTGACCTTGTCATACAATTCGATGCGCAGTTCCTCGGCGCGGTTCTGCGGGCCACGGGCAATCAGCTCCTGAATGTCGATGGGGTCCATCAGGGATTCCTTGGCCAGCAGCATCGCCTTTTCCGCCGTGCCGCCGATGCCGATGCCCAGCATTCCCGGCGGGCACCAGCCCGCGCCCATGGTGGGAACGGTCTTCAGGACCCAGTCCACAACCGAGTCCGAGGGGTTCAGCATGATGAACTTGGCCTTGGCCTCCGAGCCGCCGCCCTTGGCCGCCACCGTCACCTCGACCTCCGCGCCCTTCACCAGGTTCACCGTAACCACTGCCGGCGTGTTGTCCTTGGTGTTGGCGCGCTTGCCGGCGGGGTCGGCCAGGATGGAGGCGCGCAGCTTGTTGTCCGGGTCCAGAAAGGCGCGGCGCACACCCTCGTCCACCATCTCCTGAACGTCCATGCGCTCTTCGCCTGCATCCGGCTCGAAGCGGGCGTCCAGGCCCACCTTGACGAATGCGGTAACAATGCCGGTGTCCTGGCAGATGGGCCTGTGCCCCTCGGCGCACATGCGGCTGTTGATGAGGATCTGCGCAATGGAGTCCTTGGCCGCCGGGGACTCTTCCATCTCGTAAGCCTTGGTCAGGCTGACGATGAAGTCCTCCGGGTGGTAGTAGCTGATGTACTGCAGCGCCGCGGCGACGCTGGTGATGAAATCCTGCTGGCGAATGACGGACGGTTTTTGCGGCATGGCGACGGCTCCTCGGGAATCCAGACGTTCCTAGGGTAATGGAAGCGGGGCAGAGATGGCAGGTCAAGGTCGAATACACGGTCGACGCGGGGGCGATTGCGGCACCTGGCCGCTGGAACAGGACGCGGGATGCGCCAAAAGCCGCCCCGCAGTTGAGAGATCGGCAAGTTCACGAAGGACGCAGATCAATTAATCGTCCGGGCATACTTTCGTCCGTTCCGGCGCAGAGGCAAGATGCTTTTGCGGCGAGGAGTTTTCAGTGTGCACGAGGATTCCCTCCTGGCCCATGTCGAGGCTGAGAACGCTGGCGCCAAGTAAGTCGACTCGATGTTTTCCTTCGGAAGAATAGAGGGCAAAGCCGTAGATCACCCTGGGCTGTTTCTTGAGGACGAGATGAATATGAGAGCTTTGTCCGGGCACAAACTCCCAAGAATGGAATTGAACGTTTGCCTTCGGTCCGCCGCGGAAGTTGCAGCGGCCTTTGGCGCCGAACCAAGCTTCGGCATCCATCTGGTCGATTTTATCCACATCCTTTTTATCACTGACCGCGACTATGTCGAAGGGAATGACACTATCGGCGTTGGCATCGGGCGTTATATGCACTTGCAGATCGAGGGAGGGCGCGATGCCGACGGCTCTCTTGAGGGGATGCATCATCGAACACCCCGACAGGAGGAAGAGACACGCAAGGACAGCAATCTCCAGACGATATGGAGTCAACAATTTAGCCTCCAACGGAATCACATAGACTGTACACCAAAGGAGCGGGAAACAGAGGAGCCGAATAAGGAGTCAAATCCTGGGCCGGTACCTGCGGTGTTATTGACCGAACGAAAGGTTGGGACGAGACTGGTCTTGCACCGGGCCGAGGCTAGAGCGGTTCCACAATTGCCGAACCCCGGAGCCACCGATCTAAAGTGGCTTTTTCAGTGGCTTTTTCCTGGGGAAAAGCCATCTCTCGAAGAATTACAGAAGGCACGTTAATTGTGGAACCGCTCTAGGAAGGCGGCTTTGCGCAGAGGGCGATGCGATGCACATCTATTCCAAGCCATGGGAACTGGCATTTCAAGGGGAATGCGGGGATGCCGACGCACAGTTTGAACTGGGAATTCGATTTCTGCTCGGCGAGTCGATGGTGCAAGATCCGGAGGCGGCCTATCGCTGGCTGGCGCTGGCGGCGACCAATGAACATCCGGGGGCGCAGCGGCTCCTGGTTCACCTGGGATTCTTTTGTCCCATCAAGCCGAGGGACACACTGTCTCAGCGAGTGACGCGATGCATGGGCGCACAACTCCACGCGATTGCCGACTTCCTCACAATGTGCCGGCGAAAAGCGGAGGCAAGAAAGGATTGATCGCTCCGCGATCGCGCGAAGCGAAGCACCGCCCGCTCCGGCGCGGAAATCGATGGTCTTCTGAAAGAGGCAACCCATGCGCATGCCAACGATGAGGATTCGAGATCTCGCTGTTTCGGCCTGCAATAAATGCCTGCGCATTCCCCCGGCGATGCTCCTGGCGGGACAAGCAGCGATAGCGCTGGCGTGTTTCTGGCTGACTCTGGCCGCACTCAGCGAGCCCATTGGATTTCTATCGGCGCTTTTGGTCGGGGTGTCGACCCGCTCCCTGGAGCAGGGGATCAGGCTGAGGAGGCTGCGTGTTTCTCAGTCGCCGGCAAGAATTGCGGCGTTCGAGTACGACGGTAGCGGCATTCGCTGTTCATTCGACGAGAAAGCGTTGAGCCGCTTCGTAGATTCACGGACCGGCCGGCTGTCCGCGGGGGTGCTATCGGGGCTGGTTTGCTGGGGTTTCCTGCACTGGAGCCTCGCGAAGGCGAGTTTTCTCCCCCTCCCTTTATTTCGGATTCATGGATTTGCCGGGCTGAATGCGCTGGGGCAGGAAGCGCTTCCGCTGGTCCTTCTGTTCCTCTTTCTGCGCTTCCCCGGGCCGCGCAAACTGTGGGCCAGGCAGATCGTCAAGGCCATTGAAACGCGCACTGCGGCGGCGCTGGAAGGAACTCAGGAGCCTCTGGAGTTGGATGGGCTGGAGCTGGGGGCAGCAATCCTTTGGAGCCAGTTGGGGCTCGTCTGCACCGGGGGATATCGCGAAGCGGTCCGCCGTCGTTTGCGTGCAAATCCCGCTCAGGCAGTGTTGCACCCCGCCAGTACAAGAGCAATGTTGGCGGCTGTGACGGAGCTGGCGCGCCTGGACATGGCACAGCTGGGAGCAGCGACGGCGAGCTTTCGCCGGTTGGATGTTTGTTTTGCGGAGCACAGAGCCCTGCTCTGCGCGGTGCAGGATCATTCGATGCACCTGAGGCAGAAGGCATTTCAGCAGCAATCGGAGCGGCTCAAGGAACTGTTCCGCGCGCGGCGCTGGAAAGCGGCGCAAGAGATGACGTGCCAACTGCAGGCGGATCTGGACGAATTCTGCGAAGAGCTTCAAAGCCGGGCGCGTTTGCTGGCCAAATCGGCTCCCCGAGTGACGCTCTCCTCGGCCGCAGACCCCCTCCATCTACTGGGTGCCGATGCAAATGCTTCCTTGCCGGCGATCAAGCGGCTGCGCCAAAGACTGGCGCAGGTCTACCACCCGGATGTTGGCGGTGAGACGTGCAATGCCGCGAAGATGGCGGAACTGAACGCGGCCTACGATGCCGTCCTCCTGGCTCGTTCCGGGCGGATGCCCTAGTCGCTTTTGCTTCGGGCGGCCCAGCGATAGGCGTTTCCTTGTTCCGGGCGAACCGTCGGTTATCCTTTTGCAAGCGGGCTGGAAACGCAATTGCGCGTTCAAATTGACGCACCGTGCCGCTGAGAAATGTCGCCTGAAAGTCAGTACTCAAGAGCAGCGAGGGATTTTTCCGATTGACTTGAGCCGGACCAGCATGGCACTCTTTCAGCGTTATCTTGCAAGGAAGATACGCTTGCCCAAATTTCTCATTGAGTTGCCAGACCTTATCGAATGGCACGAGGGGATGTTGCTGACCCCTCAGCATTTTCAGGAACTTACCGCGCGCGCCGAGTTATTAACCCATCTTATGCAAAGCCGCGGCGCGGCATACGGTTGGGGTGTATTCGATCTGAAACTCGACGAACCCGCGTTGGGAAGCGGCATCTTGCGCCTGTTGCATTTGGAAGCGATCCTTCCCGATGGCCTTCTGGTTCTGGGAGGCGCCGACCACGGAGTCGAGCTGGTCTTTGACCTGAACAAGATTGAGGGTGACAGAGGACGCATCCACCTTGCCGTCCCGCGCGAGACTTCCATCTTTCAGCGCTCGGAACGTGGCCGTTACGAAGGCGCCTTTTCCGGAGAGGCGCTGACGCCCGACGGGGTCTCCGATGCAGGATCCACTGCAATTCCAAGGCTACGGCCGCGCCTGCGACTGGTCTGCGAAGAGATGGACCTCGTCGGCATGACTTCGATTCCTCTCGTGGAGTTCGCCAAACAAGGAACCGTCTTTACTCAGACTGCCTATATTCCTCCCTTGCTTGGTGTGGCCCACGGTTCGCCTATCAGCGATCTTTGCGCTCAAGTGCGCAGGAAGGTCCGTAACAAGGCGACAGAACTGGCCAGGAATCTGGCCCCGGGAGCCAAGGACGGCGATCTGGCACTGGTCTATCAATTGCAGTGGCTGGTCGCATCTCTGCCCGTTCTGGAAACGGTACTTACCAGCGAGAACCCTCATCCCTACTCGCTCTATCTGGCGCTTGCGTCGCTAGCCGGCAATGTGGCCTTTTTGAGCCACGCGCGCGTCCCGCCCGTTTTGCAGCCATACAGACACAGCGAACTGCGCGCCTCCTTTGAAGAGGTAATCGGGTTCATCCAATTGGCCATGGCCGAGGGCTTGATCGATAACTGGATTCGCGCCGAATTCAGCCTGCGCCGCGGCGATGAACTGGCCGGATCCGGGAGCAGGCCGACGGGCGAAATGTGCTACGAGATTGCGCCCAGTCTGGATGGTTTGTTGGGCAACGTGGCCGACCTCAAGGCCCCCTATTTTGGCTTGATGCTGCGCGCTTCGGCTGGGATGTCCGATGCCATGCTGGTGGAATGGGGGCAAAGTTGCCTCCTTGCCACGGAGGACCTGATCTCCGATCTCGAAATGAGCCGCAGTCTCGGCGCGCAATGCGAGCGGGTCAGTGTTCTGGACGATCTTGTCCCAGATCCGGATTCCGTTCTTCTACGCGTGAAGAACGATCCTCGCTGGCTAAAGCCAGACAGACGCCTGGTGTTGAAGGCCGCCCGGCAGGAAAGACGCTTTCCAGAGACGGTGACGTTGTTTGTCCCCAAGAAATCCTCCACGGACCAGAATCGATAGACCATGCTGGAGCGGACACAGAATTCGGATCCCCTGCTGCGACATTTTCATGCTTTCTATGTGGAACTCACGCGGCTTCGCCGAATGGCGGAAGGACGCCCGGCGGAGGAGAAGACCGGGGTAGCGCCTCCATTGCTGCTGGACGGGCGTGGGTCTTCCGGACAGGATGAGCACGGAAGTTCCAGTGGGCGCTCGTTGAGCGAGGCAAGACAGGAAGCAAGACAGGAAAAGGATAGATCCGATCTGGTTCCCGCGGAGGAGGTGGACCCGCTAGTGCTGCGCGTCTGGCAAGAGATGGCGCAGTATCTCGATCAGATTCTTTATGAGGCCAAAACGTCCGTCAACCAGCTTTCCCGCGACCTCATGGAGGAATTGGTTTACATCCTGGCGTCCTTTGCGGACGAAACTTTCTTGTGTCTGTTGGATTGGCCGGGGCGATCCTATTGGCGCAATCACTTGATGGAGATGCGTCTCTTTGGTTCGAGGATCTCCGGCCAACTGATCTTCGGCAGGATCGACAACCTGCTTTCGCGGCAGGACTTCGGCGCGGACGAGATCTGTGCGGTTTATTTGACGATTCTGGCGCTCGGTTTCCGGGGAAGGTACCTGCGCGATCCGGAGGCAGTGAATAGCTATCGACAGCGTCTCTTCGACCGGTTGCTCTTGAATCACCCGGATCTGCACAGCGAAAATCTGCGCCTGATTCCGGAAGCTTACCGGCATACCGTGGTCGAAGGCGCTCCAGTACACCTACCCGAACCGAGAACCTGGTGGCTGGTCGTGGCAGGTCTGATCGGATCGTGGTTGGTCCTTTCCACGATCGCATGGCTGATGCTAACGATTCCGGTGCGCGTCGCGCTTGAGCGGACGATGCATTCTCTCGACCGAATCAAGGAACGGCACACGGTGAGTCAAAACGTCACCAGGTGGCAAAGTCTTGCGCTGATGCTGCAAGATGGAGCTTTCCGCATCGAAATTCACTCGCCTGTCCCTCTGCAGAACGCCAGCGTCGGAGGCAATTTGGGGAAGTCTGTAGCGCCCTTGCTGATCGCAGTAGCCGGAGAAGGTGGCTCCAGCCCCGGAAAGGTCACAGACGTTCAGGCATGGCTGGCGCGCGGTTCGATAGAGTTCCAAGCGGTGGATTCAGGGATGGCGTTGAAGAGCCGTCCGCTGGAGTCAGTCGAATTGTGGCATGCGCCTGGCGGCGTACTGGCAGACTCCGGGTCTTCGCAGTTCTTTCTGGTTTCGCCCCAACTTGACGCGGCGGAACTGGGCCTGCGTCCCCAACTGATCTTTCCTGTCGATGAAAAAGGCCCCGCGCAAGTCGCGTCGGTAACTCTTTACCTCCCTCGTCAAGCTGCGGCGGTTCGGCAATGACCACCGGCCGACAGATGGATGCATGTGCCTCGCCTCCGGGCAGGAGGACAATCCGATGAAGTTCCCTGTTCAGAATTCGGCCTCTCTCGGTTACCTGCTCGCGGCAGCGTTGATCGTCGCCCTGGCGCTGCTTGCCGTATCCGTTGTTTTGATTTGGAAGGCAAGGCGCAAGGAAGAGAAGAAGGCGGAAGAATGGGAAGCGACGGAACAGCTCTCGGGTGTGCCAGGAATGACGGAGAGCTTCCGCGCGGCCTTGCGCCGGCTGAAACAGCGCGTGCCTACCTGGAGCTACCGTTATAGCTCCCCGTGGTTCGTTTTGGTTGGGGAGACGGGCTCGGGAAAAAGCTGCATCGCAGACCAGATTTCAGGCCTGACCGCCGAGGCCATCCGCACAGAAGAGAGCGCATTGGCGCCGCGCTGGCTGTTGCTGGACAAGGCTGTCCTGATCGATCTGCCTGGCCGCTCTTTTCATTCTTCCGAGAGCGCCGCGGGAATTCAAGTCCCCCACCCGCAGAAAGAGGAAGCGTCTGCCCAAGTGGCGTGGGTTTCGTTTCTTCGCCACACTGTGCGCTTCCGTCCGCGCCAGCCGCTCAATGGGATCGTATTGACCCTGCCCGCCAACGAACTGCTGAAAGCGGTCTCCGATCCGGACCATCAGCGCCGGATGGCCCGAATCACAGGAATCGCACAGCGCATGGACGAGGTGCAGCAGGTGACCGGGCTCAGTCTTCCGATCTATGTCCTGGTGACCAAGTGCGATGTTCTTCCCGGTTTCAACACCTTTTCCCGCGTGCTGTTCGCCCGTGGACTGCAGAACTGCGCAGAGCAACCGATGGAAACGGAAATACAGGACGATCTTTTCGGTTGGTCAAACCCCAGTGCACTTGAGAAGGAGTACACGCCGAGTTGGGTGGAAGAGGCCTTTGATTCTGTGCGGGGGGCGTTGTTGCGGTACCAGTTGGAGATGCTTTCGCAAAGCCACACCGCAGCCGAAGCAGACCATCTTTTCCTCTTCCCTTTTCAGTTGCAGCAGTTGCAGCAGCCTCTGCAAGTGCTGTTGAACGTGGTTTTCCGCAGCACCGCCTTCCGGGAATCGCACCGGCTGCGCGGTATCTATTTCTGTGGACAAGTGCGAGAGACATCCGAGAAACCCCGAGAGAGCAACGTTCCGCAGCTGGCGGCCGGCGCCGCGCTGCGTTTGCCGGAATCCGCTCCGGGACCCCTTTGCTTTGTCCGCAATTTGTTCGAGTACAAGATCTTCGCCGAGCGCTTTCTGGCTTCTCCAGTGACGCGTTTCTTCTCCATGGGAAATCGTTCGCTTTTTGCCGCCCGCCTGGCTGCATGTCTTCTGTTGTTGTTGTTGGGCGGCGGCGCCGTGCATGCCTGGATTCGCATATCCGCCTTGCAGCAGCACACGATGGTGCCGGTTCTGGACGTGCTGGCTCAAAGCCTGGACAGTATCTCGCTGACTTCGAGCGCGGATATGAAGCCCGCCGCCGATTTACTCAACACATTGGGCGCCTCGCGCGAGAGTGAATACTACTCGCTGGCCATGCCCTATTCCTACCTCGATTTCGACGGCCTGCACCGGGACTTGCATGGCACGCTCGAGCGCACCTTCGAATTCGTCATCCTCCGATCTTGCAAAAACGCACTCGAGGCCCGCATCGCCGCGGTCATGAATGAGGGGCCTCGTCTGGCCGCGGCTCCCACAACTCAGGCAAGCGCGCATGCCGCCGGGGATTCCTGGTCCATCGATCCGTCCTACCATGCTTTACAGGAGTATCTGTCCACTTCGAAGGCGCTGAACCTGAACATCGAACGCTATGAGATGATCAGCGGCGCCGGCGAGGGCAGTTTCGCGCAACTGAACGGGTTGCTGCACTATCTGGGGGGCCGTGGGCTACCCGACAGCAGTCGCTTTGCTCAGGACCCTTATTATCGCAAATTGTTACTGGATGCAACCTGGCAGGGGCTGCGCATTCCGCCAAATTATGACGCCGCCACGGCAAGCGTCACGCGCGATCTGATCGACGGTTTTTACCGCAGCTGGTTCGATGCCAATCCTCTCATCGCAGAGACGCAAGCACTGGCCGGAGACGATGGGCTCGGTGTTCTGAGAGCTTTGCCGTCCCCTCCCTCAAATGACCAGATTCGCTTCTTTGTGAGCCGGGAAAAGGCTCTTGATGGCCAACTCAACAGCGGCTCCTTTGACTGGATTGCCGAAGATTTCAGCCGGGAGCGCTATCCGGCTTTGAGCGCCGATCTGAGTGGCCTGCAGTTTGCCGACCGCGAGTTTACAGACCAATTGGCGGAAAAGGGCGTCGAGCACCTCGACGCGCTGCGTTCGGCATTGCGTACGACACCCCAAGTATTGGAAACGCAAGATGGCAAGCTGAGGGTTGCCGGCAAAGTGCGCATCGTCGCCTCTGTTCTCGATGCCTTGCAGGGATACGAGTTGATGGCCAGCGAATCGGGCGGTTCCGCGGGAGGCAATTGTCATTTGATTCCCCGGGGAACGCTATGGAACCAGGCCGATCTAATGAAGGCTGTGCAAATGGATGCCACGCGCATCAAAATCGAGAGCGAGCTCCTTGGATCCCTGCCCAGCCCATACCACGAGCAGGTTCTTGCATTGGTGCGCAGTCGCACCAGCAATGCGATCTTTCAGACTTTGCGCAACGCGGTGCTCCCGGTTCCGCGTGCGGCCAGCGGCGAGGCTTCACTGGAGGCCGAGTTGCAGAACTTCTCGGGCTCCGCGGACCAGCTAAGGCAAGTCGGCGAAGAGTTAGCCGCGCTGCACGCTACCAGCGAGCTCTCCTGCCTCAATCGCTCGCTCGCGCGTCAGGCCAACGATATGCTGGCGCGGGTGAATCTGCAGTTGCCGGGGTTGTACAGCCCGTCGGGAACGGCCGATGCGATCCACGACGGCCAGCCTGTCTCCCTTGCGCTCTATAAGGTCTCAACGACCGACGAGCTCGAAACCTTTCTTGGCACCGAACGGCAGAGGATTGAAACGCTTGCCGTCCAGGCCATGCCGGTTGTGCAATGGCTCACCAGCGCAGGGGATCGCTCGGATGTGCTGGCCCGGTGGCGTCTCATCTCTCAGGATGTGGCCGCGTTGCAGGCGAAAAAACCGGGCAACGCCATTCAGACGCTGGAGTCCTTCATTGCCGACGACCTGGACAAAGTGACGCCCGCATCGAATTGCCGCACCTCCTATTTCCGTACTTCCAGCGATCTATTTCTTGCGGTCCGCACTCAACTGGCGCAAGTTGCGGTGAACTCCTGCCGTCGGATCGCGATCGAACGCTATAACTCTATCGCTGCGGATTTCAATCGCCGCCTGGCGGGGCATTTCCCCTTTTCGGCAGCGCTCGATCTGCGTGCGGGCGCGGAGGCATCCAGCGCGGAAATTGCGGCGTTCTATCAGAATTACGACCGCCAGAGTCCTGGCCTCCTCGCGGTCCTGCCCAGCATCGACGCCAACGCCGGAGCTGCCGTTTCCTTCCTGACCGCAGTGGAGATGGCAAGACCGCTTGCCAGTGGGACAACGGCGCTGCCCGATCCTGCGCTTGGCGTTGCAGTACAATTCCGCACCAATCGAAGTCATGAAATCCTCGGAGACCGGATCGCCGGATGGAGTTTGCGGATTGGGCAACGCGTCATCGACTATCCGACGGGAGTTGGAAACACTTCTCCGGTCCCCTGGTCTCTGGGCGACCCGGTTCGGCTGACATTGCGCTATGCCAACAATGCGCTCGAGCTTCCAGCTGAGACCAATTCCTCCCCTGCGGCCGAGGTGCGGGACCGCAGCGTGACTTATTCCTATGTCGATGCCTGGTCGATCCTCTCCTTCTTACGCGATCACCAGCCAAACGGCGCAGATCCGCACAACCAATCCCTGTTCCGCATTGCCAACCGGCTTGTGGCGGCGAGCGATACAACCCATCCGCCCGACACCGCTGTCTATCTGCAATTGGACCTGCTGCCTGCCGGTGCGAAAGCGGGCGCAGCGCCGCTGCCGGTGCCGGTCTTTCCGGCGAGTGCGCCTGTCTTGGCAGGAAAGAATCCATCAGGAGACGAATGATGCGCCGCACATTGAATCAGGAATGGACCCATTTGGAGCGCTTGCTGGCTCCCGTCAGCGAACAGCATCCATGCGGCGTATGGCTGCACTATGAAGGAACCTACGAAGAAGTGCGGGAGGCAAGGCGCGAGGACGATCCGGGGTTGCCGCAAGGCGTGTGGCAGACCGAGTTGAAACGCGCGGACTGGCCACGGGTCGAGGCGATCTGCGCAGAGGCCCTGGAGCAGAAGAGCAAGGATTTACAGATTGCAGCGTGGCTCCTGGAAGCCTGGATTCAACTGGACGGCTTTGCCGGCGCAGCGCGCGGCCTGGAATTGATAGGTCATCTTTGTGCAGAGCAATGGGAGGATATCTTTCCCGTGTTGCAAGACGACCTGGGGCCGCGGTTGACCGTCTTTCAATGGTTGAATGAAAAGGTCTCCCGCCGCCTACGCATGGTGCGCCTTACTCAGCCGGAGATGGAGGGAGTGCCCGCATATGCGCTCGCCGATTGGGATGTTGCAATTCGCAATCCGAGTAGTTCCAGTGCGGACAATGGCATCACGGTCGGAAAGTTCGAGCAGAGTGCAAATCTGACTCCTTATCGATGGTTTGTCGAACTCGACCACGATTTGCGCAAGACCCAAGAGATGGTTCAGGCCCTGGAAGCATTCATGGACGAGAAGATGGGCAAGCAATCATCGGGATTGGCCACATTTCGCGTTGAGGTGGCTGCCGCGGCGGAATTGACAACAACCATGCTCGCCGCGGCTTATGCCAACTTGCCTGAACCGCCGGCGCAGACGGAAACCGGTTTGGCGGCCGATGAAGTGGGGTGGCAGCCTGGCCATCTGGAACTCCAGACATCATGGGAGGATGGAATGGAACAGAGGGACGAGAAGGACGACAGCCAGGCCTCCGGAATGCGCTTGGGATCGCGGTCCGACGCGTACAAGCTTCTGGAGGAGATTGCCACGTATTTGATTCGGAACGAGCCGCACAGCCCTACCCCCTACCTGATCCGCAAGGCGATTGCCTGGGGTAACATGCGGTTCGACGAGTTGCTTCCGGAACTGGTGAAGGACCGCGGCGAACTCAGCGAGATCATGAAGCTGCTTGGCTTGAATCAGCATGCCGACAAGCAGAAATGAACCGCTGAGCTACCGCCCGGGGAAGGTTATTTCAGAATCCGGGTTATCTCCTTGGCGTCCCCATAGGCTTCCGGTTGTGGGAACGGAGTGCCCGCCGCGCCGATGGCCGATGACCGATATGAAACAGGCCCTGCTGTCAGCTCAGAGCGGCTCCACAATTGCTGTACCAGGGAACCACCGATCTAATGCAGCTTTTCTTCAAGAGAGAGCCACCTTTCGAAGAACCACAACGGGCACGTGAATGGTGGAACCGCTCTAAGACGGCGAATCGCAACCTGTTGAGGCCGGTGGCGTTATGAAAAACAGCCGGCATTTCGAAAGCTTCCGCCAAGATAATTTATTCATGGTAACTCCTAAGTAATTATGCTAGACTTCGCATTGCCTGTGAGAATCCTGTTTTGACTCTGGTTCTTTTCGCGAAGGACTCAGGGGTATTTTACCCTTTTTGGCTTGGAATCGGCTGTATCTCCGGAGTGCAAGATCTCACCGGCAGAAAAGGGGTTCCTTGATGGCAGAGAGCATTCAGCACAAACTAGACCGTGTGCGCCCGCCACGGGTTCAAATCACATACGATGTACAAATAGGTGACGCCTTTGAGGTTAAAGAGTTACCGCTCGTGGTCGGGGTTCTGTCTGGTCTTTCCGGACAGTTGCCTGAGGGCAAGACGCTCCCAAAGTTGCGCGACCGCCAGTTTGTTGAGGTTGATCGGGACTCGTTCCGCGAGGTCTTTGCCAAGATCGATCCAAGATTGTCAATCCAAGTCGATAACTTGATGCGGGCGCAAGCCGATGGCAGCGCGGAAACTCCCAAACTGTCCGTGGAATTGGGCGCCGAAGCGTCGCCAAAGCTCGATCGCACCAAACCGCTGGATGCACTGCTTTTCAAGCTGCTCGGCGAAGATCCACTGTACATGTTCCATCCGCTTTGGGCAATCCGTCACACTCCGGAGTTGAATACGCTCTTCGAGGCGCGCACCCGCTTGACGGATCTGTTGAGCAAACTCGATAGCAACGACAAACTTGCTGCCGAGTTGAAATCCGCCATGAACAGCCCCGACAAGCCTGCCGATCTCACTTTGGATGTTGCCACCTATCCGCAGCCCAAGGATGCGAAGCAATTGCAGAACGGGAGCGGTAAGTAGCCAAGGGGATGCGGAACCTCCGTCGATGAAGCGCGAATCCATTTCGGCGCGAATCGTCAGATCCATTCCGAAGCATGGGCAGTAAGAGCAACTCTGTGTTCTGAGCAAGGAGAGAGAAGAATGCCGGAAACGATGGAAGGGAACAACGGCTTTCTCGCTAGGATTGTTGCCGACAGCGGCATCGTAAGAACCGATCTGAGCGGAAAGTCCGGAGAAGAATTGAAGCGGTTGGAGGCGATTCAGCAGGAACGCATGCGGGACGCCCAGAACCTGGTGCGGGAATTTTTCGAGCAGGTCAGCTTCGACCCCTATTACCAGGCCACGTTAAAAAGCTGGTACGAGAATCCGGAAGAGACACTGGCGGCAAGGTTCGCCGGACAGCCTGCCCTGGCCGACCGCATGCAGAAAGTGCTCGAAGGCGACACTTCGGATATCACCGCGGCTATCAAGACACGCATCGCGCAAATCGACGAGGTGATTCAGCTACAACTTGACCAGATCCTGCACGCCGAGGAGTTTCAGGCGCTGGAGGCTTCGTGGCGCGGTCTGCACTACCTGGTGGACAAATCGGAGACGGGGACGCACCTCAAGATCCGGGTGCTGAATGTCTCCAAGGGCGAACTGGTCAAAGATATAGAGAATGCGGTCGAATTCGATCAGAGCGCGCTGTTCAAGCAGGTCTACGAGGAAGAGTACGGAACCTACGGCGGCAGCCCGTTTAGCGTGCTGATTGGGGATTACTCTTTCGGACGCGACCCGCAGGATGTTGCCACGCTCACCGGGATCTCGGGTGTGGCGGCGGCAGCGCATGCTCCGTTTATCGCGGCGGCCAGCCCCGATCTGTTCGACTGGTCAAGCTACCTGGAGTTGAACAAGCCGCGCGATCTTTCCAAGCTCTTCGAAAGTTCGGAATTGATCAAGTGGCGCTCTTTCCGCGACAGCGAAGACTCCCGCTACGTGACCTTGACTCTGCCGCGTGTGATGGTCCGCTATCCGTACGGTCCCAAGACCAAGCCGGTAGAAGGCCTGGATTACTCCGAACGGCTCAACGGCCGCGAGGAAGACCACAAGAATTATCTGTGGGGCAATCCTGCTTTTGTGCTGGGCGCGCGCATCACGGACGCCTTCGCCAAATACCGTTGGTGCGCCGCCATACGCGGAGCCGAGGGCGGAGGTCTGGTCAGCGATCTGCCCATCTACACCTTCAAATCCGACAACGGCGATATCGCGTTCAAATGCCCCACCGAAACCGCTATCACCGATCGCCGCGAGAAAGAGTTGAACGATCTCGGATTCCTGGCTCTTTGCCACTGCAAGGGAACCGATTATGCGACCTTCTTTGGCGGGCAGACCACCAACAAGCCGAAGAAGTACAACCTCAGTTCGGCAAACCGCAATGCGAATATCTCGTCGATGCTGCCGTATATTCTAGCCTCTTCGCGGTTCGCCCACTATATGAAGGTCATGATGCGCGACAAGGTCGGCTCATTCCTGACCCGGGACAATGTGCAAAACTTCCTGAATCGCTGGATCTCGCAATATGTCCTGCTCATCGACGATGCGCCGCAGGATGTCAAGGCACGATATCCACTGCGCGAAGCGCGCGTGGACGTCAGTGAAATACCAGACAAGGTGGGAGCCTACAAGGCCATCGCCTTCCTCAAGCCGCACTTCCAGTTGGACGAGTTGACGGTCTCACTTCGTTTAGTGGCCGAACTTCCACCCCCGGCCAAGTGAGTTCCACTTTGCAAGGGAATCGATGGCAATTGAAATGACAGAACCAGGAGAATTTGCATGGACGTATTGATTCTCGATCTCAGCTCGGCCAGTATCAAGGGCGAATGCCAGCTCACCGACTATGTTGGCATGATAGAGCTCCTCTCATTTAGTCATGGTGTGGCCCAGCAGATTACCGGCGACCAGAGCAATACCAAGCGCACTTCTGGCAAGCCAAATCACCAGGACTTCGCCGTTTCCAAGTATGTCGATCTCGCCACTTGCCAGCTGATCGACTATTGCAATCAGGCCAAGCCCATTGCCACTGTCAAAATCACCGTGGGCCAGAACGACGCTGGAAAGGTGACCAAGTTCGCCGTATTCGAGCTGAAAAACGCGCTCATTTCCTCGGTCTCGATCGGCGGCGGCGGCGGCGGAAAGCCGCAGGAGACCGTTACCTTCAATTACACCGCCATCTCATGGGCCTATGTCGCGCAGAAGTCGGAAGTGACAGACTCCGGCAATACCGCGGCAAAATGGAATCTCGCCACCAACTCGCCCTCCTAGGGATGCTAAAGGAGATCGTCACCGGCCTGCCAGTCCCACTCTTTGACCGCTTCAACGAAGAGTTGGACGATGCGCGCGTGGGGGAGCCGTACAGAATTCAGGAGTTATCGCTGCTTCTGGAATCGATTCAGAAGGAGATTGATAATCTTCTGAATACACGGCTGCCGCCACGGCCGCAGGCCATTTTGAATTGGGAACCTCTCTCGGAGCCGCAAACAGTGCTGGACTTCGGCTTGCCGGCGCTGTCGGCGCTGTCTAGCTCCAACCCAGTGGATGTGGCTTTGCTTTGCCGCACAATTGTCGGCAAGATCGCTTCCTTCGAGCCGCGCCTGCAGGAGCCAAAACTGGATTTGCACGCAGTGGAAGACGATCCAGCGGCGCTCACGGGCACATTGCGCGGTTTAGTACGGCTTAACAGGATCGATCATCCGGTCAATTTTCCGGTGAGCTTGCGTCGGCATGGCGGCGCAGTCACCCTTTTCCCGGCCCAGGAAGTGCGATCTCAAGTTCGGAATCGCGAGTTGCCGATCATGGAGTGAAATCGGAGTTGCTGTGGCCCGGTCAGGCTCTGCAAAGGCGCCACTCCCTGTGGGGCGTGCCGACTTCCAGCCGGGGAACGAAGGACTGTCGCAGGGGCCCGGATCTGCACGCGTCAGGTTTGGGAGGCAGCCACGTTCTTCTGTAGCCGAAGTCGCGAGGCTCAATGCCGATCGATGAACCCGCCGATATGCAGTTTCTTTAGATCTCCTCGCTTTGTTCTTGTACAGAGGACCATCTATGATGGGGAGCGGAAGGCCCGGGTTGCACTACCTGCGGGAGTGACTTGACGATCGAATGCGCGAAAACGAGGACTTCCTACGCTATTACTTCGATGAGCTGAGCTATTTGCGCGACGCCGGACGCGTCTTCGCGCAAGAGAACAGAAAGATTGCCGCGCGCCTGGAGATGCAGCAAGGCGAATCCGCAGATCCGCATGTGGAGCGGCTGATCGAGTCATTCGCCTTTTTGACTGCCCGGCTGCAACGACAGATGCACGCCGAGTTCCCCGACCTCACCGGAACCTTGCTGGATGCTTTGTATCCCCAGTTGACACAACCACTGCCCCCGATGGCAGTTGCTTGTTTCGATGTGGGCGCGACGATCAAAGGGCTGACCGAAGGCTTTCCGATTCGAAAGCAGACCGCGCTCTTCGCTCAGGATCCGGCCGGCGTCACCTGCCGATTCCGAACCTGCTTCGATACCGTGCTTTGGCCGGTAACCGTGACCGAAGCGACCATTGAATCGGGCGACCAGTACGGCGTCGGCAAGGCAGCCGCAGTTCTGCGTATTCGTCTTCACGGGCGCGAAGATTTACTGAGCAACCCCGAGTTCCTCCCTTCTCTCCGCTTCTACATCGATGGGCCTCCGGAACTGACGGGCAAATTGTGGGAGTTGCTTTTCGCCAATACAATCGATGTGCTGCTGGCGGGTCCGGTCGAGGACAAACCGGTTTCTTTGGGCGTCGGCGCGCTGCGTGAGGTCGGCTTTCTGCCGGAAGAAGCTGTCCTCCCTTATCCATCGAACGCGCTGCCCGGCTATCGCTTGCTTCAGGAGTATTTCAACTTCCCCAAGAAGTTTCTCTTCTTCGACGTGCAGAATCTGGATCGCCGGAGATGTGCCGTTAGCGGCGCGGCCTCCACGGATACGCTCGACATCCTGTTTTTGCTCGATGACCTGCCCCGCTCCAAGCCGAACATTCACGCACGCAATTTCCGCCTGGGATGCACGCCGGTTATCAACCTCTTCCAGAAGACCAGCGAACCGATCCGGCTTGACCACATGCAGCTCGAATACCGTCTTATCGCAGACATCCGTCGTGTGGCCACCACCGAGATTCATTCCATCCTTTCGGTTTCGGGATCGGCCAACCCTGCGGCAGGCTCGCAACTCTACCAACCCTTCTTCTCCTTCCGTCAAAACGGAAAGGACAACGCACCGCAGGCATTCTGGAAGGCTAGGCGCGTGGCGGCCGAGCAGGACGGCTTGCGCGGAACGGATCTTTACCTCTCTTTTGTCGATCAGGCCTTCGTTCCGACGGCAGTCTCCGACCAGACCGTATTTGCGCACACACTGTGCACCAATCGCTGGCTGGCCAGTCAGATGCCCGATCGGGCGCTGCTGAACATCGAGGATGCAACCCCGGTCTTGCAGATCAGCTGTTTGGGCAAACCGACAACTCCGCTCTATCCTCCGCTGGATGGAAGCGCCCTTTGGCGTTTGGTCTCCAGCCTGTCGCTCAATTCCGCCTCGATCGGCATGGAGGGCGATGGGCTGCTTGCTCTCAAGGAGATTCTCCGCCTTTACGCACTCAGGGACCGCGCTGCGGTCGAGCAGGAGATCGATGGAATCAGCGCCATGCGCACCCGCAAAGTCCTATGGCGTTCCAGCGCCGAGGGCTGGCGCGGATTCCGCAGAGGTACGGAGTTTACCTTCACATTCGATGGGAACATGTACAGCGGCGGCAGCGCGCTGATGTTGGCCGCTGTCTTGCGGCACTTTTTGGGACTTTACACGGCGGCGAATACCTTTACCCAGGTGGCGGCCTGTCTGCAAGTCCGCGACGGAACCTGGAAGCGCTGGGCGCCGATGGCCGGAGGCCGGGAGATGCTATGAACGAGCCCTCCGCTGCCGTGAAGGCTGCCCGCATTTTGCGCTGGGGTTCAGGCGCCACTCCAAGCGAACGTCTGTTTGCGTGCGGCAGCTCCTTCAGCTTCTTTCAGGCAGTGCGCTTGCTTGCCCTGCTTTATGCCCCGGAGGGCAAGGGCAGTGAGGCGCGAACGCTGCCGGTTCGCTTCCGCTCGCACATGGGACTCGAGTTTCCCGGTGCGGATATCGAAGAAATTCTGCCGGCCAAGGAAGGCCATCCCGCAGAGATGGTGGTGAACTTTCTCGGCTTGGCAGGCGCGCATGGCCCACTTCCCGCCGTCTACACAGAGACACTTCCGAGGAATCGGCGCAGCGCGTTGCGCGACTTCCTGGACATTTTCAATCACCGGCTGATCCAGCTCATTTATCGCGTTCGCACCTTGCATCGTCCGGAACTGGGAGGGAAGAGCCCCTCTGAGAGCCTGATGGCCAACCATCTTTACGCGCTCTTCGGTTTGGGCCGCGATCCAGAATCGGCGATGCGCAACCGCATGGCGATTCCCGATCGCGCGCTGCTCTATTACAGTGGACTGCTGGCTCATCACACTCGCTCGTCCAGTGGCTTGGCCTCGCTGTTAAGTGACTATTATCGGATTCCCGTAGAAATCGAAGAGTTTTGCGGAGCTTGGCTGGAATTGGCCGACGAGCAATGCACACGCCTGGGGACAAAGCTGGGGTGCAACCATGTTCTCGGTGAAAGCGCAATCCTTGGCAAGCGCATTTGGGAGCAGAGTGCGGGCGTGGTGATTCGCCTGGGTCCGTTGGACCTGGAGACCTACTTGAGTTTCTTGCCACAGGGGGAACGTCTGCGCGGCTTGCAGGACATGATTCGTTTCTACCTGGGCGATGAAATCGACTTCTCGTTGAAACTGGTGCTGCGCAGCGATCACATACCGGAAGCCCGTTTGCAAAGCAGCCCGGAAGCCGCATCTGTGCACGGTGGACTGAGGCTTGGCTGGATGAGTTGGTTAAAGAGCAGTGCGACGCCTCATGCACCGGCAGCTCAAGCCGACCGGGCGTCAGCCAACGGAGAGAACTGAGAATGGGCAGCTTTGAGCAAATGTCTCTGCGGGTCCGGATCATTACGCCACTGGGCGAGAACAAGCTCCTGGTGCGCAGTTATAGCGGCAGCGAAGGCATATCGGACCTCTTCCTCTACAATCTCGAGCTCTACTCGGAGGACCCGTCTCTCGATTTCACGCAAGTAATCGGGAAATCGGCAACCCTGCAGATTCAATGTTCGGATGGAAGCTTTCAATACGTCAACGGCGTTGTAAGCCGCTTTGTGCAGGCGGGTCGTGACAAGCGTTTCGTCACCTATCTGGCCGAACTGCGCCCCTGGCTCTGGATGCTTACCATGAGCGCAGGGTGCCGCATCTTTCAAAACAAGAATAGCCTGGAGATCGTCAAAGAGGTCTTCTCCTCTCTTGGCTTCAGCGCCTTCAGCGACAAGACCTCATCCAGGCTGGATGCCCGCGAGTTTTGCGTGCAGTATCGCGAGACGGCTTTCTGTTTCGTCAGCCGCCTGCTGGAAGAAGAAGGGATTTCGTACTACTTCACCCACGATGCCTCCAGTCACACCATGGTCTTGGTCGACAATGCCAACTCCTGGGCTTCCTGTTCCGGTCTGAGCGCCGCGCGTTACACTTCGACGGGTGAAAGTTACGATTCCGACGATGCGGTGGTGCAGTGCTCGCTGGAGCAGAACGTTACGGTAAACGAGTACAAGAGCGACGACTTCAACTTCACCATACCCGCCACGCAACTGTTGGCCACGGCCAGCGGCAGCCAATCGACGCCTTCGGTTTACGACTACCCTGGCCTTTACACAACGCAGAGCAACGGTGAAACCGTGGTGAGCCGCCGGCTGGCGGAGTTGCAGACGGAGGCCAAGGTCTTGCGTGGCAGCAGCCATTGCCGTGCTTTCCATGCCGGCGCGCATTTCACGCTCATCGGCCACTATCGTACCGAATTGAACACCGATTATGTCCTGCGCCGGATCACGGTGCGCGGAGCGCAAAGCGAGTACACCAACTCTTTCGAGGCTTTTCCCGTCTCCACAACATTCAGGCCGCCGCGACTGGCTCCCCGACCGACGATTGCCGGCACCCAGACAGCAATCGTTGTAGGCAAGACCGGCGAAGAAATATGGACAGATCAATACGGGCGCGTCGTGGTGCAGTTCCACTGGGATCAAGTCGGCGGTACAAACGAAAAGAGCTCCTGTTGGGTTCGCGTGGCGCAGGGATGGGCCGGCAATCAATGGGGCAGCAGCTTCATACCGCGGATTGGCCAAGAAGTGGTGGTCTCCTTCCTGGAGGGAAATCCCGACCGCCCTTTAATCACCGGCTGCGTATACAACGCCCAGCAGCAGGTCCCCTACGCCCTGCCCGACAACCAGACACGCAGCACAATCAAGACCAGCTCCTCAAAGGGAGGGGCAGGATTCAATGAATTGCGCTTTGAAGACAAGGCCGGGTCAGAGGAGGTCTTCCTCCAGGCGGAGAAGGATTTGAACATCAACGTGCTCAATAACGACGCTCTCACTGTCAAGGGCGCCAGAACCCTCAATGTCACCGGGGATGAAGCACACACCAACCAGGGGAACTACAAGTCCACCATCTCCGGCGACTGCACCATCAAAATAAGCGGCAATCTGACCATCCAGGCGGATGGTTCCATCAGTTTCAAGTCGGGCAAGGATTTCGCCAACAGCGCGGGCACTTCGCTGACGAACAAGTCGGGCACCGATATGACCAATAACGCCGGCACAACACTTACGAACAAGGCTGCAAACATGCAAACCGTCGATGGCGGTAGCATGCTCACGGTCAAGGGCGGTATCGTAAAGATCAATTGATTCCTCCGCATTAACCTGGCGGAAGTAAAGGAGGCACTCGATGGCGCAACAAGTTTGTATGGGGGCAATGATGATGTGCAGCTTTGGCGTCGCGCCTTCCTCCCTGGTGGTGCTTCCCAGCAAACTCGTCATGACAGGCGGTGTTCCCGCTGCCACCATCATGGACAATGCACCGATTGTCAACATTCCACCCTTCGGCATGTGCTCATCGCCCTCCAATCCTACCGTGGCCGCGGCAACAACGGCGGCGCTGGGCGTGCTGACTCCGATGCCCTGCGTGCCTGTTACCTCAGCACCCTGGGTCCCTGGCGCGCCCACGGTGCTGATCGGCAACACGCCGGCCCTCGATTCCAGTTCCAAACTGATGTGTAACTGGGGTGGAGTTATCCAAATCACATCTCCAGGTCAATTTACTGTTGAAGTGCCATGAGCGAGAGAATCCAACTTTCGATAAGCCGCGGGCGGGCCATTGGCGCGTTGGCCTGCATTGTTGCCGCCTCCGTGTTTTTCTTTGCCGCCGGATTGGCCTCCGGGCTGCTTTGGGCTTCGCTCTATGCGGGTGGAGCGGTCGCCGTGCCCGTCGTAGCCAAGACGCAGCCTTCCGCGACAATCCCCGCAGTAGCGGCCGAGGATGCGGAACTCACAGCGCCGGAGAACGAAGACGATCAAGCGCTGGGAGGCGCCGCGCTTCTACCGGCAAGGATCATTACTCTCTCCGCAGCGCCGCCCGAATCTCCGCGACCGCCCGCCTTGCCCCCTGCCAGTCAGGCCAGTTCGACGACGCCTTCCTCCGAAACTGGAACGCCCTTGACAGCGAAGCCCGACATGGTCGCGGCTCGATCGGTAGGGCCGGGCGATACCTCCAGCGAGGGAGTGCCATTGGCTATCCGTGTCTGCTCTTTTACCGGCAAGACCTCCGCGCAGGAGATGGCCGACGACCTGGACAGCCTTGGTTACCACGCCAGGCTAGTGCGCGCCAAAGGCGTCGGCGGCCAGGACTGGTATGTGGTCAAAGTTGGGCCTTACACCACCTGGAATGCCGCTTCAACTGTAGCCGCCCACATCGCCAGCGCCGAAAGAGTTCGGCCGGTGGTGGAACCGATGCCTTAGAGCGAAACCAGAATGAATATACCCCGGTGTGCTCCGCGCAAGGTTGCGCCACCTTGAACGCTGCAGTTTCGCGCTACATTCACTCGGCTTCCATAGAGCGCCTTCATTTTTCGACAGGAAGCAGCTCCTCGATTCTTTCGACATCCAAAATCCGAAGCGAAAGGTAGGAGTGTGATTTCGACGATCAAGGGAAAGGCTGCCCATCCTTCTTTTCCAGCACGGTGGTTGGCGTCACACCACGGACTACCAAGCGCCCCCAACGCGATTACACTGCTATATAATTTGTCAGCAGTTTGGAGAAACTCTCTTGAGTTTCTTCGAAGAGCGGTGTGTTCTCGCAACTCTTCGCTATCTTACCCATTGTGAAAGGAATCTTCATGCGATTGGTCCCCAAGCCCTATTCGCCCCCGCAGAAAGCTGTCGAGCAGATTAGCCTTGCCCTGATCAAGAAGTATGAAGATCAGTTCGATGCAGGTATTCGAGAAAAGCTTGACCAGATTAGCGGTCTCGGTTTCGGTACGGTGCGTCGGGTGGCCGATGAAAAACTCCGTCTGGCTTCCGACACTTTTGCCAGCATCAAATCATCCTTCAGTGGAGAGTCCTTGGCGTCTGCCAAGGGATACTTCGCAACGGAGTTGAGAGGAATGTGGGCCAACAAGCCTGAACTCGTCGCCCAGGCCATCACCGTAGCAGAGACGTTGATCACCAGTCTTATGAATGAAATACCTATACCCATTTTGGGCTCGGTGCTCTCCAAGGTGATCTCGGGAGCCACTGACCTCGGACAAAACAAGGCGCATCGAATGGCGGTGGAGAGAACGGACGAGTTATTGGGCATGGCGAACAAGCTCCTGATCAATGATCGGAAGGCCATTGAGGGCCTAACTACGGCAGTTGAGCAGTACATTCTGGCGGGGAAGATTGTGGCGGGCATGCCGGCAAATCTTGACAGTTACGACGACTTGGTAGCGTTTCCTGTTACGGTATGGAAACTGCGAAAAGCTTCGTCCAGTATAGCTGCCAATCTGAGCAACATCGGCTGGCTACTCACCGAGCTGGAACTCAGAGCGACCAACGTCAATCAGAGGTGCACCGAGCAAATCGAAGTCCTGAATAAGAAGTTGCCAGAAAACATCAAGGTTGCTTTGAATAATGGTTACAAAGGTAGCTACGAGAGGTTGGCCAGTGAGTTGTTCGAATGGGAAGATTTTCCTGGTCCGGCTCCGATAAAGCCATCGTGCATCGGTCAGATGCCTAAGGGAGGCGCACAGTTGTTAGGCCGCTATCTGGCCTTGGCCGTTGCCCAAGGCTACTATGACTGTTACCTGGACTTTATTCAACATAGGCGGATTAACCTACTGCGAGCGAAGCATCCCTCCCAGACTGATTCAAGAATAGTCCCCCAAGCTTTTCATGCTCAGCAACGCCCTCCGCGTCCTGCTAAACATGCGCCACCTTCCGATCCATTTCCTCAGCTTCCTCCCCGGCCCGATGCAAGAATCGTCCATCAAGCGCTTGCGCATTCTTCTCTAGCTTCACAGCACCCTATTCCACCTTCGCCACCTTCCGACCCATTTCCTCAGCTTCCTCCCCGGCCCGATGCAAGAATCGTCCATCAAGCGCTTGCGCATTCTTCTCTAGCTTCACAGCACCTTATTCCACCTTCGCCACCCTCCGATCCATTTCCTCAGCTTCCTCCCCGGCCCGATGCAAGAATCGTCCATCAAGCGCTTGCGCATTCGTCTCTAGCTTCACAGCACCTTATTCCACCTTCGCCACCCTCCGATCCAATTCCTCAGCTTCCTCCCCGGCCCGATGCAAGAATCGTCCATCAAGCGCTTGCGCATTCTTCTCTAGCTTCACAGCACCTTATTCCACCTTCGCCACCTTCCGACCCATTTCCTCAGCTTCCTCCCCGGCCCGATGCAAGAATCGTCCATCAAGCCCTTGCGCATTCTTCTCAAGCTTCACAGCACCTTATTCCACCGTCGCCACCTTCCGATCCAATTCCGCCGCCTAATCCTCGCCCGCGACTTCCCCCGAATTTTCGGTTCCCTCGATAGCTGCGCGGAGCAGTTTCGCCCGGCTGTCTTTCTGCGGGATTTTCAGACGGCAGCCAATCGCTGGAATGACGAACGTTTGAGCGAATGGGCAGTCGCGCCTTCAAGCACTTTCCTATTATTGGTCACCTAAACGATACTCCGGGTTTCTCAGCCGCCTGAAGGAAGCAATTCGTCCAGCAATAAGCTGAGCAGGCAGCCATGAACACCCGTTTGACAATTGACTGAAAGCTCGATCCAATCAAGCGCAAGCATATGCGCCGTGCCGAACGCCAGCTCAAAGAAGCGCAGCAGCAACTGGCGCGAACTGAACGCGGCATTCTGTAGTGGCCCACTCACCCATGTGGTGCTCACACCCGGAGGCGGCGGCATCCAGAACATGCAGGACGGCTACAAGGACCACCTGAAGCTGCTGCAGTGGATCGCCGCGCTGGTCCTTCTGGTGGCCTGCGCCAATATCGCCAACCTGTTGCTGGTGCGCGGCATGAGCCGCCGCGCCGAGCTTTCCATCCGCTCCGCACTTGGCGCGCAGCGCAGCCGTATCGTGCGCCAGCTTCTAACGGAAAGTGTTCTTCTCTCGGGGATGGGTGGCCTGCTCGGCCTTGCCGTCTCCTTTTTCGGAGCGCACGCACTGCTGGTGCTTGCCTTTCCTCATCGGCAGAACATGCCGGTCACCGCTTCGCCATCGCCCGTGGTCATCGGCTTTGCCTTTGCGCTTTCGCTCGTCACAGGTATTCTCTTCGGCCTGGCGCCGGCGCTGATGGCTGCGCGTACGCAGCCCGCTGAAGCCTTGCGCTCCAACGCTCGCACCACTGCCCACGGAGCGTCCTTGCTGCAGCGTTCGCTCGTCGTCCTGCAGGCCGCGCTCTCCCTCGTGCTGCTCGTTGCCGCGGGCCTCTTTGCCCAGAGCCTCAACAAGGCCGAGAACCTGGACATGAAACTGGATGCAACGAATCGCTACATCGCGCACATCAATCCGCAATCGGCCGGCTACAAGAACACGGAAGTCGAGCCCCTCTACCAGACCATCGTTGACCGCTTCCACGCGGTTCCAGGAGTTCTCAAAGTCGGCCTCTCCACGTACACGCCCATGGAATCGAACAACTGGAGCTCTGGCGTAAAGGTTCAAGGCGAACCAGACATAAACAAAAACGCATCCTGGGTAAAGGGCACCCCGGAGTACTTCGACTCCGTCGGCACCCACATCGTGATGGGCCGCGGCTTCACGCGGCAAGACACGCAAAATGCTCCGCCTGTCGCCGTCGTCAACCTGGAATTCGTCAAACAGTTCCTCGGCAACCGCAATCCCATCGGCCATCGCTTTGGCTTTTCCGGTCCCGGCCGCGCCGGCATGGATGGAGCGCATGAGATCGTCGGCGTGGCGGAAGACACGACCTATACCAGCGTCTACTGGAAGAACCACGCCATGTATTTTCTGCCGCTCACCCAACTCGCCGGCAGCGCCAACGATCCCTTCTTTTCCATCGACAAGGACCAATCCATGTACGCAGGCGCGCTCGTGATCCAGACCAGCCGCCCTATTCCCGGCTTTGAAAAAATCGCCGGTGACACGCTAGCCAGCATCAATCCCAACCTTACTATGGTGAAATTCCAAACATTCCAGCAGCAGATTGACGACCGCTTCGTCTCGGAGCGGCTGATCGCGCGACTCACTTCACTTTTCGGTCTGCTGGCGCTTCTGCTCGCCGCCATCGGTCTTTATGGCGTCACGGCCTATACCGTCGTCCGCCGCACGCCGGAGATCGGAATCCGCATGGCTCTGGGAGCAGCCCGCAGCCGCGTCATCGCAGCAGTCATGCGCGGAGCCATGCTGCAGACCGTCGCCGGCCTCGCCATCGGCATCCCGGTGGCAATCTTCTGCGTGCGCTACGTCAAGTCCCAGCTTTTTGAGATCACCAGCGTGAACGTGCCTGTCATGGCCGTCGCCATTGGAGTGCTTGTGCTTGCGTCTGCTATCGCCGGCGTCATTCCGGCGCGGCGCGCGGCCTCGATCGATCCCGTACGCTCTTTGCGCATTGACTAAAAGGGTAATCGTGCCATTCGACTTGGCCGTGCGGCAAGACTGAAAACAGGCGCCGGAAAACGATGCATGATGCTTCTTGGCTAATCAGGAAATGCGAAGACGCGCAAAGACTGGAATCTTTACAACGTTCAGAATCGCACCGAAGGCAACGGCAGCGCCAAACTCGACGGCTATGACCGCGATGGGCAATGGAGCCATTGCGAATCCAAAGGTCGCGAGAGTTGAAATAATAAGGACATCAGCTACTGAAGAGAGTACAAGCCAAATGCCGGGGCGCGGACCCCAGAGATGCTGGCGTCCGCGAATGGCATAGGTTGTGGCCTGACTGCCAAAAACAATACTGACCACGGTCAGCGTTTGAAGTGCCTCGATGCCGAGATGTAACTGATATTTGCCAACCGCCAAAACTGCTGTTGAGAACGCAAGGAAGCAGAGTCCGAGCATCACTCCTGCACTTGTGATTCGACCGATCTGCCAGGAGTTTGGCATCTTTGATGGTCGTACTCTGTCAGTCGTCAGCGACATGGCAAGGAAGTCGCCGGTGATCATGACAATGACCATCAACATCGGGGTCAGCACCGCGTGTCCGGTCATGACCAAACCAACCGCCAGCAGGAGCGCTTGAAATATCTTCTTCTGAACTGAGTTGAGCGTGTAAGTAAGAATCCGTTGGAAAGTGACTCTGCCTTCTTTTACGGCAGCGACAATCCCGCCCAACCCAGCTTCGGTTAGAACAACGCCAGCGGCCGATTTGGCTACGTCGGTTGCGGTCGAGACCGCAATGCCTATTTGTGCCTGGCGCAGCGCAGGCGCGTCGTTGGCCCCGTCTCCACACATTCCAACGGTATGCCCGTTCCTTTGGAACGCTTTGACAAGATCGAATTTGCCCTCCGGAAGAACACCGGCAAAGACCGAGAAGTCTTCCGGTTCAATTCCGCCGGGCAGCTTTCCAGGCGGACAAACTGCTCCCTGCAATCCAACCGCTTGAGCGACGATTGCGGCTGTAGCGGTTGCATCACCTGTGACCATGATGGTGCGCACGCCGAGATCCTTCAACTCCGAAATAAGAGAGATCGAGTCGGTCCGCGGCGGATCGCTGAGGGCAATCAGCCCAATAATCTGGTTGGATTCCGACGGCCCTGCGGCTACCGCCAAAACGCGAAAGCCTTGATTCTCGAGTTCGTCGGCGATAGCGGAAGCGGCTGCAGAAGGGGTAGTGAGTGCGACAACCGCAGTGAACGCACCCTTGATGATTCGCTCGGAATTACCCTCCGGAGTTGTTGCGGTTGCTTCGGAGGTTTTCTTAACCGGATCGAACGGAACAAAAGAGGTCAGCTTTGGCAAACCGGCGGCTGCCTTGTGCGACGCGGCGAGTCGAATGGCGGCATCCACAGGGTCCTGACCTCCTTCAGAACTTGCCAGAGCCGCCATACCCAGAACCTGCGCTTCGTCGAATCCAGGCAGTGGGCGAACGCTTGTGACGCTTAGTTCATTGCAGGTCAAAGTTCCAGTCTTATCCGAGCACAACACATCGATCGAAGCAGATTCGTCAACAGCCGAAAGCCTTGTTGGCAATACGCCGTGCTTGGCGAGAGTTCGTGCTCCAATCGCAGCCGCAAGCGTGAATGTTGCCGGCAGTGCGACTGGAATGATGGCAAGGACCGAGGTCAGCAACAACGGAATCATCTCGCTGGACGGCATCGCATGCCGATACGCGTAGGCACCCATCGCAACGATGATGAGTGAATTGAAGACCGCCAGATTGCGGATGATTCGAAGGACGGCCCTTTGCTGAGTACTCACAACGTGAGCCGATCTAACGAGTTCCGCCGTACGTCCGAATTTTGTGAGGATACCCGTAGCCGTTACGATGGCAGTCGCCTCTCCGCGACGCACCAAAGCCCCTGCAAAAGTGTCCGCGCCAGCGCCTGCATCAATGGGGAGAGATTCGCCTGTAAGCATCGACTGGTCGAGCTCAACCGACCCATCCGTCAGGTGCACATCTGCGGCGACTACACCGCCAAGCGACAGTTTCACAAGGTCGCCGCAAACCAGTTCCGCCGCGGGTAAAGTCTTCCATTGACCGTCTCGCTGGACAGAGACGTTGAGTGCCAGACGGGATTTGAGAGCGGCTAGGGTTGCCTGGGCGCGGCTTTCCTGGAAGTAGGCAAGAGCCGCGTTGAAAAGGAGCAGAGCCGCTATGACTCCGGCTTCGTAATACTTATGTAGGACGATTTCAAGTACGACGGACGCTTCAAGCAGCCAGGGTACAGGCGCACAGAACTTAGCCAGCGCATTGCGCAGTGGATGAGCAGAAGCGTCTGGCATTGCATTGGGACCGTCTCTTTCAAGACGGGATCGCGCTTCATCGCTTGATAGTCCATGCGGCACGACGTCAGGATCCAGTTGCACGGCCTTTGCGTCGGATGTGGGGGCAACTTCATTCCTTGTGCTCACAGTTGATCGCCTTTACCGCTACCTGGTTATCGTGCGCTTCTAAAACACGCTTCTGATCAGAGTGCTTGGTTGACACGAGATTCCCTGGATCCGCTAACTCGTTGATGCGCCTGCATCAGTGCAGAAGCCTGCGCGGCGATAACGTCGTGGTGCGTCAAGAACTTTTGCCACCAGATATCGAAACTGTCGCCAGCGAGACTCAAGCTGGAACGACGGCGCTGATTGGTCTGACGATATTGCCCAGCTGAGATTTGGTCGCATTGCGGATTAACATTCCGATGCGGATTCACGTTCGTTTCTTCCGATCCGGCAGCGCTCGAACAGCGATAAGCCATTACAAACAGATGCAAATTGAGTGAGACCATCACTCGATCAGCAGTGTATCCGAGCATTCAGAACTGAGGCGGAATCCTTTGTTTGCGATAGCTCTGAGGAAGCGTTAGAGGTCCGCGCCGTTTACCGAAGCCGAACCTGCCCGCTCGGTGTGATTCTCCGGCCTGGGACGATTGCCCATCTGTTCAATTGGATACAGTTATTCCCGCATTTCAGATTGACAATCGCATTGGGCGGTCGTAAAGCGCAAACACAGAGTGCTGTGGTGCAAGCGCGGCAAGATCGGCCCCCTCGCCTTCTACAGTTGTACGACTATTACTTTTGAATCAAGGGCAGGATGCCTCATTCACCCATCTGAACCATCAGACTCTAAGTTAACAAAACGCATTTCCTGGAAGACAACTCCGAATCATTTCTCTGTTAGACCCCGAAGCGATCGGGGGAATTTGATCACAGGACCAGTGGGTGTTGTTCCCGATTTGGATGGATCTAAGAGTAAAGGAATGGAGTGAAACTTCACGACATTGAAGCTGCAGTCAATAATACATGCCAGCAAAGATCGCCGGGGCTAAGGCAAAGCACTTTGTTTCGTCAAGCGCAGCTTGAATGAAGGTCGATTCGAGGTGAAGTGAACATCTCACCCTCGATCTGTCGAGACAATGCGCTGTAGTTCTGCGCCATATTCGCCGACCACGCGAGTTCCTCCGTGCGCCCAATCCTCAGCCAATATTCTTGTAGTGTCAGGTCATAGGCATGAGTGGCTTGCATCAGCGCTTCTGGGTGATACTTTCCCACACACATCGCTCCCCAACACAGAGATCACCGCGTCGGCCACTTAAGGCGTCAGCCGGGTGCGCTTCTCAATTGCTCCGCCGTACTCATCGGTCTTCCTTGGCAAATCCAGGAGCGATCGCATTGCCAGGAAGATTCTATAACTTGCGTTACAGCTCGCTATGCATTGCTGGCCTCTTCAATTGAACGATTCGCACTCGACCGTATTCTGGTCAATTCTGCTCATGCTGTTCATGTTTGGGGACGGACTACCGTCGCAAGCAACACTGCGAGACCATTCCATGCGATCTGGACACCAATGCACAACAAGATAAAAGCAACTACACGCAAGATTCCATGCGCAGTCGATGGAGGAATGATCCTGGTGAGTTTCGGCGCGTACGCATAACAGAAAAACACAAGTATGCTGAGAACGACAACAGCAAGAAATACCCCAACATGGGCCACAATATCGTTTGAAACAACTCGATTCGAGATATGAGCTGTGAGCGTCAGCAATGCGACAAGTGTGCCGGGGCCCGAGGTCACTGGAAATGTAAATGGATAGAATGCATCCTGTTCCAGGAATTGTTTTCTCGTTTCGTCGCGTATTTCGGTCTCCTCCTGTTTGTTTCTGGAAATAGCGCGCGCGTCTCTTTCATTCAGTACAGACCAACCCATCGCCGCGATGACAATGCCACCGGAGAGCTGGACGATCGGAAGAGATATACCGAAGAACTTGAGGATGGTCGCACCCAATACCTCGATGATCGCGAGAAAGATGATGTTATTGATAGCGATTCTGCGCGCCAGTGAGCGGTAGACTTTTGGGGGAGCCTCTCCGGCCAACCCTAAAAAGACTAGAGCCGATCCGAACGGATTGATCAGTGGCAGGAGAACACTAAAGGCGATCAGAAACGACTTCCAGAGAAGCAAGAGCACTCTCCTTCGCTAAACGAGGATCATTTGAAATGCCGCGAGGCCGTTGACTGTGCGTTTTCGGAAGACGAGAATTGTTGTCTCCGCACAGACCTTCAGCGTGAAGACACATGCACATAATGCGATTCTCCCTCTGTCGAATTGCAATGACTGTATCCAATTGAGCAGATCATCAGCGGTTCACGATGGCAGGATCATTCCAAGCATGCGGAATCGGCTACCGATGCTGTCCAGGCCTTCAGCATGTGTTCAGGGTTAAGCGATGAAAAGATTTCGTCGACTCCGACCGAATGGATTCTGCGGCTCACGATCCTTCTTGCCAATTTGAGAACGATGGAGAATGCAATGTCTGCAACAAATTCAGTCGTCGCCATATATGAAACCCACGAGCAGGCGGAAAAGGCAGTCAAAGCGCTTGAATTGGCGGGGTTCGATATGAAGAGCCTCTCTATCGCTGGCCGGGGCACGCACACAGACGAGCATGTGGTCGGCTACTACAACGCGGGTGACCGGATGAAGTACTGGGGATCTGTCGGAGCATTCTGGGGCGGATTCTGGGGGCTGCTGTTCGGTTCGGCAGCATTCGCCATACCAGGGCTTGGCCCGATTCTTGTCGCCGGCCCGTTGGTTGGCTGGGTTGTGGCGGGTCTCGAGGGAGCCGTTGTTGTTGGCGGGGTCAGCGCACTCGGAGCGGGCCTCGTGAGTATCGGTATTCCAAAGGACAGCGTCATCAAGTATGAAGTTGCTCTCAAGACCGACAAGTATCTGCTAATTGTCCATGGCGCGCGGGATACGGTGCATGCCGCACGCCTGATCCTGGAGGGGGCCTGTTCAGGCGTCTACAGTGTTCATGGCCAACCAATGCTGACTAGCTGATGATGCGTTGCAGAACCTGGTCGCAAGATCACCTTCGTTCGGAGCCAGGGTGATCGGAATGATGTGCCTTATGATCGCAGATCTCAGTGAGTCTTACTAGCGTGCTATCACGGACTCATTACGGGATCGGAATGGGAGCAAGATGTTGAATCAAGGATCCAAGCCCTTAGGCGATCTACCCTTTGCACCGCGAGATTATCCCGGCGAACGACAGTTTCATTCAGATCTAAATCGCGTCTTCGATGGCTTCGACAATTGGTGGAATAAGACACTAGCGCAGCAGACTGCCGTAGTTGCGCAAGCCTCCTCTCTCATGCGAGCACATCGGCGCGCTAACTCGCCCGGCGTGATTCGGACCGGACAAGTCCTTTGATCGCACCTGCAGTCAGCGTACGATTTGCGCGCGAATCCCTTACCCATACTTCGGATTCACATTTAACCCATCGCAAGGCGCCTCAAGGCGATCTCAGCTCTGCGTTTGGCTCACGCCTTGGTGCTGCGCGCGCACCCTCACTGTGCGTGCTCTCGCTGCTCTTTTGTTTGTCCGCACTCGGCTGCCATTTGCCGACGGGCGCCTTGCCGAATGTTGGACACAATGCCGTGGATTCCGGAGCCGTCGCCGATAGATTGCGCGCGATCACGTCTTCTGATACGCTCCCCGAACTCCACCGGGCGAACTTCGGTAATTGCCGGCAGATGGTTCAGGCAATGTATGAAGCGATTCATTACACGCCTGCATGGGTGCGCGAAGGGCAAGCGACACCCCAGGCGCTGGCGGTTATCTCAGCGCTCGAAGACAGTCAGCAAAAGGGGCTCAATCCCGAAGACTACGATGCATCGTCGTGGCCTGCGCGACTGGTTGCTCTTAAGGCTGCGTCTGGGAACGCGGATATTGTGGCACAGTTTGACGCTGCTCTGACGATCGGAACCATGCGTTATCTCTCCAATTTGCGTATCGGCAGGCTGAACCCGAAGCCCCTTGCATTTGGCATCGATCTTGAACAGAAGCACTACGACTTGCCGCAGTTCATCGTGCAAAATGTCTTGACAGGAAGTAACGTGCCGGAGATATTGAGCGAAGTCGAACCCCAATATCTCGGCTACCAGCGCACAGAGGCCGCCTTGCATGCCTATATAGCGCTTGCGGCCCGAGACCACAGCAGCGCGTTGCCAGACCCGCAGCGGACCGAGAAACGCCGCGATACGTATAGCGGAGCAGCGCAGTTGGAAGAACGACTGCGGCTCTTAGGCGACTGGCCAAAGAGAACAGTATCTAACCCAAGCACAACCACCTACGCTGGGCCTCTGGTGAACGGAGTTAAGCACTTTCAAATTCGGCATGGGTTGAACCCTGACGGCAAGATAGACAAGGAAACGTTGCGCCAATTGAACATGCCGTTGAGCGATCGTGTGATTCAGTTGGAAGATTCGCTTGAACGGTGGAGATGGCTACCATCGGACTATCCGCGATTGCCGGTCGCGGTAAATATTCCAGGGTTCAAGTTGCGAGTATTCTCAGACGACCATACCATCGCGTTGCGGATGAATGTTGTTGTGGGACAAGCCTTTCGGCATCAGACGCCGGTCTTTGCCAAGGAAATGAAGTACATCGTATTTCGTCCGTATTGGAATCTTCCGCTCGATATTGTTCGTGCTGAAATCGTCCCTAAACTTCGCAAGGACCGTCTTTACCTGACAAGGAAAGGCTTTGAAGCTACAGACCAGGATGGGCGGGTTGTCGGCGGAAGAACGGTCAGCGCCGCGAGACTGGCACAGATAGAATCTGGCAGACTCCTGGTTCGTCAGAAGCCAGGACCGTCGAACGCACTGGGGCTGGTCAAATTCATGTTCCCCAATGAATATGAGGTATACCTGCACAGTACTCCGACCCCACAGTTGTTCGATCGGTCGCGGCGTGACTTCAGTCATGGGTGCATTCGTGTGGAAAAGCCCGCGGAACTTGCGGAGTGGCTGCTGCATGACCAGCCAAAGTGGACGCTCGAAAAGATTAAGGCCGCCATGCGGTCCGGCCCAGACAACCAGCAGGTGAATCTGACCACGCAAGTACCAGTCGTGATTGCATATCTGACAGCAATCGTGGAAGAGAACGGCGACGTGTATTTCTACGACGACATCTATGGAGACGACGCTTCACTCAACGATGCGCTGGCAAAGGGGCAGCCTTATCGCCGATCGGATTTGCGAGCTACCAATGGCGAACCGGGCCCACGTCTACATGCACAAAATCTGACTGCGCGTAGTAACCTACACCCCCTCTTCCAAGCGACAGAGCCGCATCGCGAACCTTTGCCGTAGGAATTCCGGGAATACGAATGTCGATGGCTTTGGCTTCCATGTGCTGACTGTGAAGCGCAACACCGTGGCTATGCTCGCGCAGATAGTTATTGCTCCACGGAGTACGATACCCGCAGACAATATCAATCTCGCTGTCTGGATGTCCGAGTTTTGCCAGCAAGTCGTGTAACAAATCGAATTCCCGCGCGTCGTATTCTTTCACCTCGCCGGTGCGGTGATCGCGGAGGAAATGGTCCAATGCTTCAACGCCCTTCGGAATGTACGCATTACCAATCCGGTAGACCACATCGAGGTGTTCGCCAGTGTGGAGGTGATAGAGGCGCAGTCTGTAGGGGCCAGAATCCGCGGGGACATCCACATCAGCTGCCCGGATCGTGGGGGCAGAACAGAGCGCCAGAAAGGCAGCAAGGCCAATCATTAACGGTTTCTTCAGCAAACTTTGCCTATTTCCGCTTACACGATCATTATAGGCTTTATCTCAAATCACAACCGGGCGATTGGATGTCGGCGTCAGCTGAAAGTCGAGTCGCTCAGTACCAATATGGTTTGTTTCCCCTTGTCTGCGGGCAGTCGACGTTCGAGGCAAGATATTGGTTACATGTTGTATGTTGTGGGATCGCTTACCTATGCAGATCTTCTCTCCTGCGTTGGGGGATCCTGAACATTTGGGGACACGGCCTAAACGGTGACTACTTGCGCGATTTCTACTCAAGCCAGGCGCCAAGTGCTCAATAGAGAACAGTCTCGGTCCTCGCGACAAGAGAGAATAATTGCGAGTTGCACTTCGAATGTTAGAGGAGATCATCATGGCCGAAGCTCATCTGTTTCCTTCCATCCCAACAAATATTCTGTTGCCCATTGACTTTAGCTCATCTTCACAGGCGGCTTTAGAGATGGCCGCGGACCTTGCGCTTCACTTTAGCGCCAAGCTCTATCTTGTAAATGTCATTCCGTTTTTCCCAACCACGACGCTTCCGGACTTCGTTCCAGAAGAGTCATTTCTCAAAGAGGCGAGAGAGCACGCAGAGAGGCATTTGGCGAAGTGCCATACGGTTTTAACTGGCAGAGGAATTAAGGTGACTACCAGTGTTGAGGTTGGAAACGATGTAGCAGGAAACATCATGGAAGTGGTGGACCGTGAGCATATTGATCTGGTCGTAATCTCCACTCACGGAATTTCTGGCTGGCATCCACTGGTTTTTGGCTCAATTGCCGAAAAAGTCGTCAAACTCGTGCAGTGCCCACTTCTGCTTCTTCGCTCTGCGAAGCCCGATCCAGAGCTGAAGGTTCCTTCAAGCAGCTTAATGGAATGGTGGTAAAGAGATCGGCAGCTCAGGTGGCTCATTGTGAGTGCCGTAATACAACGCCGCGGGTCAAGGAGTTTGCCTCCGCGGTTGCCTACACGCGCCGTCCGCGTTCGTCCAGAAGGTCACAAGGTGCCGGTACTTGTTCCGCACGGAGGCCAACGCAGTTTCGATGCGAACAGCGTTCGCCTCCTTCTCTATTTGTTCAAGGTGATTATGCGCGAACCCTTAGCAGTTTCTTCTCTTCGAGCTAGTTAGTTTCCGGCACGCAACGTTGCGAATCTCGCTGAAATCGGACGTAATCAAATCCCAATGTCCAGCCGGGCTCATGCTCAGCGTGAATCTCCAACGTTTGACGAGAATTCAGACTAGCTTGTGTGAAAGATTAGCCCGGCGATGGCTTCTCCCTTCAGTTCAAAACCGGACAGTTTCTGCGTCCGCCAGGTGTCATAGTCGGGAAGTATCGAACTTGTTGACGGCTGAGAAGCGATGGCTCTTATGATTCCGAGGGCATTTACCCAAGGAGGAGTATGTTACACACACTGACTGATTTAGTTGGGTATTCCGTACATGCGACAGACGGCAAAATCGGAAGCGTTAAAAACGCTCAAAGGACCAGATCAACAGCATGAGGCAGGAAGGGCAGTTTAGATGGCGATGCATTCGAATGACTCTGCTCCACAAAGACCAAGGTCACCTTGGTTGCAGATTGTTCGGATTCTCTCGGTGGCCGCATTGGTAATTGGGCTCTTTCTGCTTGGCCAAAGTATGGTGCAGCACCGCTTCTTTCGCGGTGGCCGCATCGACCAATACGGGCACCTGAGATAGAGATAGTTGACGGAGTGACTTTGATTCTGTTTTGCAGAAATGCTGCAAACGCACTGAAAGGCCCGATCCGAGGCGCCTTTGATGACTGGAGATTGCCACGGTTGTTGGCAGGGCGCGAAGAGCGTATGCCTAAATAGGCAGGGAGAGAATCTTTATAGACCTGTCTTATGGTACGACACAACACGTGAAGGGCTGGTCTCCAATGTCCATCATTTCCCAACCAAAATCTCTTCTCTCGGTCTTTGAATGACATCAACAGGAAATCCTCACAAACCGCGCCCTTAAGTGAAACAAGAAGAGTGGCCACTGTGGTCAAATCTGGCCATCCATCAGGACATGGGTGCGTAACACTGGCTCAGGAATAACACACTACGGCCCTAGCTGCCGGATTCTCCGGCGTGCGCTCTTTAGTGATGCCGACAGCATAGAGAGTCCGTATGACAACCGCCATCGAAGTGAGTCGGATCTACCAAAGGAGAGAGATGAAACTTGTAAAAGGACTAGGAACAGCACTGTGCCTCACCGTGCTCTGTTTTCTCGCGGCGCCGAAGGCAAAGGCCGACGAGTGGAACCAGAAAACCACGGTTACCTTCAGCGAACCTTTTGAGGTCCCGGGAGTGGGCCAACATCTTCTGCCTGCGGGAACCTACGTATTCAAGCTCATGGATTCCATGTCGGACCGCAACATCGTCCAGATCTTTAACCAGGATGAAACGCATGTGTTCACCACCATTCTCGCTATCCCGAATTATCGGTTGAAGCCTACAGATAAGACTGTGATGACTTTTCGGGAAGCTCCCGCCGGCCAGCCGCAATCGCTGAAGGCCTGGTTCTACCCAGGTCGCGAATGGGGCGAGCATTTTGTCTATGAAAAGCCCAGGGCTATCGAATTAGCCAAGCAAAACAATGAGGTTGTGCTGTCAACGCCTATCGTTCTGACCGGCGCACCAATCGAGGTGTTGAAGGCTGCACCGGTTGAGGCAGTTAGCCCCAGTGGCGACAATGTCGAAACTGCTCAGGTTGTTCAAGCACCTCCAGTCGAGGCGGCCGCAGTCTCGCCGAAGCCCGTGCTTGTCGCTTCATTGCCGAAGACGGCCAGTCATCTCCCGTTGATCGGTCTGATTGGTTTTCTTGCATTGTGCGCTGGCTTTACCCTGTTTGGCATTTCGAAGTTGAGCGCATAGATCAACGGTGAGGTGACAAATCGTCTTTCATGCTGTTCCGAAACCATCGGTTGAAGGAAGCGGTGCACGAGTGTCGCTTCCATTGCCCGTCACGTCAAGATTATTCACATACAGGGTGTCGGTTTTCTAACTCATCGAGGAAGCGAACAAATGGCAGAAATGAGCGTTCTGCCAAGAAAACTCGATAGAGAAACAGGCGGGAGCAGCCCAGAACACTTCGGCACTCGCAGGCGCCAATCCAAGAACAGCGCCTTGGGTCATCATTGTCTGAGCGCTCCGATTGGCCTGATATCTTCTCTATTGTCTCCGGGGCGCAGGACTCCCAGTCATCCCAGATTGGCTCCGGTGAGGAATGTACTGATAAGATGAACGCCAACATGGTTAGCGGGGCATCTTGATCAGGCTCAGGTTCGGCAGCGGACTGAAACTCATTTTCGGTCTTTCCACAGCCTGATAAGCATGCTTCTCGGCTTATCTCAAGCCGCCGCGGCTTCCATCGGAACCGCGCACTGCTCCGACACAAGTTTTCTGTTTTCGGTTGGCAAATAGCTGCGCAAAGAAGAGACACCTCACGAGAAGCAAGTCTCGAACAACTCCGCGACTTGGAAGGGCGAGCAAAACTGACCAGAACTTGAGAAGAACACCGTTCATTGTGATGAAAGGAGAAAAAACCATGTCGGAACAATTTGAGAATCCCGAAGCAAACAAACTCGAAGACGCAATCATCTCGGAAGAGACTGCGGAAAAGCGGATTGAACGCGTTGCCGAAAAGGCTGCTGAAAAGGCCTCGCACACGGAGCAAAGTTACGACCATGAATCGAACAATCTTTTCAAAGTGAAATGACGCCGCTATCTTTGACCTCCGGCGATAGCGCTAGCCGGAGCGACACTGCTCGGCCCTGTCTACCCCGCCCGTCGTTCATTGCTGGCTATCTTCGCTCGACAGGAAAGCCCCTTCATGGAAGAGATGGTGTGGTACCCGGCCTGCACGAATTGGAAGCTGAAGATCAGGCCTGATCACCAGTTCCGGTGTTGTCTTGCTCGGATTTCAGTAATGACCCCTGGTCGACAGAGCAGAAGCAGGAGAATGAATTCAAATGGAATCGAAAACAGAGAAGGCCAATCCCAAGGATGACAAGGATTCGCTGAAGACGCTCCCCATGCCGGAGTTGATGAAAAAGCTTGGCGCATCGGCCGATGGGCTCACGCAGGCCGAGGCAGTCAAGCGTCAGGCGCAGTATGGACCGAACCAGATCGAGGAAAAGAAGACCAACGAATACCTGAAGTTCCTCTCCTATTTCTGGGGTCCCATTCCATGGATGATTGAAGTCGCCGTGATCCTCTCCGGGGTCGTCCGCCACTGGCTCGATTTCATCGTGATTCTTATATTGCTGTGCTCCAATGCGCTGGTCGGATTCTGGGAAGAACACCAGGCGGGGAATGCCATTGCCGCCCTCAAAGCCAGGTTGGCGGTCAAGGCCAAGGTCAAGCGAGATGGCAAGTGGGAAGATCCCAAGGCAAGCGAATTGGTTCCAGGCGACGTTATTCGTCTCCGGTTGGGAGACATCGTCCCCGCGGATGCACGACTGCTCGACGGGGATTCCATCGAGGTAGATCAGTCTGCCCTGACCGGCGAGTCGCTTCCGGTCAACGCCAAGCCCGGCGGCGCTGTTTACTCCGGCTCCATCATCCGTCAAGGTGAGATCGACGCAATCGTCTATGCCACCGGTGCAAATACCTACTTTGGGAAAACCGCGCAACTGGTGCAGGAAGCCCACACAGTCAGCCATTTCCAAAAGGCTGTGATGAAGATCGGCGACTATCTGATCGTTTTGGCGGTAGCGCTGGTCGCCTTGATTCTTGTCTTCGCCCTCTTCCGCGGAGACAAGGTTCTCACCACGCTGGAATTCTGCCTGGTGCTCCTGGTGGCTGCCATCCCCGTCGCCATGCCGACTGTCCTATCGGTGACCATGGCCGTCGGCGCACGCCTGCTCGCCAAGAAGGAAGCGATCGTAACCCGCCTGTCAGCCATTGAGGAATTAGCTGGTGTAGACGTTCTCTGCTCGGACAAAACCGGCACCCTTACTCAAAACAAGCTCACGCTGGGCGATCCGTTCTGCTTAGACGGAATCTCCGCCGGAAACATCGTTCTCTGGGCTGCGCTGGCCTCCCGCGCGGAAGACAAAGACACTATCGACCTTGCGGTAATCGGCGGTTTGAAGGATGACAAGGAACTGAAAGGTTGCCAGGTTCTTCACTTTATGCCCTTCGATCCGGTGCACAAACGCACCGAAGCCACAGTCAAAGGCGCGGACGGGAAACAGTTCTTTGTGGCAAAGGGAGCTCCGCAGGTCATCCTGCAGATGGCGACCAATTCAGGCGATGTCAAGACAGCGGCGGAGAAAGCCATCCTTGACTTTGCCGGCCGCGGCTTCCGCTCACTAGGTGTGGCCAGGGCCGATGAGGAAGGCAAATGGAAGTTTGTCGGCATACTGCCCTTGTCCGACCCGCCACGCACGGATGCCAAAGAGACCATTGCCAACGCCGTCCAGATGGGCGTGAAGATCAAGATGGTCACAGGCGATCAAATTGCGATCGCCCGAGAAACATCGAAAGAACTGGGCCTGGGCGCAAATATCCTGGATGCCAACGCGCTTGGCGACACAAAGAAGAAGGAGTCTCCGCAGGTAGTTGAGGAGATCGAGAAGGCGGACGGCTTTGCGCAGGTCTTTCCCGAGCACAAGTTTCATATCATGGACGTTTTGCAGACCTGTGGCCACATTGTCGGGATGACCGGCGATGGAGTGAATGACGCGCCTGCGCTGAAGAAGGCGGACTGCGGCATTGCCGTCTCCGGCGCAACTGACGCAGCCAGAGCGGCAGCCTCGATCGTCCTGCTCACGTCAGGTCTCTCCGTGATCATCGATGCGATCAAGGAGAGTCGCCGCATCTTTCAGCGCATGAACAGCTACGCCATCTATCGCATCGCAGAGACGCTGCGCGTACTGTTCTTCATGACGCTATCCATCCTGGTCTTCAATTTCTACCCGGTGACGGCAGTCATGATCGTGATGATTGCACTGCTCAACGATGGGGCGATTCTGTCGATTGCCTATGACAACGTCTTGTATCGAAACAAGCCAGAAACCTGGAATATGCGGCTTGTGCTGTCAATCTCCACCGTGCTGGGAGTGATTGGCGTTGTCTCCGCGTTTTTCTTGTTTTATCTCGGAGAGCGCGTCTTCCACATGGACCGTTTGACCGTCCAGACATTGATGTACCTCAAGCTTTCCGTAGCCGGTCATTTGACCATCTTCTTGACGCGCACACGCGGCCCATTCTGGTCGATACGCCCAGCGAAGATTCTGCTTATTGCAGTGGTGGGTACACAGGCGATCGCGACATTCATTGCTGTGTACGGAATATTCATGGCACCGATCGGATGGAAATGGGCGGGATTCGTATGGGCTTACGCTCTTGTCTGGGCACTCATCAACGATCGCTTGAAGCTGATTGCCTATCGCATCTTCGATCCAATCAGAAAGCCATCCGTCGAAGCTAGCACATCCGCTGATGAAGCGCTGGCAGTCTCTACACGGGCTTACGAGATTTATCAGCAGCGAGTTCACGGAGAGAGCCAGCAGGATCAGGACTGGCTTGAAGCGGAGCGGGAAACTCACTTCGAAGAAGCGGCAAAGAAGAAACCAGCAGCGTAGGCAGCTTTGAAGGGACACAGGGATGATTGATTCGAAGAGTTACCACGTACCGCCAGGCAAGAAGCTCGACCTGAACAAGTGGCAGACGACCGGGCCGGCACAGACCAAGTCGAAGAAGCACTCTCACCAATTGCTTGAAGAGCACGTGAAAGAACTCAGCGCGTTGCAGCACCTTCATTACGCATCCAACCGTCACGCGCTTCTGCTCATCTTTCAGGGTATGGACGCTGCCGGCAAGGACGGTGCGATCCGGCATGTCATGTCCGGAATCAATCCGCAGGGTTGCGAGGTCTTTAGCTTCAAGCAACCTAGCGCCGAAGAACTGGAACATGATTTCCTCTGGCGCGCCGTGTGCCGTCTGCCGGAGCGTGGCCGCATCGGCATCTTCAATCGTTCTTACTACGAAGAAGTACTCGTTGTTCGCGTCCATCCGGAAGAGCTTCGCAACGAAGGGCTGTCAAAACAGATCCAGGATGATAAGTCGAAATGGGAGGATAGGTATCGCTCGATTGTGGATTTCGAGAAGCACCTTGACCGAAACAGCACACGCATCGTCAAGATATTCTTGCACATCTCGAAGGATGAGCAGCGGAAGCGGTTTCTGGCGCGCATCGACGATCCGGAAAAGAACTGGAAGTTGAGTCTTGCGGATATTCATGAAAGAAAGTTCTGGAAGGACTATGCAAAAGCTTACGAAGAGTGCCTCTGCGCAACGAGCACGCATCATGCTCCCTGGTATGTTGTCCCCGCGGACAATAAAGACGATGCCCGTCTCATCGTCTCGCAGATCGTTCTTGACGCGCTCAAGGGATTGAACATGTCGTACCCCGCAGCATCTGTAAGGCACCAGGCAGAGTTGCAATCGATCCGCAAGATGCTAGCCAAGTAACATGGGCCTGATTGAGATATGCCTCCATCACGGTCGAAGTTAAACAGTCTGAAATCCGGAAGCTGTTGCCAAGATGGAAGCAGTTGCGGAGAACGAGAAAGGATATGCTACGATGACCACCACTGAGCTTCCCATTGGCATTGATAAGGACGAAACGCCGAAACCCTTCAGTAAAAACTTCGATCAGTTTGGCAACTCATCAGGGTTCATCTTTGACGTAACCTTGTCCACTGCAATTGCGGCGGACGGAAAGCTTGGAGCGAGAGCGCCGGTTCCAAAGGGACCCCTCTCTGCTGAGATGCTCGACAAAATGAACCGCTACTGGCGTGCGGCAAACTATCTTTGCATTGGTCAGATTTACTTGTTTGACAATCCGTTGCTTCGCTCCCCGCTCAAGGCAGAACAGATCAAGCCCAGGTTGCTTGGCCACTGGGGAACCTCGCCGGGACAGAACTTCATCTACATCCATTTGAATCGGCTGATCAAAGAGCACGACGCCGACATCATCTACATTTCAGGCCCTGGACATGGGGGCCCTTCACTGAATGCCTGCTCCTATCTCGAGGGCTCCTATACCGAGGTGCATCCAGAGATAACGCACGATGAAGACGGTCTGCGGCTCATGTTTCGCAAGTTTTCGACTCCGGGGGGCGTGCCCAGTCATTGCGGGCCGCACGTGCCGAATTCAATGCATGAAGGCGGTGAACTCGGCTATTCGCTGGTTCATGCATTTGGCGCGGCCTTCGACAATCCAGATCTGATTGTCGCCTGCGTGATAGGTGATGGCGAGTCCGAGACCTGCCCGCTCGAAGGAAGTTGGAAGTCTGTCAACTTCGTTAATCCGGTGCGCGACGGCGCGGTACTTCCTATTCTTCATCTCAACGGCTATAAAATCTCGGGGCCAACGGCCCAGGGACGCACGAGCGACGCAGACTTGACAGCCCTTTATGTCGGACGGGGCTACAAGCCATTCTTTGTCGAAGGCGACGATCCCGAAGTCGTGCATCAGCTCCTGGCTCAAACGCTTGAGGATTGTTATGCCGAGATTCGAGGGATTCAGGAAGAGGCTAGAAGGAACGGATTCAAGAAGCAGCCCGTTTGGCCAATGATCATCTTCCGTACTCCCAAAGGATGGACCTGCCCGAAAGAAGTCGATGGAATTCCGATCGAAGGTACTTTCCGGGCGCATCAGGTCCCGCTCGCAACAGTCCGTGAAAACCCCGAGCACCTCAAGATTCTTGAAGCCTGGATGAAGAGTTACAAGGCAGAAGAACTCTTCGATGGGAACGGCAGGTTCATCGACGAACTGGCTGCTCTTGCGCCCACGGGTAACCGCCGCATGGGAGGCAATCCGCATGTGAATGGCGGAAGATCGCTGATTACACTCGCGCTTCCCGATTTCACAGGTTATGCACTTGAGATCCCGGGACCTGGTCAAGTTCTTGCCGAGGCGCCCCGCAAACTGGGCGATTTCTTTCGCGACATCTTTAAGATGAATTTGACAAACTTTCGCATGTTCTGCCCGGATGAAACGAATTCCAATCGTCTGAACTCCGTCTTTGAGGCCACCAAGCGCTGTTCGATGGCAGAGCTTGTCTCGATTGACGATGAACTGAGCCCGGACGGGCGCGTCATGGAAGTGTTGAGCGAGCATCTTTGCGAAGGTTGGCTTGAAGGCTATCTTTTAACTGGCCGCCACGGAATGTGGTCCTCCTACGAAGCCTTTGCGCAGGTCGTGGATTCCATGGTTACGCAACATGCGAAATGGCTTGAGCAATGCCACGAGTATGCATGGCGCAAGCCAATCGCGTCGTTGAATGTGTTGCTAACGAGTCATGCCTGGCGGAACGATCATAACGGATTCAGTCATCAGGCGACCGGATTTGTAGACAACGCTCTGGCACGGAGGAGCGAAGTGATTCGTGTGTACTATCCGCCTGACTCCAACTGCCTGTTGAGCGTCTTCGATCATTGCCTGCGCAGTCGCGATTACGTGAATGTTGTCACCTGCGGAAAACAGCCGCAACTTCAATGGTTGAACATGGACGAAGCTTTGGAGCATTGCTCGCGCGGCGCATCCACATGGAAGTTCGCCACCAACGATGAAGGCGCGGAACCAGATGTTGTGTTGGCCTGCGCCGGCGATGTGCCAACCATCGAGACCTGCGCGGCCTCCTGGCTGCTGCAGAAACACGTGCCCGGGATCAAAGTGCGAGTCGTCAACATTGTGGACCTTATGACACTGATGTTTCCCGACAAGCATACGCACGGTATGGATGAAATGTCGTTCAATGAGCTCTTTACCGAGAAGGCGCCGGTGATCTTCGCCTTCCACAACAATCGCTGGCTCATTCACACTTTGGTTCACGGGCGTTCCAATGAGGCTCGCTTCCACGTGCATGGCTATATGGATCAAGGAACAACCACAACGCCGTTCGATATGGTGGTTCTGAACGAGATGAGCCGGTTCCACCTTGCTCTGGATGCGTTGAAGCACATGCCGCGCCTCCGTGTGCAGGCCGAGGACGCAATCAACTTCTTCAACCAGGAATTGCATCGTCATCACGACTATATTCGAGAGCACCTCGAAGATATGCCGGAAATCAGGAACTGGCAGTGGACGAAAGATTTCAGCGATTCCATCACTCCGGCACCCATGGCCAAGGGACATCCTGAGAAAGCAATGTTCACCGACAGTTAAGGCAGCAACACCACGAAGAAGCAGAGGCCATTCGACAAACTGGGACCTCTGCTTCTTCGTTTTGTGCAAGGAGGATGGGTTGAGCGAATCAGAGACAGCAAAGACACTGCCCATAGACGAGTGTGTTGACGCACTGAATGAATTGGCGCTCAATCTACACTGGTCCTGGAACCATGCCGCTGACGAGCTATGGAAAGAGCTTGATGCAGAACTTTGGGAAACTACCCAGAATCCCTGGGTTATCTTGCAGACTGTTTCGAAAGAGAAGATCAGCGCTGCATTGAGCGATGCGGAGTACCGCAACCGTCTAGTCAACCTTCTTCAACGCAATCGAGAATCCTATCGGGCAGATGCTTGGTTCCAACTCAAGCATCCAGGCGAAGCACTCAAAACAGTGGCCTATTTCAGCATGGAGTTCATGCTGAGTGAAGCGTTGCCCATCTATTCGGGTGGCCTCGGCAATGTGGCCGGCGATCAGATGAAGGCGGCCAGCGACCTGGGTGTTCCCGTCGTTGGAATTGGGCTGCTCTATGGCCAGGGATATTTTCGTCAGGACTTCGATTCGGAAGGCCGCCAGCAGGCATTTTATCCGGTCAACGATCCTGGCCAGCTACCCATCCGACCGCTGCGACAGAAGAACGGTGAGTGGCTGCGGCTGCAGATTCACCTTTCGGGGGCCTTGATCTGGCTGCGCTGCTGGGAGGTCACAGTTGGCAGAGCAAAGCTATACCTGCTCGATACAAATGATTTCGCAAACACAGCCGCACATCGTGGAATCACCAGTGAACTCTATGGTGGCGATGCGGAGATGCGGCTCAAGCAGGAGATCATTCTTGGGATCGGTGGATGGCGCCTGCTACGTGCGGTTGGCTTGCAACCGGAAGTCTGCCATCTCAATGAAGGTCATGCGGCGTTTGCGGTGCTCGAGCGGGCGCGCTGCTATATGGAAGAGCACAAGAAGCCGTTCGACCTTGCTCTTGCCGTTACGCGGGCCGGAAATGTTTTTACCACGCACACTGCGGTCGCTGCTGGGTTTGATCGCTTTGATCCGCAACTTATTCGGCAATACCTTGGCCACTATGCGCAGGATGAACTCCACCTCTCGCTTGACGAACTGGCAAAGATCGGCAGGCAAAACCCCAGCGATAGTGCGGAGCCCTTCAACATGGCGTATCTCGCTCTTCGTGGCAGCGGCCGTGTGAATGGCGTAAGCAAACTTCATGGGGAAGTAAGCCGTCAGATCTTTCAGCCGCTCTTTCCGCATTGGCCGCAGATAGAGGTTCCGATTGGCTCAGTGACCAATGGCATTCATGTACCGACCTGGGATTCGCTTGAGGCCGATACTCTGTGGACGACTGCCTGCGGCAAAAAGCGCTGGCGCGGAGATCGCGCTGTCGAGGATGACATCCGGAACCTCACCAATGAACAGATCTGGCAGATGCGATCCACGGAGCGGAAGACACTGATTGACCGGTTGCGTAAACGGTATGCCCGCCAGCTCGCTGCGGAAGGTGGTGACCCATCGGATGCGAACAGGATCTTCGACGAAAATGCGCTTACTCTGGGATTTGCGCGGCGCTTTGCGACATATAAGCGTCCCGACCTTCTATTGCTTGATCCGGAGCGGCTGGTTCACCTTCTCTCCGACCCTCAGCGGCCTGTACAGCTGATTCTTGCCGGCAAAGCACATCCTCAGGACTTACCCGGACAAGCATTGATCAAGAAGTGGAAAGACTTCATTCGACGTCCAGAAGTTCGTTCGAGAGTTGTCTTTTTAACCGACTACGACATGATGCTGGCGCAGCACATGGTTCACGGAATCGATCTTTGGATCAACACACCGCGCCGTCCCTGGGAGGCGTGCGGAACGAGTGGCATGAAGGTTCTTGTCAATGGTGGTTTGAATCTATCGGAGTTGGATGGTTGGTGGGCTGAGGCTTACTCTCCTGAAGTTGGATGGGCCGTCGGCGACGGCAACGAACATGGAGACGATCCAGCCTGGGATCGCACGGAGGCAGAAGCCGTGTATTCTGCATTGGAAAACGAAGTCATTCCAGAGTTCTATCAGCGAAATGACAAAGGCCTTCCGCTGAAGTGGTTAGGACGCGTTCGCGAGAGTATGGCAAGGCTCACATCAGAGTTTTCAGCCACGCGCGCTATTCGCGAGTATACCGAAAACTATTATTTGCCCGCAGCTTCCGGTTACAGTATGCGCGCAGCGGAGGACAGCACACTTGGCGCAACATTGCTCCACTGGCAGCAGGGTATCGAGCAGCATTGGAGCACGGTGCGATTTGGTGCTGTTCGAATTGAGACACGCGACGGTCAGCATTTCTTTCAAGCTGATGTTGCTTGTGGATACCTCACTCCAGATCACCTGAGTGTTGAGATTTACGCAGATTCAACTCACCCGAAATGTTCTTGTATCGAAGCGATGAACGCGTCCGCACCTTGCGTAGAGATGCCAGGCGCATTCACTTATACAGGTCAGGTTTCCGCAACGCGCCCTGCGAGTGACTACACGCTACGCATTATTCCCCGCCATCCCAATGCATCCGTGCCGCTGGAAGAGGAGCAAATCATTTGGCAGCACTAATGACAATGTTAGGCGCACACTCCATCGTTCATCCTGCATTCAATCCAATATCGGATAGCCTGGATCGCGTGGATTTGCAATCTGTATGAAGAATGCCTCGAATTCCCAGTCCTTCCGCGATCTGAACGAACATCGGGGTATTGTCGATGAAGACAGTCTCTGCTGGCCGTACTTGAACTATATCCAGAGCAAGCCTGAAAATTTCCACGTCGGGCTTGCGGATGTGAACAAAGCAGGAAGAGATGAAACAGTCAGCCAACCTATCCAGGTTGAACCTGCCGATTCGGTATGCATTCAGCTCACGTGCTTCGTTGCTAACAATCGCAATCTTAAGGCCCATTTTCAGCCTGAGTTGAGCAACAAACTCGATCATTTCCGGAAAGGCCTTGGACTGCGCAAACATATAGCTCCGAAACCGATTGCGCGTGAACGTCCGCTTTCGATGGAAGACAACCAGGTTCAAATACTCGTCCAGCGTGATCTTGCCCTCTTCGAAGATCTCGAAGGTGAGCTGATGGCGAGTCTCCATCTCGGCCCACTCCAATGTGAAGTTCTTCGCCGCCCGTCTGCGGGCCAGGTGATCCCAGCCGTCGGTCAGAAGGACACCGCCAATATCCAGAAATACGCATTTGATTCCAGTTGCTTTCTTCATCTGCTGTCCTTCTGTCGGCCTATTCGAAGAGGTCTCCTTCAAAGTTCTGATTCCTCCGTAACAAGCGACTTATACCTTTGCCTCAGGCGCATCGGCGACTGCCTCTGCCGGTATCTGGTCGGGCAAGTCAAGGCGCGCAACACCAATCCGGTTGTCGGCCATCCCGTAGTAGACGTCGAAGCGATCCGGCGTTCCAAGATCGTCGCGTTGGTCAATGCCGGTGGGAAATACTACGTTGGCGACGATCCCGTCTCGCTCTTGCGGGAGCACTGGCGTCAACACCGGTTCCACCGAGCGATAACGCACCACGCGCGGATGTTGCTTTGAGAGCATCATTACCCCGGCCGAATAGCATAGATGATGTCCGTTGCCGTCCGAACTCGTCGCTTCGCTGACACCGTGGTAAACAATCATCCAGCCGTGCTTGGTAAGAATAGGCGGGGTTCCAGCGCCGATCTTGAGCCGTTCCCAAGGCGAGACTGGAGTCGCTAGTCTGTGGTGCGAGGTAAACCGCCCCAGGCGATTTGGTTCACGGCCATTCAAAACCGGCGGACAATAAGAGATCCAGATGCTCTCCCGATCAAGATCAACCTCACGGGCCATTAGATGACAGGCGGTCTCTTCTGGACGTGTGCCCGGAAAGAGCGGACGGTGGAGCATACCCAGTTCCAGTTTTCCGGAGGAGTTAGGGATTGCAACAGGAAAGAGGCTCGCGTCTTTGTCATCCACGTTGCCCAAATCGACGCCATGCCAGTGAGCGTAGGTTGCCAAGCCGAGACGCTTCCAGTGGAAGAGGTCCTGCGATTCGGCCAAAGCGATCCGTGGACCTTGAGGAGAAAATGCGGTGTAGGTCATGATGTAGCGTTGGAGCCGTTCCACAAATGTGACGCGGGGATCCTCACAGCCACCACTGCCATCGGGCCGCCGTTCATAATCCGCCTCCGGCTCCAACGCTATGCCAAGCCTCTCGACGCTAGTTGGATCGCCGGCTTCGTTGAATATCACCCGTGCAATGCCGATGCGCGAGTAGTTTCCTTTCGCGACCATCCGCGGAAAGAGATAGAGTCTTCCATCGGGGCCGCGAACGGCCGCTGGATTCAGTACGCCTTCCACCTCCATCGGGTTGCCGGGTTCCGGCTCCATAAGCATCCCCAGGCGGCGCATCTTGAATTCGTTCATCTCAACGCCTCAAAGAGTCGCACTTGGCACCTCAAAGATTCGCGCCTGTTCGCCGTCGTCCATACAGGCGATGATCGCCTCGATGACTCGCTTGGTCTCAATGGGGCCTCGAACTGGAATCGATATGACTCCTGCCTGTTCAGCCGGGTAGTCGTTTCCACCTACAAACAGGGCGTCTCCTACATAGATCATTTCTTTCACGGAAATGCCAAGTGTCTCTTGAAGCTTCTTGATCCCGTAGGCTTTGTCGATTCCAGGCTTGGTGACATCAATGGATGTCGCGCCACCGAGTCGTACCGAGAACTCGGGAATCATAGTATCGAGAATCGTTTTGATTTTCTTCCGCTTGGCGAAATCCGCATCCCATGTTTCCTTCTCTTCTAACGGCGCTTGCTGACCCAGCGCGGAATATGTCACTTGGCTTCCACGATCTTCAATGGTCTCTCCCCACGTCTTCTCGACAGTGAAGCCTGCGTCTTTGGTGGCCTTCTTTAGGGAACTGACGATCTTCTGCTTTTCTGCCGCAGTGAGATCCTCTGAATAGAGCTTCTTCCACTCTCCGGTGTATTGAAAGAACTCCGTTCCGCAGGTTGGAAGAATCGATAGCTTTGTCAGTCTGCCATCCTGCGGAAGATGAGAGAGCACCTGCTTTTCAAACTGCAGCCATGCGCCTCCGGAGATGATCGCGACTTTAGCGACTCCAAGCAGGTCATGGAGGAGTGACGCCATCTCGGCATCGAGAGACGATTTGCTTGCGGCGAGCGTTCCATCGAGATCAAAGACAATTAACTTCTTCACCATTCATCCACCTCTTGCTTCATACAATCTTCCAGGTGTTTCCGGACACTCCGGCTCTTTTGCTATTGACCTATTTCAAACGATTCGGGCAGCGCAATCTCCAACAAGGTCAGTGCGTTGTTGGGGTGAAACTCACATTTGCCAACCACCGCGGGCAAGAGCCATACTTCGCCCTTATCGACGCCGTATGCGGAGCCGCCGCCTTCGAGCCACCCCGACCCTTCGATGCATACGAGCACACGCGGCATCTCCGCAGTGCCGATGTTAAACGGCGATTCTCCATGCAGGCGCCACAACTGGAAATGTTCACAATCAAAGAGTCTTTCGCGCTGCACTGGAGTGGTACTCACAACGGTGGGAGTCACGAGTCCACCATTGCTGTGTGCAAAATCGATACTGGCAAGCGCCTGATCGATCTGAAGTGGCCGCGGCTGCCCCGTCTTCGCGTCGACATGACCCCAATCGTAAAGGCGAAATGTTACATCGCTGTTTTGCTGGATCTCAAAGACCACAACCTCATCACCCAAAGTGTGAACCGTTCCGGCAGGAATGAACACAGCATCGCCTGGCTTCGGAACAATATCCACAAGGTGGTCCGCGATTGTTCCGGTGGTAATTGAATGCCGCAAGTCGCTGCCGGTTGTACCCGGTTTCAGACCCGCATAGATCCGGCTTTCATTTCCTGCCTCAATCACGACCCAGGCTTCGGTCTTCCCGGTCTCCCCCGGCGGAATCAGGTCTGGCTGTGCATCGCTGGGATGCACCTGGACAGAAAGCATTTGACGCGCATCCAGAAATTTGAGAAGCAGTGGAAAGCGACTGAAGCGCGAGGCCAACCGCCCCATCAGTTGGCCATGGTACTTCTCCATCAATTCACCGATGGTTTGCCCCTTGAGCGGCCCATTGGCAATCTGGCTTTGATGATCGTCGCGATCGCTGAGCACCCATGCTTCACCAACAGGCCCGTCTCCTGGAAGCGGTGTGGATAGCAAGTTAGACAACCGTCTGCCGCCCCACAGACGATACTGGTAGATAGGCTCGAATCGCAAAGGGTACAATTGCATTTGCATTCTATGCTGTTCTTCCTTTTCGTCCGTTGCGTTTAACATCGAAAGAAATATTGTCTGCCGATTGTTGAGGAGGCGGATACACGGAATATACGACCAATGATGGTGACAGAATCCATGGTTTAAACCCCTATGGAAGCGAGTGTCTCGGCACGCCGCGCGGAACCCACGCCAGATCGCCGCTAAGAATATAGATCGCGAGCGCGGCGGCCATGAAGACAGCTCCTACCCAGAATCTCCAGTCACGATGCATTCGTCTCCAGTAAGGACCTGGATTCGGTTCGCTGTCTTCACCACTGTTTCCTTCATGGTTGTGCTTGCTTCCGGTCATTGCTTCTCCATATCCGATGAGTATTCACCTTTGCGTGCTGCTCCATTGCAGTGGGCGCGATGATACAGGGCCTTCTGTGCCGCCCAAACATTTGTTTCCTGTCCCTGCCATATCTCCAGAGCCGGTTGCTGAATGGCGCGGGCAAACGAAAATGCCAGCGCCCAGGGAAGCTGCGATTTGAATCTCACATTCATTGCATTCAAGCGGGCTGAGGCCAATTCCGGAGATTGCCCTCCAGAGAGAAATGCAATGGCAGGAACAGCAGCAGGGACTGCGCGCAGCAGGCAGGCGACGGTTGTCTCGGCAATCTCTTCTATATCCGCTTGCTTGCTGCAATCCGTCCCGGGCAGAACCATGTTTGGTTTCAGAATCATTCCCTCCAGCAATACCCTTTGCGCAAATAGTGCACTGAAGACAGTTCGCAGCACTTCGTCTGTAATCTTGCGGCAATGCTCCAGCGTATGCTCGCCATCCATCAGAACTTCCGGCTCAACGATCGGAACCAGACCTGCCTCCTGACAAAGCGCCGCATAGCGCGCGAGTGCATGGGCATTGGCATCCATACAACCCCAACTGGGAATTCCCCTTCCAATTGCAATGACCGCGCGCCATTTCGCAAAACGTGCGCCCATCTGAGAGTATTCCGCTAGACGTTCGCGCAATCCATCCAGTCCCTCGGTAACTGTTTCTCCGGGATGCCCCGCCAACTCCTTTGCGCCAATATCGACTTTGATTCCAGGGATAATCCCTGCATCGAGCAGGCCTTTGACAAATGGAGTCCCATCTCTCGCCTCTTGACGGATAGTTTCGTCGTAGAGAATTGCGCCACTGATGCATTCGCCGAGTCCGGGAGTGGTGATGATCAACTGGCGATAATTGCGCCGCATCTCGATGGTTTGCGGAATCCCAACCTTGGCAAATCGCTTGTTGCAAGTTCCGTTGCTTTCGTCCATGGCAAGCAGTCCCTTGCCATCAGCAACAAGCAACTTCGCGGTATCCTTCAACAATTGCGAATTCATGTGAGCCTGCTCATTTCCTGTTGAATACACATAATCTGCGTGAATCTCCTTAAGAAAATGTCTGTTCACAAACCTATTGAGGTGGAGTTGCAAGCAACTGCTTGAGCGCATTGATTGCTTTCTGCGCCTCGGCAAGTTGAGCCTCAGCTTGATCCCGAGTCGCTTTAGACAAAGGCGCTTGCGCTTGAGCGATCTTTCCGGGCAATGAGTTAGACTGTCCCGGTGCCGTTCCAAACAGCGAGGCAAGCGCTTCATCAAGCGTTGGCTCCATGACGACCTTGTCTCCGGTCGCAACAATCACCCGCTTCAGTTGAGGGAAGTTCGTGCCTTCAGCTTTCAGGTACAGAGGAACGACATAGAGAAAAGAGTTCTCGATCGGAATGACGATGAGCTTGCCACGAATGACTCCCGACCCCTTCTGATCCCAGAGCGTGAGTTGCTGCGAGATGGTTGTGCTCTGGTCGATCATCGCGCTGATCTGGTTCGGTCCAAAGATTAGCTTGTCCTTCGGAAGTTCGTAGAAGAGCATCTTCCCGTAGTCGGGAAAGTCACACCGCGCAGCCAGCCAGGCAATCATGTTGTCTCTCTTCTGCGGCGTGAACGGAGTCATCATCAGGTACTCAAGATGCTGGCTTCCAGGCAGCTTCATGAGAATGTAGTACGGATCCATCGCTGCCACTGCGCCGTCGTACTTTTCCTGCGGCGCAACCCAGAGATCCTCCCGATTGTAGAATACCTGCGGATCGGTCATATGGAAGGTTTCATACTCGCCCGCCTGAATTCCAAACATGTCTTCCGGATAACGGAGATGGCTCTTTAAATCCGGAGATACTTCGCTTAGATCCTTGAATACACCGGGGAATGCGCGCTGGTACATCGCCAGGAGCGGATCGTTCGCATCCATGATGTAGAGCGACACTGTGCCGTTATACATATCCACAACAACTTTGACAGAATTGCGGATATAGTTCATCCCCTGCGCCGAACCATTCGTCTGGACGTTCGAATACGGATAGCGATCGGAGACCGTATACGCGTCTTGAATCCAGTACTGCTTGCCTTCACTCAGAACTGCGTAAGGAACCTTGTCCAGCATCAGAAAGGGCGCCACCTGCGCAACGCGCTCCTGCACACCGCGCCAAATCTGTATCCGGCTTTCCGGCCGCAGATAGCCTGTAAGCAGAATGTTGATGTCTTTCTGTGTCCATGCGAACAGGAACCTCTTCCAAATGCTGTCGATTGGAATTCCGCCGCTGCCCTGGTAGCTCGCGTAAACGTTTTGATTGCCCTTGGGATAGTCGAATTCCTTGATCCCAGTGTTCACGATCTTGTATCCCGGAGCTACGTTTCCGAAGTAAATCTCAGGTTGGGTTACCTTGAGCCCGTATTGCGACTCGGCCGGCACATTTTCAAGCAGATAATTTGGAAGGCCTCCGCCTGTCGAGTTCGACACGAAGTTCATGACCATTCCCTCGCCATGCGTGAACTCAAGATTCTCATTTACCCAGGTTTGCGCTTCCGAGGGTAATTGTGCGGCCAGTTCGCGAGGTGCAAGCATCACCTGATGGAAGCCGTCCGCAAGATGATACCGGTCCACATTCACGTTATAAAACTCGTAGTAAAGGCGAATCGCCTGGGTTTGCTGATAAGTCTGAAGCAGGGGCCGTGAGTCCCATAGACGAATGTTCTGAATCGTATCCTGATTTCTCGCGATCACATCGGGAGTCAGATCGGAGAGCGCTGGATACGCTGTTTCCTGAATATTGTCCAATTTGTACGCGCTGCGCGTGAAGGCGATGTAATGCTTCAGGTAGGGCATCTCCAGGCTCAGTTCATTGGGCTTTACCACGAAGGCTTCGAAGAGACTGGGCAGCGCTAATACTGAAATTACATATAGCGAAGCGTAAACCACAACGCCAGCGACAATGTGTTTGGTGCGTGGGCGGAAGAACCCGAAAGCAAGCAGCACACACGCTAGAGCCGAGAGACCGGTCATCACCCAGAGTGCCACTCTCGTGACGTGCGCCGCCGCGTAGCCCGCTCCGTGGACCACGCCAAGTGTTGAATTGACAAGTTCGTAATGATCCAGGACGAAGCCCCATCCGAAGTTGGCCGCGAGGATGAATAGAAGAACCATAAAATGCTTGCGTGTGCCATCGCCAATCGTGATCTTTCCGCTTGACTTCGACTGTCTGATCCCGAAGAGCGAACAGAAGGCAAGAACAGCAAACGCCGACAGCGTCAATACAGTAATGCTTCCCTGCAACAATTCATAAAATGGAAGGCGGAACACATAGAAGCCGAGGTCAACTCCAAAGAGTGGGTCCGCCATTCCAAACGAGCCACCATATCTGAAACGGAGAAAGGTGTCCCATTGGCCGGAAACGTTCAGTGCAAAAATCAGCGAGAGAACTACAATGGCGAAGTCGATGGCGATGACTAGCTGCCTGGGGCTAATATTCACATCAATCGTCCTGCTTGCGTCAGCGGGGTGTCTGAAGGCTCTGTTAAAGAAGCTTTCTCCATCCACAACGTCAATGTTTCTTGCCGCAAAGCGAAGATTAAGCCATAGATAAATGACTGAAACGATCAATGTAAGGCCGAAGATTCCCCACTTGATCGAGAGAAGGGTCCAGAATATGCCAGCGTAGTCGAGTTGTCGCATCCAGAGCCATTTTTGGACAAGGCCAAGAACAACCGAGAGAACGACGCCAATTCCGATCAGGACAAAGATGCCCCATCTCACCAGAAATCCGACGGATGGACGAAGAACCCGGCGTACGCGATTGGATGGTTCAGTTTCCAGTGGCGTGATTCTCTTCACAGCTGTTGCGTTCATGGTTCACTCCTGAGTGCGGCTCGGTTTGGCAGGCAAACGCGGGGCTACCATGAGTACTATCCAAGAGAAAGCGCCAGGAAGTCCGGTCAATTATGAACAGAGTCCAACTCGTTCATTGTCTAAACTTCAAGGTAATGAGATCGGAGCCGAATAGAGTCTAGGCACAAGAAGCTTTTCAGCAGGGGGCGGGCGCGAACAACCTGCGAACCTGCTCGCGATTCAACGGGGCTCTGCACAAGATGAAACGAGGCCGAGCGGAGATGCGCATCCTGTTGGTACTCGTGCTGGTACTGGTCACTCTTTCAGCAGGCACGCAGACGCGTATGCTCTCCTGACGCACGAGAACTCATCGATCTCAACTGGCAGTCCTCCTTGATCGCCTTTCCTGAGCACGCCTCTCAAGCACCTAGCCGAACTTTACCGATGAGGATCGAAAAACAAGGCTAAGTCGGCTATTTTCCACTTATGCAGTTAAAAAGTCGCACCACAGACTGAAGAGCTTCCGTTGATTGCGATGGATGCTGGAGTTTGATGTGCGGGGGCGGTTGCTGGGGCAGGCGAAGCTGCAGCTTGTGCAGCAGGATCGCCTGTTCTGCTTCCGGCTGCGTATAGCGCGGCATCACCAACCAGCGGCCATCGGTGGTGGGCAGACACACGTCGAGCATCTGGATCGCTCCCAGTTTCTCCAGCACCGCCTTCGGCGTCAGGCCCGGCGCCAAGGCATGGAGTCGATTCTTCAGCGTCACGGT
>Ga0181520_10000226_pt1 | contig 121564 bp, 102 predicted proteins | sample PEATcosm2014_Bin_29_FD_132451 | JGI IMG/M metagenome (GOLD analysis project Ga0181520, IMG submission 132451) | Peatland microbial communities from MTU Mesocosm Facility, Houghton, MI, USA - PEATcosm2014_Bin02_30_metaG | ecosystem: Environmental > Terrestrial > Soil > Wetlands > Peat | place... | reverse complement strand
TGGCGGTGTTGCTATCCGCGCCGAAAACCGCTCCAAACCACTTCCCCACAATAAAAACGGTGCTCCGAAATCTGAGCACCGTTTCGAAACTCTATTCAGAACCCCACGTTTCGTAACAGTCTGTTTTTCTGGTGGGGTTCGCTGTTTAGCGGATGGGATTGAGACGAAACGGCGGTATTCGGCAAAAACTTTGTAGCACAACCTGCACACATTAAAGCCAGTTCAGATGTGTGCTTAGAGGGCTACGGCCACACCAGAGCGTATGATCGAAAGAGATGAAAGATTCATTGGCTATATCAGCAACAAACACAAGTTCCACTTCCACACTGCGACCGAATCGTCCCGAGGTCAAAGGTCCCATTCGCTGCCATAAGTGCCAGTTGAAGTGCCTCAATGCTGCGCAGTATCTGAGCCACATCTGCACGCCAAAGATCGGCAGCTAGCGGTTGCGCTGTTCCCTACCCCGCTCGGTGCCAGAAGAAAGTTGGCATTTGTGATTCGAGTCATAGTGCGGATCACTATATCCCGGCTACGCTGATTGTGGACCTTACACCGGTGGACGGTGCAAAGTCCTTCTACCCTGAATGATCTTTGCGATTGCTCCGATGTGTGGCAACCGACATCACCACACATCTCCCCCTGTACTGCGGAAGGTGCCAACCATGCGTTCCGATATCGTCTTTGACGCGCTCGCCACCAAAAACCGATTTACGTTGTGCCACGAAGCATTCAAAGCTGTTCGCTTGCTCCACAAAAGCAATACTCGCATCGAGGATACGACCAATGACGCACTCGTGCGCATTGCTGCTGCCATGCCAAGCTTAATCATCGAGCCAGAAGCTGCAGTCGCGCCTGCTATAGATACCGTTCAGGTTCCCCTCGCAATTGACTAGGCGCGGGTGGCCCACATCCGCCATCCTTTGGCGAATGTGGGATTGCAGGAATGTGGAAACCACGGCACCGCGAGTGCCCTCAGCGCGCGGAGCTTTGTTGCCCAGCTGCGTCGAAGTCATCGCGCACAATCTTGCCACCCTTCATCACAAACTTGATGCGTCCCAGTTCGCCAATGTCCTTTAGCGGATCGCCCGAGACCGCAACCACATCGGCGCGGGTGGCCCACATCCGCCATCCTTTGGCGAATGTGGGATTGCAGAATGCGGGCCGCTGCTCTACCCTCAACTGATCGCCCACCTTCAACCCGGCGCGGCTCCCAATGTTCAGGATCACGTTGCCTCCGTCCACCGCCGCCACAATCCCCGTGATGCTGATCGTCCGCGTCGGCAACTTGACCGAGCTTTCCACCAACTGCGAGGACGAATTGTCAAAATTGACCTGACCGCTCCCCAAAGGATTAACCTTCAAACCAATAACCATCCCCGCGGTAATGACAACCTTGCTAATCCTTCTGAAATCCGCGCAACCATTGCCTGATCCATCAACACCGCCTCCGCAACGATTATCAGAAAGATCAATCGCCTTGCGCCATCTGCCGGTGCGTCGAATCTTGCCCCGCACCCGCCGCTCAGCCATTTCCACTCGTCCGCTTGCGCGCTGACTTTTTCTTTATGCCTCTCACACCCGCATTTTTCGCACCCTTGCGCGCCTTCTTCGTTTCATCCTTCGCGAAAAAGCTGTGATGATGCGCGGCCATATTCACCTTCAGCCCCAGAAATCCCACTCCCTCGGCCTGCAGATGCATGCGCTGCTCAAACCCGTGTTCGCCCGTCAGCAGAATCGTTCCGCCCGCGCCCACAATGCGGTGCCATGGAAGGCCAGCACTCTCGGCATGCAGTGCCCACGCCACTTGCCGAGCCGCGCCCGGATAGCCCGCTGCATACGCAATGTCGCCATAGGTGGCAACTGTGCCGCGCGGAACGCGGCGCACCTGCCGCAACATTTCCGCGAACATGCTGGTCTTCATCGGCTCTTCCTTACTGGCCTTCACTCCTTCGCTCCGCTCTTTATTTTGTCCTGCACTTTGCTCCGCGATGCGGCCTTGCGCATGATCGGCTTCTTCGCCGAGCGCCGCGCTGCCTCGTGGAAACCCGCATGAACAAAGGTCGGCATCACTCCCGTCCACACGAATGCCGGAGGTAGTTTTTTCTCCAACTCCTGCGGATAGCCCTCCACAATCTTCGCGCCCTTCGAGCGCGCGAACTCCACCGCAGCCTCCAGTACTGCAACGGAAAGCCCCTTGCCACGCACCTTTTTGTCCACAAAGAAGCAGCTCACCGACCAAACTTTTTCTTCGTCCACCGGAGCCAGAACTCTCGATGCCGCAAGCCGGACATATTCTTCGCGCGGCGCCACCGCGCACCACGCCACCGCGCGGCCGTTCTCGTAGAGCAGCACTCCTGGCTGCCGCCCGCCATCTACCAGCGCTCGCATTGCCGCGCGATTCCCCGCTCCAGCATTGGCCTTGAACTCCGCCAGCGGCAGTCGCCAAGTCATGCACCAGCATCCGCCGCAAGCGCCGCGCGGGCCGAAGAGTGCTTCAAAGTCGTTCCAAGTTTCGGGGTTCAGTGGCTTCCAGTTTCGTGTGTGCGTCATGATCGAACAAGAATACTCGGATTGCCCGTGCCTTTGAAGCAGATACTCTGAACGCTCGTTTGAGCCGCATTCTACGCGGTCCGGCGGTTGCGCGGAAACAAAAAGAGGGTGCCGCGATTACGGCGCCCTCTTTCATCAATGCATTGCGGATCGAACTACTTCGTAGCGGCCTGAGCAGCTTTGGCGCCCTCGCGCAGAGCCTCTGCCTTGTCCGTCTTCTCCCAGGTAAAGTCCGGATCGTTGCGGCCAAAGTGGCCATACGCAGCGGTCTTCTGGTAGATGGGGCGGCGCAAGTTCAGCGATTCGATAATGCCCTTGGGAGTCAGTGAGAAATTCTTGCGCACCAGCTCTCCCAGCACCTCGCGGCTAACCTTGCCCGTACCGAAGGTATCCACCAGCACGCTCACTGGCTCGGCGACGCCAATGGCGTAAGCCAGCTGAACTTCGACGCGATCGGCAAGCCCGGCAGCGACGATATTCTTGGCAATGTAGCGCGCCATGTAAGCAGCCGAGCGATCGACCTTCGTCGGATCTTTTCCGCTGAACGCACCACCACCGTGACGGCCCATGCCTCCGTAGGTATCTACGATAATCTTGCGGCCAGTCAACCCGGTGTCGCCCATCGGCCCGCCTACTACAAAGCGTCCCGTGGGATTGATGTGGTACTTGGTGTTTTCGTCAAGCAGGTTGGCGGGAAGCGTGGACTGGATGACGTACTTGAGAATATCGGCGCGCAGCTGTTCGGTGGTCACTGAATCGGCGTGCTGAGTCGAGATCACCACGGCGTCGATACGCTGCGGCTTGCCGTTCTCGTCATACTCCACCGTCACTTGGCTCTTGCCGTCCGGACGCAGATACTGCAGCTTGCCGCATTTGCGCACTTCGGTGAGCTTCAGCACCAGCTTGTGAGCCAGTGAGATCGGAGTTGGCATCAGCTCCGGCGTCTCGTTCGTGGCGTAGCCGAACATCATGCCCTGGTCGCCTGCGCCGCCAGTGTCCACTCCCATGGCGATATCGCCACTCTGCTTGTTAATGCTCGAGATCACCGCGCAGGTGTTCGAGTCGAAGCCGTAGAGGGCATTGTCATAGCCAATCGAGCTGACAACGCCGCGCACCAATGCCTGGAAATCGACATAAGCGCTAGTGGTAATTTCGCCAGCAATCACGACCAAGCCGGTGCAGGTGAGTGTTTCACACGCCACGCGGCTGTAAGCGTCCTGCTCCAGGCAGGCGTCGAGGATTGCATCAGAGATCTGGTCTGCGATTTTGTCGGGATGCCCCTCGGTCACCGACTCAGACGTGAATAGAAACCGGTTTTGCGACGACAATGTGTTGCCTCCTAAGAGCTAGCCCCGCAACGTTCCGGACAGGAGAGGGTGCCGCAAGCCGGAATCCGAGTATTAGCTTCTGGAAGTGTATCGTGCGCAAGCACAAGCGAACAATGCGGTTGATACCCGAGAGACAACTTAAGGCACCGAACGGGGAGTTCAGAGGTGCGAGCGGCAACCTCGCAGGCCATTACGCAAGATTCCCGCCCGGGCCGTCCAACTTGTTACAATCAGCTTTGACCACTTCCAAGACGGGAACCCATTCATTCTATGCAACGCTGGTCCAAGTTATTCATCCCTACACTCCGCGAAGCGCCTGCCGACGCCGAAGTTGCCAGCCACAAGTTTCTGGTGCGCGCCGGTTATGTCCGGCAGCTGTCCGCTGGAATTTACTCCTACCTCTTCCTCGCCCAGAGGACCATTCTCAAGATCACGCAGATCGTTCGTGAGGAGATGGACACCATCGGCCAGGAGTTCTACCTTCCGGCACTGAATCCGCGCGAGATTTGGGAGGCCAGCGGACGCTGGGACCTGATGGGTGACAACATGTTCCACATCAAGGACCGCAAGGGCGCCGACCTTTGCCTGGGCATGACTCACGAAGAGGTCATGACCGACATTGCGCGCAAGGAGTTGCGCAGCTACAAACAACTTCCGCAGATCTGGTATCAGATCCAGGTGAAGTTCCGCGACGAACCGCGTCCCAAGAGCGGTCTGCTGCGGGTGCGCCAGTTCACGATGAAAGATTCCTACTCCTTCGATATCGACCGCGCCGGACTCGACAAGAGCTTTGACTTGCACGACGCCGTCTATCGCCGCATCTTCCAGCGCTGCGGCCTAGAGTTTGTTGCCGTCGAAGCCGACTCGGGTTCCATGGGCGGATCACAGTCTCAGGAGTTCATGGTCTATACCGAGGCAGGCGAGGACCTGGTGGCATCTTGCGGAAAGTGCGGCTACGCGGCCAATCTGGAAAAAGCAACCTCGAAGCTGGAAGCCGTGGAAGAGCTTGCGGCCAACGCCAGTGGAGTTCGTGAGAAGGTTCACACGCCGGGAACAAAGACGATCGATGAGGTCGCCGCGTTCCTCAAGACTCCGGTGAACAACAATATGAAGTCGCTGGCCTACGTGATGACCGACGGCGATGCGCCAGCGGGAAAGACAGTGTCCCGCCCGCTGCTGGTGCTGATGCGCGGCAACGACCAGATGAACGAGGCCAAGCTTTCCTCCGCCATTGGCGGACGCGCCTTCCGTCCCATGGTTGAAGAAGAGATCGTGAAGTACTTTGGTTCGCCGGCCGGATACCTTGGCCCGGTTGGGCTCAAGCAGGTTCGCGTGGTGGAGAACAAGGGCAAGTCCGCTTATGTGGGCGACGCCGATCAGTTCGTGGTGATTATGGACGAAGCTCTGCGTGGGCGAAAGAACCTGGTGGGCGGAGCCAACGAACTTGATCATCACTTCACCGGCCTCAGCGTGGGAGTGGACTTTGAGGTGACCAGCTATGCCGACCTGCGAAACGTAGTAGAGGGCGAAGGCTGTCCGCGCTGCGGCGAGCCGATGAAGCTGGGCAAGGCGGTCGAGATCGGGCATATCTTCAAACTCGGAACCAAGTACACCGAGTCGATGGGCGCCAAGGTTCTGGATAAGGATGGCAAGGAAGTCACCCCCATCATGGGCTGCTACGGCATCGGCGTGGAGCGCATCCTCACCTCGTGCATTGAGCAGAACCATGACGCCAACGGCTTCTGGCTGGCTCCCTCGATTGCGCCATTTACGGTAGTCGTAGTGCCAACGAACGTGAAGGACTCGGCCCTGTCGGCTGCAGCGGAAAAAATTGCGGCAGAGCTGGAAGCCGCAGGATATGACGTGCTCCTGGACGACCGCGATGAAAGGCCGGGAGTAAAGTTCAAGGACGCCGATCTGGTCGGCATTCCCTATCGCATCAACATTGGCAAGAAACTGTCTGAAGGAAAGGTGGAAGTGGTGGAGCGAGCCAAGTCTCAATCCTCCGACGTGGCAGTGGCCGATACGCTGAAACATTTGCAGGGACTCTACAATCCGCTAGCTTAGGAGGTATCCGTGAAAGAGCTGAAATCGATTCTCGGTGTGCTGCTATTGCTGGTTGGAGGCTTTGTGCTCTACAAGGTTTTCCCCGCCTATTGGGGAAACTATAAGCTGGGCCGAATTGTCGACGATCAATCGGTGATCTACACCTACACCACCAACAGCAACGATCAGATTGCAACGGCCATCTCCGAGAAGGCGCGGGCCGTCGATGTCCCAATCTCGCCTGAGCAGGTCACCGTGCTACGTACTCCCGGCGACTTGTCGATCTCAGTCGAATACACCGTACACGTTGAGCTGCCCATCTATCCCCTGGACCTGAATTTCAAGACCGTCAATAAGAATCACAATGTAATGATGAAATAGAGCTGGAAGCAGCAACAAGCCCTGGGGCAAGCTTGATCCCTGGGGCCGTTCTGTTTCCGGCGTGCTTTTTTGCGCAGCTTGCTAACCCCGGTGGAGCTCTGATAATACCTGAGTTTCGCGCGATGGCTTCCTTGCGCCACTCCGGTGTCTTACAATACAGACAGTATCGATGTGGCTATCAAATTGAAAATTCCGAGCGGCTCTTCCTCGCGCCCACTGCTGCGCACTGCCGTAGCTATATTCCTTTTCCTCGCGCTGTGCTGCTTCGGAGTCTTTGCGTACTACTACGTGAAGTACGACCGCATCATCACCAAGAAGATGAGCGGCCAGATCTTTTCGACCTCGGCCAAAATCTTTGCGCGTCCGGTTACGGTCCATCCCGGAGACAGGTTTTCACCTGCGCAGATTGCCACTATGCTGCGCCGCGCCGGTTACATCGATGCTGACACCGGGGTCGATTCGCCGATGGGGACATTCCGCATGATCTCCGGCGGAATCGAAGTGAACCCCGGAGCTGCGTCTTACCATTCGACGGATGGCGCACGGATCTTTAACGATCCGGATGGCCGTGTCAGTCGCATTCTCGGCGCCGGGTCAAACTCGGGCGCAACGTTGGACTCCTATGAGCTGGAGCCCGAGCTGGTGACCGCGCTCTTTCAGGGACAGGATCGCACCAAGCGGCAGATCCTCACCTATAACGATCTGCCCAAGGTCATGGTGGATTCGGTGCTGGCCATTGAAGACCGCAGATTTTTCGAGCATGGCGGAATCAACTGGCTGAGCCTGATCGGATCGTTCCTTACCGACGTGCGCGCCGAGGGCAAGCTGCGCGGCGGCTCAACCATCACCATGCAGATTGCGCGCGGCTTTTTCCTTACCCCGGAGAAAAAGATTACCCGCAAGCTGACCGAGATGCTGATTGCCGTTGAGCTGGAACAAAAGCTCAATAAGCAGCAGATCTTCGAGCTCTATGCCAACCAGGTGTACCTGGGTCAGCGCGGATCGTATTCGATCAACGGATTTGGCGAGGCTTCCCGCTCCTACTTTGGCAAAGATATCAAGGAGATTACCCTGCCCGAGGCGGCCATGATCGCCGGTATCATCCAGTCGCCAAACATGCTGAATCCCTACAAACGTCCCGAAAGGGTGATGGAGCGGCGCAACGTGGTCCTGGAATCCATGGTGGAGACCGGCGCCATTACCCGCGAGCAATGCGAGGCTGCCAAGGCGACGCCGCTCAAGCTCAGCGCGCCTAACGTGGAAGCCAGCGACGCTCCCTACTTCGTCGATCTGGTGAAAGATTCGCTGTCCAGCAAATACTCGGAAACCGACCTGAACGAAAACGCGTATCGCATCTACACCACCCTCGACCCCGACCTGCAACGCGCCGCCGCCGAGTCCGTCTCCGAAGGCATCAAGCTGGTAGACGATCAGGTTGCCAAACAGCGCACGCGGCGGGTAAAAGTTGGCACGGGCAAGGGCGCAACGGTCGAGGAGACTAAGGTTACCGGCCCCGTCCCGCAAGTTGCCCTGGTGGCACTGGACCCGCACACCGGCGAGGTACTGGCCCTGGTAGGCGGCAGAAACTATGGCTTCAGCCAGTTGAACCACGCCATTGCCAAGCGGCCAACCGGTTCCATCTTCAAACCGTTCGTCTACGCCGCAGCCATGAATTCGGCGATCACGGCGCAGGGCTCTGACCCGGTCTTCACCCAGGTTTCGCTGATCGACGATTCGCCGACCACCTTTGAATACGACGGCAAGGAGTACGACCCGCGCAATTACAAGAACGAGTATCACGGGCAGGTGACGGCACGCTACGCGTTGCAGATGTCACTGAACAATGCAACCGTGAAGATGGCCGAGATGGTGGGTTACGACAAGGTTGCGGCACTCGCCAGAAACGCGGGAATCGCCAGCGTCAAAGCGACTCCGGCCGCAGCGCTCGGGGCCTACGACGCCAGCCCCATTGAGATGGCCGGAGCCTATACGGTGCTAGCCAATGGCGGCACACGCGTTGACCCGTTGCTCATGCACTCCATACGCGAGGCCAACGGCGACGTAGTGGAAGACTTCCACAATGACAAGCGCCCGGTGCTGGACCCGCGCGTGGCCTACGTGATCACCAACATGATGCAGAACGTGATTGATCACGGTACCGGCTACACGGCTCGGGCACGCGGCTTTACGGCTCCCGCAGCGGGCAAGACGGGGACTTCGCACGATGCCTGGTTTGCCGGTTACACCAGCAACCTGCTCTGCATCGTATGGGTGGGCTATGACGACTACAGCGATCTGAAGCTGGCCGGCGCCACCACGGCGGGACCGATCTGGGCAGAGTTCATGAAGCGAGCCGTGCGGCTCCCGCAATACAGCAACACCGCCGACTTCACCGCGCCCTCTGGCGTGGTCACCGTCGCCCTGGATAAGACAACCAACCTGATCGCCACCACAAGCTGCCCGGAGGACTACAACTCAGCCTTTGTCGCAGGCTCGGAGCCGCAGGAAACCTGCGACCACGCTGATCAGCGCAACATTCTGCAGAAGATCTTTGGCGGCGCGGCACCCCCTCCGCCACCGGTGAACCAGCCTGCGCGAGTGATTCAGCCCTACCAGCCGCGTTCGGCTGCCAGGACCGTTCCCGTGCAGCCAGCTCCCGCAGAGAGCCAACCCGCCTCCGAGCCGAAGAAAAAGGGATTCTGGGGCAAGGTGGTTGGAATCTTCGGCAGCGGCGATAAAAATAAAGATTCCTCTGGAAACGATTCCAACTCGAGATAGGTCTAACATTCTCAGGCACGCTGGTTAAGAACTCTGGAAGAATCTCCAGAGCTCTCCTGGGGTATGCGGATATGACCTTCCGTTCTCTCACTATCACTTGCTTCACAATCTTTGCCATGCTGTCGCCCTGCATTGCGAACGGCGATGCGAGTGGTTTGACGAGTTTGCCTCAGGCCCATAGCACTGCAGACTCGTCCGTCCCCGCGCAGAAACCCGAAGGGCCCGCCCCGGTCGCGGCAACCCCGCCTCCCCAGGAGCCCACGCTATCCGAGATGCGCGCCATGACCGCGTCGCAATTGGATGAAGAGGGCGACCGGTTGCGCCAGGCCAAAGACTATCTTGGTGCCCTGGACTGCTACCACGAAGCGGTTCACAAGCAACCTACCGCCGGGTACTACAACAAAATTGCCATCTCCCAACTGATGTTGAGGCATCCGGCTGAGGCAGCCAAAGCCGCCAAGAAAGCGGTGCGCAAGGATAAACATATGGCCGAGGCATGGAACAACCTCGCAGTCACCTATTACATGCGAAACAAGTTCGACGATGCGATTCGCACCTATCAGCGAGCCATATCGCTGCAGCCCGGCTTCGCCTCGTTCCACAACAATCTGGCGGCGGTTTACATGGATTCCAAGCAATTCGATCTCGCCTTTGCCGAGTATCGCAAGGCATTTGAACTAGACCCCTTGTTCTTTGAGAGCGCCTCGCAGAATGGCATCAGTGCACGCATGGGGTCGCCGCAGGATCGCGCGCAGTTTTTCTTCGTAATGGCTCGTCTGTTTGCCGGAAGCGGGGACCTGGATCGCTCCCTGCATTTTCTGCGCGGAGCCATCGAAGATGGCTATCCCAAGATCGACGATGTGTATCACGATAAGGAATTCGCGCGCGCCATCGCCGATGAAAGATTCGTCGCTTTGCTGAAGGATCGTCCAGTGTCAGTGCGCTAAGCTCGCACAGGCCCCAGCAACACAGGCCGCGCAGCGCGACGTTCGCGCTCTTCCAAGTGGCGCTGGTGGAAGTGATCCATGGCGCGATTTCCCCAAGCGCGCACAAAATAATAGTTCAACAAAGCGCCCGCCGCGGAGCTAAGAATAGGTACCGAGCGTGCGATGGCCTTTTCGGCAAATTCGGCACTGAAGCGCGATGCAATCCGTCCAATCACGCGCTCCGCAAAGCCCCTCAGAAGAGTTCTCTCCAGCAGCTCTTTCCCGATGTCAATACCTGCGGCGCTGGCGGCGGCGATCCAGAGCTCGGCGATCTCTTCCTCGGTGTTGTACTGGAAGCCGTAAATCAGGCTGAGCTTTTGCACCGTGCGCATGGTGATCGCCGACAGGATTCCCAGGTCAGGCGCGAGCGTGGCAAAACCGCCCAGCCCCAGCCCGGCGCCCTCTGCGCCTGCCATTTTCATCGCGCCCCGCACGGTCTGCGCGGCGATGGAATCCAGCTCGGCAACGGGCAACGTGAACATTCCCTCGTAGCTCCCCACAGCCACCCCGTGCGCCATGCGAAGCTGCATCAGATACTCATCGGGACGCACCCGCACTGTCTCATAGGCGCGGGTGAGCGCCGACCGGAACGCCCATTCCAACCGTCGGCTAAGCCACGAACTGTTCCCTGCGGGCTCTTCCATAGGGCACTACTATATTCGGATGCGGCGGCTGGCGAAAGGTGGCATGCTTGCGAATTTGCGGTGCCCCCGCTACGTGCCCGGTACTGCTCTCATCCTCTGCATGTGCTAGCATCAAAGTTTATGCCAGCCGGAAAACTTCACATAGTGCCTCTAGGTGGTCTGGGCGAGTTCGGAATGAACTGCATGGCCATCCGCTGGAACGATGACATCATTGTCATCGATGCCGGAATGATGTTTCCCGAGGATGAGTTGCTCGGCGTGGATATCGTCGTTCCTGACCTCACTTACCTGATTCAAAACCGCGACAAAGTTCGCGGCGTTTTGCTCACTCACGGTCACGAAGACCACATCGGCGGCGTTCCCTGGCTGATCGCCGAGCTCAACGTCCCCATCTACGCCACCGAGTTCACCCTCGCCTACGTAGAAGACAAGCTCGAAGAGCACAACCTGCTGGACAACGCCGAGCTCAACGAGATGCGGCCGGGACAGCGCTTCCAGCTTGGAGCCTTCACCATTCATCCCATCCAGGTGACGCACTCGATCCTGGATGCCGTCTCGATTGCCATTCACACACCGCTTGGGGTAATCATTCATACCGGCGATTTCAAGATCGACCTGACGCCGACCGACAACAAGATGTTTGACCTGCACGCCTTTGCCGAATACGGCAAGCAGGGCGTGCTTGCCCTGTTGCAGGACTCCACCAACGTGGAGCGTAGCGGCTACACCCCCAGCGAGCGCACGGTGCGCCCCAAGTTCGAGGACATCTTTCTGCACGCCCGGCGCAGGCTGTTCGTCTCCTGCTTTTCGTCCGCGATTCACCGCATCAAGATGGCTGCCGAGATGGCCCATCAGTTTCATCGCAAGGTCGCACTCGTCGGGCGCAGCCTGACCGAGTCCACGGAGATTGCGCAAGATTTGGGATACATCAATCTGCCTGCCTCGGCCTTCATCACCCCAGGCCAGATTCGCGACTACCCTCCCGAGCAGGTCATGGTAATGATCAGCGGCACCCAGGGCGAACCGATGAGCGCTCTGTCGCGCGCCGCCGTGGACAACCACCGTCACGCCAAGATTGAGGCCGGCGACACCGTTGTGCTCAGCTCCAGGGTGATACCCGGCAACGAAAAGGGCATCTACCGGGTCATCGATCACCTCTTCCGCCGCGAAGCCAAGGTTATCTACGACGATGGCTCTCAGCCGCCGGTACACGTCAGCGGACATGGCAGTCAGGAAGAGCTGAAGCTGATCATCAACTTGGTGCGGCCGCGCTACTTCATCCCCGTCCATGGCGAGTACCGCCAGCTCAAGCGCCACGCCGAGTTGGCCGGTGGAATGAAGGGTGCGGTAGGAAACGTGATCATGATCGAAACCGGGGACATTCTGGAGTTTGACGAGCAGGGCGCGAGGCGCGTGGGCGAGGCTCCCGTAGGCCGCATCTGCATCGATTCAGGCTCCAACTCGGATATCGTCGAGGAGGTCATCATCCGCGATCGCAAGTACCTCAGCGAGGACGGATTCGTCATGCCGATTCTGGCCATCCACAAACTCACCGGCAAGCTCGAAGGCAGCCCGGAGATTGTGATGCGCGGCTTTGCCGGAGCTCCCGACGATAACGGCTTTGTGGAAGAGGCGCGCGCCACCGTGATGCGAACCCTCCAACAATCCACACGTGAAGAGGTGGCGGATTACGGCATGATTAAGGAAAAAATCCGGGTGGACCTCAAGCGCTTCATCAACCGCAACACGCAGCGGCGGCCGCTGATCATTCCGGTGGTGGTGGAAATCTGATCACCAAGGAAACAGTGAAGCCGCGAAGGTTCGCTAGTCGTGCATTGTGTCGCTGTCCTGTTCGGTGGAAGTGGAGGTACCGGAGAGGCGGCGCAGGATCAGAGGAAATATAAACGCCACAATGAAGTATGCGCATGTGACGTAAAGCGCCAGCAACAGCAGACCCGCCCCACATGCCATACCCACCCCGGTAACCAGCCAAACGGTGGCTGCCGTCGTGAGCCCTTGCACCTTGTCTGCACGCAGAAAAATGAGACCGGCGCCGATAAAGCCAATGCCGGAAACAATCTGCGCAGCAACACGGGAAGGATCAAGAACAACCCGTCCGTCCGCAAGAACATTCATGAAACCGTACTTAGAGATCAGCAGGAAAAGAGCAGCCGTGGTTCCGACAATCGTATAGGTTCGGAGTCCTGCACTTTTGTGACGGTATTCACGTTCAAGCCCAATAGCAGCAGAGAGCAGGAACGCAACGCTAAGTTCTACGAACTGCCTGGCGCCTTGTCCGTTGATCCCTGATATCAGCATGCGAATCATTCTACTCCGCACCTCTTCGCCATTCGCGCTATCTCTTAGATGTTAAAGCCGATGCAGCCAGCTCTGATGGAACTTCATCTCACGACCGAGTCAACGCGTGTGGGATCGACCGGAACATCCCTCCGATGGTCATTCGCGTCGAACAAGAAAGTTCTGCGAACCCTGCATTGAAGAGAGTTCGGGCCGCGCAGGTGGCCCGGCCTTTCGAAGAGGAACCATCTATGAATAGATTCAAATGGATTGCACTTGCCGCAGTTATCGTCTTCTGCTTTACGGTGATCACTCCCAAGACACAGGCTCAGGTAAGCATCCAAATCGGCCCCGCACCAGTTTGTCCTTACGGCTACTATGACGTTCCGCCATACGAGTGCGCTCCGTACGGTTACTATGGCCCGGAGTGGTTTGCGGGCGGAGTCTTCATTGGGGCTGGCCCGTGGTTTCATGGCCCTGCCCGCTTCCGCGGCCACGTAGACAGGCGTTACGATTTTCATCGCGGATACAGAGGCCCAATGCCAAAGCGTGGCGAAAGACCTGACCCAGGAAGGCGTTTCGATAGGATTCCCCACTTCAAAGGAAATGAAGTGCGTGATGGGCGTGGTCACGTAGGCAAACGCTAGAACAGCCGTCGCGAATCTAGCCCCGGCCCAGCAGCGCAAACTGGCGCAGAGACCGGGGCTTTCTGTTGCAAACAATGCTTTGGCTCTATGAAATGACTATGAAGCGTTATGCCGGACTTCCCAAGCACCCGGTCGGCGCGGTACAACGGTTCTATGCCTCCTGCAGAAGCCCCGGCTCCAGCTCCTGTGCCGCAGTCCGCGCCACGGGTCACAACTCCCATTCGGCGCTACTCGCGCACTCTGCTTCTGCTTGCCTTTGTGCCTCTGTTGTTGCTGCCGCTTGCACCCACAGTCTATGGCCACCTGCGAGCAGCTTCAATCCTGATGGTGATCGCCGACATGCCAAACTCGGCGCTCTCGAATTTCGACGCCAACCCGGTTGCGGAAGAGGAGATTGCGTTTCAACCTGCAACTGACATCCCAATCCGGGCGCGAATTTATCATCCCATTGGAATCGCCCATCCCAGTCCTGTAGTGGTAGTTCACGGTGTGCACCACTTGGGCATCGAGGAGCCCCGCCTGCGGCGTTTCGCGCGGGCTCTAGCCTCGCATGGCTACCTCGTGCTCACGCCTCAGGTAGAGGAACTGGCCGACTACAACATCACCGAACATTCGGCGACGGTGATCTCCGACGCCGTTCGTGAGCTGGCGCGGCGCAGCGGCTCGCCCAAGGTGGGACTACTGGGATTGAGTTTCTCCGGAGGCATGGCGCTGATTGCCGCCAGCGGTCCGGCGCTGCAGCAGCAGCTTTCCGGCGTCGTGGCCATCGGCGCACACGACGACTTGAGCCGCGTCCTCGACTTTTACGAAACCGATCAGACCCGCGCTCCCGACGGGACCGCGCTCAAAATGAAGGCGCACGAGTATGGCTCCCTGGTGGTCGCCTACTCCCATGCTTCGGCATTCTTCTCGGCGCAGGATACTGCACAGGCGAGGCAAACCTTGCGCGCGCTACTCTGGGAAGATCTGCCGCTGGCGCATGCCGATGCCGCCCGCCTCAGCCCACAAGGACAGGCGCGCATGGCCCAGCTCTTCGCCCATGACATCAAGTCGCTGGTGCCGGATACGCGCCGCGCTCTCGCCGATGCGGAGCCCGAACTCGACGCCGCATCGCCGCACTTCTACATCTCCAGAGTCCATGTCCCAGTCATGCTGCTGCACGGCTCTGAAGATAATGTTGTGCCCCCCACTGAAACCTTATGGCTCGAACACGATCTTCCACCAGGTGCGCTGAAGGCAGCCCTAATCTCACCCGCGATTGGCCACGTCGAAATAGACAGCTCCAATTTCATGGATACAGTGCGGCTGGTACATTGGATGAAACAGATGCTCGACCTGCTGGATACATCGAGCGCCGAGCGCGGTTAAGACCGAGCGCTTGCGGCCAGAGGATCATCGGTGGTCCGTACCCCGGCACTAAGCCGTCGCCGCATACCCGGTCGCGAAGCGTGCTGTTGCGGAGGTCTCATACATGATCACACTGGCAAATTTGCGGGAAGCGCAAGCGCGGCTTCATGGCGTGGCTGTGCATACTCCGCTGGTACGCTGCTTCAACGCTGGAAGCACGAGCGCCGAAGAGTTTTACATCAAGGCTGAAAGCCTACAGCCGATTGGCAGCTTCAAGTTGCGTGGCGCCTACAACAAAATCGCCTCACTCACCGCCGAAGAACGCGCCCGCGGCGTGATTACCTACTCCTCCGGAAACCATGCGCAGGGCGTTGCCTACGCGGCCCGTGCCCTGGGAGCACACGCCGTAATCGTGATGCCCGGCAGCGCTCCCCAAATAAAAATCGACGCGACTTCCGCCCTGGGTGCCGAAATTGTGTTCGTCGGCAATGGCAGCGAGGAGCGGCGCGACAAGGCACTGGAACTGGCCTCCGCCCACGGCTATGTGGTCATCCCGCCCTATGACGACCTCCAGATCATCGCGGGACAGGGCACGACAGGGCTGGAGATTATCGAAGACATGCCGGACGTGGAACTGGTGCTGGTACCAGTGGGTGGTGGCGGACTTTCTGGAGGCGTAGCAGCGGCGATCAAGCTAAGTGGCAGCCGCGCCAAAGTGGTTGGCGTGGAACCCGCGCTGGCCAACGACGCTCAGCAGAGTTTGCGCCAGGGTCACGTGGTGCGCATTGCCGCTGAGAGTGCGGCCAGCACTATCGCTGACGGATTGCGTACTCAGAGCATCGGCGCCCATAACTTTGAGCATCTCACACACTATCTGGATGGCGTGGTAACCGTCGGTCAGGATGAAATTCGACGGGCGATGCGGCAGATCATGCTCGGTGCGCACCTGATGGCGGAGCCGAGCGGCGCGGTTCCGATGGCGGCCTGGCTATTCCATCGCCCCGAACTGCCAGCCAGCCGCAAGACCGTAGCCATCCTTAGCGGCGGCAACGCCGATCCAAAGCAGGTAGCAGAGGTGCTGGAAGGATGATATCGATGCCGTCTACATGCAGCGCAGTAAAGTTTGGACCGATGTTGCATCGCACCTTGGCGATGACGGCGCTGCTATGTGCGTTGTTCGGCGGCACGGCCATGGCTGCCGAACGCGGCACCGTCATTCGCAAAGCATTGATCTATGTCGCCCCCGATGTGAGCAGCCAAAAGTTGGCCACGCTCGACCGCGGACGCGAGGCCGTGGTGCTGGAGCGCTCTCCCGGCTGGGTCCACGTCATCGCAACTCTGATGGATGCAGCTTACAATCCCGATCCGGACGCTCCGAACACTCGCAATGTGACGGGATGGGTTCTTGAAAAGGGATACGTCAGCGAGAGCACCGCCAAAGGCGATCAGATTCTCTTTGGCGAAGCCGCCGACTGCGAGGACCAAGCCAGTAGCAGCCACGGCCGCAAGGATGCTGCATCCGATGCCAGACGGCTCTACTACCGCGTCTTCGATCTCTTCCCGAAGTCGCCATTGGCGGGCGAGGCGCTCTACCGCGCCGCCGATATCCAGTGGCAGCTTGACAAGGACGACATGCGCTCGCGTCCTTCCTACAAGACCACGAATCCGCAGGATCGCCAGCCGATTGACGAGCAGGCCATGCGCCTGGTGCACAAGAAATTTCCCGGGACGAAGTGGGCCGACATGGCCTCCTTCGAAATGCTGGAGAACAAACTTTGCGGCGACTGGGCAGCAGCCTCCAAGTGTCCGGAGAAAGAAGCCGAGATGTATGAAAAGTATGCCGGCGAACATCCCAACTCGCCCAAGGCCGCCGAAGCCTATTACGACGCGGCCTACCGCTGGGCAGCATTGATGACGATCTACACCAGCGAAGGACAATCGAAAAAAATCCCCGAGGCGCAGAAGCGGGCCGAGGAGACGGCGCAGAAGGCGATCGCAAAGAATGCCAGCCCTGAGTGGAACGCCAAGGCCGAGCGCCTGCTCTACATGGTGCAGAAAAATGTTCCCGCCTATGGCACGTCGGTAGAGTAAGCCGCCTAGTCAACACTGCATAATCTGAAATCGCTAACGCGTTTTGTTTGGGCTAAACTTGGGTATGCCCATTCTTAAAGTCATCGTCCTTGCGATTGTGCAGGGTCTTGCCGAATTGCTGCCGGTATCGAGCTCTGCACATGTTGTCGTCGCCGAGAAGCTGATGGGACTTGACCCGTCATCCCCCCAAATGACCCTCCTCCTGGTAATGCTGCATACCGGAACCATGTTCGCCGTGATTGCATACTTCTGGAGTAAATGGCAGGAGACTTTCTTTTCGAGCGGCAAGGCTTTCAAACGTTTTGCTGGCCTAGCGATTTGGTCCACGTTTCTGACCGGAGTCGTCGGCTTGTCGCTCATGAAGCTCATCGAAAAGACCATGTTTCGTGGAGCGCCAAAAGCAGAGATTGAGCAGTTATTCAGCCATCTTGAGCTGATAGCGCCCGCCCTGGCAGCGGTGGGCGTATTGATTCTGGTTGCGGGCCTTTTGGAAAGACGCCAGATGTTTGTGTACTCCAAGAGCGCCCTCACCACGAGCCAGGCTGGATGGATGGGCATTGTCCAAGGATTGGCGCTGCCCTTCCGCGGATTTTCTCGATCAGGTTCCACCATATCGGGCGGTATGTTGATGGGTGCGGCGAAGGACCGCGCTGAGGAATTCAGCTTTGCGCTGGCAGTGGTCCTGACGCCGCCGGTGGTTGGACGGGAGTTGCTGCGCCTGCTTAAGGCATCTCATGCCGCTACCGCAACCGGCGTGCCGATCAACCTTCACGCAGCTCTCGTCGGAAGCCTGCTCGGAATGGTCTTCTCCTTCATCGCTGGCCTGATCGCGTTGAAGTGGCTTAGCAGCTGGCTTGAGAGTGGCCGCTGGTACATCTTCGGGCTCTACTGCCTGGCCGCTTCCGCAGTGGTGTTCTATCTGCATTCGCAAGGGTTCTAGGAGCATGTCGGCCATTGCGTGCGGCTGCACTCTGGTCACCTGAAATAGCTGGCGAATCCTTTTCATAAACCTGTGCCGCCGATTGCCGTGGGTTTTTGCCGCCGATTAGGTCATAATGTTCTTGCTCTGGCGTTGATCGGACTCACTCGTGCGCGGCTAATACGTGCTGAGTCAGGTGTGTTCGGTCGCGGTCTCTACGCCAATTATGACGGTTCTCTCCCGATTGTTTGTTCCCACGCAGAGCAAGCGGCTCAATGAGCTGATCGGCATTGTGCTGATCGCCACCGCTGTGCTGATGCTGCTCGCCCTAGCCTCCTACTCACCCCTGGACCGCTCGCTGGATACCGCGGCCAATCCCCCGATTGGGCGCCCGGCACAGAACTGGATCGGCCTGGTTGGCGCCTACTCGGCTGACCTGATGCTGCAGGCCATGGGCGTCGCCGCCTTCCTGCTGCCGGTAATGCTGATCTTTCTTTCTCTTCGCTGGATGCGTTCGCGTACGGTGGAAAACCCCGTGGTGAAAGCAGCCGGTGCCGTTGGCCTAATGGCCTTCGCCAGCGCTCTGCTCGCGCTGCTGCCATGGCCACTGCTCTGGGTGCACGCCATTCCCATAGAGGGTTTGCTGGGCCGGTTGCTGGGAGATCTGCTGGTGCATTACCTGAACTACGCCGGAGCCTGCATTGTTGCCCTCACTGCAATTGCGGTGGCGCTCTACCTGGCAACGGCGTTCTCCTTCAGCAAACTCCGCCTCTGGTTGCCAACCCGCTTCACCTATCTCTACGCCTTGCGCGACCGCTATCAGGACTGGAAGCAGCACCGCGCCCGCGCTCATGAGGCGAAGCTGCTTGCCAAAAAGCAGCGTCAGCGCGAAAAGCAGGAGCAAGCGGCGGCCAGGAATTCGCGCGTCGAGTCATCGCCGGTAAGCGCTACTGTTGTGCCCCCAGTGCGGCCGATTGTGCAGCCAACGCCTGCAGCCGAAGCAGCTGCCGCGTACCCCTCGGCCTCAACGCCCGTAGCACCAGCTGTTGGCTCATACCCATCATCGCCGGCAACTTTGCGTTCACCTTCCAGCAGCGAAGATCGTCCGCTCTCCGGAATCGAGCGCATGGAAGCCGAGGCCCGGGCGCGCAGTGGATATAGCACGCCGCTAGCCGAGGCAATTCCAATTGGCGTGCGGGCCGATGAGGGACGGACACAGGCGCGTACCTCTCTGCCCAAGCAGCAGGGCTCATGGAAGCTGCCGTCGAGCACCCTCTTGCATCGTCCCGAGGCACGGCAGGCCTACGATGAGCAGGAGTTAAAAGATCTTGCCCTTACCCTGACCAAGAAGTGCGAAGAGTTCGGAGTCCTGGGCACAGTCGTGCAGATTAATCCCGGCCCAGTGGTCACCACCTTTGAGTTCAAGCCCGAGGCTGGAATCAAGTACAGCCGCATCGTTGGCCTGCAGGACGATCTCTGCCTGGCTATGCGCGCCGAAAGCATCCTCATCGAGCGCGTCGCAGGCAAGTCCACCGTCGGCATCCAGGTTCCTAACGAAAAGCGCGAAACCATCTGGCTGCGCGAGGTGGTCGAGAGTCCAGGATTCGCAACTTCCAAATCGAAGCTCACGATTACGCTCGGCAAAGACATCAATGGCCGCCTGATGACCACCGAGATGAACTCCATGCCGCACCTGCTGATTGCAGGATCGACCGGCAGCGGAAAATCCGTGGCCATCAACGCCTTCATCATGTCTCTGCTTTACAAGAGCACGCCCGACCAGGTGCGACTCATCCTGGTGGACCCCAAGCGCGTCGAGCTGACCAACTACGATGGCGTGCCGCACCTCTACACGCCCATCATCAGCGAGCCCAAACTCGCCAGCAACGCGCTACGCAACGCGGTGCGCGAGATGGAGCACCGCCTCAAGCTGCTGGCGCAAAAAGGCGTGCGCAATATCGACCAGTACAACCGCCTCTTTGAAGACGGTTACACTCCATCGCTCTTCGAGGATGGCACCGAAGAGAAGCCTCTGCCCTATATCGTCATCATTGTTGACGAGCTGGCCGACCTGATGATGGTGGACGGCGCCAACGTCGAAGAGTCCATCACCCGGCTGGCGCAGATGGCGCGCGCCATCGGCATTCACCTCATCCTTGCCACACAACGTCCCTCGGTCGATGTGATCACCGGCCTCATCAAGGCAAACTTTCCGGCCCGCATGTCATTCCGCGTGGCCACCAAGATCGACTCGCGCACCATCCTCGACGCCAACGGGGCCGAATCTCTGCTGGGACGCGGTGACATGCTCTACCTTCCCAGCGGCTCATCGCGGGTGCTGCGTGTCCATGCGCCGTTCGTCACTGAGAAGGAAATCGCGGCCACCGTGGAGTTCTGGAAGGCGCAGGCCACGGCGCAGTACGAACATGGCTTCCTCGCCGCCCCCAAGGACGAGGGCAACAGTTCCAATGAAGAAGCAGGACTTGAGGGCAATAGCGATGATGACGATCCGCTCTTCAACGACGCGGTGCACCTCGTCTTTGAGTTCGGCAAAGCCTCCACTTCCCTGCTGCAACGCCGCCTGCGAATCGGCTATGGACGCGCCGCCCACCTCATCGACCTGATGGAGCGCGATGGCATCGTCGGCCCGGCCGATGGCCCCAAGCCGCGCGAGATTCTGAAACCTCCGGAGTGGATCTCCGAGATGGAGAACTAACGCGTCTGCATCTGTCCGTTGTTGCCGCTGGCACTAACCCGCCAGACCACCTCGCCGCCGTCGTCGCTCACCAGCAAGCTGCCGTCTGCGGCCACCGCTACTCCCACCGGACGGCCCCATACCTTTCCATCGGGAGTAACAAAGCCGGTGAGGAAATCCTCATATCGATCGTCGGCGCGTGTGCCGCCGTGCATCGGCACGCGAATCACCTCATACCCCGTACGGCTCTCTCTGTTCCACGAGCCGTGCTCGGCGGCAAAAATGTCTCCGCGATATTGCGATAACTGTTTCCCCTCGTAGAAGAGCATCTCCAGCGATGCATTGTGCGGCTGGATCAGAACATCAGGCGTAATCACTCTGCTTTTCAACTCGGGATGCTTGCCCTTGTGGCGCGGGTCCTGCACGCCTCCCATATACCACCACGGCCATCCGTAAAAGCCGTTGGGCTGGATGTGGGTGATGTAGTCCGGGACGAGATTGTCACCCAGAGCGTCGCGCTCATTCACCGAGCCCCAAAGCTCTCCGCTGGTGGGATGGATGGCGATGCCGACGGCGTTGCGAATGCCCGAGGCGAAGACCTTCCGCCCGCTGCCATCGGGATTGAACTGGAGAATATCTGCGCGATCTTTCTCCTCGGGATGCGTGTCCGCATCATCGTCGTTGGAGTGCGAACCCACGGAGACGTACATGGTCCTGCCGTCGAGCGAGAAGGCAATGTCGCGCGTCCAGTGCCCGCCTCCTTGCGGAAGATCGCAGATCTTCTGCGCCGGGCCGCGAGCTTTCAGATCGCCATTGTGATAAGGGAAGCGCACCACCGACCCGGTGTTGCCGATGTACAGCCACTGCGGCTCTGGCCCCGGAGGATAGAACGCGATGCCGAAAGGTCTATCGAGTCCGGTGGCGAAGGTTTCCACCCGCTGCACGGTGCCCTTACTGTCGATCCCGCGGAGAACCTTAATGTTGCCGGGCTCACTCTCTGCCAGAAACACATCTCCATTGGGAGCGGCGCGCAAAAGGCGCGGATTTCGTAATCCAGTGGCATAGAGTTGCACGGAGAATCCCGCTGGTGCCTTGGGCCATGCGTTGGCTGGACGCTCCACCACATCAGAAGACGCATCGGCGGAGGGGGTAGCGTAAGGCTTCGGCAGATCTTGCAAAGTGATGTGGTGCATGGTGCCCGGCGACTGCGAACGGTAATCTGAGAATGCGCCCGCAGCCGGAGCGGCATCATTTGCATCATGACCTGCTGCAAAGCTTTTGAGATGGAGACTCAGCACGAGCGAGCCTATCGCGAACGGGACAAGCGCAAAGAACAATAGATTAGAGTGGCGCGATAAATGGAGAGGCATGCCGGTTTAGATGCGGAAGCAAAAGCAATCAGATCGCCGCGTCTGCGCGTCATACGGACTCCGTCGCTACTCGCAATCGCCGATGACTCTCAGCCCGGGTGCGGCTTCTGCAGCCCCAACCAGTCGCGCTGGTAGGCGTAGGAGATCGCCAATAGCAGCGCACCTAGGATAATGAAGCTCAGCACTCGCCAGCCACGATCGAGCGTCGAGACATCGAAGCAAAATACCTTGATTACCGTAGCTGCTATCAGCAGGATCGCCTGCCAGCGCAGTAGAGCCGAGCGTCTCGCAAACCCCGTCCACATGAGCCCCGCGCCGTAAAGCATGAACAGCGCTGAATAGGAGAAGCTGCGAAGAATCGCAAGACCGTGCCGTGCCCTTCGCACAGCGTCGAAAGTAGGATATCCCGGGCTCAGCACCGCTGCACGAAGCAGTGGCTCGAACGTGTCATGAATCTCCAGCCCGGTGGCGATCAGCGCAAGCACGTTGACTCCGATCACCGCGACCGCCATGGCTCCCTGATTCAATTCGGCGTCCGGTGATTTGGAGTCGAGATAAACCATCCAGAGCAGCACTCCAATGGCGAGCGCAAAGCTCGCAAGCCGCGGGTTGAGGATCGGCGGCTGCTGACCCCAGCCGCTTAGATCCACCCTAAGCATTCGCAGCAGGCCGAGCAAAACCACTATCCGGGCAAAGAGCTTCACTCTGCGGTGCAACGTACTCGCTCCGGCCCAGAAGATCAGTCCGCCCTCCATCAGCCAGGCCAGGGTAATCCATTGCTCATGCAGTTTGAGCGGAATCGCAATGGTGAGGAACGTGATTGCCAATCCGTAATGCACCATCGGCAGCGAGCGTTCCACCGCAGGGTGTTCTCCGACGCGGCGATCGAGAGCAACTCCAAGCGCAGCGTACACCACCGCAAGCCCCAGGGCGTAAGCCGCTACCTCTGACTGCACGTTCGGCGACACCTGCCCCAGCAGGTGCCAGCCATCTGCCATCTCCAGTTGTGAACAGATCGCGGCGAAGTAAGCGCTGGCATTGAGAATCGCGAGCAAGAGTCCGGTAAGCTGCGTTGGGCGGTCGCGCTCCGGCTCAAGAATTCCATAGAGCGGCGCCACGGCGAAGATCGCAAAGAGCAGACTGAGAAATAGTAGTGTCTCGGCGAACTGATCGTTACTGTAGTAACTGCCGAACCACTCCGCTCCCAGCAGGCATGTGCCCACAAAAGCTCCCAGCAAGATGCGCGGCCATGGCTTCACCCGCTGCAGCACAAAGGCTCCCAGCGAGAGCAGCACCAGATAGCAAAACAGCGCAGCTTCATGATTCTCGTTCGTTCCGCACAGGACAGGTGTCAGCAAACCGCCCAGCAGCGACAATCCGGCCAGCAGCTCGGCATTCTGTACCAACGCCAGCCATGCCGTAGCCGCCGTCACCAGCATCATCGCCAGGAATGCAATCAGTCCGGGAAGTATGTGGTAGAGCTGGAATCCGGCCCACAGCGAAAGATACAGAACGCCCGCGCCGACCGCCTTCAGCGAGTAAGAAAAAGCCAGCGCGTTGGGACGGCGGAAGCGCTCGCTCCACCACCCCAGCCCAACTCCGGCCACGCAGCCGATAAGCACACGCAGCCCCGGGCCAATCCATCCATTGTCGAAGGCAAGCTTCAGGAAGTAGGAGACTCCGACCAGTACGGCGACTACTCCCACCCGGTTCAACCATTGCGAGCCAATGCGCCGCTCCAGCGACTCCGGATGGCCAACGCTTGGTTCGGGAGGGAGCTTCGTCACGGGCCGGGCTATCGGTGCTGGCCTCGCCATCCGGGCTGCGACGGGTGGAGGCACAGGACGCGAGACCGTGGATGCCGCGCCAATCTGTTGCTCAAGGTGATACACCCGCGCGGTCAACTGCGCCACCTGTTCACGCAGTGCGCCAAGTTCGTCCTGTTCGCTCATTGCCCGGCATTATACCTGCCGCCGGACGGCCCGGTCTGGAATCGCGCCTTTGGGGCCTCTACGCGGAGTTTGATGGCCGCGGAAACTCGCGTTTTCTCGTTAAAGTAATTCGCCAAAGTTACCCATGGACTCATAGCTGTACAACTCCGGTAACTTGACCATGCAGCGTCCAAGTCCCATCATGAGCAGAATTGAGTCGAGTTCCATCATGGATCAAACTGAGTACTAAGAAGAGTCTAGGGGGAGTACTAAGAGCTTAACCCTGTATTACACTTTGCAGAGCTCTGAGTACAATCTCTGTACTCTGAAAATGTGTTGAAACATTTACAGAGTTTGCAGTTCAGTGAAGTAAGGTTGTCTTAATCCTTGAACTTATCAATCACTTCATTGACTGCAACGGCCCGCAAATTAGCGTTGGGCAAAAGGAATGGGGAAAGGCAATGAGCACCTACGGCAGCCCTTTGTTTATGAACGTCGGAGAACCTCCAAGCAAGCCGCGGTGGGAATCCTTCGCAGTCAGCTACATCGTGCAGCTGATTGCCTTGACGGCTCTGCTCCTGTACACAATTGTCGCTCCCAGGATCGTGCCTCCTCCGGCAACGCATGTGGAATTGGTAGCTCCGGATCTGACGCCCAAGCAAAGACCTGCACCACCCCGGCAAATGGTTCGCGAAGTGGCCAAGTATGAGGCTCCCAAGATCGCCCTGCCGGCCAAAATTGAGACTCCAGTCCTGCGCGTCCAGCAGCCGCAGCGCGTGCAGCGCTACACCCAGCCTGCGGAAATTGCGCAACCGCAGATTGCTCCAACTTTCGATTCTAAGGTGCTGGCCGCTCTCCCTGGCCCTAAGGCCCCGAGGATCGTCGCCACAAATACCTTCGGAAGCTCGGCTCCGCAGACGCTGCAGAACATCGCGCCCAGCAAGGTACAGACCGGAGGATTCGGAGATCCCAACGGAATACCAGCCAACGCCCACGGCAGCGGCAAGTCCATCATTGCGGCGTCCGGCTCATTCGATCTTCCCGTTGGTGGTGGATATGGCAACGGAACCGGCGGAACCAAAGGCGTTCGCGGAACCGTCGCCAGCGCTGGATTCGGTAACGGCGTCGCCGTGCAAGGTGGCGGCGGACACGGCCAAGGCCACGTTCAGGCCACCAGCTTCGTCGCTGTGACCGTTCCTCCACCCACACCCGCGGAGCGTCGCACAAATGCTGCGCCTCCCAACTCAGTCCCAGTTTCGATCCAAAGTAAGCCGACTCCCGTATATACTTCCGAAGCTCGTGAACTTAGGATCGAGGGCGAGGTCTTGCTGAACGTGGTGTTTGCAGCTAACGGAACAGTCCGCGTTGTAAGTGTGGTGCATGGGCTTGGCCACGGTTTGAATGAATCCGCACAACGTGCGGCACAAGGCGTCAGATTCAGCCCGGCGATGCGCGACGGTCATCCGGTTGACTCCAACGCAGTCTTACACATCGTATTTCAGCTCTCCTAGCGCGAGCTCGATCGAGGAACCGAGATGGAACATCGCTTGAAGTACCTGCTTATGGGTCTCCTGCTGGCAGCCACCAGCATCGCATTTGCCGCCAAGAAGCCGGCCCCAACCGCTCCCGTCAAGAGCAATAACGCCTTCGACCGCCTTGTCGACCGCGTGCTCGCGCGCGAAGCCGCGAATGATCAGGCACTCCGAAGCTACTCCCCGCTGGTGGAAACTTACCTGCAGAAATTCCACCCCGACAACGAAGTCGGCTTGATTCCTTCCAGCGATCAGTACTACCTGACTCGCGTCGGATTCAGCCGGAAGACGCTGGATGATGTCAACTTCCAGAAGGTTGCTAAAACCGGGATACTGGCGCGCGCCATGCACGGCGCCACCAAGGAATTCAGGACTGAGTTTATCTCCGACAGCTTCGCCTGGATGATGGTGATGGATTACCGGGGCTTGGACCGTGCACACTATACCTTCGACTACCAGGGCCGCGAATTCCTCGGCGACCTGCGCTGCATCGTAATCGATATCACTCCCAAGCTGCACTCCGGCGACGGCCGCTTCGTGGGCCGCGTCTGGGTTGAGGACCGCGACTTCAACATCGTCCGCTTCAACGGCACCTTCCAGAACAACCGCAGCGCCTCTTACCTGAACTTTGACACTTGGCGCCTCAATATGACCCCCGGTGCATGGCTGCCAGCCTACGTTTACAGCGAGGATCTGGAACCGGCCCATGCCAAGTCTCAAAGCGGCAACTACAAGGCCCAAACCCGTATCTGGGGCTACAACGTGGGCCAGGGACATGCTGAGAATGCGTTCACTGAAGTTTTGGTGGACGACTCCAGCGTGGTCAAAGACAACAGTGACAGGGCACAGGATCTTTCCCCCGTCGCGGCACAGCGGGCTTGGCAGCGCCAGGCCGAAGACAACGTTGTCGAGCGCCTTGAGCGCGGCGGTTTGCTGGCTAGGACCGGCGAAGTCGATCGTGTTCTCGACACCGTCGTCAATAATCTGGAAATCACCAATAACCTCGACATTCAGCCTGAAGTCCGCTGCCGCGTCCTGCTGACCTCGCCCATCGAGAGCTTCAGCATGGGCCATACGATCTTTGTCAGCCGCGGTCTTCTTGACGTGCTGCCTGATGAAGCCTCACTGGCCGCGGTTCTATCTCACGAGCTGGCCCACATCGTACTCGGCCATCCCACGGACACCACCTTCGCATTTAAGGATCGCTCTATCGTTTCCGACAAGATGCTCCTGAGCCGTTTGCACTTCGCTCGCACTCAGGCTGAGGAAACCGAGGCGGACACCAAGGCTCTGGCCCTGCTGCAGAACTCGCCCTACCATGACAAGTTGCAATCGGTTGGCCTGTTCCTGCGCGAGGTGGACGCTCGCCGAAACTTGCTGCCTCATCTGCTTGGCGCGGAAATGGGCAACTCGCTGACAACCGGCCGCGGCGATGATCTGCGAATGAAGGAATTGACCACCAACGCTCCCCGGCTCGAGCCCAAAAAAGTAGAACAGATTGCCGCGCTTCCACTAGGCGGCCGCATCAGGGTCGATCCTTGGAACAATAAGATTGAGATCAGCAAAGCCAAGTCGGTGCAACTGCTGACGGCGCGTGAAAAAATGCCGTTCGAAGTAACTCCAGTATTCCCTCACCTCACGCGCCTGGCGCTGGAAGTTCCAGCCGAGGCACCCAAGCCTGCGGAAGTCCCACAGGCCGCCATTACCGATTCTGCTCAGGCCGCTGACGCTGCCAAGTAGAACTTGTCCAATCGTTCAGCCAAGGCCCGCTCCGGCGGGCCTTTCGCTTGTCTCAACTACACTGCCGTCTATCCGCCGCCCCGTGCCTGAGCCCACGACCACCAGCTCCCGCCGAAATGAGACAATACAGGGGTGCATTTGAGCTCCAGATACGAGCCTCACACCGGCCCACCAATCTCTGTATTCAAGGCACTGCCGGAAGTCTGGACTCTGATCCGGCCGCGACGCCGTCTGCTCATCCTTGGATTCTTTTTGATGGTGATCAACCGCGTTGCCGGACTGGTGCTCCCAGCTTCAACCAAATTCCTTGTCGATGACATCATCGGCAAGCGTCACGCCAGTCTGCTCGTGCCCTTGGTCTGTGCGGTTTTGCTCGCCACCCTGCTGCAGGGAGTCACATCGTTCGCTCTCACCCAGACACTCTCCAAGGCCGCTCAGCGCCTCATAGCCGAGTTGCGCAGCCGCGTGCAGGAGCACATCGGGCGGCTGCCAATCAAGTACTTCGACTCCGCCAAGGTGGGAGCCCTGGTTTCGCGTATCATGACCGACGTTGAGGGCGTGCGCAACCTCATCGGCACAGGCCTTATCGACTTCGTCGGCGGACTGCTGACCGCTGCCATCGCCTTCGGATACCTGGTGCACATCAGCCTTGTCATGACCGCCGTCGCCTTCGGATTCTTTCTCGTCTTCGGCATCTTTCTGCGCAAGGCGTTTCAGACCATACGCCCTATTTTCCGCGAGCGCGGCAGGATCACCGCCGAAGTCACCGGGCGGCTCACCGAGTCACTCGGCGGAGTGCGCGTCATTAAGGGCTACCACGCCGAAGCCCGTGAGCATGAGGTCTTCGCCTCCGGACTTGAGCGCCTGCTGCAGAACATCTTCCGCACCCTCACCGCCTCGTCGCTGCTCGGCCTCTCCTCGGCCATGCTGATGGGTGTATTGGGAGCGATTGTGATGTATGTAGGTTCGCGGCAGGTTCTGGCAAAACAACTCACCCTGGGCGACTATTTCACCTACATCATGTTCCTCGGATACCTTGCCGCCCCACTCTTCCAGGTGGTCGGCATCGGGACTCAGCTTACCGAGGCACTCGCTGGATTGGAGCGCACCCGCGAGGTGCTCAACGAATCTCCCGAAGATGAAGATCCGAAGCGCACTCTGACCCTTGGCAGAATCGAAGGCGAAGTCGACTTCCGCGAGGTCACCTTCGGCTATGCCCAGGAGACGCCCGTCTTGCATGAGATCACCTTCCAGGCTTCGCCGGGCACACTCACCGCCCTGGTCGGCTCCTCCGGCTCCGGAAAGTCAACCATCATCTCGTTGTTGGCAGCCTTTCATTCGCCGCAATCCGGACAGGTGCTCGTCGATGGCGCCGACCTCTCTACGGTGCGATTGGAGAGCTACCGCAGTCAGCTCGGAGTGGTGCTGCAGGACTCGTTTCTATTCGACGGAACCATCCGCGAAAATGTCGCCTTTTCGCGTCCCCATTCCACCCCGGAGCAGATTCTTGAGGCGTGCCGCATTGCCCGCGTCGATGAGTTTGCCGAAAGCTTTGCCAACGGATATGACACCATCATCGGCGAGCGCGGCGTAAAGCTCAGTGGCGGCCAGCGTCAGCGGCTTTCCATCGCGCGCGCCATTCTAGCCGATCCTCGCATCCTCATCCTCGACGAAGCGACCTCAAGCCTCGACTCGGAGTCGGAGGCTATCATCCAGAGCGGTCTTGCCTACTTGATGCGCGGACGCACTACATTCGTCATCGCCCACCGCCTCTCCACCATCCGCCGAGCCCATCAGATCCTGGTGGTCGAGTCGGGACGAATCGTCGAGCGCGGCACCCACGCCACTCTGTTGGCGCGCGGCGGGCGCTACTACGATCTCTACACCCGTCAGCACGGCCTCGAAGAAAACCTCTTCCTCGCGCCCGGCGAAGGTAACAAACCCTAGCCACAGCGCCCTCGGCCTGAGTCACGCCGTTTGCGGCGTACCCGGCTGCGAAGCTCTCGCTCCGTGCGAACGCTCTTCGCGTCCGTCAGGGTTTGCTCACTCCCCGGGGATGCGTAGCCTGCTCGGTGAGCGCATGGAACAGAGTACTGGCGCGACCTCTCTCGTCGCTCGCACCGCTTTCCAGAATCACAAACTCCTCGTGATCGACTCGATTCACTGCATTCTGGAACTGCCCCTGCGATTTGTGTGCGGCAATCACCCAGTTCACGATCATCTGATAATCGAGCGCGTTTCTGAATCCGAACTTCACCGTGCGATCCGTGCTGTAAACCTCCGGCAGCACCGTGAACGGATGCCGCGCACTCTGGAAGCCGCTCCATGATGGCTGTGTTTCCCCTCCGCTACGCGCCAACTGGCAGCCAAGCACTACCGGCTTGCGCCCTGCCATCTGCTGTGCAGCGGTCAGCGCGGTCAGCGTCGCAGCTTTGTGAGCGCCGTGGGTCTGCGGCGAAGGAAACAGCGTAAACACAAAATCGTAGTTGCCGGAGCCGATGCGGCGCTCCACCTCGTTCAGCACCGCCCCCGCATTCCAGTGCTCTCCCAATACTTCTTCCACATCCTGCGTGTAGCGCTTATCAAGCTCGTCGAGAAAGAAATGATTCGTAATGCCAAGAATGTGGCCTGCCTCCATCAGCTCGCGCTTGCGAATCTCCGGCAGCGCTGCTCGCCCCACGGCTTCATCGGTCAGCGCGAGCCCGTAATACGGCTCCGCGAGTAGCGAATAGCGATAGCCGCCCTCGCCGTTGGTGATTACTAGCTGGTCGACTGTGCCGCCCAGGTTGTGAGTAATCTCATAAACCGTTGCGGCAAAACAAAATTCGTCGTCCGGATGTGCCACCACGATCAGCGCGCGCACCGGCTTGGCGTCCGCCCCCGGAGCTGCGTCCGTGGCCGCATGCCCACCAGCTAAGCTCTGTTGGCTCATGCCCGCCACTAGGCCCGGCGCCGTCGGCGCCTGCGCCAGCGCAAAACCCGTCATCAGCAATAAAAGCGCAGTGTCACGCACAACGGCAGCAATGGATCTCCTCATAACACGCTCCGCCTCGGAATGAAATAACTCGCGAGTTTGAGTGTAGATGCAACCAGCCCTGCGAAGGAAGAGCCGCAGCTCCGGTTTGGGGTCACACACAGTCAGGTTATATATTCGAGGACAATGCAGAACTCTTCACCGCCCGGTGTCTCCGCCTCCAGCCACAGTCTTGTGCGCGGACTGACGCTGTTGCCCGCCACCGCGCTGAACATGGTGGACATGATTGGAGTGGGCCCATTCACCACGTTGCCCCTAATGGTGGCGGCCATGCACGGCCCGCAGGCCATCTACGGATGGATCGCCGGAGCCGTGCTGGCACTCTCCGACGGACTGATCTGGGCCGAGCTTGGTGCGGCCATGCCACGCGCCGGTGGCTCCTATGAATACTTAAAGGAAATCTACGGCCCGCGCCGCTTTGGACGCCTGCTCTCATTCCTCTTCGTCTTTCAGCTCATCTTCAGCGCCCCAGTCTCCATGGCCACCGGATGCATTGGTCTGGCGGGCTATGCCGCCTATGTCACGCCCGCCTTGGGAAAAATCTTCTGGAGCGCGAGCCTCACTTTTCCGCTGCTGGGCGTCGTCAGCCTGCCCATCGAAATCTCCGGCGCAACCTTGGTAGCCATGTCGGCTGCCGCCTTCGCCACATTTCTGGTCTATCGCCGCATCGGCGGCGTGGGACGAATCTCGAAATTTCTCTGGGCTGGTGTGCTCGCTACTCTCGCCTTCGTCATCTACATGGGGTTCACAAACTTCCACCGGGCGCTCGCCTTTCCGCCGGACTGGCAGAAGCTGCCCGCCTCTGGTTTCCAAGCGGCTTTCGCCGGAGCCCTGCTCATCGCTCTCTATGATTACTGGGGCTACTACAACATCTGCTTCCTCGGAGAAGAGGTCGTCGAACCGCATAAGACCATTCCGCGCTCTATGCTGCTCTCCATTGCTGCCGTCGCCTGCCTCTACATCGCGATGAACGTCAGCATTCTGGGCGTAATGCCTGCGCCCGAAATCGCTGCCATGGGCCACAGCACAGCGCGAAACTTCGTCGTCGCACGCGCCGCTGAGATCGTCTACGGACGCTGGGCGGGTACGCTGGTGGCGCTCCTTGTCGTCTGGACCGCCTTCGCCTCGGTCTTCTCTCTGCTCGCCGGTTACTCTCGCATTCCGTTTGCGGCCGCACGCGACGGAAACTTCTTCACCGTCTTTCAGCGCGTCGATCCACGCGGCCACTTTCCCACCGCCAGCGTCCTCCTGCTCGGAGGCCTGGCCTGCCTCTGCTGCGTTTTCCAACTCCGCGATCTGGTCAGCGCCCTTGTCATCATCCGTATCCTTCTGCTCTTTCTCTTGCAAGCCGTGGGCGCGGTAGTGTGGCGCATCACTCATCCTGCACAGCCCCGGCCATTCCGCATGTGGCTCTATCCGCTGCCGGTGCTCATCACCGTGGCTGGCTTCTCCCTGGTACTGCTGGATAAACTTCCGCTGGTGGGACGCGGGCTGCTTTTTGCCGGGCTGGGTGTTGTGGCGTTCCTGCTGCTCTCGTTGAAGCGCCGCCAGTGGCCCTTCGCGCCTGCAACCGGCTCTGCGAAAAAGGAGTAGTAAACAGAAAACCGCCGCTCCGAAGAGCGGCGGTGCAAGTCCGAATATTTCCAATCGGAGTGTGGGTTACTGGATCGAGGGTGTGCCTGTGTAGTAGAACACCACGTATCCCTTGAGGTTGCCATTCGTCTCCGGTACGCCGAATACCTTCACGATCGCGCCCGCAGTCAGATTCGTAGCTACAGATGGAGTAACCGTGACGACTCCGTTCTGGAGAGTCACCTGATACACCAGGGTGGAGCTTCCGCTGGTGGTGGAGACATCCACCGTCACCGGCTGCGCTGCTGGCGTGCCCGTAGTCGGCACGGTGTAGACGAAGTTGTTGTTATTCGACGAGTATGCCGTGCCGATCACGCCTATCGGCGTTGGAGTCGGTAGCAACACCGCCCAGTCAGCAGCCCAGGTGCCGGAAGCCCCAGGATCGTTCAACGTCGCATTGCTCAGGCCGACAGCGTTGAGCGCACCAACGGTTCCGCCATAGTTCACGGCTCCATTAGTTGCGCTGATGAACTGGCTGACTGCAGTCGAGCCTTCCGTAGGTACTGTCGGGAAAGTGAAGTCCCACCAGTAGAAGCCGGAGATCGCGTTGCCTGCCTGATCGGTATTCGCACTGCTGGAGGAGATGTAGTTAAGGGGGCCGGAGTAGTTGTCTTTGGATGGGCGCGTAGTAGTATCGGCATCGGCAAACTTGCGGGTGTAGGTGAAGTCCGTGTTACCCGGCGAAGTGATCGTGCCGCCGTAACGCGCGATGTCGATCTCCACCGACTGTGCCGTGGGGAACGCGTTAGTCAAAGTGCTCGGGTCGAGGACCACATTCACCTTGAACCCGCGTGCCAGGTTGGGCAAACCGCCTGTGGTAACCGTGCCGTTGAAGAACGCCGTGCCCGAGCCAATCGGCGTGTTGCCCGACTGGTAGTAGAAGTTGGTCTCCGATCCAATCAAAACCGGCGTGGCGTTGCCGTCCTCTGTGGTCACCCACATTCTTTCAGTCGTGGTGTTGACGTGCAGCACGTGGCCTTCAGGATTCTTCCACACCGTATTGAAGTTGGCGCTGGCAAAAACGCGCGTGGCAACCAGTGTCCCGTCCGACTGATAACGCGCGGCGATGCGTACGAATTCGTCGCTGGGGCTAGTCAACGTCGCCGCTACCGACGAGAAGCTGTATATCGTCGTTGGAACGATTGGGGCGCCCGCGGTGTCAAGATTATAAAAAAGCGTGCCGTTGGTCGCGTCAGGCAGAATCGTCAGCGTGGTTTTCGTGTCAACGGTCGCCGTCTCCGGTGTGGCAACTGGATGCACTGGATAGGCGCGGTCGATGGTCAGTGAGCTTCCATCGCTCGCCACCGAAGCTACCTGCCCGTAGATGTGCCGCAGCAATACTTTGGTCAGGTCGGCACGCGGGTGATGGCGCACCGGTCCGTTAAAGTTCACCGCCCAATATGGACTGGTTGCACTCGCAGGTAGATGTTCCACGATGAATGCTGGGTTCTTCAGATCAAACTCAAGATCGAGAGCGTTGGTGCTCGTGCTGGTGACCGCGAGCGGAGACACCAGATTCAAGGTCAGAGGAACTGTCATGTTCGGTGCAGTCCCTTGCGCGCCGGTGATAAAGATCTGGCCGCAAGGCACTGTCGTCCCCCCGGAAAGTGGGAAGCCGGCTTCCGGATCTCCGGAAACAACCAGCGAAACATCACATGCCGAGCCGGTGTTGTTCGCGCCGAGCGTCAGCACAGCCTGCGTGTAAGTCCCGACGGGAACGGGCGCGTTGCCGATAATCTCACTGAGTTGATCCAGCTGCACAAGGTTGATGACCGGCGGGGTGGAAGGCTGGTAAACCACCACCGGAGTTCCACCGCCCTGCGGAACCAGCGAGACACTCAGCACCTTAACACCAATCGTAGCCCAGTCCTCGGTGGGGTCATCGCTCAGCATAACCTGGACCGCTCCGTTCGCGTTCTGCGTGGTATTTGTGGACGAAGAGGACGACCCGCCGCAGCCTAATGCAAACAGCAGCGCGGTAATTCCCATTCCTCCAAGAATTCGTAAAGGCTTGATCTGCATTCGTCTACTCCCCTGTAAGCGAAATTGCTTGCGGCAAAGTTGCCAGTGCTGAAAATGTTGGGTACGGCTTGTGAGGCGAAGCGACAGGCTGGCTCGCCCAATGTGCTTCGGCTCGGCCTCAGGACGGAGTTCCTGATTCCAGCCTAAGAAACACGTCTCCCCGCCACAAGTTGCGAACTGCGGATAAGTTTTTGCAGAGAGCCTTCCTAAGGTTCAATTACCACCAGATCAGCCGTGACCGGAACGTGGCAGGTCATTGACCGCTATTCTTTAGAAATTAAACGTGCCGCGCTAGAGTGCCGCATTAGGCCTGTTGTATACTTTTGCGCCATGTCGAACGCCGTTCCAAAACTCGGATCTTTCTGCTGGATTGAACTCGCCACTACCGATCAGGCCGCCGCTAAGCATTTCTACGGCTCACTATTCGGATGGACGGCCAACGATGTGCCCATAGGCCCGCCGGGCCAGTTCTACACGATGTTTCAACTGGCTGGCCGCCAGGTCGCCGCTGGGTACACGCTCCGCCCAGATCAGCTCACAAGGGGAGTCCCGCCGCATTGGGGTCTCTACATTCTGGTGGAGAGTGCCGACGCTACCGCCGAGCGCATTGCCAAGGCTGGCGGCAACGTCCTTATGCCTCCATTTGATGCGTTGGATGTGGGGCGCATGGCTGTCATCAAGGACCCTGCCGGCGCGGCCTTCAGTATCTGGCAGGCAAAGAAGAGTGGAGAGTTTGTTACCGCTGAGCCGGGTGCTCTTTGCTGGGCAGATCTAAACTCGCCCGATCCCGTTCGCGCCACGCGCTTCTACACCGATGTCTTCGGATGGAACTATACCGTTGACACGCACTCGGACCCGCCTTCCGGCTATCTGCACATACAAAATGGCAGCGACTTCATCGGCGGCGTTCCCCCGTTGCGTCCAGAGAGCGCACGCATTCCTCCCCACTGGCTCTCCTATTTTCAGGTTGCTGACTGTGACTCCACGGCCGCCAGGGCCAGGGAGATGGGAGCTAAGTTTTGCCTTGAGCCTTTCACAATGGAAAATGTTGGACGCTTCGCCATCCTCGACGATCCGCAGGGTGCGGCCTTCGCTATCTTCCAGCCGATGCCAAGAAAGTAGCCGGGACGATATCCGAGAAGATTGACGGATTTCAGATCGTAGCATTGACGATTGAGAGGCTCCGCGTCAACGGGCGCTAAGGCTTCGGACAAGGGACTCTGCAGTAAGTTCATCACTGAAACAATCCATAAATCCGCCAGCAGGCTTCCGCTCTACTGAGATTCGTAGGCCATTCCAATCAACACATCTTCGGCCGCAACCAGTATCTGCAGCGAGCCTTCCTGTGGCAGCGCGTCCACCGGCAGGCGATCCCGGTAGAACACAAATCGAAGGTTGAACGTATAGCCCTCTTTGGCGCCGAGCAGGGCTATGGGCAGCTTCAACTCTAGAATTCTCCCCAGTGCCACTGCGGCCCCGCGTGGCTGGCTCTGGCAGGCCATCGCAGTGTCCTCACCGGCCTTCAGCAGCTGCCAGCCATCGAGTGCACCCTGCCGCACTTCAATATTCAGTCGAAGGTTTGACACCTCCTTCGCACCATCACGCAACGACAGGTGCAGGGCTACAGTCGCGTCGCCTTCGGGCAGTTGCGCCGCAAAATCCAGCCGCGCATACAGATTCTTTTCGTCGATGCCGGCGTAAATCGCCTCCAGCAGGAAAAGTCTGCCGTGCATGCTGCCGCCCCGCCGGTCGCTGGAGATCATAGCCGCGCCCATCCAGTCGAAGTAGCTGGTCACATGCCCGTCGATCACGGGCCGCACATAGGCGGTCTGCGGTACAAACGCTGTGCGCGCCAGCGCCGCGGAGATCGGCCGAGCTAGGTGGTCCGGAGGAACTCCGCCCAGCGCCGTGTAAACGTTCGAGAGATGTTTGCGATATAGCTCATCAAAGTCGCGATCGTTCGCCGAGTGGTGCTCAGGGCCGTACCACCAGTTCCAGTCGCTGCCCTCGGCAATCAGCAGCTCTTCGTAGGCGAGCTTGCGCTGATCCTCGCGGACGTGGCTGGCATGATCGTCATAAAAGTCGCGCGCCAGACTCAGGTAGTCCCACGCCTTGTTGTCCTCCGGTGCGCCAATCCAGACGTTGAAGTTGGCATTGATCCACGAGCCCGGGACGAGCCCGCGAAGCTTGCCGAAACGCGCCGGCTGTTGCCGTGCAATCGCCTCGGAGATTGTAATCGGCTCAATCTGCTTGTCCTGCTGCAGATTGTCGTAGAAGCGGCGCAGGAACTCCCGCCCGTTGCCTTCATAGCTCTCCCACGCATTCTCGCCGTCCAGAATGATCGACAGCACCGCGTCGCGCCCAGATTCCAGCACAGGCGCCGCAGCGCGCTTGATGTTGTTCAGCAGATGCTCTGCCGCCTCGGAAGCAGCCATCCCCGCATAGACAAAGCCCAGCAGGTCGCTGATCCGGTGGTCGCGGAAGACCATGTTCATTGCCTGCCCGTTTTGCTCCCAGCGGTAGATGTTATAGAGCAATTCAGCGCTGTTGCGGTCCAGGTTTCCATCTCTGTCGCGGCCCATCTGTTGGCCAAGGCTGCGCCCCAGCACGCCTTCATCGCTCGCCATCCACTGCACGCCCAATTGCGACGCAATGCTCACAACCTCGTTGGAAACCGAACCTTCACTCGGCCACATTCCCACTGGACGTGCCCCGAAGGTGTTCTGGTGTGCATCCAGGGCACGCCGTATCTGCGCCTCGGCGTCATCCGGACGCCGAAAGTGCTCGGCTGGCAGCGGCAGTCCGGGAACCGACTCCCGGCCCACATCCGTGTCGCACACCAATGGAAGAATCGGGTGATAGTACGGAGTTGCTGACAACTCCACCGAACCCCGCGCCGCTGCTTCCCGGTAAGCCGGCAGCACACTCTTCAGAATCTCATGCTGCTTGCTCATCACAAATCGCTGATCTTCCTCGCTGTAGCTCTGCCCTTTTCCAATCAGCTCTTTGACTGCCGGATCTTCCAGGTAAAACTCGTCGAACCAGGCAAGCTGAGATAGCACCTGCAAATCGCGGTAGTCGCGTTCGGAGAAGGTGATGGCTGCGTTGGCCGGGTCCGCTCCCGCCGAGCGCACCTGCTCCCACAGCCGGCGATAGCGCGGATAGCGTCCGATCATCCGCTCCCCGTGCGCCTGAAAAAAATAGGTCAGCAGGAAGTGTTTCTCATCCAGCGTCAAACTCCCTGCCGGTTTGGCCGCGATATCCCAGAAAGGGTCCTTGAAAACCCCGGAATTGTAATCGTCGATCTGTGCTACCAGCGAGGGAACAATGTTGAAGTTCTGGTGAACCTGCGGAAACTCCTCCAGCAGCTTCACCATGCCGTAGTAGTCCTTCAGCGCGTGCAGACGCACCCACGGCAAGCGGTATTCGCCGCTTACCAAGTCCTTATAAAAGGGCTGGTGCATATGCCAGAGAAGAAGTACTCGAAGATTGCCTCGCGTCATTGCAGATATGCGTCCGGGAGCCTGTAGAGAAACCTGACATAGGATAGCAGTACCAAGCTATTGCAGCCATGCTAGACTCTCGAAGGAACTAGAGTCTCAACAAGGATGCCTGTTACGGTTGCGCTGTGAAGATCTTTTCTCGCTATATACTTAACGAGGTTGTGCAGCACGCCGCCATCGGCGCTTTCCTGTTTACCTTTGTCATTTTCATGCGGGATCTTGGGCGGCTGCTTGAAATTGTGGTCCGCAACAGCGCTCCTCTGCCCAGCGTCGCCGAGCTCTTCCTGCTCACCCTTCCCGTCGCCTGCACCATTACCATTCCCATGGGCCTGCTCGTCGGAATTCTCATCGGCCTCAGCCGTTTGGCCGCCGACAGCGAAGTCACCGCCATGCGCGCCAGCGGTTTGGGTGCATGGATGTTCGTCCGCATCGTCGCCGTCTTCGCCGTCGCCACCTGGTTGCTCGCCCTGGCCAACAGCATCTGGCTTGCTCCCATGTCTTCGGCAGCTCTCTCGCGACTGGAAGACAAGCTGCGCAGCTCTGAAGCTTCGTTTGAGATCCAGCCGCGCGTCTTTTACGAAGATTTCAAGAACATGGTCCTCTATGTCGAGGATGTCCGCTCCGGCTCCAAAGCTTCCGTATGGCGCGGCATTTTCCTCGCCGATGTCTCCGACCCGGCAGCGCCTAAAATCACCATGGCGCATGATGGCATCATCCTTGCCGACGATCCCACCTCGCTCCACATGCACCTGAATCAGGGTTCGCAGCAGGAGGTGCAGCCCCAGAATCCCGGGCAGTACGAGATTTCCACCTTCGCACACACCGACCTGCCCATCGCCATTCCACCTCCCGACGAAGGCAAGCAGGATTTGGTTCCGGTCGCCGAAATGAGCACCGCTCAGCTCTGGTATCGCGGCCATCATCCCGAGAGCTATACCGGCAAGCCGCGCAATCTGCAGGACACTCCCGCCACGCGCGCACGCTGGTATCTGGTCGAGTTTCACCGCCGCATTGCCTTGCCTACCTCATGCCTGGTCCTCGCCTTGGTCGGCATTCCGCTTGGCCTGTCCTCGAAAAAGGGCGGCAAGAGCATGGGCTTCGTGCTCACCATCGTGCTCGTCTTTCTCTACTATTTCATCTCGCTCACCGGAATCTCACTCGGCCGCAGTGGCCGCATTCCTCCCTTCGTGGGAGTATGGGCGGCGAACTTCTTCTTCCTGATCGCCGGACTGGTTCTGCTTTATCGCGTCGAGCATTCGGTCATCGATCTCGGCTCGCTGCGCGCCGCCTGGGATAGGCTCGGTGACGCACTCCGCAACGCGATCCGCCGTGACCGTGCCGCCGTAGGAGCGGCGTCCGCTTCCGGAAGCAACTTGGGCGGCAGTGCCGCGTACCCGATCGCAAAACCCTCAAAGTTGGAGTGTCCGCGCTCCCGTCTCAATCTCCGCTACCCACTGCTCCTCGATGAACTGATCCTGCGCGACTTTGCCATGTATCTCGGCATGATCCTGATCTCGTTCCTCCTGCTCACCCTGGTCTTCACCTTCTTCGAACTCCTCGGCGACATCGTGCGCAATCGCATTCCCATGATCATGGTTGGCCAGTACCTGCTCAACGTCAGTCCGTCCATGATCTACACGATGACTCCGCTCAGCGTTCTGCTTGCCGTTCTCACCACCATCGGCCTGCTGCAAAAGAGTAACGAGATTACCGCGATGAAGGCGACCGGAACCAGCATCTATCGCGTCATCTTCCCTGTCTTCATCATCGCTGCCGCCATCAGCGCCGGCCTGTTCTTCTTCGACCAGTTCTACATTCCCACAGCCAATCAGCGCCAGGAAACGCTGCGCAACCAAATCAAGGGAAAGCCTGCGCAAACCTATCTCCGTCCCGACCGCAAATGGATCTTCGGCGAGCACAACACCATCTACTATTACGAGTTTTTTGATCCCGATCAGGACACCTTCGCCAACATCACCGCCTTCGAATTCGATCCCACAACCTTCGAATTGACTGGCCGCGTCCACGCCTCGCGCGCCCACTGGTCCACGGAGTTAAACAAGTGGGTCTTCGAGCAGGGATGGGTCCGCACCTTCCACGGCGCCGCAATTCAAAGCTTCAATCAGTTCGAGGTGGCAACCTTCCCCACCCTCATCGAACCGCCGTCTTACTTCAAAAAGGAAGTGCATCAGAGTTCGGAGATGAACTACGAGGAACTTCGCGCCTACATCGCCGACCTGCAGCAGAGCGGCTTCGACGTAGTCCGCCTGCGCGTGCAACTGCAGAAAAAGTTCGCTTATCCTCTCATCACTCTCGTCATGGCCATCCTCGCAGTCCCGTTCTCGCTCTCCTCTGGACGCAAGGGTGCGCTCACCGGAATCGCCGTCGCCTTATCCGTGGCCATCGTCTACTTCGTCGCCGCGGGACTCTTTGAGGCGATGGGCAATGCCAGCCAGTTGCCCGCCTCCATGGCCGCCTGGGCCCCCGACCTCATCTTCGGATTGTTCGGCGGATATCTACTCCTCAACGTTCCGACATAGAGGTCGATACTGAGCAATAAGGCCTGGCTAGTGACCAGTATTTTCCTGTTGCTGCGAGTGGGAGTAAGCTGGTTAGCGCAATGAATCGATTATTGCCAATCGTCGGAGCACTCGGGATTGCAGTAGTTGGCATTTGCCTTCTGCTGTATCCGGCCAACATTCAGGAGTACATCCTCCGATGTGAGTCGAACAGTTGGGCATGGCAAATCAATCCCTTCAAGGAGCGGATGAAAAAGCCAAGCTATCTCACATACCTCCGCTTTATGGGCGTGCTCGTACTTCTCTTTGCTGCCGTTGTGATTGGTTTAGCCGCATTTGCACATTAGCTGTTCGAAACATCGCCAAGCATCCAACGATGAACGCTGCCCCCCGGCTCCGGTGCCCCCATATCTGCCGCTTCTAGCAGATGCAGGCTGTTCTCTTATTCGCCCTCCGTCTCTGCGACCGCCGCTGCTACAATCGCATCTATAAAGCAACTCGCGACCAATAGGTGACTGCCCTTGCAATTCTCTAAGTTCCGGCCCCTGCTTCCCCACATGAAGAAGTACTGGAAGGGATTCCTGGCCGGGGGTATCGCTGTGCTGTGCACCAACGGACTCATGGTGCAAAGCCCGCGCATCATCGAGCGCATTGTGGACGACCTGCTCAGCCGCGGCGTCAGTCACAGCCGCTTGCTCACCTGGTGCTGGCTCCTGCTGGCCGTCGCCGTCGGCAAGAGCATTTTTCAGTTCCTTCCCCGCTGGATCGTCATCGGCATCTCGCGCGAGATCGAGTTCGACCTGCGTAACGATCTCTTCCGCCATCTCGAAGCCCTCGACTTTGGCTTCTACCAGCGCACTCGCACCGGCGACATCATGGCCCGCGCCACCAACGATCTCAATTCCGTGCGCATGTTGCTTGGCCCCGCCATCATGTATTCGGCCAACACGGTGGTATTCACCCTCGCTGCGCTCATCTTCATGATTCACATCAGTCCCAAGCTCACGCTCTGGGCCTTTTTGCCGCTGCCCATCGCCAGCATCACGGTGCAGTATTTCGGAGCCCGCATTCATGAGCGCTTCGAGCGAATCCAGGCCAAGTTCAGTGACATCAGCGCCCGCGCCCAGGAAAACTTCTCCGGCGCGCGCCTCATTCGCGCCTACGCGCAGGAAGACGCCGAGATTGCGCTTTTCGAACGCGAAAACCTCGACTACATCAACCGTTCCCTGCCCCTTGCGCGCCTCATGGGAATGCTCTGGCCCACCCTCGAACTGATGCTTGGCTTCGCACTGGTCATCGTCCTCTGGATCGGCGGCCAGGAAGTGCTTCAAGGCCGGATCACTCCCGGCAAGTTTGTTGAGTTCAACATGTACATGCTGATGCTCACCTGGCCGGTCATTGCCCTCGGATGGGTCATCAACATTTTTCAGCGCGGCACCGCATCCATGGGGCGCATCGACGAAATCCTGCGTCAGCAACCGACGATCGCTGACAATCCCTCGCTTATCACGGTTCCGGCCGGCCAGCCTATTCGCGGCGACATCGAGTTCCGCAATCTCACTTTCGCCTACGATCGTCAGTCCAAGCTCAGCGAATCACCCTCCGGCGTCACCGCGCTCTCCTCGGCCGTGGAGTCCGGTTCCACCGTCCTCTTCCATGTGAATCTCAAGGTTCCCGCCGGGACCAGCCTTGCAATCGTCGGTCCTACCGGCTCCGGCAAGTCTACCTTGGTTTCGCTGATCCCCCGCATAACCGATGCCTCGCCCGGATCGGTGCTCATCGACGGGCGGCCCATCCGCGAGTATTCGTTGGAAACCCTGCGCAGCAACATCGGCTTCGTTCCCCAGGAAACATTTCTCTTCAGCGCAACCATCCGCGAAAACATTGCCTTCGGCGTCGAAGATGCAACCGAGGAGCAGGTGCAGCGTGCCGCCGCCATCGCCAGCATCGCACAGGATGTCGAAACATTTCCCGAAAAATACGAGACCATGGTTGGCGAGCGCGGCCTCACTCTCTCCGGAGGTCAGAAGCAGCGAACCGCCATCGCCCGCGCTGTCATTCGCGAGCCGCGAATCCTTGTACTCGACGATGCCTTGGCCAGCGTTGACACTCACACCGAGGAAGAGATTCTCAACGGACTTCGCCGCCTCATGCACGGACGCACCACCATCTTCATCTCCCACCGCGTCTCCACCGTGCGCAATGCCGACCGCATCGCCGTCCTCCATCGCGGACACATCGTCGAATACGGCACCCACGACGAACTCCTCGCGCTTAACGGCTATTACACCAGCCTGCACGACAAGCAACTTTTAGAAGAAGAGTTGGAGACCGCGTAAGGGCCTTCACAAATAATGTGGTGCGGGACGTGGCGATGCTGGCCTGCTGATTCGCACTTCGCTCTACTGCGGCTGTGCCACCGGTTGAAGGCGTGTTCGGATTAGTCCCTCAACTCGCGCCCAGAGGAGCGGATCGCAATCGATCGCAATGTGTCCCTTCGATAAAACGCGGTCGAACCACGGATAAGTCCGGCACTCATCAGGTTCCTTCTCATATTGAAGACGAAAGTTGCCCAGGATTTTTGTTCGCGATGGGTCTGCAGCCGTGATCTTGGATTGTCCGTGCAAAAATCCGCTGCTCTGGTAGAAGTTAATAGCCTCTGCCACATTCGCCGGGATGACCGAGTCGTCCTCTCCGTGCCTGATGCTATCGACCTGTATCGTCAGCAAAACCGGAATATCTTCGGCCTGCAGTTCGCGCGCAAGAGAAATCATGGCTGAAGCACCCCAGCTGTGACCGAAGAGAATGATTTGAGCGTTCTGTTTTTCCTGGCTGGAGAGTCTGCTGTCCCGATTGTTGTCAAGCCAATGCAGAATTGCATCATGAGCTCTGGCCCGTTCCCGGTTCTCGAAGAGTCTGACATGCACTCTGTCGCCGTACGCAGTTCGCAGCCGCTCAGCCATTGGGACCTCTCCGTGCCGGCGATCGTCGGCGCGAACGAAGCCTCCGAGGAACCCAACCACAATGGGAGAAGCAACTACCCGGTTTTCAGAAATACTGGCATGGCTCTGCGCAACCAATGAACGAGAGCTGAAAAGGGCTGCCATCCCCACGCCCATTGCGACAATCAGTACTGTGAGTGGTCTTCGAAATCTGAACCTGCGATATACCTTGCCGAGGGCGGAGAAATGCCCGACGCCTGCAAATGGCATTAGATAGATATCAACGGGGCGCACCGTGCACGCTCCGTCAGCTATCTTTCCGGTAGAGCAGGTTGCGCATGGCTTGCCGCCTGGCCTCGTTCACTTCACTCTGACTCTTCCGCTCGTCTGCATCCATCCGGCGCTTCGCCGCGGAATCGTTTTCCTCGTTAGCGCTGCACTCCGGGCAGCGATTGGCAAAACCGGGTTTACCCGGCTTCAGTTCGAACTCTTCTGAGCAGATCACGCACACTTTGATAGGAAAAGCCATAGCATCCCTATGATAACGGACGCGCCCGAATGGTTCACCTCGCGACACGTGGACGCGCCCTGAATCGCTCGCTTACTCCATGGAGCGAATCGGAAGGCGCTTACCTTACCAGCAGCACTTCGCGAATGTTTTCCTTACCCAGGAAGAATTTGATCGAAGTGTAGTCACGGAACAGGTTTTCGATATGCCGGTTCTGGAAAACCCGTTGCAGTTGGAAACGCGGCCCTTGCTGCAGTTCCAGCGTCTCTTCGTTCTTGACGTGGTAACGGAAGTAGGGTGCCTCGGGGCCTGCGTCGCGCGTGTGGAAGAAGGCCAGCAGTGCGCCCCGAGGCTTTGTGATCCGATAGATACGTTCCACCACCGGCTTTACTAGCGGCTCCGGCAGGTAATCGCAAATATCCCATAGCAACACCGCGTCAAACGTCTCCGCCTCATACTGCAACTCTTCGGCAAGGAAGCGTTCTACGTCCACCGTCGTCTTGCCTTCTTCCGCGCCTGGAATCACGAACCGGCTGGCGCTAGCCGCACTCAGTACGTCGTCGTTGTAAACCTTGTGGCCCAATCCGGTAATGAAGTGGATGTTGCTGCTCGACGTCGGCCCCAGGTCCAGCACCCTCTGCCCATCCGGGCGCAGAATGCTCCGGGTGAACTGGTTGAACCCCGTCGATCGCCGCGGAATGCGTGGAGCATTCTCGCCCGGCATCGACGCCGTTTCTTTACTGCCGCCGAACATATTGCTAAAGAAACTCAATGTGGACCTGGCCAAGGTTGCGGAATTTTGAACCGGCACACCCTTCGTGCACCGGCCCGTTTATTGCTCTCGCTTTACTTATTTTCCGCCGTGGCAGGTGTACCGGCAACTGCTGCGCTGAACGCCGGCACTGCCGCCGCATGTGCCTTCGGCTCAATCTTGTCGTTCTTGCGAATATCGATCGAACCCTTAAAGAATGCTCCGTCTTCGATTACGATCCGCTGGGTACTGATGTCGCCGTTCAATACCGCCGTCTTCTTCAACTCAACCTTATCCACACCCGAAACGTTGCCATCCACCTTGCCATGAATCACAACCTCTTTGGCAGACACATTGGCGCGCACCCGGCCGTTTGGTCCAACCACCAGGTTGTGATTATGCAGGTCGATGTTGCCTTCTACTTCGCCGTCCAGGTAGAGGTCTTCGCTTCCAGACAACTCGCCTTTGATGATGACCGACTTGCCAATGTGTGCAACGTCCGTATGATAGGTATCCATTCTTGGCTTCTCCGCGGGATAGGGTGGATGTGAGGAAGGTGCCGGAACTACCGGCGGCTGCGGGTTAGGAGTGGTCGGCTTTTCGTCTTCTCTGCGCGATTTCCACATGGGAACTCTCCCGTTCATCATTCAGTTCTGGCCGCCCGCATCTCACATGGCGGCCGGTTCGCTATTGCTTGCAATATGGCTCAAGTTGAACTATAGCGAACCCCGGAGCCAGCGGCAATGCCGAATGTGCCTCTTCAATTCTACGCCCGTACCGGCCAAGCGCCGCAGCCCGAAGGGCCATTCTGTTGGCCAGTGCCCGTCGCGAAGCAGTTGCCTCGCGTCCGGCGGCAAACTCATATCGCGGAACCCCATTTTGCCCGTTCAGTCCAGGTCGCAGCTTTGCCTGCTTTGGTTTGCCTACAACGGTGCAAGCTCCATCTGCTTCTAACTCACCAGTTCTGAGGGAATTTCAGGCTTGCTATGACCAATCCACTCTTGCATCGCACCGCGTCGATGCGTGCCTTGCCAGCGATCAGCCTTCTGTTTGCCGCACTCGTCCTCCCGCGCAGCCTCATGGCCCAGCAAACTCCGCCTCGGGAATTGGTACGCTCTGCCATTCAAAACGAACTGACCGACGACTCACGCCTCCACCTCTACACCTGGAAGGAACGCAAGTATCGCGGACGAGACACTCAGATCGAGCGACTCGTCAGCACGCCCAGCGGCATCTTCGGCCGCGTCATGCTCATCGACGACAAACCGCTCACCCCCGCTCAGCGGAGTCAGGAAGACCAGCGCACCCGCAAGATGTTCGATCCCGAGCAACTCCGCCGCCGGCAGAAAGACCAGCAGGAGGACGACGAGCGTACTCACAAAATGCTTTCCGCCATCCCCGATGCATTCGATTTCGTCTATCTCGACTCTGTCTCCTCGCCCAATGGCCACAAACTGGTTCGCATCAAGTTCACCGCCCGTCCCGGCTTTAATCCGCCCACTCGCGAATCCATGGTCTTCCTCGGAATGCAGGGAGAGATGCTGGTCGACGAAACCGCTCATCGCCTCGCAAAAATCGACGGCGTGCTCTTCAAGGATGTCAATTTCGGCTGGGGAATTCTCGGCAAGCTCTACAAAGGTGGCCGCTTCGTCGTCGAACAAACCGAGGTCACGCCCTCGCATTGGGAAACCACCAGAATGATCCTCCACTTCGACGGCAAGGTGCTCCTCTTGAAATCTATCCACATCGATGACAACGAGACTTCCTGGGACTTTCAACCCGTTCCGTCCATGTCCGTCGCCCAGGCACGCGACTTCCTCACCCGCGCCCAGCCCGCGCAAGACGCCATGCTCCAACCCTAGCCTAGCGCCCGGAGCATCGTCACTCGCCGCGTGCCTGCCCGCGAAACATTGCTAGAACTCCCTGCGAAGCATCCTCTTCGCCGTCATCAGTGTCATGCGGCCGGAGAACTTTTTTCCAGCTCTCTTCTGTTCCACTTCGCAAGTCCTGCTGCAGCCTCGTAGGTACTCTGCAGGAACTCCAGCAGCACCTGATCCGGCGCCTCCGCCATTCGCACCCGGTCATACATCAAGATGAACTCCTTGAGCCCGGTGTGATAGAACGCCGCCCGAGGATGAACCATTTGCATCTCGAAGCCCGCCGGAGCGGGTGCCGCATAGCAGTAGAACGCAGGACCATCCAGCCCCGCTCCTGGCCACCAGCCCGCGCTGATCACTTCATGCGAGTAGGCTTCGCGGGTGATCGGGTCTGCATCGGGCCGCACCGGGGCGCGGCGTCCGGAAAACCTCGTAACCGCCAGGTCAAAGCTTCCCCAGAAGAATTGCACTGGACTGTTCTTTCCCAGAAAACGTGCACGAAACTGCTTGAACACTTCGTCGCAGGAAACCAGTATGTGCCAGAAACGTTGTACCGCACCCGAATCATAAGCGCTGTACAAGCGATCTTCCGCAAAAGGAATCGGGTCCAAAACCTCCACCGGCTTCCCGTAAATCGTGACCTCAATTCCCAGCGCGTGCAGAGCTGCCATGAACTCCGCATAGAACTCGGCGACCGTGCACGGAGCCAGCCTAAGTTGCCGCCGCACGCCGTCAGAGCGGTCGATGAGCAGTTTGTGATCGATGAAGTCGAACTGAATCTCAAAAACAAAGTTCTCGTAAGGAATCGGTGAGGTCGTCAATCCGCGTGCATTCACATATAGCGGAACGTTCCACCAGTGATTTGTCTTCGCTGTCAATGCCAGCCGAATCTTACCCACCATCTGCGTCCACATGTGCAGGTTATGGTAGGTTTCCTGCCAATCCTGCAACGCCAGCGGCGGCCAAGCCTCGGCACGCGAGATGGAGAGGACGCGCGCAGTATTATTTTTTCTATCCATAAGTGGTGCTCCAACTTCGAGAGAGTAAGCAGTCCGCGAACACCAATGAGGAGGAGGCTGCTTCTCGAATATCAGATGCTTTTCTGCACCACCATTAACGTCTGATCGTCAAATAACGGAGCCCCAGCCACAAACGTTTCCAGATCACGCACGCAGGCTGCTACAATTTCGCCCGGAGCAAGCCCCGCGGACCTCATCACCACCTCTGCCAGGCGCTCGTAGCCGTAATCCTCTTCCTCACACCGGGCTTCGGAAACGCCGTCGCTGAACAGAACCAGCGAACTCCCCGCTTCCATTTCAAGCGCAGAAGTTGTGAACTTCTGTTCGCCAAACAATCCAATCGGCAATCCGTGCGAATCCACCCACTGCACCGTTTCGCCCGCGACCACCAGTGCAGGCACGTGTCCTGCGCTGCACAGCTCCAGCGTTCCTCCAGTCCTCACCCGTCCGCAGATCAAGGTGGCGAACTGTGTCGGCAGAGTGCTCCCGGTAAAGATGCGATTGGCCCTCTCCATTAATTCCGCCAACGGCAGCCCAATCGGAATCAGCGCGCGGAAGATTGCGCTCAGGTTTGACATCAGCATCGAAGCCGCCACGCCCTTACCTGCCACGTCTCCCAGCATGAAGTACAACTGATCCTCCGGCCCAGTCACCAGGTCGCAGTAATCTCCGCTCACCACTCCCAACGGTCTGTAGTGATACGCCACCTGCCAGCCATCGCATCGAAAATCGTGCTTAGGTAACAGCCGTACTTGAATTCGTGACGCCAGTTCAAGATCCTTCTGAAGCGCATCCTGCTCTTTGGGGCCCAGGTGATCAAGGCAGAACCGCACCATTGGATTGGCCAGCAACTGCTCGTCTTCAACTGCCTCGTGGCACAACTCGCAAATGCCGTAGGAACCGCCCTCGAGCCGGTTCAGCGCTGCATCCACTTCATGGAGTAAATGCATCAGCTGCGCTCCCTGCTCCTTCGCTGCAGCTCCCGCAAGAACCTCCCTGCGATACTCCAGTTGACGGCGAAGCGCCAGGCGCAGCGGATCGGTCATCTCTGCAGGATTTTGAAATGAGTCTCTGGCGGCCATCGCTGCCTCCTCTGTTCTTCCGGTTCAGATGCATTTCGTAGAGCACGGACTCTGCATTTCTTCGTCCCTTCCCGGCTGTCATGCTCTTCTCAACGGCGGCCAGATTTTAACCCTGTTCAGGGCTAAAATAGAAACTTCGCGTAGGAGCACCCTTTGAAGCTTGAGATCGTCCAAGCCGGAGAAGCCGTACTTAGGCAGGTCGCACGCCCCCTTGCCGTCGATGAGATTCAAAGCCCCCAGCTACAGCAAACCATCGCCGATATGCTGGAAACTCTTCGCCAGGCCACCGGCGTCGGCTTGGCCGCGCCGCAAGTTGGCCTCAGCCTCCAACTCGCCATTATCGAGGATCGCGAACAGTATCAAAGCTCCTGGAACCCCGAACAGTTGCGCGAGCGTGGACGCGTTCCCGTGGGCTTTCACGTGCTCATCAATCCTCAACTTGAAATGGATGGCGACGAGAAGATCGATTTCTTCGAGGGCTGTCTCAGCGTAGCCGGCTACACCGCCGACGTGCCCCGATACCGTCGCGTCCGGGTGCGCTATCTCGACCAGCATGGCCAGTCACAGCAGGTCACCGCTGAAGGCTGGTACGCTCGCATCCTTCAGCACGAAATCGATCATCTCAACGGAGCCCTCTACGTCGATCGCATGAAGTCGCGCACCTTCATGACCCTGAAGAACTACACCGATCGCTGGCGAAACTCGGAAGCCGATGCCCGCCGCATCTTCGGCCCCTAGCGCTCGTACAGCTCAGTCAGCGCTCGCAGCCGTCGAACCATCTCCGGCTTCAGTTGTTCGCGCTCATAGCGCCATCTCCAGTTGCCGCCCATCCGCCCCGGACGATTCATGCGCGCCTCGCTGCCCAATCCCAGCACGTCCTGCATCGGAATTAGCACCGTGTCGGCCACTGAAGCCATCAACACGCGAATCATCGCCCACTGGATCGATTCGCCCCGCAAATTCAGATAGGCGCGGGCAAATTCCTGTTCCACCCGCATATCTTCCTCGCTACGCGTCGAGCCGGCAACCCCGCTCATCCACCAGCCCACCGTCGTATCGTTGTCGTGCCCACCCGTATAAGCCACCAGGTTGCGCTCGTAGTTGTGCGGCCTAAAACTCGGCCCCTGCGGATCGTTCCCAAAGGCAAATTGCAGAATTGCCATCCCCGGAAAACCAAAGCTCCGCCGCATCGCCTCAACCTCCGGCGTGATCCTGCCCAGGTTTTCCGCCACAATCGGCAGCTCGCCAAACTCCTTCGCCAGCGCTTCAAACAGCTCCGTCCCCGGAGCCTTGATCCACGTCCCATTCACTGCCGTCGTCTCACCTGCCGGAATCTCATAGAACGCCTCGAAGCCCCGGAAATGGTCGATACGCAGCAGATCGAACATCCGCAACACTCCGCGCACCCGCTCCGCCCACCAGCGGAAACCATCCTCCTGCAGCCGCTCCCAGCGATACGTCGGATTCCCCCACAGCTGCCCCGTCGCGCTGAAGTAGTCCGGTGGCACCCCTGATACCTTCAGCGGATTGCCCCGCTCGTCCAGCCAGAAAAGCCGTGGCGCCGTCCACACGTCCACGCTGTCATGCGCCACATAAATCGGCATGTCGCCCATGATGCGGATACCGCGCCTTTTGCACTCCTGGCGCACCGCTCCCCATTGCCGGAAAAACTCAAACTGCCAGAACTTGTACGCCGCAATCTCCTGCGCCAGCCGCCGCCTCCACGCAACAAGCGTCGCCGGATTCCGTCCCGCCAGCTCCGGCTCCCATCTCGTCCATGCCTGGCCGCCATGCGCATCCTTGGCGGCCATAAACAGCGCATAGTCCTCCAGCCACTCCGCGTGTTCCGAGCAAAACCCTTCGTACTCTGCCTTGCTCTCCGTGCTGGCAAAGAATCGCTCCGCCGCCTTGCGCAGCATCGCCACGCGGAAGCCGATCACCGCGCCATAATCGACCGTTCTTTTCGGAAATTCAGGAGTCAGTGCCAGATCGTCCCACTTCAGCCATCCGTGCCGCACCAGCAGCTCCAAACTAATCAGTATGGGATTCCCGGCGAATGCCGAGAAACACTGGTAAGGCGAATCCCCATATCCTGTAGGATTCAACGGCAGCACCTGCCACAGCTTCTGCCCACCGGCTGAGAGAAACTGCAGAAACGAAAACACCTCCGGCCCCAGGTCGCCTGATCCATAAGCCCCCGGCAGCGACGTCGGATGCAACAGTATTCCGGAACTGCGCTGAAATCTCATCGGCAACCCACACTTACGCCATCACAGTTACGCCACACTACATGGAACCAGGAGCTCTTCGCAAGAGTAATAACGCATACTACGCAATCGATGCAGTGGGCACCGCATAGCACCGTAATCATCGATGAGGTCGGAACCGCCGCATCGCCATATCGACGTGTCGATGATGTAAACAGCGCTGCGCCGTATTGATGAGGTGTCATCTTGAGCGTAGCGAAAGACCCCAGCTCCGCTCAATGGAGGTGTCAGCTCAAGGGCATTTCAGCCGCTCTCTTCGCACCTGCTTTGTCTTTGGGTTGCAGTTGATCTTGCCCTCGCCCTTACTCCCCGCCCTTAGCCTCCTGCCAGCGCCTCTCCATCTCGTCCAGCGATGCTTCGCCCAGCTCTTTTCCTTCCGCTCTTAGCCGCGACTCCACCTGCCCAAACCGCCGCCGAAACTTCCGGTTGGTATGCCGTAACGCCAGCTCCGGATCGACCTCCAGATACCGCGCCAGATTCACCACCGTAAACAGCAGATCCCCTACCTCATCCTGCAATCTCTCCTGCAGCTCTGCCGGAACCGTGCTCTCGCGCGCCCCCGCCAATCCCCGTCCCACCGGCTGCGGCCCCGGCGCCGGAATCCGCTCCACCTCGCGCCGCAACTCCTCCGACTCCTCGCCCAACTTCTCAAAGATTCCCTCAATCGACGGCCAGTCAAACCCCACATGCGCCGCCTTGTTTGAGAGCTTCAACCCTTCCAGCAGCGCCGGCATCGCCGTCCCCACCGACGCTAAAAGCGGCTTATGTCCTGCATCGTCCTTTCCCGTGGCGTCATCGTCGCCATTCGCGCCCGCCTTCAGCGCCCGCTCCCGCTTCTTGATCGCCTCCCAGTTCTTCAGCACCTCGCCGGAGGTCGCCGCCTCCACCTCACCAAACACATGCGGATGCCGCCTTACCAGCTTCTCGCTCAGTGTCTCCAGCACGGTATCAATCGAGAAATGACCATCCTCGCCCGCCATCTCCGCATAGAACAGAACCTGCAGCAGCAGATCGCCCAACTCGCCCGGCAGCTCCTCCCAATCGCGCTCGGCAATTGCCTCCAGAACTTCGTAGGTCTCCTCCACCGTGTATTTCGTGATGCTGTCGAAGGTCTGTTCGCGATCCCACGGGCACCCGCCCGGGGCCCGCAGCCGATGCATAATCTCTACCGCCCGCTCAAAACGTTCGCCCGTTGTCATGCCTACCAGTTTCCACCGGGCAGGGCAATGCCGCAAGTTGCGCGCCTCGCGGATCGCAAATTGAAAAAATATTCATTACCATAAAGTCAGCTTTGTACGATCCCGATGGCACTAACAGCGGCTACCAGTCGCAGGAGAGAGTACTGACGTATGCAGAAGTCGCCAGCAGTTTTCAAAACTGGCCCGAGCACGCCGATCCCAAGCTGGCGATGATCAAGGCTGAATTCGACATCCTCACCAAAGCAACGCATCGCCCGCCTCGAAGACGCATTCGGTCCAGAGACCGACTCCCTTCCCGGCCCCGGCAGCGGATGCGGCGCACTCTGCGAACACCGCCTTTGCAACAACGAAAACTAACCTCCGATTCAACCTCGCACACGTCAGATTTGTTTTGCATCTCGCTCGGTCGGCGCGTTACAGTTCCGGTCATGAAAATAAACATACTGCTGCTGTTATTTGTGGCAGGTGTCTCTGTATGCACTTCGCAGCTCGCACCCCCCGCGACGCCTCTCGGTGCGACCACACAAGAGGTCCTGATCGGTTGTGCACCGCGAGACAGACAGGCAGTGCCTCTCTCTCTGGGCGCTCTGTCTGCAAAGGGCTTGACGCTCACGAATCTCGTACCTGTGGGCGAGAAGCCCTTCAACTACGTTCTGGTGTACGACCGGAGGGAACTGGCACTCGCAAGCAACGGGAAGATCCAATTGGTTTTGAGCCGCCTGCTGCTTCATTCGCTCACACGAACAGGCAAGGACAGCGGCAGCGTTGTGTTTTTCGACGGAGGGGTTGACACGTCTAAAGGTTCCACGACGAGCGCGGACGACATACTGGCAGTGGCCGAGACAATCCAGCCGGGGGATAACGGCTTCGTCCTGCTCGACGCAATTAGGGAGGGGGTCAAGGTACTGGATAAAATGGAGAGCGGCCGACCACGGTTTGTTTTTGTAGTGAGCTTGGGAAGGCCTAGCATTGCAACGGATCGATTCCGTGACCAGTCGGACGTTTGGAACAAAGACCAGGCGAAGGTTGAGAGCCTTCTGATCGCCAGCCACACACTTCTCATTGCGGTGACGATGAACGACTGGAACGACCGCCCCAATGCCGCATTAGGGCTGGAAACCTACCGCTCCGTCATTGGTGGCATGACGAGTCAGGTGGGAGGCAGGTTGCTCGATGCTCAATCTGCGAGTTCGGAATTCAAGATTGCTAAGGACTACAGGAAGGATTTTGACAACCTCGCAAGGTTATTCCAGAACTGGTATTGGCTGCGGTTGCAACCAACAGGGCTGAGAGGAGAACCCGCCTTGAACCTGCGGACTGCCGCGCACTGTGATCTGGTTGCGCCAAGTCGTCTAATAGTTGGCCGGAATAAGCCCCAGTAGCACATCTCACCGGTGAGTTGCGCGGAACAATCGAACCGTGCACAGAGTCGAGACGCCCCCCTTAGAAGCTCGGCGTACTCGGAAATCTCGACGTCGCAAATACCTTGTCCAAGCTGGTCAGGTGTAGTAATTCCTTCACCCGCTGGCTCAGGCTGATCAGCTTCAGCTCGCACCCTTCCTTCTTCGCCGATACCCACAGGCCAACCAGCGCACCAAGCCCGGAGCTGTCCACATAACTCACATTCGACAGGTCCAGAACAATGGTCTTCTTCTCTGGAAGCACCTTCCGCACCGTGCTCTGTAGCTGCGATGCCGTCGACGAGGTGATTCTGCCCGTGCAGCGAAAAACTGTTTCCGTCTCTGTCTGTTCCGCATCAAGCTGCAATTCGGGAGTGGGGACAAGCGGCTCTGCGGCCATGGAAGAAGACCTCCTCGAAGGGAAATGTCCAAGCTGGGTGTGGTTGATGCCGCGCATTAACACCGTGTTGCACAGGCTAACCGGGTGGCCCACATCCACCCGTAGTTGGCGAATGTGGGAACAGCACAGCAGCGCACACGCTACCGCCGTTCAAGCCTTCTGTTGGCTTGGGCAGGGTCGTTGACCTTGCCTTTGATGCTGTTTCCCGTCTGAGTTGAACTTACCTTACCGTCCTCCGGCCAGCCCTACCGGATCGTCTCCGATCATCCCATCCACTCCGGCCTCGCTCAGCCTCCGCATCGTCGCCGCGTGGTTCACCGTCCACGTCAGCACCTTCATTCCTTCAGCGTGGAACTGACGCACTCGCGCCGCCGTCACCAGCCGCGCACTCGGCTTCACATATTGAATCGGGAGATCGCGCCAAGCCCTCGCCTGCGGCAGCCGGTCGAAGATCAACGCCAGCGGTAGCCCTGGATCGATGCGATGCAGCTCCAGCAGAACCGGCCTGCGGAACGATGAGAGCACAAACCCCCTCACCGGACGATGCCGCCGCACCAGCTCCGCTACCTGAGCCTCAACGCCCCGCACCTTCAGCTCAATATCCATCCAGGCAACGTGCGCGTAGCGTGCCAGCACCGCTTCCAGCTCGCACAGCTCTACCACTTTGCGCCGCGGCAACCTGGCCACGGTCAGGCATCGCTCGCGCAAGCTTCCAAATGCCTGCCGCGAGATGAATCTCCCGCGCAGCCGCGCATCGTGCCATATCACCGGAACCCCGTCGGCCGTCAGCCGCACGTCCAGCTCAAAGCCGTCGCAGCCGCTCTCTAGAGCGTGGTCAAAGGCGGCAAAGGTGTTTTCCATGAATGCGCCGCGACAGCCTCTGTGTCCCAGCAGCAGCATTCGCCGTCAGTCCAGATCAAAGTCGCGCAGAAAGGGCTTGGACATGTCCGGAGCCTCCTTGGCCTTCTTCACGGCCTCGGCAAATTTCTTGTCCAGCAGATCGGCCTTGTTCCTCTCGGCCTCCACCGACTGCCGGAAGAGCGACTCCTTGCGCACATCGCCTTCGCGCATCGCGCGTGCTGCCTCTTCCATATCGGCAAACGTTCGGGCCACCGGTTTCGGCGTGTGGCTGATCACCGCGCGGGTCACCGGATCTACCCGCAGCGCCGCCTCGCAGCACGGACACATCACTTCAAAACCAATCTCGGGCGCGGAATTCTTCTGCTTCTTTGACATAGCGCCTCCATGGTAGCACCCTTTGCGCCGCGGCCGGAGCGGCGTCTGTCGCCGCGTACCCGGCTGCAAAGCAACGGCCCGCGACTTTGTCACAGACCGACATCATCTGCGGGCTCAATGGGAGATCAGAGAGAAGCTATTCTGATGGGTTCAACTCACAGCCTGATAATCTGGTGCCCCGGACACTGCTTGGCCGCCGCCTGTTTCAGCTCCGCAATCAGCTCCGGCCCGTACTGCGCCAAAAAGTAGATCGCCGGCAGCACCCGCTCCTGTAGCTCTTTGTGCGGAAACAGCTCGGTCAGCACCTGGTGCGCGTCCCGCGTCAACTCACCATTCTGCCGCAGCTCCGCCCTCGCCGCCTTGCTGCCAATCTTTCGCAGCTGATACAGCATCTTGCGCTCGCTCCGTGCGGCGGCATCCACCAGCGTCGGGTCCAGCTTGGCAAGCTCTGCCCGCAGCGCCTCCAAATGCTTTTCCAGCGACTCCCTCGACTCTTGCAGCGCCGACCGCAACCCCGGTGCCAGCGCTCGCGAGGCCAGCAGCTCGCACACTTTCTCACTGCCGTGGAATAGGTCGCTGAAGCTCAGCCGATAGCGCGCCAGCACCTCGCTCATCGCCGGACTGATAATCGTCGCCGATAGACGCGGCAGCACCGGAGTCGTCCGTCCCAGCAGCTTCTCATACACCACCGCAGCCTGCGCAAAATAGGCAATCTCAGATGGCCCGCCAAAGTACACCGCCGTGGGAAACAGGTAGTCCTGCACCACTGGCCGCAGCAGCACGTTGGCGCTGAACTGCTCCGGATGTGCCTCAATCCGCGCCAGCACCTCACCGCGCCCCACCCGCTGTGCTCCTATCATGAATCCGTCGCCAGCCCTGTGCAGCACCGTACGCCGGTTCCCTTCCAGCGAAAACAGCAGCGTCGATTCCGGCGTCACCCGCACCTGCTCGTGATACCCCGCTCGGTGCAGTGCCGTTCCCCGCTCCAGCAGCGCTTCGTCCAGCTCCTCGGCGCGCTCCGCCGCCTGCGTGTACAGCGGCTGCACAATCCTGTGCAACTCATCGTCCAGAGGGTCCACCAGCACAATCCCGGTGCCTGCAAGCATCCGCGTAAACAGCCGCGCAAATGCCGAACCGTAGCTCTCCCCCACGCGATAGCTCTCGCGCAGCGCATCGCTCACCCATCCCGGTCCCAGCAACTGCGCCGCCCGATCCACCAGCTCCGTAATCCGCGCATCCAGCACCAGCGGCCCCACAGGCGCGTCCGATGCCGTCTGCCCGTTCGACGTCAACTTCTCCAGCTCGCATCCGCTTGGCAGCGTTACGCTGGCAATCTCTTTCAGGTCATGGTCTTCCGTCGCCAGCCAGAAGATCGGAATCGCCATCGTCCCCTGCGCCGTCAACTCCTCGGCCATCTGCAACGCCGAAATCGCCTTCAGCACCGAGTACAGCGGACCGCCTAGAATCCCCACCTGCTGCCCGCTGATGCAGGCCACCGCGCCTTGCCTAAACTTTTCAATCGAAGCCAGAGTCGCCGCCGACGCGCCCCATTTCCGGCTCTGCCTTTCCAGCACCTCGGCTACCTTCGCCCGCCGTTCCGCCGGAAACCGTGCACCATCGGCCGCGAAGCCCCGCGCATACTCCAGCACCGCCTTCGCCTGAGGACGGTGGGCATAAAATCCTTCCACCTTTTCGTACTGAAAGAGAAAGTCCAGAAACAGCCGCGAGTTATGCGGGATTGCCGTAAACGGCATACATTCGCTCTTCATACATTCGGTCTTCACCGAGCCACCTCGGCACACAACTCAACCATTTCAGGCCACTTTCTCTGTCTCATCATTTCCGTCAGATCTCTCAGAATTGGATGTTGCCCGCCGCCGCACGATGCACGAGTGCCGCGGCCGAAGCGGCAGCATACCCGGCTGTGAAGCTCTTTTGCTGCGTTAAGGTGAAATCCGCTCTTACCTGTGCCGGCCTTCCGCACGCCCGCTCAAGTCATGATTGTACATTGCAGCCACAATCGCCGAAGCCTCGGAACGTCCATCTCATCTAACTAATCGATGATGCCTCTTGCCGCCACGCCCGTCGTTCAATCGCTCTGGATGTTGGTGCGTCGCTTTGGTGCCTTCGCTTTTTTCCCTCTCGGCCTGCTTGATATGTCGTTCCTTGCGCCCGGCAGTTTTGATGCGCTTCTCATCGTCCTCACCGTGGCGCACAAGGATTTCTGGTGGTACTACGCCATCATGGCCACCGCCGGTTCCGTCCTCGGTACATGGCCCAGCTTTCAGATCGGCCGCAGGGGTGGGCAGGAAGCTCTCGACAAAAGACTCGGAGCTCTCCGTGCTAAGAAAATTTTTTCCGCCTTCCGGCGATGGGGCTTCTGGTCCATGTTCGTCGGAGCCGTCGCGCCGCCTCCCGCACCCGCCTCCGCCTTTGTTCTGGCCGCTGGAGCCTTGCGTTATCCCTGGCCAAGGTTCGCGCTAGCCTGGACCGTCGGACGCCTGCTGCGCTTCGGCATCCTCGCCTGGGTCACCGCGCGTTACGGAAGCAACATCTTCCGCTGGTTCCGCGGCTACTACATACCCGCGCTATGGACGATCGGCGCTCTCGCCATCGTCGCCTGCGGTGCCGCTCTCTGGTTCTATATTCGCCACCGACATCGCCACTCCCTTGACCGTCCCACTCATGATCATCCCACTCAACCTCGACACCGCGCGGCATAGCCGCACTTCATCCCGTCATCGTATCGAGGTTACCTCCAACATCGATAACCTTGTGCTCCTGCTGCCGTCCTCCGGCATCTCTCATCAGCATCTTCCACCGAAATCCCTGAAACCTGCTCCACCCACCCTCCCTTCCGGTATCATAAAAACGGTATGAGCCTTACACGTGAACAAGCTCTGGAAATGTTTCGCTCCGACGATCTAATCGGAATCGGCATGGAGGCCGACGCCATCCGCCGCAAGCTTCACCCCGACGGCATCGTCAGCTACATCATCGATCGCAACATCAACTACACCAACATCTGCACCGAGTACTGCTCCTTCTGCGCTTTCTACGCCCCAGTCAAAGGCCCCGGACGCGAAAAGGGCTATCTCCTCGACTTCGAAAAGATCTACGAAAAGATCGCCGAGACCGTCGAGATGGGCGGCACCGGAGTCCTCATGCAGGGTGGCATCAATCCCGACCTCAAGATCGAATGGTTCGAGTCGCTCTTTCGCGGCATCAAGCAGCGCTTCCCGCAGGTGCATCTGCACTGTCTCTCCGCCAGCGAAATCATCGGCATTACCGAATACAGCGCGCTCTCGCTGGAGGAAACCATCCGCCGCCTCATGGAAGCGGGCTTGCAGTCCATCCCCGGAGGCGGTGCTGAAATCCTCGACGACGAGGTCCGTTCCAAGGTCGCCCGCCTCAAGTGCACCACCCAGGATTGGCTCGACGTCCATCGCATCGCTCACCAACTTGGCATGAAGACCACGGCCACCATGATGTTCGGCGTTGGCGAAACCATCGAGCACCGCGTCAACCACTTCCAGCGCATCTACGACCTGCAGGAAGAAACCGGCGGCTTCACCGCCTTCATTCCCTGGACCTTCCAGCCCAAGCACACCGCTCTCGGCGGACGTGGCTGGCCTGAGTCCACCGCCGTCGAATACCTCAAGACGCTCGCCATCTCGCGCGTCTTCCTCACCAACTTCCCCAACGTGCAGGCGAGCTGGGTCACTCAGGGATTGAAGGTTTGTCAGATGGGTCTGCGCTTCGGAGGCAACGATGTTGGTTCAGTTATGCTGGAAGAGAATGTGGTGAAGGCTGCCGGAACCAGCAACTGCACCACCGAGGAGGAGTTGCGCCGCATCATTCGGGACGCCGGCTTCCGTCCCGTTCAACGCGATACCCTCTATCGCACCTTTTTCCTTAACTAGGTGCGCCTGCGGTAAACGCGAGCCTTATGTGTGTTCCTCAAACGGCTTGGCTCAGCCTGTAGTCCAAACGGCAGTGCAGCACACCGTCCGGGGTTTCCATTCGGCACTCAAGAAACGAGCCGTTGATCAGGGGCCGCACCCGGTAATCATGGCCCTGAATCACGGTAGGCACAGACAGCATCGAGTTTGCTCCCGCGCCGCCGGTCTTGGCCTTGAAATTGCCAATCACCATGTTGCAGACCTCGCCCAGCGCGTCCCACACCTCGTGGCGAGCTTCGTCCTCACCCACGCCCAGCATCCCGCGCGCAATCCCAATTGCGGTTTTCTCGTTGCACCGGATCGCAAACACTCCGGTGATCGGCCCCGCCAGCCCAATCACTGCCGTGTATTCGCCGGCTTCCAGCGCCGAACCAGCCGGGCAATGGCGCAGAGGGACGCCGATCATCATCTCAAATACTTCCTGCGCTCCCAGGAACATGTTCTCTTCCCAGTTGCTCGTATTGGCCAATTCTGTGTCGCTCAATGCCGAAGTCCTATCTATCGGTATCCCCACAGCTTTTCCCTCAAGCTTTCTATCGGCACGAACACGCCAATTCTTTAACACTACCGCAACACTATCTCCCGCCAGCCCGAGCGCGAGCGCACGGGTGCCCTATCCTTAAACTCGTGCCCTTTTGCGAGTTTAGGATGGGGTTGTTGACCTTTCTCTTGTCCTTGATTTTGCTTCTACTTTCACCGCGCGGCGTTGCACGTCAGCCTTACTCCTGCGCGTTCTTCGCCTTCAGTTCTTCCGCCCGATGCGTGGCTGCATCGGCCTCTGTCTTCATGCCCTTCGCCTTGTATGCCTCGGCCAACCGGCGCTCGGTAGACTCCTCGTCGCCGCTAACCTCAATCTCTTTGCGATACGCGGTCACCGCATCATCGTACTGCTTCAGCCCCATCCGGCAGTCTCCCTGCAGGGAGTAAATGCCGGGCAGTTGTGGATTCAGCCCCGCTGCCTGCTGAGACTCGGCCAGCGCCATGGTGAAGTTATTCTCGTTCATAGCTACCGCGCCCAGCCCGATGTGCGCCTCCGCACTCCGCGGATCGATCACCTGCAACTGCGAGAAACTCTGCCGCGCCTCCGCCATGCGATGCGCGTTGAGCCGTATCCCTCCCAGGTCGTAGAGATACTCCGGATTCTTCGGCGCCGCTTCCACAGCCTTCTGCATCTCCCGCTCGGCCGCGGCCAGGTTCTTCTTGTCCCAGTACGCAATTCCCAGGCCGTAGTGGATCACACCGGCCGATCTCGGACGAAGCTTCATCGCCGACTCATAATACGGAACCGCCGCATCGATCTTTCCATCCTGAACCTGCTGCTGTGCGCGTCCCAGGTAGTACGGATAGGCCCTGCTGCGCTGCAACGCATACCCTTCGCCGCCCAGAATCGCCGCCACCACAACCAGTATTCCCAAGCGAGGCATCAGGCGGGGCTCGGGAGCAACCTTGGCAATCAGCGCTCCCAGCACCAGTCCGGCGGCTAGCCCCCCAAAGTGGCAGGCATTGTCCGTTCCTCCGCTGATCGCGCCGAACACCACGTTGTATCCCACAAACGCAATCAGGCTCTGCATCGTCCCTCGCGACATCGCGCTGGAGGAGAACTCACCCAGCTTGATCGACGCGATGACCGCTCCGGCAATCCCGAAGATTGCCCCGGAAGCGCCCACACTGGGCACCGGAGGATGATGCCACCACACGCTGGCCAGGCTCCCGGAGATTCCACACAAAAGATAGACACATGCGAATGTGACGTGCCCATAGAGCCGCTCCGCCAGCTCTCCCAGCGACCACAAGCACCACATGTTGAACGCCAGGTGAATGATTCCGCCGTGCACAAAACACGACGTCAGCAGCCGCCACCAATCTCCCGTCAGCGTGTAGGGTCCAAAGTTCGCGCCCCAGTCCACCAAATTCATCCCAGTGGGATTCATCGGCGAGACGCCTGCGAGCAGCATTCCGATGAACACCGCGACATTGATGCCGAAGATTCCCTGTGTCACCAGCATCGGCATCGTCTCGCGGCGTCGCCACGGATTTGCCATCACCGGCTGATACCCGGAGTCTTCGCCACGCTGCGCCGCTTCGTGCTGCTTGCACCAGACGCAGATCTTTTTGCCGAAGGTAAACCCGGAAAGCGTGCGGCCACAACGAATGCACTGAGCCATGATTGTCTTTTACCAGTGTGCCACGATCAGAGGCCGGCGCGCGACTCGACTCATAACTCCAAGTTGCCGGAATAGGAACCCCATACCTATTCCCAAAACCAACATCTCGCGAAGTCCGCGCAACCATTAACTATCTCGCCATGTAGCCATTATCTTAAGTGTTAATGGTTTGTGCCAATTTCACCCAAACAGAGACTTCCATGGTGGTTTCGATTTCCCCGGTTATTCCCACTCAATCGTGCCCGGAGGCTTAGAGGTAATGTCGTACACCACGCGGTTGATCCCTGTTACTTCATTCACGATGCGGCTCGATATCGTTTTCAAAACCTCGTGCGGCAGAGGCACCCAGTCGGCGGTCATGCCATCTTCACTGGTCACGGCGCGTATCGCGCATGTATAGGCATAGGTGCGCTGATCTCCCATCACGCCCACTGACATCACCGGCAACAGCACGGCAAACGACTGCCAGATCTGTTCATACAGTCCGGCGCGTTTAATCTCCATGATGACGATCTCGTCGGCTTCCTGCAGCAGCGCCACGCGCTCCGGCGTAACTTCACCGAGAATGCGCACGGCCAATCCCGGCCCAGGAAAAGGCTGGCGCTGAAGAATATCTTCCGGCATTCCCAGGTCGCGACCGATGCGGCGCACCTCATCCTTGAACAGATCGCGCAGCGGCTCAATCAGTTTGAGCTTCATCTTAGCCGGCAATCCACCCACATTGTGGTGGCTCTTGATGGTGACCGATGGACCGCGAACGCTCACCGACTCGATGACGTCAGGGTAGAGTGTACCCTGCACCAGCCATTGAACCTCGCCGATCTCACGTTTGATGCGCTGCGATTCCTCGTCGAAAACTTCGATGAACTCGTTGCCAATAATCTTGCGCTTGCGCTCCGGGTCGGAGACGCCGGCGAGTTTTGACAGGAAGCGATCGGTCGCATCCACCGCGTCGATATTGAGCTTGAGCTTGGTGCGAAGATTGTGCTGAACCTTGGCAAACTCGTCCTTGCGCAGCACGCCATTATTGACGAAGACGCTAGTCAGGCGATCTCCAATGGCGCGATGAACCAGGGTGGCCGCAACACTGGAATCGACTCCGCCAGAGATGGCGCACAGCGCGCGGCCTTCGCCAACCGTTTCGCGAATCTTGTGAATCGCCGAATCGATGAATTTCTGCGCCGTCCACGAGGGCTGTGCCTGGCAAATGCTGAATACAAAATTCCTCAGCAAAGCCGTGCCGAACTTAGTGTGGTGCACCTCAGGATGGAACTGCACCGCGTAGTAGCCGGCTGCAATGTTTTCAATGGCCGCCACGGCGTTCGAAGTCCGCGCAATGAGACGGAAGCCCGGTGGGAGTTTATCCGCTTCGTCGCCATGCGACATCCAGACCGAGAGCGTCTCGGGCAGACCGCTGAAGAGCGCGGAGCTTTCCAGTACCGACACCTCGGCATGTCCGTACTCACGCTTGGCGGCGGCATGAACCGTGCCTCCGAGCGTATGCGCCATGAACTGCAGTCCATAACAGATTCCGAGCACGGGCAATCCGAGATTGAGCACCTCGGGATCAGCCGGCGGCGCGTCGGCGTCATACACCGAGCAAGGACCACCGGAGAGAATAATGCCCACCGGATTATAGCTGCGAATTTCCTGCAGTTTGGCCGTACAAGGCAGAACGACGGAGAAGACATTCTGTTCGCGAATACGCCGCGCGATAAGCTGCGTGTATTGCGAGCCGAAATCCAGGACGACGATGGAGGGGAGTGCCGTGTGTTCCACACTCAAGGTTCGCAGAATTAGGGGCTGGCTGTAAAGTGATTAGCGCGCAACCTGCCTGTAATGGTCCGGAGCTTCCGGAAAAGCCTGGGACAAGACCAATTCGCGAACTGCAACCGAGGCGTAGACACCTAGGCGCGCCAACAGGAAAACGTCAGAGACAATAATGTAGGCGAGAGTTTCCAGCACGAGCAGTGCTGTGGTGATCCATGGCGGCAGCGTCATGTGCAGAGCCACGGTGAAGGCTCCGGCGATGCTGATGACCGTAGCGGCAATGCCGCGTAGAGTCCCATTCCAGAACGCAACAGCCCTGAGCTTGGAGCGGTTGCGGCGAATGAATGCGATCGCCGCGACCACCGCATCCAGCGGTGCAATCCCATCGCGCGCAACAAAGAGCGGCGCGAGCGACAGCACCCAGTTGACGTAGCTCCAGACTATGCAGGCGACGACTAAAGACGCGAAGACGATGAGCGCAGAAGCAATGATGTCCTGTCCAGGTTCAATGACCAGTGCAGCGATAAGTGATCCGCCGAGATAGCCGCTAACCAGAATCAACAGCATCAGCACACGGGCAAGGTTGAGAATCGCAAAGGATGTCCAGCGCGGCGCATCCGGAGCAATCACCACACCGGAATCGGAGGCGAAGCGGCGCAGGATCGTGCGAGTAATGATTCCGCGCCCTAGCGTGGCGGCGGCAATCCAGAACGCGGCGGCAAGGCCGCAGATCTGGGCAAGCGTTCCGAGCAGCAGTGGCAGAGCACCGGCGATGAGGTTAGAGACGGAAACGGCCACAGCAAATGGGTCCTGCGAAGTAAGCGCGATCTCGTCCGCGTCCGAGAGAAGCACGGCTTGGCGCAGGTGCGCATAGGCGAGAAATAACAGCGCCAGCAAACCGAGTCCGAAACTCCATCGCCAGAGAAGCTCGATTGGCAACAAAGCGGGTTCGCTGCGCAAGATGCGGAAGCCTTCACGATTGGCGTCGGCGCTCATGCCAAAAGGATAGCGCAAGCCGGGCTTGCGAGGGATAGTCTCAGGCGAACAACACAAATCCCTCGCCGTTTCTTCATTCCGAAAGGCGGGGGATCTGTCATTCCGCAGCGTAATCCGGCGTCAGCCCTTGACGACGATGTTGACCAGCTTGTTCTTGACTACGATGACCTTCACGATCAGCTTGCCAACCAGTGCTTCCTTCACTTTCTCATCGTTGAGCGCGGCCTCGCGCACAACGTCGTCCGCAGCATCATGAACAACTGTGAGGCGAGAGCGCACTTTGCCGTTGAACTGTACAACAATTTCAACCTCGTCTTCCTTTGCCAAAACCGGATCAGCCTGCGGCCATGGATAACGGAGAAGCGCATTCGTATCCTCGCCAAGTGAGGACCAGAGCTCAGCCGCAAGGTACGGCGCAAACGGGCTGACCAGCAGCACGAGCTTGCGCTGCACCTCTGCGCGAAACGCCTTTGGCGCGGTGGAAGTTGCAGCGAAAATCTCCTGGTTGACCATGCAGACATTGAGCAGCTCCATCATGGCTGCAACCGAGGTATTGAAATGCCAGCGGCCCTGGAAATCATCCGTGATGCGCTGGATGGTCTGATGCAGTTTGCGCAGCACCTTGCGGGACTCTGGCGAGAGTGCCGACACCTCGTATTCGCGAGACTCCCCTTCTTTAAGGCGAACCGGGTTCTCGATAATGAAGCGGTGGAGGCGCGAGAGAAAACGATAGACACCCTCTACGCCCTGGTCCTGCCAATCGAGGTCACGGTCCGGCGGTGCGGCAAACAGCGTGTAGAGGCGCGTTGCATCGGCGCCGTAGCGAGCCACCATGTCATCAGGCGATACAACGTTGCCCAGCGACTTGGACATCTTGGCTCCGCCCTTGATGACCATGCCTTGCGTAAAGAGCCGTTGCGCGGGTTCGTCATTTTTGACAAGCCCGATGTCGCGCATGAACTTGGTCCAGAAACGCGAGTACATCAGATGCAGAATCGCGTGCTCGACGCCGCCGATGTACTGATCCATGGGAAACCAGTAGTTGGCAATCTCGCTGTCAAAGGGCGCCGTCGAAATGGGGCTGGTATAGCGATAGAAATACCAGCTCGAATCCACGAAGGTATCCATGGTGTCGGACTCGCGGCGTGCGATGCCTCCGCACTTCGGGCAGGAAACCTCGTAGAACTCCTTGACGCGAGTGAGCGGCGAACCACCGGCGAGGGTAATCTCGACATTCTCCGGCAACAGCACGGGAAGCTGATCTTCCGGCACTGGAACCAGACCGCACTTTTCGCAGTAGAGGATAGGGATTGGCGTGCCCCAGTAGCGCTGCCGCGAGATGCCCCAATCCTTCAGGCGATAAGTAACGGTCGCTTTGCCAAAGCCATTCTGCTCGGCAAGTTCGGCCATCTTCTTCTGTGCTTCTTCGCAGGCCAGACCGTTGAAGGGGCCGGAGTTGATAAGCAATGAATCCTCGGCAACAAAGGGCAGTACAGGCTGCTCCGGTTCGCCTGCTTCGGGCGGCTCCTGTTGACGGCGCGGCAAAATGACGATGCGCACTTCGATGCCGTATTTGTTGGCGAACTCGAAGTCGCGCTCGTCGTGAGCGGGAACCGACATGATGGCGCCGGTCCCGTAGTCCATCAGGATATAGTTGGCAACCCAGATGGGAACGCGCTCCTGGTTAAAGGGATTGATGGCCGAGTGGCCGGTGAAGAATCCCTTCTTGTCGACCGAGCCGATATCGCCCTCTTCGCGCGCCTTTTTCTGGTCGGCGAGCATCTGTTCCAGGCTGGCAAGTTTGACGGGATCGTTGCCGACAAGTTCAGCGACCAGCGGGTGCTGCGGCGCAAGTTGCAACGATGTGGCGCCATAGATCGTGTCAATCCGCGTAGTGAAGACGGTGATTTTAGTTTCCGAACCGCCATCGAGTTTGAAATCAACGTTGGCGCCTTCGCTGCGTCCAATCCAGTTGCGCTGCATGGTGCGGACCTTCTCCGGCCAGCCTTCCATGGAGTCGAGCCCCTGCAGTAGTTCCTCTGAGTATTGCGTGATTCGAAGCGCCCACTGTTCGAGTTCTCGCTGCTCTACGGGAGTATCTTCGTGACGCCAGCAGCAACCATCCACGACCTGTTCATTGGCCAGCACGGTGGCACAGTTCGGACACCAGTTCACCTTGCTCTTTTTCCGATAGGCCAGGCCCTTCTCGAAAAGTTTGAGGAAGAACCACTGGTTCCAGCGGTAATACTCGGGAAGGCAGGTTGTAACTTCGCGCGACCAGTCGTAGCTGAAGCCAAGGCGCTTCATCTGCGCCTTCATGGCAGCAATATTGTTGAGCGTCCACTCGCGAGGCTGGCGCTGGTTCTTGATGGCGGCGTTCTCAGCGGGCAAGCCGAAGGAATCCCAGCCCATGGGGTGCAGCACGTTGTGGCCGCTCATCCACATGTAGCGGGCGAGGGCGTCGCCAATGGCGTAGTTACGAACATGGCCCATGTGCAGCGCGCCAGAGGGATACGGCAGCATCTCCACGACGTAATACTTCGGCTTGCCGCTGGTAGGCGGCTCCGGAGCGTAGCGCGTGGGATCGTTCTCCCATAGCGCAGCCCATTTCTGCTCCACCGGAGCGGGGTCGTAGCGGCTGTCGTCGGCGGCGCGCAGGTGCGGCGCGGCGGCGGTCTCAGGCACAGCTTGTTCAAGGGTGTCAGCCGGAGAGTTCGGCGACGGCGTGTTACTGGATTTCTGCTGATCTGCCATGAATGTTAATTCGCCCTATAGAGTGGCGCAAATTGCGCAATGGATAAGTTTTTATTCTACAACTTGTGCAAGGGATCTCCGCTACGACACCATTGACTTGAGTGCCTCGACGTTCGTGAGATCGTCAAGAGGCTCGTCGATAGGAGTCTCCAGAATGAAAGCCGCGTGTGCGTTGCGCGGGTCATTGAGCAGGCGGCGAAAAGGTTCGAGGCCGATGCTGCCCTTGCCGATGTTCTCGTGGCGATCCAGCTTGGAGCCGCAGGCCGCCTTGGCATCGTTGCAATGCCAGACGCGCACGTTGGCAAGTCCTACGGTTGCATCAAGCTGGCGCATGGTCTCGGCATACCCCTCTTCACTCACAATGTCATAGCCCTTTACGTGAGTGTGGCAGGTGTCGATGCAGGACGCGACAGGGATAATCTTGGCAAGTGCGGCGATCAGTTCTGCGACACTCTCAAAACCTGAGCCCAGCGAGAACTCGGCTCCAGCAGTGTTCTCAATCAGCAACGTGAGACCATTCTCCGCCATATTGAGGCCATCGCTGGCCTTGGCAATGGCCGCGCAAGCATTCGCCAAACCCTCCTCGCGCGAACAACCACGGAAGCTGCCGGGATGGAGAACCACGTATTCGGCGCGAATCGATATCGCTCGTTCCATCTCAGCGTGGAGAGCATAAATCGATTTCTCCAGCATCTCAGGATTGGTGCCGGCAACGTTGATCAGGTAATTGGCGTGGATTACCAGCGGCTTGAGATCGTAGGCGGCGCGGAGGCGGGCCATGGTCTCGCACTGCTCGGGCGAGATGTCATAGGGGCGCCACATTCGCGGGCTGGAGCTGAATATCTGAAGCGTGTTGCAGCCCAGACGCCACGCACGCTCGGCTGAAGTTTCAACGCCTCCGGCGGTGGAGGTGTGGATGCCAATGCGGCGCGATGAGGGCTGTGGCCGATGCTCAGAAGCGGGGATGAGCTTGAGAATATCTTTTTCGGGAGTAGTCGCGGATTTCTTGACGGCTCGGGGCATGAGGAGATTGTAAGGCGTACGATGGCCCGGAGCCAATGCGCTGAGACTTTCTGTAGAAGTGGGCTGCGCCAGCCGTAGCTTTGCGCGCCAAAGCTGACGCAGTGATATTCTAATCGGCATCACGCTGAAAATGAGGCATTCACCTCCCATGTCCAACCCGAGCAGCCCGGAATCCCAGCCCACTCCCGAATCCAACGAATCCTTCGAGGACATCCTTAAGCAGTACGAGCGCACCCATTCGCGCAAGGCTCCTGACGGCAACAAGCAGCTCGAGGGTACAGTCGTCGCCATCTCAGCGGAATCCGTGTTTCTCGACATAGGCTATAAAACCGAGGGAATTCTGCCGCTCGCGCCATTCGAGGGCGCTGGCGAAACGGTGAAGGTGGGCGATAAGTTTCCGGTCTCTGTCAAGGGCCGCAACCCAGAGGGCTATTACGAGCTCTCGCGGCTGAAAGTGGAGTTGCCGAAGGATTGGTCGGCGCTGGAGCAGGCCTTTGCCGAAAAGACCACGATCCTGGGCACGGTGACTGGAGTGATCAAGGGCGGACTCAGCGTCGATGTAGGAGTACGCGCATTCATGCCCTCTTCGCGCAGCGGAGAGCGTGATGCCTCAGCACTGGAGAAGCTGGTTGGCGAGCAGATTCGATGCCGAATCATCAAGCTCGACGTGACCGACGAAGACGTTGTGGTGGATCGCCGCGCCGTAGCCGAAGAGGAAGAACGCGCCAACAAGGAACGCCGCTATGCTGAGATCGAGGAAGGTGCGACCCTGAGCGGGACAGTCCGCAACTTGGCCGATTACGGTGCGTTCATCGACCTTGGTGGAGTGGATGCACTGCTGCACGTCAGCGACATGTCCTGGGGCCGCGTCAACAAAACAGCTGACATCCTCTCCGTGGGACAGCAGTTGGAAGTGAAGGTTTTGAAAGTTGATCCTGATAAACACCGGATCTCCGTCGGGCTGAAGCAGCTTCAAAAGCATCCGTGGGATGTGGTCGCGGAGAAGTACAAGGTTGGCGAGCGCGTGCAAGGAACGGTGACGCGAGTCGTCGAGTTCGGGGCTTTCGTGGAACTGGAACCAGGGATTGAAGGCTTGATTCATCTTTCAGAGATGTCCTGGGGGAAGAAAGTAAGAAAGGCAGCCGAAGTAATCAAACCAGGCGAGACCGTAGAGGCCGTGATTCTGAGCGTAAGCCTGGGCGAGCGCCGCATTTCGCTGGGCCTCAAGCAGGCCCTGGGCGACCCGTGGGCACAGGCAGCGCAGAGGTTTGCTGCCGGCACCGTTATTGAAGGACCGGTTACCAGCATCACCAAGTTTGGCGCGTTCGTGCAGCTTGCCGAAGGCATTGAAGGCATGGTGCATGTCAGCGAAATCGGTGCGGAGAAGCGCATCGAGCATCCGCAGGACGTGCTAAAAGTGGGGCAGAAGGTAACGGCGCAGGTTCTTGAACTCGACATTGAGAAACGCCAGTTGCGGCTCAGCATGAAGCAGTTGGTTCCCACCGGTTTGGATGAGTACATCGCCGAACATAAGATTGGAGACGTGGTGACCGGCCGCCTGATGGAGGAATCCGGAGAACAGGCGCGAGTCGAGTTGGGGGAAGGCATTCGAGCAACCTGCCGCATAACCGCAGCCGCGGCAGCCAAGGAAGAATCCCGCGTCGAAGCCGCCAAGCTGGATGTTTCGTCGCTTGGCGCCATGCTCAATGCACGCTGGAAAAGCGGTGCGGTGAGCAGCACAGCCAAACCAGAGGCATTGCGCGCCGGGCAGATTCGCAGCTTCCGGATCGTGAAACTCGACGCTGCCGCGAAGAAAATTGAGTTGGAATTGGCGTAGCTCTGATCCTCCGGGATTGACTGACCTACATGACAGGTGAGGGCGGATACGTCGCACGTTAGTGGACAGCCAACTTTCGTTGCCGAATCAGGGTACAAGCGGGGATTAGTGCGCCCATAGAATAAACCCAACAAGCTTATACAGCAGGTAAAAAGACGCGACGGCCAACAGCAATTGCTTACCGTAGAACAACCAGGACTGTGATCGGTATAAAAGCGTCGTGTATTCGTACTCTCCTTCTGCTTTTTTCTGACGCTCCATCTCTTTTATGAGGAGTCTGGCAACCTGATATCCGCAAATGTACTGCAATAGATCAAGAAGAATGACCAAGATAGCCAAGGTTCCGGTCCACAACAGCGGCATCCTAAGCTTGCCAGTCATCTCCTTAGCTATGGCTGAGTCACTGACCATAAGCCCCCAAGTCAGCGCCAAAATGCCGACACCTAACGTGCGCACTTGGGTACTGATCTTGTCGCTCATGTCTTTCATGCGTATAAGGACGGATTCCTTGGAGGCCATGCTTTAGCCCTTAGGTGGTCCGCTAGGTCCAGGATTGTCCCCTTTAGACGGATCGTCGGGGGGTGGCTGCGGCTTGCCAAGGAATATGAGCGGGTCAAGCCTCGCAATCAACATACTTCTACCTCCTACGGTTTCGGCGGCGGGGTCGGAACACGGCTGGGTCCAGGGTTATCTCCCTTGGGTTTCGGCTTGGGGTTCAGCTTTTTAGTCACCACGCTTGTTCCTCGTGAGCAATTTATGATCCACCCTCCCGCGTGCGCGTTGCCCGGATAGCCAAGGCTCCGCTACACTAATGGTTTCTGCGAGGAAACCATGCTGGTAGTGATGCAGTCGCGTGCAACAACGGATGAAATTCGTGCTATCTGCGAAAGAATTGAAGCCCTGGGCTTTCGGGCGCACTCCGTGGAGGGCACACAACGTTACGCTGTCGCTGTGACCGGCGACCTGCGCGGAATTGAGACCTGCGGCCTCGAAGAATTACCGGGCGTGCAGGAAATTATCCGTATTAGCAAACCCTACAAGCTGGTCAGTCGCGAGTCAAAACCAGAAAATACAATCGTGCGCTTCGCAAATTCCGACGTCACCATCGGTGGCGAGGAATTTGCCATCATTGCCGGGCCGTGCTCGGTGGAGAGCCGCTCGCAGACCCTCACCGTCGCGGAGAAGGTTGCGGCTGCTGGCGCAAAACTGTTCCGCGGTGGCGCCTACAAGCCGCGAACCTCGCCGTATGCGTTCCAGGGCATGGGCGAGGAAGGATTGAAGATTCTAGCGGAGGTACGCGAAAAGTTCGGCATGTTAATTGTGACCGAAGCGGTAGATATCGAAGCGATGGAAGCCATCGAGGATTATGCCGATATGATTCAAATCGGCGCGCGCAACATGCAGAACTTTTCCCTGCTGAAGCGCGCCGGACGATCTCCACTGCCGGTGCTGCTGAAGCGAGGCCTGAGCGCGACACTGGAAGAACTGCTGATGGCGGCCGAGTACATCATGAGCGAAGGCAATCGCAACGTTGTGCTCTGCGAGCGCGGAGTGCGTACCTTTGCCGATCACAGCCGCAACACACTGGACCTGAGTGTGATTCCCGCTGCGCAAAAATTGAGCCATCTTCCGATTCTCTCTGACCCAAGCCACGGCACTGGCAAGCGCGACCGGGTTACGCCGCTGGCGCTGGCCTCCGCTGCCGTGGGTGCTGACGGGTTGATTGTGGAAGTGCATCACGATCCAGACCACGCACTTTCCGATGGCGCGCAGTCGCTGTACCCCGACCAGTTCGCGGCCATGGTTTCGCAACTGCGCGGAATCCTTCCGGTGGTGCATCGTACTCTGGCTTCGGAACCGGTTAAGCGGCGCCCCGCGACCGAAACGCAGGCGGCACGCTCGTGAACATTTTGCAGGAGAGGTTCACGAGCCGTCTGTTTGCTGTCCTTGCTCTCGCCGTCATGGCGCTGCTAACGGGTTGCAACAAGCACAATGCCGAACCGGCGAATACCTTTGCCTACATCACCAACTCCGGCTCAGACACGGTGAGCGTGCTGGACCTGGCCACGATGAAGATTGTGCGCACGCTGCGCACAGGAAGTAATCCGACCGGAGTAACAGCCAGCCCCACCAAAGACGAAGTGTACGTGGTCAACACGGATTCAGGCACGGCAAGCGTCATCAACGCCGACAGCAACCAGGTTGTCAGTAGCATTGCCGTGGGCAGAAAGCCTCTCACAATTTCCGTGACCGCCGACGGCAAGGTAGGGTGGGTCGCCAATGCGGAATCGAACACGGTGACTGCTCTCGACCTCGATGCGCATATCGTCATTGGACACGTGGCAGTGGGAAAGTATCCAGCTATCGCACGTGTTTCCCAGGATGGCAGGTTCGTGGCCGTTGCCAATCGGGACGACGATTCGCTTACTCTGATTGACGGTGGCACGATGAGGGTTCGCACGACGCTGCATGTCTGCAGAACGCCGGACTCGCTGGTCATTCTGCCCGATGCGTCCAAGACCGTCGTCGGCTGCTCTGGTTCACAGCAGGTGGCGCTGGTAAACCTGAAGAACGCAGTCGTCGAGGCTCTGCTGAAGGTGGGCGGCACACCAGTCAACCTGAAAATAAAGCCTGACGGAGGCGAAGTCTTCGTCTCCAACTATGAAGCGCAGACGATTTCGGTGGTGAGTCCCTACACCGACGAGGTGAGCGAGAGTTTCCTAGCCGGGGATCACCCCGTGCGGTCCCTGGTGAGCGGCGACAACAGCACGCTCTATGTGAGCAACCTGGCATCAAACAGCGTGGCTGTTTTTGACGCAACCACCCGCAAGCTGATCACCACTGTTCAGGTAGGTTCGAAGCCCGATGCACTCGCCTTGACCCCAGCAGAGAACATGCTGCTGGTCGCCGACACGGGCTCCGGAGACATCGCCGTGTTGCTGCTGGATAAGCGGCATGACAAGAAGGTCCAGGCCCCACCACCGCGCCTGTTTCTTATGATCCCCACTGGGGCTAAGCCGTCCCAGATCGCAGTGAAGACCGCCTCGAAAGTCACGCAATGAATATCTGCGCCGGTTGTGGACGCGAGTTTGAGGCAGACTCCGATGCGGAATCGCTGTGTCCGCAATGTGCTGCCGAGTCGCTCTCCATCAACCCCGTGACGGAGACAGTTCCGAGCCGCCTGCGGCGTTTACTTGAGTCACCGACCATCGTCCTGATCGCGCTGAATACGCTGGTTTATCTGATGATGGCCTTGCAGGGCCGGAACTTCTTCACCTTCGATGGCCAACTTCTGCAGAACTGGGGCGCAAACTCAGGTGCGCTGACCAGCGGCGGCCAGTGGTGGCGTCTGCTCACCTCCATGTTTGAGCACGGAAATTTGCTGCATATCGCCATGAACATGTGGTGCCTTTACAGCCTGGGATGGTTAGCGGAGCTACTCTTCGGGCGCTCGCACTTCACTTTGCTCTACTTGATGTGCGGCATCGGCGGCAGCTTGGGAAGCATTTGCTGGCGTGGAAATGGATTGAGCGTAGGCGCATCGGGCGCGATCTTCGGGATCGCCGGAGCGCTGATTCCGGCGATGTTGCTGCACGGCAACCGGCAACTCCGCACACTGCTCAAGGGCCAACTCACGAGCATCGCCCTCTTCGTGTGCTACAACCTTGCCTTCGGAGCAGCTCTACGCGGCACGGACAATGCAGCCCACATTGGCGGGTTGCTGACCGGATTGGTTTTGGGCGTCTGCTTCCCTACTGGCCCCGACCGCCAGCAGCAGCGAGGGCGGATGCGGGTGGCAGCCGGTACAGTGCTCATGCTGCTGGCATTCTCCGGAGCCGGAGCTTTTGCCCAGCATCGCAATCAGGCTTATATCGAGTTGGAACAAGCCGCAGATGCGCAAGAGCACAGTGATACGAATACTGCCATTGTCCATGCCCAACGCGCTGCGGCGCTCAAGTCGGAAGATGTGCAGGCTCAATTCATGCTCGGAACGTTGCTTCTTGAGGCGCATCGCGATGCGGAGGCGGTCGCGCCGTTGACCAGCACCACGCGGCTGCGTCCCAAGTTCGGGCCCGCTTACGTGAACCTTTGCATTGCCCAGCGCGAGTTGAAGACTCTGGACGATGCGCTCGCCAACTGTGAACAAGGCGCGCGACTTTCCCCGACGGATGCGGAATCGTGGTACAACCTGGGACGTGTGCGTTACGAGCTGCACGACCTGACTGGTGCGTGTGACGCGCTGGCAAAGTCAGTGGCATTGCACCCGGATGGCTTCGACGAGAATCTGCAATATGGCTTGATGTTGATTGCGAACGGAGAGGCAAGCAAAGCGGTGCCCTACTTGCAAAGGGCTCACAATCTGCATCCTCAGAACGAGGACGTTGCCAAGTTGCTCACCCAAACACAGGGAAAGTAGAAGAGTCCTTCACGAGCGGCGGAGCCGCCTCCAACGTGAACAGGATGATGCGAACGGAATGATGGAGATACAGGAAAACATCCAGCTGGCTCCTTACACTACATTGCAGGTAGGGGGCAACGCCACCTACTTTGCCGAACCCGCGAATGACGATGACATTCTTGAAGCTTTGCTTTGGGCGCGCGAGCGGTCGCTTCCAGTATTCGTACTCGGTGGCGGCAGCAATCTCCTGGTGAGCGATGCGGGCTTTAAGGGCCTCGTGCTGCACATGGCCATCGGTAGCATCGACCATAGCGAGGATGGCGGCAACCGGATTTATTCCGTCGGCGCGGGCGTCGAGTGGGAAGCATTCGTCGCACGCGCCGTGGAGGACGACTGCGCGGGAGTAGAGTGCCTGAGTGGCATTCCGGGAAGCGTAGGCGGAACTCCGGTGCAGAACGTTGGGGCATACGGTCAGGATGTCTCAGAAACGATTGTGCGGGTTTTCGCAATCGATACAAAAACGTTGGAGCGAGTGGAGTTCGACCGCAAGGCGTGCTGCTTCAGCTATCGCCAGAGCCGTTTCAATGGCAGTGATCTTGCACGCTACATCTTGACCCGAGTGGATTACGCACTACAGCCTGGCGGCACGCCAAAGATCGCATATGTAGAGCTGAAGCGCCACTTTGAAGACGCAACGTCATCCCCAACGCTTTCCCAGGTACGCCAAGCCGTGCTGGCGATCCGGCGCGCCAAGGGAATGCTGCTCGACGAAGATGATGCGGACAGCTGTAGCGCGGGGTCGTTCTTCAAAAACCCCGTGGTGAGCCGCGCCGAGTACGACCGGATTGTGGCGGCTTCGGCGCAGCCAGTTCCACACTTTGATGCGGGCGAGGGATTGGTGAAACTGGCAGCAGCGTGGCTGATTGAACGAGCCGGGATCAGCAAGGGATTCGCCATCGGACCAGTCGCCATCAGCAGCAAGCACACTCTCGCGCTTACCAACCGGGGCGGTGCGAAGGCCGCCGATATCCTGCGCTTGAAAGATTTCGTGCAGCGCCGAGTGCATGAGCGTTTCGGCATCGACCTGCGCCCTGAGCCCGTAATGCTGGGCTTTTGAGGTATTCGCCGGAAGAGTTCAAAGTCAGATGCGAAGAAACTGAATGGAATGGGTCTTGATGATGAGCCAGACGGTTTGTCCCGTTTGCAGATCGAGGTTCTGCAAGGCACCGCGCGTGATGTGAACACAGAAACCAGTCTCCGCGCCGCTCCCTCCGCCACACAGGACATGCAACTCGACCATCGCGGAGCGATCCTCGATTTCGGAGATGCGGCCATCAAGTATATTGCGTGCGCTTATTCCCGAGGGCCGGTTGGTGGCAATCAGAATGTCTCCGGCGCGCAGGGCCAGGCAGGCTGCTTCACCTGCGCTCTTGTTCGCCAGCGGTGACTCCAGCCGCACCGTGGTGCCTTCGACCCGGCAGGTCATAGTGCCCAGCGCCGGATGCGTTTCCTCAACCACGACCTCGAAGAGATTTTCATATCCAGAAAGTACGGCCCGTTCGCGGCTGACCGGCGCACTGAAAATCTGATGCGGTTCTCCGTCGGCAACCACGCGTCCCGCTTCCATTACCAGCACGCGGCGCGAGAGCGAGTAAGCCTCTGCCTGCTCGTGAGTTACGTAGAGCATGGGAACGCAGCGCTCGCGTTGCCAATCGAACAGTAACTCAAGAAGCAGCGACTTCAGCGCCAGATCGAGAGCCGAGAGCGGCTCATCGAGTAGCAGCAACTCCGGCTGGCAGACCAGGGTGCGAGCCAGAGCCACGCGCTGCTGCTCGCCTCCAGAGATCATCGCAGGCTGGCTTGCGGCCAGCGGCGTGATGCGAAAGCGCTCCAGAATCGAGTCCACTCGCGCATCGCGTTCTTCGGTCGGCATATCAAGCAAGCCGTAGCCGATATTCTGGCGCACCGAGAGGTGCGGAAACAGTGCTGGCTGTTGCGAGAGATACCCGATGCGGCGCTGTCGAACCGGAATGTCGCTGCCATCCAGGCTAGAGAAGAGAGTGCGATTCCCCAGTGTAATCCGCCCGCGCTGCGGCTGGCGGAACCCGGCGATACAGTCGAGCACAGAGGTTTTCCCAGCGCCGGAGGGACCGAACAGAACCACTACCTCACACCCCGCCTGGAAGCTGCAATCGAGCTGGAACTTTTGTAGCGGGAGATAAATCTCCACGTGAAGAGATTCGGAGGCGTTCATCGCAACCTCCAGTTCCACTTGCGGTTCAGCGCGTTGATGATCACCAGCAACGCGAAAGAAATCGCGAGCAGCGTGATGGATTGGCGCGCGGCAGCCTGGTAGTCAAGCATCTGCACGTTGTCGTAAATGGCAATGGAGGCGGTTTGGGTACGGCCGGCAATGTTACCGCCCAGCATCAGAACCACGCCAAACTCGCCCAGTGTGTGGGCAAAGCTTAAAGCAAAACCCGCAATAATTCCTGGCAACGCCAGCGGAAACGTGATCCGCCAGAATGTTCGCCAGCGCGAGGCTCCCAGGCTCGCCGAAGCGGCGAGCAGGCGGCTGTCTACCGAAGCCAGTGCCGCGGTAAAAGGCTGCACCGCGAACGGCAGACTGTAGACAATGGAGCCGAGAACAAGTCCTTCAAAGCTGAAGGCAAGTGTGTGTCCGGTGAAGCGCTCCCAGAATGCGCCCAGCCAACCGCGCGAGCCGAATTCAAGCAGGAGATAAAAGCCAAGGACAGTTGGCGGCAGCACAATCGGCAATGACACCACGGACTCGACGAGAAAACGCAGCCGAAAGCGTGTGAAAGCTAGCCAGTAGGCTAAAGGCATTCCAATCACAAACAACAAGCAGGAGGTCACCAGTGCCAGTTTCAAACTCACCAGGAGCGGTGATGTCATCGGCTGCTCCGGAGTGAAGCAGGCAATGGGAGTGCTGGTTGTCTTTCCGTGGCGCTCATTGATTACCTGGTGTGTGCTATCTACTCTGGACCGGCTGGCGCGGCAACACGCCACGATATTCGCTCTGATCGTGGACTAGGCCCAATCTCTGAAGACGAAGAACATCGCGCAGGAGGCTTGAGGCGCACGATGGGCGACAGAAAGCTTATGCCACATGCCTTGGGAAAGCCCGCTTGCCGTCAGGCTTATTTCTGCGCTGAATTACGGACGCGTTTGAACTTCAAAACGCTGCCGGGCATACCGCGCGTCTCGCTCAGAACCGCCACCGTGGCGAGCATGCCCATCACCAAGAACAGTGCGAAGAAGATCACGGCAATAACCAGAACCGGCATAAAACACCTCGCCGCTATTGTCTGCCGACAACAACCATCCTTCGGTGATGCAAGTCACCGTCGCAGGTGAGCTTGCCGCTCAGACCAGCTTTGCGAGTTCGCCGTCAATCTGCTGCAGTTCGGTGTTCAACAGCAGCGTGTAGCGCTCGTTACTGGTGCGAGACAGCTGCTCGCGAATTCGCGCACGCGTCAACGTGAGAGCTTGAACTTTGCGGGCCTCTTCTGCCTTCAGCCGCCCCACCCGCTCCTTTTCGTCGACAATTTCCTGTGATCGAATCTGTTCCTGTTGGTCAACTTCCTGCATTTCCACGGACTTACTTTCCCAGCCATTCGCCATGTATTGATTATAAGCGGGCCGGAGTGCCTAGACAAAGCGAAGAGGGCCGGAATTCCGGCCCTCAGGCAAAAAAATGGAAGTCCCTAGAATCTGAAAACTACGCCTGCAGTGTAGCGGAAGGTGCTTTCGCCGCCGCCGTGGCTGGTGTGCATGATGTCCAGCTGCGCCGGGCGAAGCGCCACGTGGTCCACCAGCTTGATGTCAACCCCGCCGCCAAAGTCAACGGCAAATGAGTTGTTGGAGATGTCAGGCAGAAAGCTGGAACTGGAACGCTCGTGATCTTCTCCAAATAAAACATGGACAAACGGCGTGACAGAAGAAGTGGTACGCAGAGCGTATGTGGGGCCAAACAGATAGCTGTAACGGGTAACGTTTAAGCCAGACTGGGCCACGTTGGAGCCGTACATGCGAGTGACATCCGCGGTAATCCCAAAATTTCTGTTCAGGTATCCCGTTAGTTGCAGCGTTTCGCCGCTTATGCCTTCAGTATTCAATGGATCAAAATTCGAAAGGTTGGCGCGCTCGTAACTGTATCCGGCAAAGAGTTCTGCCTTCGGTGCATCGATTGTGTCCTGTTGCGATTCCTGTTGCGCAAAAACAACAGTGCTCAACGCGAAAACTGCCGCGAGAAGAACAAGAAACTTACGCATAAGATTATTTTCTCCTGGTACGAACGGCATCCCAAAACCTGACTGCCGGTGCTGATTCCGGTCTACATCACGTGGATGGACAGGTTGGCTTGCGCATACGATTGAACACGCGGGCCGAGTGTAAGTTGCTCTGAGAGGTCCCGGATCTGCGCGTTTGCGAGCCTTTCACCATCCATAATATCCTTCAATATCCTTCGACAATTGCGGTCACTCAAGCAGGCCGGAAGATTTCCGGGGTCCGCCCGCTTCTTCTAAAATCGCAAAACCACGCCGCCGGCGTAGCGGAACGAATTCTGATTCTCGCCATAGTGGTGGCTGTAAAGATAATCGACCTGCACCAGGCGAATTGCCACATGACGCGACAAATTTCCGTCGAGAGTCGCGCCTGCAGCAGCGGCAAATTCAGTGTTTCCGAAGGTGAATGTGCTGGGAAGATTCTCCGGGACGGTGAATACCCCATGGTCAATGCCTGCAAGCACGTGAACGGACGGCGAGAAAAATCCGTAGCGTGGAAGACGATAGTTGGGACCAGCCAGGTAGCTCGTGCGCACATACCCGATTCCTGTAGGGTCCAGTCGCTTGTTTGAAGTCCGGGCGATATCAACCGTGAAACCGAGGTTATTGTGCAGGAAGTGGCTGGCCTCAAAAGCAAATCCATTCAGCCCCGTACTGTTCCCGAAGACGGTGCCAAGTGTGCCGGAGAAGCTGCCAGACAGGTCGGCGTACTCGTGAGCATAGCCGATAAAAAATTCCGTTCTCGGTACTTCGAATGGCTTTTGCTCGATCTGGGCCACCGCAAACGAGCCAAGAACAAGGACGAAAACCGTAACAACAGCGAACTTGCGCATCAATATCAATCCTTCCGGGAGGTAAAAACCATCACCAGCAAGCCCGAAACCACCTTTTTCGGCCGGGAGCTGGGACCTGAGATGAATTGCTCGTCTTCCTCAACTTAACACGGAGAGGCAGCCAAAGGGCAGGAACCATGGCAAGGCAACAACCCTGTATAACTTTCCTCAACTCAGGATAATACGATTACTCGTCTTCGTGCGATTCCCGCAGCAGTCGCAGCGATCGCCCGGCAATCTCCGGTGCCTTCTCGACTGGACCGTTGGAAAATGGGCTGGCCAGATTGCTGGTATCAAGCACGTTGCGCCAGTTGCGGTTGTGTGGGGTTGGGGGCAGTGTGTAGGCGACCCCGTCATGATAGGAGTTGAGCAAAATCAGAAATGTATCGTCAATCAGAGGTCTGCCCATCTCGTCCACGGTTCCCAGGGTCTCGCCGTTAAATAGCACGGCAATGCTACGAATCCAACCGGCGTTCCACTCTTCCTCCGTCATTTCGTGACCGTCGGAGCCAAACCACGCGATATCCTTGACGATGGAATTTCGGATGCTGCGATCCTGGTAGAAATTGCGGCGGCGCAGGTTTGGGTGCTTCTTCCGCAACTCAATCAGCTTGGCGACGAATTCCAGAAGATCCTCTTGTTCCCTGGCCCGATTCCAGTCATACCAGCTCAACTCATTGTCCTGGCAGTAAGCATTGTTATTGCCAAACTGGGTGCGCGCAACTTCGTCGCCTCCGCAGATCATAGGCACGCCCTGGGAGAGCAGCAGCGTGGCCAGAAAATTACGTACCTGCACCTGCCGGGTCCTCAGAATTACCGGATCATCGGTCGGTCCTTCCGCACCCATGTTCCAGGAGTTATTGTCGTTTGTCCCGTCCTGGTTTTCCTCACCGTTGGCGATGTTGTGCTTTTCGTTGTAGCTTGCCAAATCGTGCAAGGTGAAACCGTCGTGCGCGGTGATGAAGTTGATGGACGCATACGGCTTGCGGCCATCATGCTTGTAGAGATCACTGCTGCCCGTGAGCCGGTAGGCGAGATCGGAGAGCTGGCCTTCATCGCCCTTCCAGTAGCGGCGAACGGTGTCCCGGTACTTCCCATTCCACTCTGCCCAGAGCACCGGAAAATTGCCGACCTGGTAGCCGCCCTCACCTACATCCCAAGGCTCGGCGATCAGCTTCAATCGGGACAGAATTGGATCTTGATGAATGATGTCGAAGAATGACGAAAGGCGATCGACGTCGTGTAGTTCGCGAGCCAGGGCCGCTGCGAGATCAAATCGGAAACCATCCACGTGCATCTCGGTGACCCAGTAGCGCAAGCTGTCCATGATGAGCTTGAGCACTTGCGGATGGCGCACATTCAACGTGTTTCCGGTGCCAGTGTAGTCCAGATAATAGCGCGGCATCTCTGGAACTAGCCGGTAGTACTCGCTGTTGTCGATCCCTCGAAAGTTGAGCATCGGCCCAAGATGGTTGCCTTCGCCAGTGTGGTTGTACACCACGTCGAGGATGACCTCGATGTTTTCCCTATGCAGCGCCTTCACCATGGCCTTGAATTCCGCCACCTGGCCACCTGTGTCACCGCTGGAGGAGTAACGCGCCTCCGGGCTGAAGTAGGCCACGGTGTTATAGCCCCAGTAATTGCGCAGGTCCCGGTCCACCAGCCGTTTATCGTCGATGAATTGATGCACCGGGAGCAGCTCCACGGCGGTAATCCCGAGCCGTTTGAGATATTGCAGGCTGGGTGGCGACGCAAGCCCTGCATAAGTACCGCGCAGTTCCTCCGGAAGCTCGGGATTCAGCTTGCTGAAGCCGCGCACATGGAGTTCGTAGATGACGGAGTCGCTCAATGGCGTATTCGGGGAACGGTCCTGCTCCCAATCGAAGTACGGGTTAACCACAACCGACTTGGCCATTCCATCGCCGTCGTCGCTATCATCCCGCGCCAGATCGGGATCGGCACCGCCAAATTTGTATGGATAAATGGGCTTCGACCAGTCAATTCCACCACAAACGGCCTGTGCCTGGGGATCGATCAGCAGCTTCGAGGGGTTAAACCGAAAGCCGTTCGCGGGATCCCAGGGACCGTACACGCGGTAGCCGTAGAGTTGGCCGGGCTGAATCCCCTGCAGGTATCCATGGTGCACAAAGGCAGTGGTCTCATGCAGTTCTATCCGTTCAGTCTCCTGGCGGCTGCGGTTATCGTAGAGGCAGAGTTCAACTTTGGTAGCGTGCTCGGAGAAGAGAGCAAAGTTCGTGCCCGTACCATCCCAAGTTGCGCCAAGCGGATAAGGCCTTCCAGGCAGCATCGTTCCTGACATTACGTGTCCGTCCGAAAGAAATCATATCCTGTTTGCTGGGATGCAGAAACAGACACTGCGGAGGCAAAGGACAGGCCCTCCCGCGGGAGGGCCAATAAATCTGCGAACCATTTCTTAGTTTTTCAGAGCTGCGCTGTGTACTGTGGCGGCTTTCCCTGCGAAGTAGTTGTGCTCATCCAGATTATGGTAAAAGCGCCCTGCCAGCTCCGCAGCCTTGGGACCATATACGGCATGGTCACCTTCGAGGAAGATGACGGTGACGATGCGGCCGTACTGCGAGTTGGCGAACGATCCGAACCAGCCGTAGCGCGTTCCTGCCGCGCTGCAAGTTCCGGTCTTACCGAGTACTTGTTCTGACGTAAAGTTGGTACGCAGGCTCCGCGCGGTGCCGTACTGGGTTGCGCCCAGCATGCCAACACTGACCTCGGGTATCAATGGCGCAATATCCAGATAGCGTTTGACCTTGGGTTGGAAGTTGGCAACATCAGATGCCGAGAGCGGATGCTGCAGGTAGTACAGCGTACCACCATTGGCGATCGATGCCATCAGCGAGCCCAGCTGCAGCGGGGTCATGTTGACGCTTTCGCCGAACGAGCACATCCTGCCTACGCCGCCCAGTTTCGCCGGAAGCTCTTCACTGGGATACACCCCCAGATGCTCGCCTTCAATATTCCATCCCGCCAACTCACCCAACCCGAACTGGTGTGCGTAGTAACTCACCTTCTGGAATCCGAGCCGACGGCCAAGCGCCTCAAAATACTGATTATTGGAGTGCGCCAGTGCCTGGTTCATGTCGATGTTCCAGCCGCCCAGATTCACCGGCGTAGTCTTGGTCACGATGCCCTCGCTCAGGGCGGCCAGCGCTACGGAAATCTTGATCGTGGAGCAGGGCTCCGCACCGCTGGAAAGCGCGAGCTTCTGGTTGACCATCGCCAGGATTCGGCCATTGCTAGGATCGATGGCCACTACCGTGCCATTCACATTGCCCAAGGCGCTCAGTGCGGCTTCGCGTACGACTGGGTCTTCTCCCGCTGTGAGGTCGCCCCGGGCCGGATCGCTGTTGTACGAACTTGCGGTGAAGTGCTCGTAATAGCGAACCCTCTTACTGCTCCGCTGTCCCGCAGCAACCGCCGCATGTTTCCTACCAGCCCGCTTGCCTGCCGTGGAATTCGTGGCGCGATGCGACCGGGAAGCAGCCATGCGCTTCTCCGTATTCGCGCTCTCCTTGATCTTGCGATTGCTCCGCGCCTCATGACGGGTTGATACGGTTGCGGCAAAAGAGCTGAGCGCCAGCAACAACGCCAGCATCGCAACCAGTGCGGCTTTCAGACTGCGGGTTCGAACTAAAGTCAACATCATTGTTGCCTACACCTCAACTGCCCCCTGGTATTCAGGGCTTCAAAAACTGCGTTCCAGGTGGTGAGTACCCCGATGGTATGTGAGCTGATCCTTCATTTACAAGCCCCAAATGCCCATCTCAGTGATTCTCCCCGGTGACCTAAGTACACTCCCATCCAACTCTGATGCACGCTGAAGGAGCAACACACACCAGATTTGCGGGATCTGCTCCACCTACAAACCTATCGGCAGATTATCCGGCTCTGTTGATTGTTAACACAGATAGATTTCGGTGAAGGCTAACCCTTTTGAGTCCCCCCCGCCAAAAAATCAAAAAGCAGGACCTTCGCGGAACCAACTCAAGCACAGCTCAAACTTGGAGTGCGGAATGAATTCCGTGCGCCGCGGGGACACGGCTCCCCTTGGGAGATCGTCATCAATGCCCTGCAACAGTAGTTAGCCGAGATCAGAATTTTTCTTGCGCAAATACGCAGGAACATCGAGTTCATCGCGCTCGTCCTCTGCGCTAAGGGCCTCCAGTGAAGGGGCGGGGCGAGTTGGCTGCACGGCTTCCCATATCCGGGTCGGGGACGACGGCACCGGCGGCGTAGGAGCCTCCACCGCGGGCGCGTCCGGAGGAACCTGGCTTACACTTGGCGCGCTTTTCTGCGCGTCGCGGGATTCCACCGGCTCAACTTGCGATTCGTAGGAAACATCGGCACGGCGAGTAATCTGAGGCTCTGGTGGGGGCGCCCAATGCGCCTGCCGCGCCTGCTGGATCGCCGCCGAGGTTGATGTCATGGTGTCCCGCGAAGAACGTTGGGCCTCCGAGCGAAAACCGGTGGCAATCACTGTGATCTTCACTTCGTCCTTCATCTTCTCATCGAGTACGGCACCGAAGATGATGTTGGCGTCTTCATGGGCTGCGCTCTGAATGATCGTGGAGGCCTCGTACACCTCGGCCAGCTTCAGCGAACTTGAGCCGGTGATGTTGAGCAGGATGCCGCGCGCGCCGTCGATTGCACCCGCCTCCAGCAGAGGCGAGGCGATCGCTCGCTGCGCTGCCTCCAAGGTCCTGCGTTCACCGCGGCCCGTGGAAGTACCCATTACGGCGTAGCCCATACCCGCCATAATCGCCTTCACATCCGCAAAGTCGCGATTGATGATGCCCGGAATGGTGATGATGTCGGAGATTCCCTGCACCGCCTGCCGCAGAATGTCATCGGCCACGCGGAAAGACTCGAAGAACCCTGCATCCTGGGCCACGGCGAGCAGCTTTTCATTAGGAATCACGATCACCGTATCGACTGAATCAATCAGCTCGCTCAGCCCACGCTCAGCCTGATTCATCCGCCGCTTGCCCTCAAAGGCAAACGGTTTGGTGACCACAGCGACAGTAAGCGCACCCATCTCACTGGCCAGTGAAGCAATGATAGGCGCGGCGCCAGTGCCGGTGCCCCCACCCAACCCGGTGGTCACAAACACCATGTCGGCGCCCTCAAGGGCCGCGATGATGCGATCGGTATCTTCCAACGCCGCCTGTCGGCCTACCTCGGGATTCGCTCCCGCTCCAAGACCATTCGTCAGCTTCACGCCCAACTGCAGTTTCTTTGGCGCGCGCGACATCTGCAACGCCTGCAGGTCGGTGTTGGCGGCGATGAACTCCACGCCCTCCACGCCAGTTTCAATCATGCGATTGACCGCGTTATTACCGCCTCCGCCCACGCCGATCACCTTGATCTTGGCGTTGTTGCGCGCTTCTTCGTGAAACTGAATCCGGATATCCTGTTCTTCCATCATTGCCGCCTCATCCTTGTCTCGTTCAAACCGTGTATCCACGGGCAAACAGAGCCCGCAGACGTGCGCCGAATCCGCTTTCTTCCTTGCTCTTCAGTACGCGCGCGCGCTGCGTGTAAAAAACCATTCCAATAGCAGCCGAATACTCAGGCTCCTGCAACTCTACGGGAAGCTGAGCCATCCCCATGGGCAACCCGATTCGTGCCGGGCGCCGCAATATGTCTTCGCAGCTCTCCGTCAGACTGAGCAACCGCGCGCCGCCGCCTGTAAGAATGATTCCTCCGCCGAGCATATCGAGAACTCCGGCGTGTCGCAGATTGTCGCGCAGAAGCTCCATCAGCTCCCGCGCCCGCGGCTCCAGAATCTCGCCCAGGTCACGCTGCCGCATCATGCGCGGCGGACGGTCACCAACGGACGGAACTTCAATCTCGTTCTGCTCGGCAATTCGGGTAACCATCGAACAGCCAAACTGCCGCTTCAAATTCTCTGCATCAATCAGCGGAGTCTCCAGGCCGTAAGCAATGTCGCGGGTAAAGTTGATGCCTCCCAGAGGCACAACCCCAGAGTGAATCACCACGTCTTCCTGTACCACGGCAATGTCGGCTGTTGCCGCACCGATGTCAATCACCGCCGCACCCAACTCGCGCTCATCGCGCCGCAGCACCGACTCGGAGCAGGCCAGCGCTTCATATACCGTATCTTCCACATGCATTCCGGCACGATTCAGTGCCGTTACCACGTTTTGTACCGCCGAGTGCGCTGCCGTGATTACATGCACCCGCACCTCGAGTTGGCGGCCCAACATGCCGACCGGCTGGCGCACGCCATCTTGGTCGTCCACCACGAACTCCTGCTGTAGAAGGTGCAGAATCTCACGGTCTTCCGGTATCGCAATTTCGCGCGCCCGGTCTCCAGCGGCCTGCACGTCCGCATTGGTTAACTCGCGCGCTCGCGTACCAAGTGAAATCACTCCGTGACTATTGACCGAACGGATGTGCGGACCGCTGACGCCGACCACCGCCGATTCCAGAGAAAGCCCGCAGACTTCTTCCGCGCGGGCCACAGCGTCGGAGACGCTCTTTTCCGCAGACTCCAGATCAACGACCACGCCACGACGGGTTCCTGCCGAAGGAGCAATCCCATGGCCGCGGTAGCGCAGGCCCGCCTCCGTGGTCTCCACCACCAGAGCCACGGTCTTCGCGCTTCCCAGGTCGATCACCGTGATGATGTTTTCGTTTCGCTTACCCATCTACTTCCGTTTCTTTTCCGGACGATTTCCGTTCTTCGCTGCTTTGGCGGTCACCTTCGGCGGCGGGGCATCAGTTCCAGAGACTTTGGGTGATGGCTTTGGCGGCGCAGTTTGCATATCAGGGTTCAGAATCACCTCGCGCCCATAGCGCAAATCCACTGACTCCAGCTTACCGCGCTCCTGCTCCCACTTTTGCACATTGGTCAGAAACACCATAAAGCGCGGTAGGAAGTTTTCATTCCCCAAATGCAGGAGAATCGGTCCGGAGCCACCCTTCGTTATCACCTTTACATCCTCCGGGTCGGAAAGGTCCACTTCCTCCACGTTGCGCGAGTACTGTGCATTTGCGGTGCCGTCCCCATCGAGTTCACGCATCAGCCGCAAGAATGTCTTCATTCGGGCCGCACGCGTGGAAAGCGGATCACTCTCACTCCCTCCCAGGATTACAGGAAAAGAGTAGCTGCTCTGCACGCCTGCCGTCATCTCCATCAGCACACCCTGGGCATCGACTAATTCAATACGATCTCCAACCGCTATGAATGCTACCGGAACGCGCTCTTTCACCATTACGCGAAGGCGATTCGGCCATAGGCGCGTCACAACCGCCGACTCGACCCAGGGAATCTTCTCCAGCTCCCGCTTTCGCTCCGCCAGAGAGATCTGGAATATGTTTCGTCCCGTCACGTCGCGCATCCTTTCCATCACCTGGGCACGCGAATTCGGGGCCTCGCCCGCCAATTCGGTATCGCGCACCCGGAAACGCCACGAGTGGATAGCAAAATCGTGTACCTCGTAAATTGCCGCACCCAACGCCGCCAGCACCAGCAGAGCAAACACCACGCTTCGCACGCGCGACGCTGTCTTTCGAGGGAGAGCTCCGCGCCTTACCGGAACGCGCTTGCTCGCTCTCCGATACAGTTGCTGGTCGTCCTCTTCGTCGTCTTCCGTCAGTCCGGCGTCCAGAGGCAGAGCGTCATCCGCAAAGGAATTGCGGCCCGCCTGGCCACGGCGGTAGAACGGATCGTCGGAGGGTGGTCCTTGATTGCGCGCCATAAGAAGAAAAAAGCAGGCAGCGTGCGCCTTATTCGCTCACTATACCTGCTTTTGCAGTGGATTCAGCTATTGATTATGCAGGCTCCCCCACCATGCACATTGCATGGTGCAGCCAATCCAATCCGTTTCAGGCTCCAGCCGCCTGCTCGCGTACGTTGAGCTTCTCTAGAATCTGCGGTCCGAGCTGTGAGACCGTTCCCGCGCCCAGCGTCAGCACCACATCGCCGGGCTGCGCCTGCTCCACCACGGCCTCAATCGCCGCAGCAAAGCTGGCAGCGAATTCAGCAGGATGACCATTCTTGCATTGGATCTTCCGCGCCAGTGTAAGCCCGCTGACGCCCGCAATCGGCTGCTCGCTGGCCGCGTAGATATCCAGCACGAGGAGGCGATCCGCCTCCGGGAACGCGCCGGCAAACTCATCCATCAGCAGGTATGTACGTGTGTATCGATGCGGCTGAAATATCACATGGATGCGCCCGGCGTCGCCCATCCATTGTCGCGCTGCGGCAAGCGTTGCCAGAATCTCCGTCGGATGATGACCGTAATCGTCCACCACGCGAACTCCAGCGGCGATTCCCTTCTTCTGGAAGCGGCGATCGACTCCACGGAATTGCGCGATGCCCTCACGAATGCGCTCCACTGGAATTTCCAGTCCCATGCCCACCGCAATGGCTGCCGTGGCATTCAGAATATTGTGAGTGCCGGGAACAAATAGATCGAAGCGGCCCAGGTCGCTGCCCTTGAAGTTCACCCCAAAGCTGTTGTGCATCTCTCCAGTCGCGTCTTCCGTCATTCGATCAATGGCCCGGAAGTCGGCATCTTCGCGCGTGCCGTAGGTGAGCACGCGACGCTCCACGCGGGCCAGCAGATTGCGTAACGCATCGTTATCCGTACAGGCAACCACGGTTCCATAAAAGGGCACCTTGTCCATGAATTCCACGAAAGTGGACTGTATGTCCTCCATGTCGCGATAACAGTCCATGTGTTCGCGATCAATGTTGGTAACAACTGACAGGATCGGCGATAGTTTCAGGAATGAGCGGTCGCTCTCATCGGCCTCGGCAACCAGGTATTGCGAGGTGCCAAGCCGCGCGTTGGAACCCAGCGAGTCCACGCGTCCTCCAACAACCACGGTTGGGTCCAGCCCACCGGCAGCCAGAACCGCAGCGACCATGCTGGTGGTTGTCGTCTTCCCATGCATTCCCGCAATGGCGATGCCGTATTTCAGCCGCATCAACTCGGCCAGCATCTCCGCCCGTTGAATCAACGGAAGGTGCAGCCTGCGGGCTTCGATAACTTCGGGGTTGCCGCGCGAGATTGCCGAACTGGTGACCACCACCTCGGCTCCATGAACGTTAGACTCTAAGTGACCCTCGAAAATCTGTGCTCCCAACTTGCTGAGCCGTTCGGTGGTCGCGGAGTGACGAAGGTCGGAGCCGCTGACGCGGTATCCCAGGGTCAGCAGTACTTCGGCGATGCCACTCATCCCGATTCCGCCAATCCCTACAAAATGAATGCGCTGTATCTTTGCGAACATGACTCTTGAATTGTACGGCAGGCCGGGGCACGATTAAACCAAGTGTGAATTCTCTTCCTGCTCTGGAGCCACAATGCCCTCCGGCAGCGTGCCGCGGTTGTAGCTGGCCAGCCGGTTTTTCCACTTCAAGAAGTCGCCAATCCGCTGAGGCTCAATCCGCACCTCGACCCGGCGCAGGCTAGCCAGCAACAGATTCATCTCGTTCATCAGTCCCTCAAGCTGGCGCAGATTGCGCTTGGACTTCTTCACCACTTTCAGTTCCCGCCCGGTGACCTCCAGCAGTCCCCATCCTGGGGGCATCTCCTCCGCCTTCAGCATTCCCTTGGAGGCAGCGAAGTAGCGTTCGCAACCCAGCGCAATTTCAGGATTCCGACGCCACGGCTTGGTTGAGTCTGCCAGAAAGTCCGCGCGGCTGATCTTGCACTCAACCACGATGGAGTGGTTCTTGCCCTTCCAGCCGATAGCATCAGGCATCTCGCCGCTGGAGCAGCCCTGCTCGCTCAGCACAATGCCGCAGCGCGAGCGCCGTAGCCATGCCTCCGCCATTTCAACCAGCCGTTCGTGTGTCATGAGCCTTTATCGCACGAAGGGCCCGCCAATGGCGAGCCCTTGAAACCGGAAAGACACTCTCGAACTTAGGTCGAGTAGTCCGCGTTAATGTGCACATACTCCACAGTCAGATCGCAGGTCAGGAACTCCAACGAGCTTTTGCCTCGACCGAGCTCGGCCTTGATCTCGTACTCACGCTGCTTAAGATATTCGTGCGCCTGCTTCTCGTCAAATGGACACGCCACGCCGCCTTTGCATACCTGCTGCGCTCCAAAAAAGATATTGATCTTTGCCGGATCGACCGCAATCCCGCTCTTGCCGACTGACGAAAGAATGCGTCCCCAGTTCGGATCGCATCCTGCCCAAGCCGTCTTGACCAGCGGCGAATTCGCAATCGAGCAGGCGATCGTTCGCGCCTCACCGACTGACTTCGCCCCTACGATCTGCAGCCGGACCAAGTGCTGCGCGCCTTCCCCATCCCGCACAATCTGCTCGGCCAATGAGGCGCATACGCCGCGCAGCGCAACTTCAAACTTTTTCGCTATGCCACTTCCTGCAAGCTTCACCTTACTTGCCGCCGAAGCCAGCAGCAGAACCGTGTCATTTGTCGAAGTGTCGCCATCCACCGAGATCGCATGGAACGTTGTATCGACCGCAGTCTTCAGGGCAACCTGCAACTCCTTTGGCTCCGCATCAAGATCGGTGAACAGATACACCAGCATCGTCGCCATGTTGGGGTGAATCATTCCTGAGCCCTTGCAGACTCCGGCAACACGCACCGTCTTCTTGCCGGCGAAAAATTCCGCGGAGGCCAACTTCATGCACGTGTCTGTGGTCATGATGGCCGTTGCAAAGGCCTTCAGCGCATCTACGTCATCGCCCCGTCCGGCAACTACCGCCGGTATCGCCGCGACTAGCTTCTCCACCGGCAGCGGCACGCCGATGATCCCCGTCGATGACGGAAGAATGAATTGTGGAGCAGCTTCCAGTGCGGCACCCAGCTCGGCACAGCTCTGCTCTGCCACCGCAATTCCCGGCGCTCCGGTCGCGCAATTGGCATTGCCCGCGTTCACCAGCAAGGCGCGCACGCGTCCCTTGTTCTTACGCAAATGCACCCGGCCCACTTCCACCGGCGCAGCCGCCACGCGATTACGGGTGAACATCGCCGCCGTGCTTGCGCCCAACGGAGCTTCAGCCAGCGCAACGTCGCTGCGTCCGCTAGCCTTGATGCCGGCCTTGGTGGCCGACCAAAGAAATCCCAGAGGAAGATATACCGGTTCATCCGGCCCGTGCAGATTCATCTCTCCAATTTTACCAACGGCTGTCCCAGCCGCAGTTGCAGTTTTGCAGGACGAGGAAGAATTGCGAATTGCGGCAACTCTCCGCGATACATCGCAACCTCGTCGCACTCGTGCAGTTTGGGACAGTTCGCACAATCCTTATAGATTTTGTCCGGCAGTTCTTCACGCTTGGCCTCGGCAAACCCCAGGTGCGCAAAGAACGTAGGGATTCGTGTGAACAGACAAACGCAGTGTACGTGATGCTGCTCGGCCTCTTCCAGAAGAGCGTCCACCAGCAGCCGCCCCGCTCCTGTACCCTTGAATCTCGGCCACACGGCAATCGTCCGGATCTCGGCCAGATGCATGCCGTAGAGATGAAGCGCGCCGCAGCCGAGCAGATCGTCGCCCTCCACCACAACGGTGAAATCGCGAATGTTCTCACATATCTCCGCCAGTGACCTAGGCAGCAGCGTGCCATCCGCGGAGAAGTCGGCAATTAACCGGCGAAGATTCTCCGCGTCCGGCAAAATTGCTTTACGCGTGTACATCGGCTGCCTCGGATTCCTGCAACTGCCTCACCCGCCGCTCCATTGTCTCCAGCGCCTCGGCGACCTTGCGGCGCGCTGTACCACCGAATACATCATGACAGTCCAGCACCGCCTCCAGGGTTATGTTCGCGTAAAAGTCTTCGCCAAACGCTTCGCTGATCGAACTCAGATCGGCCATCGCCATCTCGTGCAGTTCCAGTCCCTGCTCCATCCCTAGGCGCACCGCCCTGCCAATAATTTCATGTGCGCGTCGGAACGGCACACCCTTACCCACCAAGTAAGTGGCAGCGGCCATCGCATTCATATAGCCCGAAGTCGCCGCGCGCGTCATACGATCGAAATCAAACTGCACCTCGCGCATGAATCCCGCGGCAACCCGCAGCATCATGCTGACCGTCCCTGCCACAACAAACACAGGCTCCTGCGTCTCCTGCATGTCCTTGTTGTAGGCCAGCGGCAGTCCTTTGAGCGTGATAACCAGTTGTTGTGCGGCTCCGATCACTCGTCCAGCTTTGCCGCGAATCAACTCCAACCCGTCGGGATTCTGCTTCTGCGGCATCGCGCTTGATCCCGTCGAATAACTTTCGGGCAAATGCACAAAGCCGTACTCCAAGGTCGAGAAGAGAATGAACTCCTCAGCCCAGCGGCTTAAATGTACTGCTAGGATCGAGAGTACCTGTGCAAACTCAATCGCAAAGTCCCGATCGCTGGTCGCGTCCATGCTGTTCGCCGTGGGAACCGTAAAGCTCAACTCCCCGGCCACCAGTTCGCGGTCCAGCGCCAGCGTAGCTCCTGCAATCGCTCCTGAGCCTAATGGACAGAGGTTCACCCGCTTGCGGCAATCGCGCAGCCGGTCAACATCACGCAGGAACATCTCGCAATACGCCAGCAGCCAGTGCGCTACCAGTACTGGCTCGGCGCGCTGCAGATGCGTGTACGATGGCATGGCCGCCATCCCCGCCTGGTTGGCGCGCGCCGCAGTGGCCTGCACCATTGCCAGCAGCAGATTGGAAATCTCATCGCACGATGCGCGCACGAACAAACGCAGATCGGTTGCAATCTGCTCGTTTCGGCTGCGTCCTGCATGGAGTTTGAGAGCGGTTTCTCCGATGATGCGCTGCAGATGTTTTTCAACGAAGTGATGAACGTCCTCAGCCTCTTCGTCGTCTAGAAATTCCTGCCCGGAAGCAGATAGAGTCTGCAATCCGCGCAGCATCGTCGTATATTCATCCCCGGAAAGAACACCAGCCGCGAGCAGGGCTTTCGCGTGCGCGCGGCTGGCTGCAATCTCTTCCTGGAGGAGGCGCTGATCAAATGGAAACGACCTTTGCCAGCGCTCAAATTCAGGATCGAGCGGTTGCCTGAACCGCCCGGACCACATCTTCACTTTGTCACCTCAACCGCGTTTTTCTTCTTCGCATTCATCATGCGCGCACGTGCCGGCAGCGCCAGAATCTTGATGAATCCAGCGGCGTCCTTCTGATCGTAGCTCTCGCCCATGGTGAACGACGACAGGTCCGCATTGAAGAGTGAATGCTCGGATTTGCGGCTGCTGATGCCAACATTGCCTTTGTACAGCGCGAGTTTCACTGTGCCGGTCATCTCCGCCTGGGTGGAAGCGACAAAAGCATCCAGCGAGGCGCGCAGTGGCGTAAACCACAAACCGTTGTACACCAGTTCCGCATACTTCAACCCAACGTGCTCCTTGAAGTGCGAGAGATCGCGATCCAGGCAAAGTGCCTCCAACTCACGATGCGCAAGCAGAAGCAGCGTGCCGCCCGGCGTCTCATAACAGCCGCGCGACTTCATGCCGACAAAGCGATTCTCCACCAAGTCGATGCGGCCAATGGCATTGCGCGCGCCGATTTCGTTCAGCAGTTCGAGTAGTTGCACCGGCGGCAAGGCTTGTCCGTTCACTGAAACCGGAGCACCTTTATCGAAGCCGATCTCCACCTCTTCGACCTTATCCGGAGCGGCTTGTGGCGAATTCGAAATCTGCCACGTCGTATCCAGCGGAGCATTTGCCGGATCTTCCAACTCGCCGCCTTCGTGCGAGATGTGCCAAATGTTGCGATCACGCGAGTGAATCTTGGTACGGCTGGCGACGATGGGAATATTGCGCGCTGCGGCGTAATCGATGCAGTCTTCGCGCGATTTCAACGTCCACTCGCGCCACGGCGCGATAATCTGCAGCTCTGGTGCAAGCGCCTGGAAGGCGTGTTCAAAACGTACCTGGTCGTTACCCTTTCCGGTACAACCGTGAGCAACAGCCTCCGCACCCTCTGCCAACGCAACTTCCACCTGGTACTTGGCGATGATCGGACGCGCCATCGATGTGCCCAGCAGATACTTATGCTCGTACACTGCACCCGCCTGCAAACACTTCCAGACGTACTCGGTCAGAAATTCCTCGCGTAGGTCCTTTACAACGACCTTGGACGCGCCGGTCTTGATCGCCTTGACGGCGACTTCTTCCATGTCTTCGCCCTGCCCCACGTCGGCTACAAATGCGATTACTTCGCAGTCGTAGTTTTCCTTGAGCCACGGAATGATGATGGAAGTATCAAGGCCGCCCGAATATGCCAGTACAACTTTCTTCTTAGACATTAAAACTCCTCGTTGGGAAGCGGCGTACGCTTCCTCCCAATAGCTGCAGAAGGATCGCCTTCTGAATGTGCAGACGGTTTTCCGCCTGGTCGAATACAACGGACGCTGGCGAATCGATTACCGCCGCCTCCACTTCTTCGCCGCGATGGGCCGGCAGGCAGTGCATAAACACGCCCCCCGGAGCGGCGTTGGCAAACAGTTCCGGCGTCACTCGGAAGCCTGCGAAGATTCTCGCCCGCTCCGCGATCTCAGCTTCTTGGCCCATGCTGGCCCAAACGTCGGTATAAACAGCATCTGCGCCCTTCACCGCTTTCACCGGATCGTTCACCACTTCAATTGTCGCACCGGTACCAGCCGCAATCTGGCGCGCAAGTTCCAGCACCTCGGCTCGCGGCTCAAATCCCTTAGGCGTTCCAACCACAATGTGGCTGCCGAAGAGCGCCGCGCCCAGCATCAGTGAGTGGGCAACATTATTGCCGTCTCCCACGTAGGTCAGGTGGACCTGGCTGAGGTCGCCAAACTTCTCGCGCAAGGTCAGGAAATCTGCCAGTGCCTGGCAGGGATGCTCGTAGTCACTGAGCGCATTGATCACCGGAATGGACGCAAAGCGGGCCAACTCAGTCACCGTGCTATGCGCAAACGTGCGCAGCACCAGTGCATCTACCCAGCGTTCCAGATTGTGCGCCATGTCACTTATCGGCTCCCGCTCGCCAATGCGTGAGGTTAACTGGTCCACGAACATGGCATGACCGCCGAGTGAATAAATGCCGGACTCGAAGGTCAATCGCGTGCGGAACGAAGGCTTCTCGAAGAACAGCACGATCTGCTTTCCAGCCAGTGCCGTGCGAAAATCTGCGGGCCGCGACTTTACCAGCGCCGCCAGTTCCAGTAGCCCCTGTGCCCCTGCGGGAGTCAAGTCGCTCATTGCCGTCAGATCGCTAAGTAACGGCACCGGCACCGCGCTATTCACCGCATCCTTTTCCACAATCCGTGTTGCCATGGATTTATCCTCCTGGAAATCCTGATCCGGATCAAAATCCGGGGAGTTCATTACGCGCCGCTCGCTAGTGCCTTGGGGAGCCTTTGACGAGGGCTGCGCTTGGGTGCAGGCGCAGCGTCGCCAGATGACGCGCAGGAGGACAAAATCTGATCGAGCGTCTTTACTACCAATTCCACTTGCTTCTTCGTCACCACAAAGGGCGGCAAGAATCGGATTACCTTTTCGTGCGTGCGGTTGGCAATGATCTTGTGCTCCAGCATCGTCTTCTGCACCGTCTTGGCAAGATCCGCGGAATCCAGTTCTACTCCCACCATCAGTCCAACGCCGCGCACATCTACGATGCATCCGTAACGGCTATCCAGCTGCCGCAGAAGATCAAGAAAATATCCACCCACGTCTTTCACATGAGCCAGAATCTTCTCTTCTTCCATCACCTTCAGAACCTCAAGCGCCACCGCGCAGGCCAGCGGTCCTCCGCCAAAGGTGGTGCCATGCATGCCGGGATGAATCGCTCCCGCGACTTCCTCTGTCACCAGGACGGCTCCCAGCGGAAGCCCTGACGCCAGCGGCTTTGCCAGTGTGGTCACATCCGGCTTCACGCCATAGTGCTGGTAGGCAAACATCTTTCCCGTGCGTCCCATACCGCACTGAATCTCATCCAGAAGCAGCAGTGCACCGCTGCCTTGGGTCAACTCGCGTGCGGTATTCAAGAACTCACGGCTGATTGGATGAATGCCACCCTCGCCCTGTATGGGCTCGATACACACAGCGCAAACGTCTTCATCGAACTTCCGCTTCAAATCTTCGACGTCGTCAAACTTCACAAACGTTACTCCCGGCATGACGGGAGCAAACGGCTTGCGATACTTCTCGGTGTGCGTGGTGGCCACCGCTCCCATCGTGCGGCCGTGAAAGGAGTTCTCAAGCGCCAGGAACCTGGTGCGCTTTTTCAGCCCCTTGCCGCTGGATACCGCACGCGCAATTTTCAAAGCACCTTCCCATGCTTCGGTGCCACTGTTGCAGAAAAATGCCCGATCCATCCCGGAAAGCTTGGCCAGCTTCTGCGCCAGCACCGCAGAGAACTCGGTGTAAAAAAGGTTGGAGCAATGCACCAGCTTGCCTGCCTGCTCCTTGAGTACCTTGGTAATCGCTGGATGTGAATACCCCAGCGCCATGACTCCAATTCCGCTCAGGAAGTCCAGATACTTGCTACCATCGTCGGCGTACACATAAGCACCTTTGCCATGTGTCAGCAGAATCGGATGCCGGTCGTAAGTGTGAAGCAGATATTTCTCTTCCGCCTTTTGTACCTTGCTCAAACTCACGATGCCATGACCTCCGTACCGCACTCTATCTTTGTCTGGTAAAACGCCGGCAGCATTTCGGCTTCCAGCGCGGGCAGGATGCGTACCCGGTGCACGCCCGAGCGCAGAGCATCCTGGCAGGCTTGCAGTTTCGGGAGCATTCCGCCGCGAACCACAGCGCTCTCAACCAGTTGCGGGATGTCGCTCATCGAAAGCCACCGGATAACCGTCCCATCGGCGCCCTTCACACCCTCCACGTCAGTCAAAAAGATCAGCGCGTTGGCCTGGCATCCCGTGGCGCACGCCGAAGCCATCTGATCCGCATTCACGTTGTAGTACTCGCCATCGGAGCCCAGCGCGAGACTGGAGATCACAGGGATTCCGTCGTTATCCCAGATCGCCTCGATCCAGCGCGAATCCACCGAGCTGATCTCGCCAACAAAACCGAGATCGGCACCATTGGTCTTCTTCTTCCGCGCCAGAAATGCCGCTCCATCTCCACCACACAGTCCAACCGCAGCCTGTCCCGTGGCAGTGATCGCGGCCACAAGCTGCTTGTTCACTCGTCCTGCTAGCACCATCAGAGCCACGTCGCGAGTATCGGAATCGGTGACCCTTAGCCCGTTCACAAACGTTGACTCTTTACCCATCCGCGCCAGTGTCTGAGTCAGCGCCTTGCCTCCGCCGTGCACCACGGCAACCTTGTGCCCTTCGGCTGCCAGGTCGGCGACCGCCTGCGCACACTTCTTGAGCAACGCCTTGTCCTCCAACGCCGCTCCGCCAATTTTCACCACTAGCTTCATCACTAGAATCCCTCTTTCTCGCTCCACCCGAACATCACGTTCATATTCTGGAGCGCCTGGCCAGCGGCGCCCTTCATCAGGTTGTCCAAGCAGGACACCACAATGAGGCGCTTTCCATCCGGGGCCAGTTGAAATCCCACGTCGCAATAATTTGTGCGTAGCGAGTATTGAATTTGCGGCAACTTGCCATGCCCAAAAACTCGCACCCAATGGGCGCCGCTATAAAACTCGCGCAACACAGCATCGATTTCGTCCGAAGTAACGGGCCTGGTTAGCCCTAGATAGATCGTCGAAAGAATGCCACGAGGAATCGGCAGTAGATGTGGGGTAAAGATAAGTTCGTCTGCATGCAGTCCCGCCTGTTCCAGAATTTCGCCAGTGTGGCGATGTCCAAAAACCGAATACGCCGAAAAATTCTCGGCCACTTCCACAAAGTGCGTCTTTTGCGTAGGCTTCTTGCCCGCGCCAGAAACGCCCGACTTGCAATCGCAAATCACGCCGCGCGCCGTGTCCACCAGCCCTGAACGCACCAGCGGCGCCAAAGGCACAATCACCGAAGTCGCATAGCAACCCGGGTTCGCCACCAGCCCCGCCACACGAATCGCATCGCGATGCAGCTCCGGTAGCCCATACACGGCCGTCCGATCCAACTCCGCCGCTACCGCCGTATCGCGGTCCTCAAAACCGTACACTGCGCGGTTCGCCGCTTCCTTCAACCGCCAGGCACCACTCAAATCGACAATGCGCAATCCCCGCGCAAGTGCTTCTGGAACCAGCTCCCGCGAAAGTTCATGCGGTGTGGCCAGAAACAAAACATCAACCCCGCGCGACTTCAACAGTTCCCACGAAAACGCTTGCAGCGGGTAGCTCACTTCACCCGCCAGCTCCGGATACGACTCCTCCAGAGGATGCGCCGACGTCTCACCCTCACGAGACAGAAACAGCGGCGTTGCCACCCGTGGATGCCGAAGCAAAAGTTTCGACAATTCGAATCCGGCGTAACCAGTAGCGCCCATGACCGCGGTCTGCAGCTTCGCCTTGCTCACTGCATCATTCCTTTAATCCGAAGCGCGATCCGGTGCGCATTCTTCTTGCTTTGCGAGATCACCAGAATCGTATCGTCGCCGCCGACCGTTCCTACAATCTCCGTCCAGCCCTCCGCATCGATTGCCGCCGCCACTGGCTGTGCCGAACCCGTCGCGGTCTTGATTACCAGCAGATTCTGTGCCTCGCGAACTTCAATAACAAACTCGCGAACCAGCCGTCCCGCTGAGTGAAATCCCGGCTCTGCCTGCTGATCACCATGAGAGACGCTGTAGCCATCGGGCGTTTTCACCAGGGCCAAGTCATTGATATCCCGCGACAAAGTCGCCTGGGTCACATCAAATCCCTGCCGCAAAAGCAACTTGCGCAATTGCTCCTGGTTGGCAACGGACTCCTGCTGAACCAACTCCAGAATCAGGTTTTGACGCGAAAGCTTCGACATTAGGTTTCCCAACACAGCATTATTATTCAAATGACCGTATAAGTATGCAACTCCCATGCAAACGGCGTCAATCCTTTTCTGGCGCAATGATTACGTTTTTCGCCTTCGCCTGCCGTGAATATTCCGCATAAAACTCAGGGCGGCCAAATGGCCGCCCATCCAAGCATGACGCAGCCCTCGCATCACTGTGGAGTTGCGGTACTTACCGGCGTTCTTCCGCTTCGCGCCACTAGCCAAAGCATATAACCCACCGTCGCCAATCCGCCTACAAACAGAAGCAGGAATAACGTGATCACCCCAACCTGCGGGCGCACCGCCAGTGCCCCCAGATTCGCGTAGGGCTTCAGATAAGCCAGCCGCAGCAGGTGGCGTAGGCAGACCATCAGGAACAGCGTGACCAGAGACATCGCAAAGCCCGCATAAACCAACGAACTGGGCTTCTCCGCCAGGCTTCCCAGCAGAATCAGCAACATGGCCGAGATCACTGACACCAGCGCCAGTCCAAAGACCGAACCTGCCAGCGGCTCACGCAACAGGACCATCGCGATCTGGCGTGGAATCGCCAACAGCAGCCACATTCCCAGCAGGAATTGCAGGCCCGTACACACTGCAAACACCAGCGCTGAACGCTGCACCAACCATCGCCCGTATCCGGCATTCACTTTCATCTTGCGCATGCCGAGCATCGCTAGAATCGCCGAGAAAAGGGCAATTGAACCGTTCACCATGTGCAGATAACGTGGGACAACGCTGTGGTCGCCAAGGTTCAAATTCCATCCGTTCGGATGCGCTCGATACATTCCGAGCCAGCGCTCCGGGCCAAGCATCAGCGTCATATTGTTGACGTATATGAACGCGATTCCCAGCAGGACGCATAACGAAATCGCCAGCACGCATCCGGCAATTCCCTTCCCCTTCTCTGCCGCGTACGAGAAGTAGTAGAACCCATAGTAGGCGACCATCACCAACGGAATCACAGCCAGCCACAACACGCCAATCAGGATCGAACTGGCATACAGGAAATTACCGAAGAGCACCTGAACAAACAGCAGTGCTGCCACTCCCAGCGTCACCGTGAAAGCCAGGAACGTAGGAAGCATGGCCGCCAGTTCATTGGCCAACTGCCGCGAGTATGGATGATCCGAGTGCCGTCCGCGCAAATAGTTCCACAGCGCCCAAATGCCGCCTCCAAGAGCGGAATTCATGGCTGCAAGATGCAAGGTGAATACCACCAGCAGCAGCGCCGTAAACAGCCACACCGGACCCGGCACTGGCAGTGGATCAACATGAGGAATCGCAATCGTGTGCATCAGCGTACCTCCTGCCACAGGGCTGGGTATGTCAGTTGCGAATGATTGGCGTTCGGCAAAGCGGCCGGGGCAGGCTTCACCGATACCGGCTTACTGGCTTCATGCGAAATGTAGGACGCCAACGCCTGAGCCTGATCGTCGGGCGCATTAAAATTCGGCATGTTGCTGCTCATCGCGCCCAGCGCTGAGAACATATCCTGCACTTGACTCGGCGTTTCATTTTCAAAAACCCCACGCAGTGGCCGGAAGTTTCCGTTGACAGTGTGGCAGTGCCCGCAGCGCGCCTCAAACACCTTCGCGCCAATCTCCAACCGATTCCCGTCGGTGATGTTGAAATGCCACGGTTGATTCAGTGACGCCAGGTAGCTTCCCAGGGCCTTGCGATCCTCTTCATTGCCCGCATAGGGCGGCATGGTTCCGTGCATCATTGGAATGTGTTGCAGAATGTCAGCTGCAAACTCAGCGTCCCAGCCATCGACGCGGCGCTTCATGCCGCGATATCCACCCACCGCGTGGCAGCTCCCGCATTGCAGGTGGAAGAGATTCTCTCCGTAAGCCATGCTTGTCGTGTCGTCGGTAAGCAGGAAATTGGCAGTGTGGCTCACTCCCGTGGCTTGTAGCTGTTCCACCTGTGAAGCGCGCACGTCATTGGCATAGACAACCTGGGAAATCACCCAAGGCTTGCGGACAAATTCACGCAGATACTCGCCCGCGCCAATCATGCCAAGACCACAAATCACCAGCAGCGCCACCACTGGGGGCCGCATCCAGCGCGGCTTCCACACCCCGCACACCAGAGCGATCACCAGCGCCAGCAGGGTGAAACCCACGCCGCCGCGAACAGCATGGCGCACTCCAATCAGCACTCCGTTCAGGTACACCTGAGAGAATTGCGGGAGACAGGCAAAGTACCACCACAGCGACAACGGCAGCACCAGCGCTCCAGCCATCATCCACAGCGCGGCCCAACGAGCAACTTTCTCTCGTCCCTCTCTCCGCGGCAGAGTAATGTAGCCAAAGATGCCGGCCAGGATCACACTCACCGCCGTGCGCGCCGCCAGCGAGGGCAAAAATGTGGGATTGAACATTGCGTCCCAGAAGCTGTGCGTCTCAATCCAGCGTCCGGGCGTCAGCATGAAAGTAAGAATTCCATTGATGACGAACAGGCTCATCCACGCCGCGACAAAGTAAATCCAGCCCACGATCATGTGATCGCGCGCCGGCAGGCTATCCCAGGTTTTGTAGTAGAGGATGGCCGCCGCAATCTCCACAAAGAAGAAGACCCATTCGATTGCCCACGCCCACACGAAGGTGTGGATGAGCATCGATGTGGCCTCTGGGCTAACCAGTCCAATTGTGAACCAGATACCCACGCCGCTGATAGCGCCGAAGACCAGGGTAAGCAGCGCGAAAAACCTGGAGTGGCGGCGGCAGTAATCAAGCAGCACCACGTCCCGCTGCCGCCGGGCGAGGCTTTCAGTCAGGACCAGAAAGAAGCCTCCGCCGACGGCGAAGTGCGAGATGAACACGTGCAAAACCGCGACCAGCGCAATCAACATGCCGCCCGGGAATGCAAGTTGCCATTGTGGATAGTTCAAGGGCAAACTCCTGCAGCGAATGAATACTCTTGCATCTTCTACCAGCGCTGCATGCAATGCAACGGGCAAGGAAGGAGCAAGTCCGATTCATTCCGACGCGGAAGCGCTGGAATGAATCGTTTCTTACGCGCAGGCTAAAACAGAGCACGGAGAGGCGCTTGTGCTCGTCAAGATTGAGCCGGTGCTACTTGCTGAAGTATGCCGCGTTCTTTTCCGCCGCATCCGCTTTGTCCGTAGGCAGCTCATCGGCAGGGAAGATCGAGTTGGTGGGGCACTCTGACACGCAGCCACCGCAATCCATGCATTCCTCGGGATTGATGTAGAGCTGGGGTACGGTCTCCCATGCGGGCTCGCTCTTCAGCGGATGGATGGCCTCCGAGGGACAGGAATCGATGCAGAGGTTGTCTTTCATACAGGTATCGGTAATGACGTGGGCCATGGAAGGTCTCCTTGCGCAAACTATGGGTTCTGCGATATCTAAAGCTACAACAGAAGCTTACCCGGGCGCAATTTGATCATAGCGGGTCCTGGTAGTCCGAGCTCTGTGATTTAAGTCACTTTTCCCTCTGAACAACACTACTTTTTTTCTGCTGCGCCATCTCTCGCACCTCTTCCGGAGTGAGCCCTTGTGCGCGCAGGGCGCGCAGGCTCAACGCATCGTGGCGTTTAGCGAGACGAAGCCCGCTGTCATCCCTGAGTAATTGGCAGTGATAGTACTGCGGCGAAGGCAGCCCCAGTGCCCGTTGTAACAAAAGCTGGCGGGCCGTCGAACGCAGCAGATCCTCGCCGCGCACGACCTCGCTCACCTGCATTGCCGCGTCGTCAACCACGACCGCTAGCTGGTAGGCGGGAACGTTGTCGCGCCGCCACACCGCAAAATCGCCGAAGTCGCGGCCGGCTTCAAAAGCTTGGAGGCCTACCCGCCGGTCGACAAACTCGATGCACTCGCCATCTGGTACGCGGAAGCGCCAGTTCATGCCAGCGGGAGAGCTGGCAGCCAGTCGACGGCTGCGGCATGTTCCTGGATAGACCGGCTCGTCGTTGTCGTCATTGGGCGCGCTTGCTGCCTGGGCCAGTTCCCGGCGTGAGCAGGAGCAGGGGTAGATCCATCCTCCTGCCAGCAGCTTGCGCCAAGCATCCAAGTAGAGCGCGCGCCGCTCACTCTGGGTGTACGGGCCAAATGCCCCGCCGACATCGGGTCCTTCCTGCCATTCGATTCCGTACCAGCGCAGGTCCTCAACCATAGCCTGGGCGAACTCACTCCGGCAGCGCAGCGTGTCCAGGTCCTCATTGCGGAAGATCAGTACACCTGCCTGCTCACGCACCCGCTCAAAGGCCTCCCAGAAGGTGGATGCGTGGCCGAGGTGCAGATATCCAGTGGGCGAGGGCGCGATACGTCCGCGATATGCGCGATATGGTTGCGCTGCTCCCATCGGACTTATTCTATCGCCGGATTATTCCGGCGGCGGTCCGGCAAGGTCCTCGGTGCAAGCGAAGGCGCGCCACCGATACGTCCGACCTCCGGATTAATCCTGTTCGACGATCTTCCTCGCCTCGGCGACGGCAGTGAGTATCTCGGCAAAGGAGTTGATGGCGAAGAGCCGCTTGTGGATCTCATCCACCTTCACCGTCGTGTTCAGCACCTCGGAGACGCTGAAGTCCCGGATCTCGCAGCCGCCGGAGAGGACATTGGTGCACTCCTGCTGCGAGGATGCCACGCCCGAGCCGTAGACCTTGACTTCGCCGTCCTGGCGGATGAGGCCGAACTCGAAGGTGTACCAGTAGAGACGGCCCATGCGCTCCAGCTGCTCTTCGCTGGCCATTGCGTGGCAGACGCGGCCGTACTCGGCGACCGCATCGGCAAAGCTCTGGTCGGCGAACATCGGGAGGTGGCCGAGCGCGTCGTGCAGCATGTCCGGCGCGGGCGTGTAATCCATGGACTCGCGGCTGCGCAGCCAGGTGGTGGCGGGAAACTGGCGCGCCTCCAGCATCTCGAAGAAGGCACGCGAGGGCATGAATCCGGAGACGGGCTGCACTCTCCATCCGGTGCGCTGCCGCAGACGTTGGCTGATGGCGGACAAGTGCGGGATCTGCTTCTGCCCCAGTCCGAGCGCGTGCCAGCCTTGCAGATATTCGCGGCAGGCGCAGTGCTCGAGCTGAGCCATGCGCCGGGCAACGAGTTCGTCCCACAAGACGTGCTGATCGGATGTGTAGGCGGCGTAGTCCTGCTCGATCAGGAATGGTTTGGCAGCAACCAGCTCCGCGTGCTCCAAGCTGCGCATTGGTCACCTCAAAGGTCTCCGCTCAACCGGGGACGATATCTGAGATGCAGCTGTGGCGCCAAGAGATAACGACTGCGTGAACGTGCCATTCCCCGCCAAACTTGTTAGGCTGTCTGTCGGAGACTCTGCCATGTCCAACTTCAACGATCAGCCCGAGATCCGTATCCAGAACTCCAACGAATATCGCGAAGGTTATGCCAACAGCGTGCAGATTCGCATGAGTGTGTGGGACTTCTTCCTCGCCTTTGGAAAGGCGATTCCGGGCGATGGTCCGGGGATCGATCTGCTTAATTTTCAGGGAATTTATTTGAGTCCGCAGCAGGCCAAGGCGCTGTCGCTCATGCTGCATCAGAATGTGGCGAATTATGAGCAGACCTTCGGCGAAATTAAACTCGATCCGCAATTTGTGCAAAACGGGCCCATCCACTAAATCCATGCCGGGGAGAGGAGCACACCCCTCAAGGGGCACCGGGGGGGGCTTGACAGCGTTCGGGCTGATATTCGCCGTCCTCTGGCTGCTCCATCTATGGCTGCTGCGTCTGCCTTACTTCTGGGACGAGGCTGGATACTTCATTCCGGCGGCGCGGGACATCCTGCTGACCGGCGACCTGATCCCGCACACCACACTATCGAATGCGCATCCGCCACTGGTGATGCTTTGGCTGGCCCTGTGCTGGAAGCTCACGACGTACTCTCCGCTGGTGACGCGCACGGCCATGCTGCTGGTGGCGGCCTTTGGCTTCACTGGGCTATGGCTGCTGGCACGGCGGGTGGCCAACGCACAGGTGGCGACGGCGACGGTGGTGCTGACCGCACTGTCTCCCACGGTGTTTGCCCAGTCGGCGATGGCGCAGCTGGATATTGCCGCCTTTGCGCTGGTGCTGTGGATGCTGTATGCGCACATCTGCGGGCGACACTGGCAGGCGATAGCCTTTGCAGCGCTGGCAGCGGTGGCAAAGGAGACCACGGTAGCGGTCACGCTGACGCTGCTGGGGGCCGACCTGATGGGATGGTTCGCTGCCCGCTGGTGGCCACGCTGGGGGGGGAAATGGTTCCTGCCGCGGCGAACACTGGGGCAGTGTGCGGGTTGGCTGCTGGCGCTGCTTCCGCTGGTGGGCTGGTATGCGTATCACTTCCACCGCACAGGACACGTCTTCGGCAATCCTGACTATCTGCGCTACAACGTGGGAGCGACGGTGACGCCGCTGCGCATTCTGCTGGCAGGAGTGATGCGGCTTTGGCACGTGACCGGATACATGAACCTGTTCGTGCTGACGGGGGCGGCGCTGTTGCTGCTGTGGGATACGAGGCGGACCGGTGTGATGGGTAACGCGGCTACGCCGCTGCCAGCCGCAGGCGCAAGGCCCGCCGCAAGCGCATTGGCGCCCAATGTGCAGTTGTTATTTGCACTGGTGGTGCTGGCGCAGGTAGCGGAGTTTTCAATCGTGGGAGGAGCGCTGCTGGCGCGCTATATGATTCCGGCGGTTCCGCTGGTGGTGCTGCCAGCGGTGGATGTGCTGCATCGCTACGCGCCAAAGTGGAAGTGGTGGATCGCGGGTTGCGCGGCAGCGTTTGTGGTGGCGCTGTTCTTCAATCCGCCGTGGTTTATCTCGCCGGAGGACAACTTGACCTGGGCGAGGTTCGTGAACATGCATGAGCAGGCGGCACGATACGTGGAGCAGCACTACGCCGAAGATCGCATATTGACTGCCTGGCCAGCTTCCGACGAGTTGAACCGGCCGTTTCTAGGGTACGTTGCCAAGCCGCTGACGGTAGTGCGGATGGAGAGCTTCACGGCCGAGGAGATTCTGCGCGCCGCGCAACAAGAAGAAAACTTCGATGTGGTGGTGGCTTTCTCGACAAAATACGAGCCGCCGCGAGGGTTTTTCCAGCACATTCCGGGTTGGACGTATGTGCAAACGCGCTATTTCGACTTCCATCAGGATCTGCCGCCAAAGGCGATTGCACGCATGCTGCACGGGCGCATTGTGTGGCAGAAGGCAAGTCCGGGCGAATGGATTGCGGTGATTGAGATCGACAAGATTCGCAACGCGCGGAGTGAAAAGTTTCGGCCTTTTGAGAGCGAAAAATCTCAAGATTGGCGATGAGTTTGAGGGTATACCTACCCCTCCTATATTTCCCGCTAAAAATTTGAAAACAGAAGAGTTATGACCACCCTTACGGAGCTCGCCTACAGTTCGAGCTATCTCGCCTGAATCATTCCTCGTTCCAGAGTAGCAAATTGAGAGGTCATTCCCTCACTCGAAAGTGAAGCCTATCTGCTTTTAAATCAGTCAGTTGTGGAAATTCGGCGTGATTTTCTGCTAGACAGAGATCTGATTGGGGCAGGTTTGGAGTGAATTTGGGACAGTTTTCGACGTTCTCCGCAGCATTTTGAGCGATTCAGGAGCGATTAGAAGAGAGTTGATTGCACCAATGATGGTGCAGAACGCTCCTGAGAATTGGCGAAGTGGTGAATCGTTGGAGTTGCTGGATTAACTGGTTCGGTAATAGATGCGCGGAGATGAGACGCCTGGCTGCGTGCCGCGATCGAGCCAGATTAACATATCGTTTAGTTATCGTTACCATAAAATGAATTCATCCAGCTCATAGGAATCGCTGTCTAGATTGGGGCATCTAGATCAGCAGGAGCAAGTAAATATGAATTTGAATATCGCTCATCTTGATACGCCCTTTAGAGGACAGGATTCAAAAACGGTTTATGCCGCATACGACACGAATGACGGCCTTATGAAGAAGGCTCTGCGCGCACTCTCCGAAAGCCAGAAGAGGTACAACGACCTGCTGGCGGACGGACTTGGACGCGTTATGCAGTAAGTCCCCGGGGCGCGCTACCCCACTGCGGGCGCGTGGCGAGCATTGAGTGACGCCGCGCCGGACCGAGCAGGCAACGGGAGTGTAACCCCAATACGATTAACTACTTAAATATTGTGAACAGGCCGTCCGAGAGACGGCCCCCAACTGACGGCTGTCGTTTCTTTCGTGGGTTTCCGGCCGGGTGCCGGGAATAAGTTAGCCGGGGTTCAGTTACCCATACAACGGCGGCGCGCGAAAGCGATCAAGCGTTGCGACAGTTCACAAAAGGAGAATCTGAAATGCGTACATCACGAGGCCGTGCACTGCTTTTGGTAGCGACACTTTCACTTGGAACGTTTGCCTTTTCACAGGTTGGCAGCCTAACGGGAGAGTTTCAAAACGCTCCTGAAAACTCGGTCCCCAGCAACAACGGCGACAGCGCAAAGGCCGACAACATTTACGGACGGGATGGCAATGTAGTGGACGTCCCCACGGAACAGACCGGAAACTTTGAAAGCTATAGCGGACCGCGGCGGTACATTGGCGGAAACGGCGATAGCGCAAAGGCCGATCGGGATTCCACCGATTTTGGCAGCCTGACCGGAGATTTTGAAAGCTCCGACGAGAACGTGGTTAACCCTCATGGCTCCGTTGGAGCAACTGCGGGCACGCAGACCGCCGGGACTCAGGGCGCAAGCCAGCCGAACAGCATGGGGAGCAACGCCGGAAACGCAGAGAATGAAGATTCTGGCGCTTCGAGCAGCACACCTTCCACGGCGGGCGCAGGGCAGTAATTTCCCTTCGATCGCGAACACTGGGATGAGCTCTCCCAGTTGACTCAGAGACTCTGGCCCGCGCGATGCGGGCCATATTTTTGTCTGGAGATTCGGTGAGGACGAGCAGCTCTCGAATTCGCTTGCTGGTGACGCACGGGACCCAACGCGTTGCCGCAGACGCTCATCCAAGTTAGGCCGCCACTTTGAAACTTGAACCGGGCCGTGACAGAAGGCCCATAACCGTGGAGGAGAGACTAGGATGCGTAAACTTCTTTTGATCGCGACATTCGCACTTTCACTCGGCTCACTTGCCTATGCCCAAGCATCGGGCAGCACAAGCGGGTCGGATACGCCCACCGGACCGGCAGGTGAGAAAACCGGGAATTTCGAGAGCGCTCCAGAAAACAAGACTGGCCCGCCTACCTCACACGCTGATAGCCCGAAGGACAACAACAGGCCCAGCGTGATTGGTGAAAAAACTGGAGATTACGAGACCTCCGAGGAAAACAAGGCTGGCCCGGCCAGTACAGACCCTGGTGTCCCGCCGGACAGCGTCCGTACAGCTCCGAACGGAATCGCTGGTGAAAGAACCGGAAACTTTGAACAGTCTAATGAAAACAAGGTTGGCAAGGCCAACACCCAGATCGATAACCAGTCTGGAACACAAAACGGAAACCAACCGAGCAGCATGGGAAGCAGCACGGGGAAAACTCCAGACCAGGGGAATAGCAGCACAAGCGGATCAGAGCCGGACAGCACGCCTAGTTCGGACAAGTGACTGAGGCTGAAGCCGGTTTGGATTCGTCGGCGCCCGGAGGTGCAATACGAGCAGCTCTGGAATTTGCTTGGTGCTGACGCGTGAGTACCCAACATCCTGGCGCAGACTGTCATCCCACTTAAGCCGCCACTTGAACGTTGAGCCGGCCGTGGTAGACGGCCCCTAACCAAGTACAGGGAGAACCCAGAATGCGTAAGCTTCTATTTGTCGCGACACTTTCACTTACACTCGGCACACTTGGCTTTGCTCAAGCAACGGGGGGCGCAATCGGCTCCCCCGGCAGGCCATCCGGCAACACGGGAGCAGGTTCCAGCGCTGCACAGGCTGGCAATGGCGAACAGACGAACGACGATCAAAATCAGCCTATGACGCCGGAGACCGGCAGCCAGCCGGGGACACAGAACGAAAGCCAGCCGGGCAGCATGGGAAGCAGTACCGGGAGCACCACGGACCAGGGAACATCCGGGGTGACGAATGGCGGTACGGACGCTACGGGCTCGAGCACGATGGGGACGGGAACGACCGGAAGCGGCAACGACTCGACGACCAACGACAAGGACTCGAGTTCGCCGACGAGTTCGCCTAGCTCGGACAAGTAGTAAGGTGACAGGTCAAGGCTTCGCAGCCGGGGTACGCGGCAAGAGAGCCGCTCCGGCTGCTGGCGCTGGTGGTGGCCCGCATCGGAGCGGGCCACATTCTTGTTTGGAAGAAATTTTATGGGCGGCGGTTTGACCCGCGCTTGCCCAGTCTCATACACTGAATCGTTCGCAGTTGGCGTTTGCGCCGCTGCGTGTGCTCACAGCTGAGCGAGGGCCCCCCGGCCTCCCAAATCTTCAGAAGACTTAAGGCTACTCCTTTGACATCCACCGATTTGACATCTACTGAATCAACCGCCGAAGTAATCAAAAACCCCTGCGAGCGCGAAGTCTCGGTCGAGGTTCCCACGGAAGAGGTCGCCCGCGAATGGAAGAAAGCGCTGGCCAGATTCCAGAAACATGCCCGTATCCCGGGCTTCCGCAACGGCAAAGTGCCGGAGACGCTGGTGCGCAGCAAGTTTGCCGATGAGATCAAGTCGGAGGTCGTCGAGCACCTGATTCCAGGCGCGTTCCGCGAGGCGACGAAGACGGCGAACCTGGTTCCGGTAGGCCAGCCACGCGTGGTGGAACTGGAACTGGAAGAAGACAAACCGCTGCGCTTCAAGGCCATCTTTGAAGTTCTGCCGCCCTTCGATGTGACCGGGTACCAGGAAGTGAAGGTCGTGCGCGAGCCGATTACGGTGAGCGACGAGGACGTGGAGAAGACGATCCAGGCGCTACGCGAGCAGAACTCGACCTACATCAACATGGACGAGGATCGTGGACTGGCCAATGGCGACTTCGCCTCAGTGGCGTTCAAGAGCACCAGCCAGGAAGAAGGCGCCGAGCCAGTGGAGATGAAGGACGTTCTGGTGGACATCGGCGGCGAAAATACGCTGCCGGAGTTCAGCGAGAACCTGCGCGGAGCCAAGGCTGGCGAGACGCGAAACTTCGACGTGACCTACGCCGAGGACTTTGGCGACAAGCGGCTGGCGGGAAAGACCCTGCACTACGAGGTCGAGGTGAAGGGGATCAAGACAAAGAGCGTGCCCGAGATGAACGACGAGTGGGTGAAAGAACTTGGGCAGGAAGAGATGCAGACGGTAGAGCAACTGCGCACCCGGGTCCGCGAAAGCATGGAGAGCGAAAAGAAGCACCAGGCCGAACACAAGGCCAAGGAAGAGCTGCTCCAGCAACTGACCACGAAGTTTGCGATCGACGTGCCGACGCTGCTGGTGGAAAACGCTGTCGATCAGCGGCTGGAACGCGGCCTGCGCTCACTGATTTCGCAGGGACTGAGGGCGGAAGACATCAAGCGCATGGACCTGAGCAAGCTGCGCGAAGGCCAGCACGAAGGCGCGCTGCGCGATGTTCGGGCTAATCTGTTGCTGGAGAGGATCGCCGACCTGGAAGGGATCACGATCAGCGACGAGGATCTGGATAAGGAAATTGCGATGGCGTCGGAGCAGTCCCGGCAAACCCCGGTGGCGTTGCGCAAGCAGCTTGAGGAAAAGAAGGGGTTGGAAGGACTACGCGAGCAACTGCGCTGCGACCGCGCGCTGGATGCGTTGTATAAGCGATCTGAGTAGATAGAGCGCCAACGCAAGTTAGCGCGGACGGAAAAAGATTTGTAATGTGCCGCTTCTGCAGCATCGAATAAGCGGAGCAGTTTTACGAGGACCGGGGCTTTTGAAGCCGCGGATTTTGCAAAGGAGCCGGAAAATTATGCTTGTGCCGATGGTGATCGAGCAGACCAGCAGGGGCGAGCGCGCCTATGACATCTATTCCCGGTTGCTCAGAGATAACATCATCTTCCTGGGTACCCCGATTGATGACAATGTCGCAAACCTGATCATCGCGCAGTTGCTGTTTCTCTCCGCCGAAGACCCGGAAAAAGACATTTCACTGTACATAAACTCACCCGGCGGCTCCATTACGGCGGGGATGGCGATTTATGACACGATGCAGTTCATCCGTAATGATGTAGTGACGATCTGCATTGGGCAGGCAGCGTCGATGGGAGCCATGTTGCTGACGGCGGGCGCGAAGGGTAAACGGTATGCCCTGCCGACATCGCGTATACTGATCCATCAACCACTGATCATGGGTGGCGGAATCTCCGGGCAAGCCACCGATATTGACATTCACGCACGCGAGATTTTGCGGATGCGCGAGTTGATGAACCAATTGATGGCCAAGCACACGGGGCAAGTTCTGGAGAAGGTGGAACGCGACACCGAACGCGATTTCATCATGAACGCCCAGCAGTCCAAAGAGTACGGCATCGTAGATGACATCATCTACAAGCATAAGTAAGAGATAGAAACGGGTGATAGACGGCGCCCGGGCGGTTGTGCAGGTAGAGACGCAGGCGGCAACGAGCCCGGGCGACGGGTAATGATCGGGAGTTCCCGAGGTAATAAATGGGACCCTTATTGGTCACTTTACCAAGCGGCCAGCCGGGCAGAAAATGCAGGACTAGGGTACTTACGTTATTGCAGCACGCACGTCTCAGCTCCAGAGTAGACGAACGATAGGCATCTTGCCGGCGTCTACACGCTTCCCACTTAGGTTGTGGAGGACGGGCGGAGACGGCGGAGATTTACGGTTCGAATCGGGGGCAGCAACCAGGCCCAAGGCCAGTTTTCAAGCGTTCCGGGTGAACCGGAAAAGCAACAGGAGTACTCAGTGAGACCCAGGTCTGGTTCTGACGAAGTATTGCGATGTTCGTTCTGCCATAAATCCCAGGATGCGGTGGCGAAGCTGATCTCGTCACCCTCCGACTATCCACGCGCCTATATCTGCGACGAGTGCGTTGCGGTGTGCAACTCGATTCTCGAGGACGACCGCAGCGAGGCTCAGACCACGGCGAGCCCCAACCATCTGCCCAAACCGCAGGAGGTGAAGGCGTTCCTGGACGAGTATGTGATTGGGCAGGAGCGGACGAAGAAGAAGCTGGCAGTGGCGGTGTACAACCACTACAAGCGCATCTACATGAACCGGCAGCGCACCAGCGAGATCGAACTGTCAAAGTCGAACATTCTGCTGATTGGACCGACGGGTACCGGCAAGACTCTGCTGGCGCAGACGCTGGCCAAGATGCTGGATGTGCCCTTTGCGATTGTGGATGCGACTACGCTAACCGAAGCCGGATATGTGGGCGAGGACGTGGAAAACATCATCCTCAAACTGTTGCAGGCCGCCGATGGCGACGTGGCGCGGGCGCAGACGGGCATCATCTACATTGACGAAATCGACAAGATCGGGCGCAAGGACGAGAACCCCTCGATTACACGCGATGTTTCCGGAGAAGGCGTGCAGCAGGCACTGCTGAAGATTCTGGAAGGCACGGTCGCCAACGTTCCGCCGCAGGGCGGACGCAAGCACCCGCACCAGGAATTCACTCCGGTGGACACAACAAACATTCTGTTCATTGTGGGCGGAGCGTTTGTGGGGCTGGAAAAGGTGATTGAGCGCCGCATTGGCAAGCGCGCAGTGGGCTTCAAGACCGGAGAAGAGGCGCAGCGCGACGCGGCAATTGTGCCTCACAAACGGGACGACGAACTGCTGCAGCTGGCCCAGCCGCAGGACCTGATCAAGTTCGGACTGATTCCGGAGTTTATTGGCCGCCTGCCAGTAATGGGAATTCTGAGCGACCTGGATGAGTCTGCGCTGGTGGAAATCCTGACTAGGCCGCGCAACGCCATCGTCAAGCAGTACCAGCGGCTGTTCGAGTTTGAGAGCGTGAAGCTACGCTTCTCCGAAGAGGCGCTGTCGTCAATCGCCCGTGAGGCTCTGAACCGCAAGGTGGGAGCACGCGGATTGCGCATGATTCTGGAAGAGCTGATGCTGGACCTGATGTACCAGCTACCCGGGCAGAAAAAGATCAAGGAATTTGAAGTGACGCGCGAGATGGTGGAACAACGCGACGTTTCCATGCCGCGGGTGGAGAAGCAGGCGTCATAGGCAAAAAGTTTCAGGGTTTCGGAAAAGTTGGCGTGACGCCCAGCCTCAACCGGCTGGGCGTTTATGTTGAAGCGGAGTTACCTGGGCAGCGAAGTTCCATTGCGGCATGGGTGCAAGCCCATGGTATGAATCGAGATACCCTTGAAGTGGAGGTTTCCCAGCAAGGGCACGGCTTACCAATTCTGCGAGGATGAGGTAAGTTGTTGCAGAATTTCGTGCTCCGAGCTCCTGTTGCCGCCGATATGGGGTTGTAGTAGGCTCGAAAACAATCAGTGGCATCCGGCGGCGAGGCTAGTTGCGTCGACCTGGGCGACCACGGAGGAAGTGAGGCTGAGTGAGCCTGATTAAAGAGAAATTCGAAACCCGCAAGCTGCCGATGATGCCGATCCGGGATGTTGTCATCTTTCCGTTCATGATGACGCCCTTTGTGGTGGGCCGCGAGTCCAGTGTGCGCGCCTTGGAAGAGGCTCTTACGGGCGACAAAAGGATTTTCCTCGCCACCCAGCACGATCCGGGAGTTGATGAACCCAAGCCGGACGAGATTTACCAGGTGGGCAGCATTGCCAATATTGTACAGAGCCTGAAGATGCCTGATGGCAACATCAAGGTGCTGGTGGAGGGTATTGAGCGGGCGCGGATTCTGCAGGTGACCGAGACGGATGGCTTCTATATGGCATCGGTGCGGGTGAACCGCTATGCCCCGGAGATCACGGCGCAGATAGAGTCGACGATGCAGCGCGTCTCGTCGCTGTTTGAGCAGTACGTGAAGCTGTGCCAGTCGCTGAACCAGGAGACGATTGCCGCCACGGTGCGGATGGACGACATTGGGCGGCTGAGCGATACGATTGCCGCCAATCTGCAGCTCTCGATTGAGGAAAAGCAGGAGCTGCTGGAGATTTTCGACCCGGCGGACCGGCTAAACCGCATCAGCGACGTGCTGGACATTGAGATTGAAAAGCTGAACATGGACCGCACGATCCAGTCGCGAGTGAAGCGGCAGATGGAGCGCGCCCAGAAAGAGTATTACCTCAACGAAAAAATCAAGGCGATCCAGAAAGAGCTGGGACGCGGCGAAAAGAGCGAGTTCGACGAACTGAAGAAGAAGATCGACAGTGCCGGGATGCCTCCTGACGTGCTGGAGAAAGCGACGCAGGAGTTGAAGAAGCTGGAAGCAATGCCCCCGATGTCGGCCGAGTCCACCGTCTCTCGCAATTACCTGGACTGGTTGCTGGCGGTGCCGTGGAAGAAAAAGTCGAAGGAGATTCGCGACATCGACTTTGCCGAACGCACGTTGAACGGCGACCACTATGGGCTGGAGAAGATCAAAGAGCGCATCCTGGAGTTCCTGGCGGTGCGGCAGCTGGTGAAGAATCCCAAGGGCTCGATCCTCTGCCTGGTGGGGCCTCCGGGCGTGGGCAAGACATCGCTGGGAATGAGCATTGCCAAGGCAACGGGACGCAAGTTCGTGCGCATGTCGCTGGGCGGAGTGCGCGATGAGGCCGAGATCCGCGGCCACCGCCGTACCTATATCGGCGCACTGCCAGGGCAGATTATCCAGATGATGAAGAAGGCAGGGACGCGCAATCCGGTCTTCATGCTGGACGAAGTGGACAAGATGTCGAATGACTTCCGCGGCGATCCATCGTCGGCGCTGCTGGAAGTGCTCGATCCGGAACAGAACTACATGTTCGTGGACCACTACCTGGACGTGGAGTATGACCTGTCGCAGGTATTCTTTATTGCCACAGCCAACGTGCTGCACACGATTCCGAGCCCGCTGCAGGACCGCATGGAAGTGCTGCGGCTACACGGCTATACAGAACCGGAAAAGCTGGAGATCGCGCGCCAGTACCTGGTGAAGAAGCAGCTTGCGGAGGCCGGGCTTACCACGGCTAACATCCAGTTTGAGGACGAAGCGCTAAAGGCAATCATCCGTTACTACACGCGCGAGGCTGGAGTGCGCAACCTGGAGCGCGAGATCGGCAACGTCTGCCGCAAGATTGCACGCTCGGTGGTGCGCGAGGGCGGAAGCTTCTCCTCGACGATTACGGCGGAGAGCCTGAACACCTATCTGGGAGTGATGCGCTTCCGCGATACACCAGCGAACGCCCAGAGCGAAATTGGACTGGTTACAGGACTGGCCTGGACCGAGGTGGGAGGCTGCATCCTGACTACCGAGGTCGCGATCATCGACGGCAAAGGTAAGCTGACGTTGACCGGCAAGCTGGGCGACGTGATGCAGGAGTCGGCACAGGCGGCAATGAGCTACCTGCGCTCGCGCTGGCAGCGACTGGGCATTCCGCGCGACTTCTACCGCAATGTGGATATCCACGTTCATGTGCCCGAGGGCGCGATTCCGAAAGACGGGCCGTCGGCAGGCATTACGATCGCAACGGCCATCGCCAGCGCCCTGAGCAACATTCCTGTGCGCCGCGATATCTGCATGACGGGAGAGATTACGCTGCGCGGCAAGGTTTTGCCGATTGGCGGATTAAAGGAAAAGCTGCTAGCTGCGCACCGGGCGGGAATCCTGGAAGCGATTCTGCCGGCGGAAAACGAAAAGGACTTGGCTGACCTACCGGAGAATCTGCGAACGGAGATGAAGCTGCACTTTGTGGATTCGATGGACGAGGTGTTGCAGCTTGCGCTGGAACAACCGCTGCCAGAGACTCCGGCAGCCAGTCCGATTGCGGCGATTGCGGCCTCGACGGAGCAACCGGAAGCTCGACAGTAAGAAGCTCTCGCTGGATTTGTGACAGAAGAGCCCGCTTCGGCGGTTTTTTTCTTTGGTATCCGGGCGCGTCGGTCTGACGGGCTGTGGAAAATTCGAAATCGCCGATGCAAAGCGCAACAGTGTAACGAAATCACTCGTATTCGATTATCTCCGCTGTAAGTGATTGATTCTTCATAGGAAAGTCTCTGCAATGCAGGGGCAGTCACGCATTCGCGTGTTGTGATTCGCAACTACGTTTGCTGTCGCGAAATTTCTCTCCCAAAGGAACCGACGGGTTAACTGGCTTGTTTTCTGCGTGCTGACTGGCCGACTCGGCATTGGCCAGAGGAATGCACTAGAGAGGGCGTACGCAGGCGGTCAGCACGGGAAGAAGCTGAGAGCCGCGAATCTTAAGTAGCAGCCCAACGAGAGTAGGGCGGAGGTTAACATCATGACGGTCATCCTGGTTCTCGCACTCTTCATTACTTTCCTGGTTATCGAACGCTTCACCAACAAGAAAGCTCCTGAGTACGTATTGCAGACCGCGCCCTTCGCCAATGCGGTTACTCAGAAGGCCCAGCCCATCGTCGCCGGCTTTGAGATTCCCGAACACCTGCGCTTCCATCAGGGACATGCGTGGGCGTTGGGCGAGAGCCCGAATCTGGTGCGGGCCGGGATCGACGATTTTGCCGCCAAGCTGATCGGCGAGGCGGAGGAAGTGAACCTGCCGCAGCGCGGACAGTGGATTCGCCAGGGACAGAAGGTATGGAGCTTCAAGGTCAACGGCGAGCTGGTGGAGATGGTTTCCCCGATCGAAGGCACAGTGAGCGACATCAACGACGAAGTGGTTCGCCACCCCGCGACCCTTACGGCTGATCCTTACGGAGAAAGCTGGCTGATGACGGTGCAGAGTCCGGACGCGAAGACCAACTTCCGCAACCTGCTAAGCGGCAACATGGCTCGCAACCTGGTCGCAGACAGCGCCAAGAAGCTGGCCGCCTACCTCCCTGCCTCCTCCGGCAACCTGGCCCTGGCGCAGGACGGCGGCAAAGCGCACAGCGATATTGCCAAGCAGATTCCGGCTGAAAAGTACATCGAGATCACCAAAGAGTTCTTCCTGGTCTAATCAGTGCGAGACAAGGGCGGCCGGAAGATGGCCGCCCTGAGCACCTTACCCGGGGGGAGAAATCCTCCCGGGATTTTTGCGTTTGGTGACATATCGAAGGCGGGGATCAGTAGTGGAAGCGATAGCGCAACTGTACGTAGATTTGGCGTGGCAGGTTCCAGTGGAAACCGCCATAAGTGAGACTGTTATCGTACTCGACGCGATGGTTGATTACGTTCAGCGCGGTGATGGATGCGGTGTAGCGCTTCTCAATGTCCTTGCCTAACGAGAGGTCGAAGGTGGTGTGCGAAGGCAGATAGTTTCCGGGATAGGGCTGGCCGGGAAAGCCGTTGCTGAATCCGGAGCCGTAGTAAACGTTGGTGGAGGCATAGGCGTGCCAGGGGAGGGTGACATCGCCACCCAGGTTGAGCGTGTTGCGCTGATCGTGATCGAGCGGGCAAAGAGTGTTGATGCCTCCGGGACAGACGGGGCCAGAACTCACCAGGCCTCCGGTGATGACGCCGCCGCCTTCGGCGATCTGGTTGGAGTAGGCGAGGTGGAACTGGACGCGGTGTTGGATGCGCGGCGAGCGCAGCGTCAGTTCCCAGCCGCGAATCAGAGCTCGGGAGTCGGTGAGTGGAAAGAAGATGTTGGAAGTCCCGATGTTGTTGTGGTCGAGAAAATTGGCGACATTGGTTTTGAAGTTGTCGGCGTCAAGCACCCATCCGCGGTAAGGGATGGAGACACCGAACTGATGCTCTTCGTCGCGCTCACCGCGGAGCAGCAGGAAGCCACAACTTGGCGGCTGGCATAGAGCGATGAGCGGACCGGAAACAGTTTCGATGGGCGGCGCTTGATAGTAGTGACCGTAGAAGGCGCGGAATGTCCAGCGAAGGCGAGGAACGGTGACGGTGGCACCGAAGCGTGGGCTGATGGCAGACTCGGAGACGGGAGGCTGGATGGAACCGGAGGAGAAGTTGCCTTCAGAAAAACGGGTGGGGCGCATGCCGGCAGATAGCATCAGCCAAGAAAAGGGTTTGAATTTGTCGTCGATGTAGAAGGTTTCGAGATTGGCAGACGGGCTCTCGTTGATGGTGAACGGGAGATTTCCGCTGCCATCATTGAAGATGGCGCCGAAGAGTTGGCTATCGGCCTGATAGAAGCTGAGGAATCCGAGCTGGAGATCGTTCTTCTTATAATTGGCGGCAAAAGTGGCCTGACCGCCGACGTAAGTTGAGGCGCGGTTTTCCGTGGTGGCGATGGGAACGTCAAGGGGATTGCTGGCGTAGTCTCCGCTGTTGCGGTGGTAAAAGGGCGACACGGTGGCAAGAAGATGCGAATTGAAGGTGTGCAGCCAAGTAAAAAGGATGCCGAGATCGGTTTCGTGCTGGCCATCGCGAAGGCCGATGCTGGGATATTGCGGACTGAATCCGTTGGCGGGAATCGATCCGTTTTCGATGTCATTGGGATTGGGATCGTAGGGGATCTGGTAATAGTCGCGGCGGACTGAGGTCACGAGGCGGAGTTGATTGGTGGGACCGTAGTTATAGATGAAGTTTCCGAAGCCACCGACGCCGTTGACAGCATCGTGCGCGACTTGGGGAACGGGCGGCTGCAGACCGAGATTGCTGCGGTTGCCATTGACGCTGACGTAATAGGCGAAGCGTTCGGTGTGGCTGCCGAAGCTGAGCTCATCATCGGTCTGGTAGAAATTGCCGGCGGTGAGGACGAGTTCGGCTTCCCTGTTGCGCTCGAAGCCGGTGCGAGGGATGAGGTTGAAAACGCCATAGGTGCGATCGCCGAACTCGGCTCCATAGCTGCCACGATTGACTTCGACGTAGTCCAAATCCTTGGGATCGAACTGGGGACCGAGATTCTGCGCGATGGCGGTGTTGATGATGGGAATGCCGTCGAGAAGCCAGGTGACTTGATGACCACCGCGCATGTGAAGCATGTCGTGCGTGACGTAGGCGCCGGGGACGTAGTCGGTGATCATGGACATGCTGTTGGTGGCATCGGCACCGGGGGTGCGCTCAATGTCGAGACCGCTGACAAGCGTTACAGGAGTAAAGCTGTCAGTGGGAAGGATCGCAGGCGAGGCGGAGACGGAGACATTTTCATTCGCCGAGGCGACCGTCAATTGGATGTGAAGAACGGGCACAGATCCCGAGATAACGATGACGTTCTGTGAAACCGGCTCGAAGCCTTTACTGGCGACGTTGACGGAGTATTCGCCGAGCGGGACGGCGTTGAATTGGAATTCACCATTAGAGTCGGTGGTGGCGCTCTTTGACCAGTCCGACGACTTGGCTTGGAGCGTTACCGTGGCACCTTGAATCGGCCGATGATGCGGGTCGTGAACAACGCCACGAATGGCTCCGAAGACGTTGCCGAAGGCAGCATTGCTACTCAAAAGCAGGGCCAGGGTAATGATGAGTGCAGTCTTGTGATTCACCAAGGGCAGAACCTTGCGTGCCATAACAATTCTCCTAAAGTCCGAGCATCGCCGAATGGGCTGTTCGATAAAACAAAAGAGCTTCCGCCATGGAACCATGGGTTCAGCCTCCGGAAAAATGCAGGCCTACACCCGAATGGATTTGCTTTCCGGATTTGTTAGATCGACAAGGCGGGAGGACTGCGCCCCGAATTGCAGATTCGAGCAGTGGATACGAAGGAAACGTGGTCGCTTTGTGAAAACAAATCTGCGGTAGGCGGCTCGATAGGGAAGGACTTAAGAGCCTCGTCCATGTCGCAGCCGTTGACCACGGAGCCCAGCAGACGGCAAGGACATTGCGGAGAGTTCGTGCGAAATGCCGGTGTTGCGTCGCTCCCCAACCGCGCTATGCAGCACGTGCAATGATGCTTGCCTTGGCTGCGGCAGCAGACAGGAAGGTCCAGTTCGGCGAAAACCAGAACCACTGGACCTACGTAGCTCCAGAGAAAGAGCACCAACACTAAATTGGCTGAAATGCGCCTCATTTTGTGCAACGGATACTAGCACATCCCTAGAGTGTTCTCTACAGAGGCGCGAGTTGAACTGGAGCATGCAAGGCGGCGATGGCGCGGAAACATTGGCAGGGGCGCGGCTGCTGTGCGAAACTGTTTAGGCTGGAAGCGCGAATTGCAGGAGCACTCCTGCCGACGCTTCTACAACACATTCGCAGGGACCGATTGGCGCTGGCTGCTCAATCTGCGATAGTCGATCCACAGGCCGGGATGGCGAAACTGGCAGACGCAGCGGACTTAAAATCCGCAGACCCGAAAGGGTTGTGGGGGTTCAAGTCCCCCTCCCGGTACCATAAAGCTTTCAGAATGTGTTTCTTGCACATTCGCATGTGGTCATTTAGACACGGTGCGTTTTCTCCTCGAACGGCTGGTGTCCGTTGTGGTGTCCGCTGGCGTTTTCTGTCCCTTCTTCTTCAAGAGAGACTCGACCGCTTCATGGAGTGAATTCGGTGCAAGGTGGGAATACCGAGCAGTCATGGAAATCGTCTTGCGACCGGCTAGCGTCTGAACGGTCTTGAGGCCGACTCCAGCCATGATGAGTCTCGAACAGAACGTGTGACGGTTGTCGAGCCAACGGTAACCCTCGATATTGGCATCGTCCCTGAATGTCTCAAACCAAGCACGAGGATTCTTGATCTCGAATACACGAGTTCCCTTCTTCGCACCCGTCTGCTCCTTCAGCCTTTGAAACGCCGCGAGCATATCCATGTTCATCGGAGCGTCGCGGGCATCTCCATTCTTTGTTTTTGCAAGATGTATCTCCTTGCGCCCGAAATCTACCTACCTCCAGATGAGACCGTACTGCTCTGACAAGCGCATACCGGTTCCTATGGAGATAGTCAGTTCATCTTGGTGCTCGGGAAACAATTTCGTGATGGAGTTGCGTATCCGATCCTCTTCTTCGTCGCGCAGGAATCGAATCCGGCCTCCGTTCTCGTGCCGCTGCACACGCAATTGATCACGGTCTGTAACTCCGTCGGGCTTTGCGGCCCAGTCCCGCCAGCGGCCAAGAGTCCCAGGAACCGGCAATGTGCCTGCCGCCGCGGAAAGGGACAACGCCAGCCAAAGAAATGCTCCCGTGCAGAGGCGGATCATTGAGTGAGAGCCTCCAACAGCATCCCCGAAGAGGGCTGGGTAAGGTCATCCTGGCGTATAGGGGCAGTCTGAACTTGAACGTCTTGCCGGCCCATTTCGTCCGCTATGATGCGAGCATTGTCCATGAAGCTCTCGAATCGGCCAGGGACTAGCAGACTCGCTCGATCCTTCTCCGTCTTTCCGCGATAAACGGCAGCATGACAGCCTTATGGTCGTCCCTGATTTCCTTCGGGTTCAATTTGTCGAGTGCCAAGGCGTGTGACTTGGATAGGCATCACTCAGTCCAACCGTTTGCTAAGCGTCAAACACTGTACACCGGAGAACACCCCGCAGAGAACAAAACAAATGAGAGCAAATATTCCGCAGATGTTTCAGAAGGTTGCGTCGATCTTGTTCGTTGCACAAACGATTACGTTAGAGGTATTGCTATAGGAGTTGCCAAATTCTATGTTGCTGGATACTTTATCACTATGAAAATCTACTTCGGCTTCACTGTGGCAGGAAACCGGGCCACCATTGAAACAGCGCGACATGTCGTGCACGTACTCGAAGAGGCTGGTCACGACGTGCTCACTCGGCACCTGGTCGACGACAACGCTTGGGAGAGAGACCGGCTTATCACTCCGCAAGAGATATTCGCGAGAGACATGAAGTGGCTTCAGGAATGCGACCTCTTCATCGCGGAAGTCTCTGGATCATCATTTGGTATTGGCTTCGAGACGGGATACCTTCTCGGCTCAAGCCATAAAAAGGCGATACTGTTCTTCCGGCGCGAGTTTGAGAAAAGCATATCCCTGTTGATCACCGGAAACACACATTTAAACTGCACCCTAGTGCCCTATAACGATGTAGCCGAAGTCGAGAGTTCTCTTCGGAGCGGTCTCAGTACGGGATTGTGGCGCCTTCAGGCATGTGACGCCCGCTACAAATAGAGGGTAGTGAATAAAATTAGAAGAAAGAAGCTCAAGGGCTCCCAAATAGACTGAGAATCCCTTGAGCATTACAAACTACTTGGTCCTTTCGATAAGGAATGTCTCGTATCTTTTTTGTCCACGAACCAGTCTATTTCTTTGTTCATCATCAAATTTTCCGGGTAACGGGAACTCAGAATGATGACAACTGGAACAGGCATTTGGCAGGACATCGAAGGATGTACACCATGACATGTTCGGCGGGTATTTCCAACTATCATAACAGCCGCCCTTGTCATTTATCATCTTCCAGAGTTTCGTTTGCTGCTGCTTCGGATCCGCATCGGGTTTAGTAAATGTCCCAAGATAATCGAATTGTCTCAGTGAATCGCTCGGTGTTAGCACTTTGAAGTGGTGAGAGTGGCTATCATAACGAACAGAACGAGACCTACTTCCTGCCATAAATGGCATATGGCAATCAACACAGCTCACACCCATGGTCTTGTGAATAGCCAGTTGATGTGCCGCAGTTCCCTTATCCTGGTGACAGTCTAAGCAGAGATCGTTAGTCGGTTTTCTTGTTTTCTGAGTATGTGGGTCATGGCATGTCGTACAAGTTAAGCCACTCTTGCCGTGCTTAGAGCTGGCCAGTTGCATTGCAGCTGACTTGCTTTCCTGGAAATACTCAGTACCAGCCCATTGATGTCGCAGAGAGAAAGTATAAAAGTTATCCAGGCCCTCACCTACGTTGAAGAGTTTTCCAGGGCCGAGTGGATTATCTTTATCAAATAGGACTGGAGTTTCATTGATGTAGGGATTTAAGTGAGGAGGTTCATAATTGGCTGAATAACCAGATTGGTGACATTGATTACACTCGTCGGACCGATTTTTGGCCGCGAGTTTTTCCGGATTCACGATGTCTTTCTTGTTTTGGCTTTTTACGTGCCTTCCCCCGGGGCCATGGCATTTTTCACAACCAATCGCAAACTCAGCGGTTGTCCAGAGGTTACTTTTATCCATAACTCGACCTATGTCAGG